>JAABUL010006152.1_pt1 | contig 14126 bp, 10 predicted proteins | sample 5559151 | NCBI WGS metagenome assembly JAABUL01 (sample SAMN10711876, study PRJNA513368) | rock metagenome | isolation source: Antarctica rocks | place: Antarctica: Victoria Land, Pudding Butte sud | reverse complement strand
GTTCGAGGAGAGGATGTCAACGAACCATTTCTGGGTTCTGAAACGTAAGACTTCGCAGTCTTTTCAGCGGAAATCTATCCAGCATCATGTGACTTGATCTACGAGACATCTTCTCCCAGCACAAACGTGAGCGAGTCCTTCTTTTGTTGTTCCCGGTCTTCTTCGGAAAGGGTGCCACTTTCGTCACCAAGGAGGGCGTGAAATCTCTCACATGCGCATTATGCATCGGGGGTTGTTGTACCCCAAACGTAAATCCATTCGTTCGGGAATGGCGATCCTTCAGCGAAAGTGGTGCCAGTTTTGTCGTGGCAATTCCTCTGGGAGGAAGAGTGGGAATTTCATATGCATAGCGTGCAAAGAGGTTGTGTCGGCAAGTGAATCTCATTGATTAAGCACTCGTAGTTCCTCCCTGCTATCCTGCTGCTTGTCATCTCGGAGTCCCAACTGATCTTCCAAGACTGCAAAGTAGTACCCCATCTTCGCTTTCGGTGCGTACGGTTGTGTATGGTCTCCGGTTGATCGGATTGCGGCGCTGCGCTCTTTGGTTTTCGCGCGTGCTTGGTACAGCGCGTCGATAAATGTCCCGATCGGTTTCTCGGACGCCTTGTACAAGTTGTAGGCACGTGTCACGCTCGACTTCAGAGGGGCGATATCCCCCATCTCACGGGCGAAGTCCTGGATGTACGCCATGATCTGTGCGCGATCTTCGTCGTACGCCACTGTCGGTGGTCGTCCCCTGCCTCGCTTGAGTACAGCTCCAACCGCCTCGATATCCGTACTCGTTTGTTGACTGCGCTTCGCTGAAGCAATGTCGCTATTTTTGACAAAGGTCGAGGTGGTAGTTTTCGATGCATTCTCTGTGTTCCCATCACCTGAAGGTGATCCATTGCGATGTGGTTTGTCCACATGCGCTTCGGAGTTATCCACATTAAATTCAGTATTTTTGTCCATTCGAACATTCGAAAGATTATTATTCTTGTTCAAAAAGTTTTGGTTCTTGTTAGTGTCAAGTTGTACCGTGACGGTGGTGCTTGACACGGCAAGCATCGAATTGGTATCCGTGTCAAGATTTCTTGACACGGGTTTTTCTCCATCATGGCGGATTTTGTTGAAGATATCGAGGCTCGCAATAGGCAGGACGCGATAGCCGTTGTGCGCCCACTTGCCTGCCTCGGAACGCTGCCCCTTCACAATGAGGAATACCGGCTGATCATGGAAGCGAAACCGTGCCAGGGCATTCACGCGCTCATTCGCCATTTGCCGTGAGCAGCCCAGGGCTTTGGCGAGCTCCGTCTGCGACGGGAAGCAGTAGCCGTGCGCGTCCATGTAGGTGGCAAGCACGCAGAGCGTTTTCCAATCTCGGTCAGAGATGGCCGCGAGGAGGCCGGAGGTACGTGCGGCAACGTACATCTTGAGGAAGATGCGCTCTTCTCGCTCACCGGTGATGAAGTCGAACTCTGCCTGCGTTTCGACCGTCACCAACTTTTCCGCGTTCATCGACGAGCGCGCAGCGTGGAGCGATGTATTATCATAGTCTGGTCGTTTCATAGTCGTTCATCCTGAGAAATGCTAGCTAGCGTGCTAGCAGGCTAGCAAACACTTACGCATCTAATGCGGCAAATATGCTCGCAAGTATGCTCAAATCGCCGTGTGCTATGTGGTCCTCCAGAAGATAATTGATCGCGATCCGTGTAATCTCGTTCTCGGTCGTTTTGCGCCCCTGACGCTTATAGGTATAAAGGATATCGGCGAGCTGCTGCTTCTCCTCGGACGTGATCCGGGTGAATGCGACTTCCTTGCCTTGCGTCTTCAGGGTCTTGCGCACTGTCTGAATGATGTCTTTATTGCTAGCTAGCACATCAGCTAGCTTGCTAGCGTCAGGCATTGTAATGGCTTTTGCTAGCTTGCTGGTTTGCTCGGTTTGGCGCCGAGTTGGTTTTGCACTCACGGATGCTTTAGCGGAAGGTGATGGTGGCATCTCGGTCTCTGCGGCTTCCGGGGGACTGGCTGGGCGTGTGGAGCGCAAGAGTGCCTTGTCAAGCCCCGAAAACGGACTCGCGGGATGATCAGCCACGCGCCTGCCTCCGGATCGATGTCACGTTGTCGGTCGAATGGTGCTTCTTGATGACGCGCTCGTGTTCCGGTTCGGTATCTGGGAGTCCTCGATCGGCGACCACGCTCTCAATGAGTGGAGCGTCGATTATCGCCTCGCCAGTAAGAAACGCTGCAAGGAGCGCGTTGTCTGCAAGAATGACCTGCGTGCGGGGAATACCCTGCGAATACTGATACAAGCTTGCGAGCGCCTCGTCCGTGAAGGGGAAGTCCTTGCCGCCTGCGACGAGCCACCGATGCCGGAGCATGGCGGCAGAGTCCGTGGGGGAAAGATTATCAAGCGTTGAGGACATTGCCGTCCGATTGACGAGGTTGCGAAACCGGGGATGTTGCAACCGGGCACGAAATTCTTCCTGAGCGAAAAGCACGACCTGCAGGAACTTCTGGTCATTGCTCTCGTAGTTCATCATCTGCCGCAGGAGTTCGAGGAGCGGTGGTTTGAGCGACTGCGCCTCGTCGATGATTAGAACAAGCGTCTTACCGTGGTTGAGGGACTGGTCCATGAGGAAGTTCTTGAAGATATTCAGGAGGTCAAGGTAGTTGCGCGAGGTCTCAGGGACACCGAACTCTTGAATGATCGCGCGCAGGAGCTGGTTTGGGGTCGGGTAGTTAGGGTTGGTGATGAAGACATACGAGACTTCCTGCTCATCCTCGATGCGTTGCGCGAGTTCGCGAGCAAGAGTGGTCTTGCCAGTTCCGACTCGACCGAAGCAGAGCGCGAGGCCCTTCTTGGCACCAATCGTCCACTTCGTTTTTTCCAGCGCGAGGCTGTGTGTTGGCGACACATACAGAAAGCGCGGATTCGGCGAGGTCGAATAGGGTTCCTCGAGTAACCCGAAATGATCGAGATACGGGATCTTCATGTTGAGAAAGGCCACAGTCGCTCCTCCTTGTAGTTACACGTCGACTTCGACCAACTTACGGAGTAGAGTGATGAACTTCGCCCATTCATGTACGAGTATGGCATTGTATGCTGAACAATGTCAAGTGACGAAATAAATACACGGGGGTGAGGAAAACACGGATAATTCTCTGAATCTCCTTGCAAAGAATCGTGTCTCTATTCTGCTAGCTAGCTAGCTAGCTAGCATTAATGCGTGAATAAAAAACATCGGCAAGAGTAAACGAGGAGTATGTCTACTGGGCGATATCGGGTGATATGACTTTACATATCCCAGCGCATAAGTCAGGTTCTGTTGGCGGAAGTGTGGAGGTAGCAGGGAACCGCTACTGCTGCTCACGTGGATGATCTTTCCCCCCGAATGCCCTTCCGAGTAGGGAACTTCGGGGGTGAATATACCACAAGGGATATGTTATATCTTTGGCTTCCATGCCTCGCGTGTCACCTCTGCCATTCAACAATGTAGGGTCATGACGATGAGGCGGGCGAGCAGTGCTGCAGTAGTCTTGCGAGTCATGGAGAGGAGTATAGCAATTGTCGCCGTTGCTCGTTGCCGCCGTGGTGTTGACGATTCCCTTGTCGAATGCCTTAACAATCCCCACGCCCTAGACGCTACAGGGCGTTCCGCTGCAACGCCGCGTCCATCAATGCCCGCGCCGCTTCCACGTACTCCGCCACCCCGGCAGGCGACGCGAGGCCCAACGCCCGCTGCATCGTCTCCACGCTTGTTCCCTTCGCCAAGCTATGTGCCGCGAAGGTGTGCCGCAAGGTGCGCACCGATACGCCTCTGAGTCCCGCCGCTTTACACGCCTTTGTGATGATCGTCTCTACCGAGCGCCGCCCCAGTCCGTTGCCGTTCTTGGTGAGGAAGAGGTGCGCGTCACCCATATCCTCCCGCTCATTGAGATACCCCTGTAAGGCCGTACACGCCCGCGTGTTCAGCGTCACGGCGCGACTGCGGTGATTCCTCCCCGCGACCCGCACTGACCCGACGGCGGGCATCGTAGCGGGCAAGGGGAGTGTGACATCGTTGAGCATCAGCCGGGCAATTTCCGATAGGCTGAGACCGGTCTGTAACACCAGCTCGATCAGTGCAGCGGCACGGGCATCCTCGGCACCGACACGAAGCCGCTCGTACTCATCCTGCGTGAGAATCCTCGGTGGGCGATCCTCACGGGGCGGGGGAAGTAAGAGTTGGGCAGGGGAGCGGGGGAGCACGCCCTCCTGTGTCAGTACCTGGAAGAACAGGCGCACCGCAGCGACGACACGACGGCGGGTATTGGCGGCTTGGCCAGCGGTGGCAAGGGAGTCTATATACCGCACGAGGTGGCCCCGCTCCACGACAGTAATCGCGGTCATGCGGCAGGTATCGGTGAGGAAGGTCACGAGCCGCACCACGTCGTCCCGGTATTCGACCTTTGTGCGCTCGCCAAGCGTGCGTGTACTATCAAGCCACTCGTCAAAACGGGCGAGGGCATCTACCACCAATGATTGTTTAACGAAAAGATTGATACTACCATTTTACCACTTCGCCAAACCGCCACGCAACCCCCTCCCTTAATTGCCTGCCCCCGAACTGGCGCGGGGTGGGAGGGGAACAAACGGGTGATTTGGCGAAGGATTGCGAGCAGTTACCGCAGTGCAGTGAAGCGTTCATCCGCATCGCCATGATCCACCTCATACTGCACCGTTTGTACCGTACGAACGCTTCGTGAACAGGCTCTCGTCGTCATTATGCCCGTGCGTTCAGCGCACGAAGATCGGGTTCGAGAGCAGCAGCAGCGTGTTCGGTTGCCGGTAGCCGCGCAGCTCCTGCGGCAGGTGTGCGTAGAGTTCAACGCGGTAGTAACCGGGAGTCGTGGGCGTGTCGGTGAATTGGGCGGTGCAAGCTTCTCCCGGAGCAACGAAAACGGAGGCGTGAAAAAAGCCGTTCTTGAGGAAGTAGAGTTGCGCCGGGTATTGGAGATTGGCGAGTTCTACGGTGAAATTGAGAGACGCACCGAGGGGCGCGGCGCTGCCCATCACGTACCGGGTGCCGTCCGGCCCCTCGGCCCGGTATTCGAGGCGCGGGCCGAGACTGGCATAGACCCGCCCCGACCGCAACCCTGCTATGATGCCCGTCTCGCTCAGTTCCGGGGCGTACACATAGGTGAAGCACTGACCGAGGCGGTGCCGTTGCTCGCGGGGATGGTGCGAATCCGTGCCTGCCACGCCGATCACGCGCCGCCCCGCACGGAGTTGCTCGTCCCACAACCCCAGAGCGAGGGCGTTGTGCGGTCCTTCAAGGTGGTGATACACCTCCATCAGGTCGGCGAGGTCCCAGTCGAACCCGTGATACCGCCAGCCGAGGTCGCCCGCGAAGGGATGGTTGACGCAAAACAGCCCGCCGCCCGCGTGCGTGGCCCGTGCCACGGCGTTGATGTCCCACTGCATGTCCGAGGGCGTTGTTTCGGCGGGGCCAACGGCGACCGGGTGGTTGTGCGGATCGAGCGCGGGGCCATCGGCGTAGACGTTTACCCATTCGTGCAAGCCGTGCAGGTTCGCGTGACCGCTATGGCCCGTCAGTTCTAGCCCGCGTAACAGCGCGAGGTCGCTACCCGCCAGCGCGGGCAGGTCGCGCCACCCGGCGGTGGTGAAGTGATCGGTAAGGGCGAGAAAGTCCAGCCCGTAGGTGCGGGCCGCCTCGATCACCTGCCACACGGGAACTTTGCCGTCGCTATTCCAGCTATGGCTATGCAATTCGCCACGATACCAGCCTGCGCCCCGCACCACGTCCGTGGCGGTGGATGACTGAACGGGTGCGTCGGTGACGACCGCTCCGCTTGCAATGGATGCGTTTTCGGCAAGCAGTTCAATGATGTAGTCCGCCGCCTCCGCCGTACGCTCGATGTCCACCATTACGCGCCAGACGCCCGGTCGCAAGGGGCCGGGGAGCGCACCGGAGCCGGCATCGTGTTCCCCGAACTGCAATTCGAGCGTGATGTCGCCGTACCCGGCGGGGTTCATGCGGGTGCCGCGATATTCCTGCGGGTCAAACACCGCGAGAAAGAGCTGGCAGAGTTGCTCTTTGTGGAAGTGGAGACGCACCGTGAGGCGTGTGGCACCTGGCGCGAGCATAAAGGTGTGCATCCGATAATTTACAACGGGCGACGGGCTGACATGGCCCGTGAGCCGCAGCGGGAGATCGCCGGGGGCAATGGCGGGGGCGTCGGGTAGCGCGGTGTCTATCATCTCGTGTTCCTCTCTTGTCCCGCTCATCCGTCACTGCGGATGCAGGAGCCGCAGCATGGTGATGCCAGGAACCGCCTACGCGGCAATCCCGGCATCTTCAGGGACGGATTACGGGTTGAACTGCTTGAGGGCCTTGTCCGCCTCGCTCTTGATCTTCTTCTGCGCGTCTTCAGGCGCGATCTTGCCCGTCAGCATGTCGTTGATCGTGCTATCGAGCACATCGCCGATAGCGTTGCGGGCAGGGTTCGGGTCCTGAATCTTCGCGTAGGGGAAGACTTCCTTGAAGGCTTGCGCCTTCTGCGAGTTGTCGGTGTAGTCCTTTTTGAGCAGGTCGGTATTCTGCGAGGAGATAGTAGCGGGGAAGTAGCCCGTCTTCTGCCCGTAGACTGCCTGCGCGTCGGTGCCCGCGAAGTAGCGCATGAAGAGCCACCCCGCTAGCTGCTTCTTGGGGGTACTCTTGAAAAGCACCTGATTGCCGCCATACATCTCCGTCACCTTGATGTCCGCCTTGCCCTGCGGCACGAGTGTGATCCCCCAGTTGAATTTGCCCTTGATCAGGTCAAGCTTAGAGGAAGTGCGGGCCGTGGTGCCAATCTCCATCGCCACGCGCTGGTTCGTGAATTCCTGCTCGGTGTCCATTACGATTACGGCGGTGCCGTCGTCTTTCATCTGTTTGAGGAATTTGAGCGAGGCAAGGGCCTCCGGCTTGTCGAAGTTACTCGTCTTGCCGTCGTCCGTCGCGTAGTTCACGCCGTAGGAGCGCAACAAGTTCAGCCAGACGCCGCCCATACCGGACGTGAACGGCACCGCCGGAACGCCCACCTTCTCTTTGACCGTCTTCGCCTGCGCGAGGAACTCGTCCAGCATGGCGGCGGGTTTCTCGATGCCCGCCTTCTTTAGCAGGTCGAGGTTGTAGTAGATGCCTTGCGACGAAGTGCCGTGCGGCCACGACATTGTCTTGCCACCGTACTGCTTGATGCGCTGACGGGCAAGCACGTTCGGCATCAGGTCCTTGATCGCCTCGTCGGAGATACCGTACTTGCTGCTGAGGAGATAATCGTCCACAGGGACGACCGTCCCTGCGGCGAGGTATTCCTGCGTTTCCGGCTCATACGCCATCGCTACATCCGGCACGCCGCCGCCTTGAATCGCCGCACGCACCTTCTTGTTCAGGTCGGCGTAGCTGCCTTGAAAGGTCTCGACCACGGTGATCTTGCCCGCGTTCAGCTTGTTGAAGTCCGCCGTGATCTGCTTGATCGCCTCGCCGTAGATCGTGGCCTGAATGTGCCAGAACTGCACCTCTTGCGGGCCATCGAGCGTGATGCTGTCAATGCTGCTGCCCTTGCCCCCGCCCGGCGTCGCGGAGATGCTCGCGCCACCGCTCATCGCGGCGGTGGTCGGCGCGGCGGCAGTAGTCGCAGCCGGGGTCGCGATAGGTGCGGTTGTCGCCGCCGGTGCAGCGGTTGCTACCGCAGTCATGCCCGTGGTCGCGGCGCGCGCGGTGGTCGGCGCCGTGGTGGCAGATTCGCCTCCACAGGCAGCGAGCACGGCTCCGGCAGCCCCCGTGGCGGCAAACCCGGCGACGACGCGAAGCACAGAACGGCGAGAGAGGGTGGGCGGTGTCTCGATCATGATATTCCCCTTCCAATTGCTGACGACGGACTGCGATGCGGAGCGTGACGGATTACACGTCACCCCTTAACGCCGGTAGTGGCGAGCCCCTCGACGAACCGGCGTTGCGCCAGTGCGTAGAGGACGATCCCCGGCAGCATCACGAAGGCGGATGCTGCCATCACGAGATTGAGGTAGGAGGACTCACCGTTGCGGAAATAATAGATGCCGACTTGCGCGGGGCGCAGCTTCTCACTCCCCGTAACGATGAGTGGCCAGAGCAGCGCATTGAAGCGGTTCAGGAGGGCGAACAGGCCGACGGTGGTGATGGCGGGGGAGGCGAGCGGCACGAGGATGCGCCAGAGATAGCGCAGGCGGCTGCACCCGTCGAGTTGCGCCGCCTCCCAGTAGTCGCGGGGTACTGTCAGGAACGCCTGCCGCAGCAGGAAGACGCTGAAGCCGCTCGCGGCACCGGGCAGGAACATACCGGGATAGGAGTCGTACAACCCCTTGCCGCCATTGCCGAGGAGGTCATTGCCGCCCACGAGCGGGAAGTGGCGGATGGTGACGAAGTTCGGGATCAGCGTCACCTCGAAGGGGATCATCAGGGTGGCGAGGAAGAGGATGAATAGCACGCGCTTGCCGGGAAACTCGCGCATCGCGAAGGCATACGCCGCGAGGACCGAGGTGAGCAGTTGCAGGGTCGCGCCCGCAACGGCGATCACCGCGCTGTTGACGAAGTAACGGCTAAAGGTGCTGGGGGCCTTTGTCCACGCCCGGACATAGTTCTCCGGATGCCACTCCTGCGGGAAAACGGTCGGCGGCGAGATGTTGATCTCCGCGAGGCTTTTGAACGAGGTGACGAGCATCCAGAAGAACGGGAAGATCATTAGCGCCGCCCCGGCGATCAACACCACGTATGCGGCGACCACTGCAGGCTGGAATCGCCCTGCGGTGCGGGATCGCGCATCGCCCCGCTGGGTAACCGCTCGCGAGCGGTCAACGATTGTTTGGGAGGTTGCCATGGCGTCCTTTCCTCTTTTCACAGCGCGCGGTGGGGCAGACCTGCGGCATCAGCGGCCTACTGGTAATGCACCCGCCGCCCGCCGACGCGGAATTGCACGAGCGTGAGGCCGAGCAAGATGAAGAAGAGGATGAATGAGACCGCCGCCGCATACCCGGTGCTACCGGGACGCTGGTAGAAGTTCTTGAAGATGTGCAACGTGATCGTCTCCGTGGTGCCGCTCGGCCCGCCGTTGCCGCCGGAAAGGATGAAGATCGCGTTGAACCCCTGGAACGCTCCAATGATCGAGACGACGGTGAGGAAGAAGATCGTCGGCGAGAGGAGGGGCAGGGTAATGTTCCGCGTCATCTGCCAACCGGACGCTCCATCAAGGCGCGCGGCCTCGTAGAGTTCGCCGGGAATGTTGGCGAGGCCGCCGAGGAAGATCACCGTGTTGAAGCCGATCGAGGACCAGATCGTGAAGAGGATCACGCACCCAAGGGCGACACTCGGTCCCGCGAAAGCATCGGGGATGCGGTCGAACGGGTGTAGGCCTACCCCGTTCGTCAGCAGTTTCGCGAGGGGGGTCGCGTCGTTCAGCCACTGCTGCGGGCCGATACCGAAGGGTCTGAGCAGCGCGTTCGCCACCCCGACCTGCGGGTTGAAGATCCAGGCAAAGACCATCGCTCCTGCCACCACAGGCGTGACGTGGGGGAGGAAATAGATCGTCCGTAGGAGGTCACGAGCGCGCAACTTCTGGAAAAGGAGTGTCGCGACGCCGAATGCGAGGACCAACCCAATCGGCACCGTACCAAGCACGAAATAGAGCGTGACAAGGAGCGCGTTCCCCACGCCTCCCGGCTCAATCGTGCCGTTGTACGCGCGGCGCAGCAACTCCTCCTGCACGATGCGGCGATAGTTGCCCAGACCGATAAACTGCTCCGCCCGTACGCCCCACTTCCACAGGCTGATCCAGAAACCGAAAAAGATCGGCCAGATATCGAACAGCAGCAGGAAGGCGAGCGCGGGGAGGATGTAAAGATACGCGGGCCACGGGGTTTGTCTCCGGAGCCGTGAGATGGCAGGGGTAGATGTTCGCCTTGGTGCGGCCTGCGACGGCATTTCAAGAGGCATAGGAGTCTGTGTGCCGAGCAATTTCCGGTCCCGCCCTCTCTCCGTGTCTGCACAACCTCACCGATAGTGAAGTGTACGGAGAGATTGTGTGCACTTGATGAACGCGCAATGATGGGCGGAGGGGGCAGCCAGTGAGCGAATGATGTGAGCGTTTACACAGGTCGTCTCCTCACGGCAATTTTCAGGGGGAGAAGAGAGAGCACATAATTATGCAAGTCAAATGGGAAAAGCCGATCTATGCAATTTTTGACGACCAAAGCTTCGCGCGCATAGTGGTTACGGACCCCTTACCAGATGCTCACACTCGGATGATTTATTGCGGAAATCGCACGTTACCATTCGATGGTGCGGCAACGGATAGTCGCACGTTCACACATATACCAAAATAGTCGTGGCATGTGTCGAAAAGGCAGGCGCCATGATACGAAACGCATATGCGCTGTCAGGTGATACCAATCTTTTCCTCTCGCGCTTTCATGTTTTGCGAAGGAGTTCGTTATGCAGGTAGGCACATCGTCATCGCTGTCTCGACGTACACTGTTGGGAGGGATCGTGGCAGGAGCAATGACCGCGATTCTTGCCGCCTGTGGGGACGTCGTTGCCCCTACGGCGAGTACCGCTGCAACTCTCCCCTCCACGTCCATGCCAATGGTTCCCACCACTCCGGCGATCATTTCCCCCACCACGCAGGCCACGACGACCTCCAAGGGCGAGTTGAAGCTGGCGGTTGGCAATGACTTCCCCACGAAGCTCGATGCCCTCAAGTTCGCCAACCTCTCGCTCTATGGCATGAGCGAGATGCTCAACCGCCTCACCCCGCAAGGCAAAATCGAGCCGTGGCTCGCCGAGAGCGTGGTCAACGTGAACCCGACGATCTGGCGCGTGACATTGCGGCAAAACGTCAAGTTCTGGGACGGCTCGCCCCTCACTGCCGATGATGTGATCGCCGCCTTCCGTAAGAACTGGGAAGCCTACCCGAACGCGAACGGCCTCATCAGCAAAGAAACGAAGCTGACTGCCGTAGATCCGCGCACTGTCGAGTTCGTGACGCCCCAGCCGACGGGCATCTTCCCCGGTGCTCTCACCCAGCCACTGTTCGCGATCCATAAACCCGCGACGCCGGGGGGTGCGGACGGCTCGGTTCTCACTGGCCCCTACCGCCCCACCAGCTTCACCGTGGATAACCAGCTCGTTCTCGAACCCTTCCGTGACCATTGGGCGGGCGTGCCGCCGATCGCCAAGATCACCGTACGCAATGTGGCGGACGCGAACACCCGGGCGCTCGCGCTGCAGTCGGGCGACGTGAACGCGCTGTACGGCTTGCCCCCGGAGGCGATCAAGACCTTTGGCGGCGATATCGAGGCCGTCGCCATTCCCTCCGGGCGCGTTCACTTCCTCACCTTCAATGTCAACCGCCCCCCATTCAGTGACCGTGTGGTGCGCGAGGCTACCACACTAGCACTGGATCGCGCCGCCCTCAACACCGTGACCCTCGACGGCAAGGGCGCGGCGGCGACGGGCATGTTCCCGCAAGGGATCGGCTTCGATGTGGTGCCGCTACAAGGGACGGATGTGAACCGGGCGAAGCAACTGCTCGACGATGCGGGCTGGAAGACGGGGCCGGACGGCGTGCGGGTGAAGGACGGCAAGCGACTCTCGTTCACCATCCTCAGCTATCCGGGGCGGGTGGAGATCACGCAACTGGGTGTGGCGGTACAGGGGCAGTTGAAGCCGCTCGGCTACGACATACCGCAGGTGCAGGAAGTGATGGGGATCGAGGGCGTGACGAAGATGGGGAACTGGGACCTCGCGATGTATTCGAGCGACATGTTCGGCACGGGCGACCCGCTCTATGGCTTCAACCGAGTGCTGGCAAAGGGTGGAGGTAACAACCTCGCCAACTACACGAACCCACAGATCGAGGGATTGCTCGACCAGTTGCGAACCATGATTGACCCAAAGGAGCGGGGGGCGATCTCGCGGCAGGTGCAAGAAGTCGTGAAGGCGGACGTGCCGATGGCCTTTCTCGTCTCTCCACCTGTGGTGACGGCTTTCAGGAAGGGGCTTGTGAAGGGATATACGCCCAACCCGAGCGACCAGTTCTTCATCACCTCCTCATTATCACTGACGTAGAAGGACGGAGAAACGAAAAACAAAGGCATGGGTGTTATCTGATGTGACGCACACGTGCCTTTCCACTACGAACTGTCCTGATGGCAACATACTCGTCGTGTACGAGTTCTGACTGGTGTTGAGAGCGTGTTCGACGAAGGCTCTCGGGAGCCACTGGCAGGTGAAACGCCGTTTGGAAAATCCGCAAAGCAGGCGTGCAGGAATGCGATAGAGGCCACTCGACCATGTCCGTCGATCGCGCTTGGCCTTCGCCGTACACCCACTCGACAGTACTAGGCTGGGTCAGGAATCGGTGTAGGCGGCTCGCATGCCTGTACCCGATCATAGACGATGCAGGCGTCACCGGGGAACGCGAGGGCGACGGTCGTGTTGCGCGCGGGGATGTGAGTACCGGGGCGATTGAGCAGATCGAAGTGGACGACATCCGCGCCCACACGCGCCCAGACCCGGATAATCGAACCGAGGAAGGTGACGTCCTCGATGAGGCCCTGCAACCAGTTCGCCGCGTCGCCGTCGCCGTCGAGGCTGATCGCTTCCGGGCGGAGCGCGAGCGAAACGGACGCGCCATTCGCCAGATCGCGCACCGCAGCGATGCCAGTCAGAAGTTGATTGTTTACCGTCACGCTGCCGACGATGGGATCAACGACGCGCGCGTGAAGCACATTGAGCGTCCCGACGAAGGTCGCGACGAATGGGGTGCGCGGCGTGTTATAAACCTCCGGTGGCGTGCCGACTTGCTCAATACGTCCCTTGTTCATCACCACAACCTGATCGGAGAGCGACAGCGCTTCCTCCTGATCGTGCGTGATGTAAATCGTAGTGATGCCCAATTTGCGCTGAATCTCGCGGATCTGGGTGCGGAGTGAGACGCGAATCTTGGCGTCAAGGGCAGAGAGCGGTTCGTCCAGCAGCAGGACACGCGGCTCGATGGCCAGCGCACGCGCCAATGCAACGCGCTGCTGTTGCCCCCCAGAGAGCTGGTGGGGATAGCGCCCCCCGAGTCCCGGGAGATCAATCAGCGTGAGCAATTCCTCCACGCGCTTGTCGGTTTTGTGATGGGACTGTTTTTGAAGACGGAGGCCGAAAGCGATGTTCCGCGCGACGGTCATGTTCGGGAAGAGCGCGTAGGACTGGAAAACGACGCCGATATTCCGCCGGTTCGGGGGCAAGCGGGTGACATCAACGCCGTCAAGCCGGATCGTGCCTGAGGTCGGTTGCTCGAATCCGGCGATCATCCGCAGCGTCGTCGTCTTGCCGCAGCCCGACGGCCCAAGCAGCGAAACGAAGGCGCCGCGCTCGACTGCAAGATTGATCGTCTCCACCGCGACCATCTCGCCGAACGCCTTGCGCGCATTGACGAGTTCGAGGAAGGCCATTTTCACCCCTTCCGGCACTGCTCCATGGCGCTACCGCACGTCTCCGCGCCGTCCCTGCCCGGAGACCCGACGACCAGCGAACTGAATGACCGCAATCGAAGCCCAGGTAAGGGCGAAACTGATGATCGCCAACGCGGACGGTTCGTAGACCTTGCTGCTGCTCACCTGATTCATGTACGGACCGAACGCGGGCTGCGCGAGCAGGAAAGCAATCGTGAACTCCCCCATCACGATGGCGAAGGTGACGAACGCACCGCTCAGAACCGCGACGAGCACATTCGGGAAAATTACCTGCCCGACGATCGTACCCCAACCCGCGCCGAGGCTTTGGGCCGCTTCGGTGAGCGTGGCGACATTGATCGCGCGCAGGCCGTTGTCCACGGCGCGGTACATATAGGGCAGCGACAGGACGACGTAGCTGCCGATCAGCAGCACCCACAACCCCCGGCTGCTATTCGTCAACGGCGTCCGGTTGTAGGTGCGGATCAGCCCGAAGACGAGGACAACTGCCGGTACCACGAAGGGCAGTAGCGTGCAGGACTCGATCAGCGGACGCCAGCGCGGCAGCCGCAGATGTACCCAGTAGGACGTCGGCACGATCAGCAGCACGCTCACGGCAATAGTC
>JAABUL010006151.1_pt1 | contig 14126 bp, 1 predicted proteins | sample 5559151 | NCBI WGS metagenome assembly JAABUL01 (sample SAMN10711876, study PRJNA513368) | rock metagenome | isolation source: Antarctica rocks | place: Antarctica: Victoria Land, Pudding Butte sud | reverse complement strand
CATCCATATTATATATAGGGCTTGCACATCTGTTTTCTTTCTCCTCTTCTGTCCCACACACACTCGACATGGTCAGTTCCTCTTGACCAAAGCCCTTCGCTCTGATAGAATGCTAAAGAGGGTCGCTGCTCGCATGTATGACACAGCTTCGTGATCGGCTCTACCATTCGAGATAGCGAACACCAAGGCTACACGTGTAAGTGTGTCAGTAGCCCTGCCCCAGGCAAGTAGCTAATATTCCGACGTTAGGGTAAAGCGCCCTCCAACCCTGTGATAAGCTCCAAGTCTGCTGCTCTTGACATTGTCAATCATTCACAGTTTTGCTCAGGGGCCGGGCAACGGTTATCCCTCTGGACAATGTTGACATTATGTTCCATCCTCATGCGAATAACCATCGTCTGTGATGAGGTGTTCAATGTGCCAATCGCGATCGCCACACGCATGGTGAAAGCTTTTGAAGCCGTGCATATTCGCAGCTTCGATCCAGTGCCTCGTCTTGCCCAGGTCCCCATCGCAGATAGGCCCACACCACCATGGCCGTTGCTCGTGACGTTTTGTGATGTACGGTTTCAGTATACTGGACCTCTCGTAGTATTTGCGGTCATCTTCCAATTGGGAAATGGCGACTTGGCTGATGTTACAGACGGGAACGGTGAATATACCCTCCCAGCTAGGACCCTCCTTAAGAGGGCTGACGTTTCGCTCCATCGCACTCTTGGCTCGATCTAATGCGAATTGGGCGTATATTGTGCCAAGCAGGTTTCTATGTCGCAAGCGAAAAAGTGATCGTTCACTTGACTCGCGAAAACACATCAAATTTTTTCTTTATAGATCTACTATCAGTGCAATTGATTATAATATAACATTAAAATTATAACAATAACATAACTTGATATACTCTACAACTTGTGCGCAATTTAAGACATAAAAATATGTGTTAATGCAAGCTCTAAAAATGTTGTTGTTTTAATCAACACATTTTTTGAGAAAAAAAGTTTTTTTTTTCTTTTAAGATTAACAAGATAGTGTGTCGTCAAATATTAAAAAATACTTTGAACAATATTTTTAAACTCTTAATATTATAACGTACACTTTAATTTTATGTTTTAAAATTGTATACAAGTTGTAAAGTATATTAAATTATATTATTGTTAAAATTTTGACATTGTATTATAATCAATTACGTTAATAATAGATTTGCAAAAAAAAAAATTGATATGTTTTTGCGAGTTAAGTAAACAATTACTTTTTCGTTTGCGATATAGAAATCTACTTAATACAATAACTATAGCTAGTGACTTTGTATGCTCGAAGCGAGAACTTGATAACATTAATAATATAAATAATAGAATAATTGTCTTTGTTTAATTCAAATATCTTATAAGTTATAAGAATATCTAACTAAATTAAATCAAGTATCTAGAATTGTTTTTAGATAATTACTAGATACACATTATTTTACTTTGCTATTATATTATTCTTACTTTGTTGTTATATTACTCTTTCTTATTAAGTCTAATTAAATAATTCTAGAGTTCAATCTATTTACTATTGTTGTTCTCGCGTTCTATCTTTCTTATTAATTTTTTGTTTTATTATTTACATTAAAAGTTTTATCGATTATAGTTATAAAATTGCGATTGTCGTCTAATATATATTACGAAAAAATATTAATTAATTTGCTTATTCTAGATTTTAATAAGTATGCGACAACACAAGACTATGCGATAGTCAAAAATTGTAGCAAGATATTAAAACAAGATATTTGTATAAAGTACTAGATTACTTGCGATTGCGACAACAAGATTAAACAAAAAGAATACAATTATTGTCAAACTAGTAGTCGATACAATAAATGTTCTTTTGAATCGATCGCGAAACTAGATAACAATCTCGAAAATAAACACAATTTAAATAGTTGAATCTTTATTGTTAAGTGTCTTGATTACAATTATTCTTTTACAAAATTATCTATTTTTGTATTATATCGAAAGAAAGCTCTAAAGAATTTACAAGTATAGAGCGAACTTTACAAGAAATAACGCAAAGATAGCAAAATTAATTTAATATTAAAAGAATTTTGTTTAAATCTCGAAGAATCTATATTTAAATCGCAAGATATTTGAAACGCAAATGTTGTTTTCAAGATAATATTAATAAGTTCTTTAACGTCTATACAAACGTTAATAAGATATCTAATAAAGTTATCTAAGTAATATGTCGATTCGAAGAAGAAAAAGTACAACAACGAGCTGCAATTTTTGTTCTTTACGTCTATATCTATACAAAAATTGCTTTGTTTAAATATAAAGATCTTAATTATAAATTGCATATATAAGACAAACAAATATAAGATATCTCTTATTATTATTATTGGAATTATTGTCTTAAATATTATCTTTTATGTCGAATTTTGTTTTATAAAAGAAGAGAATCACAACAATTACGTATAAATAATAAAAGCTTTAATGCGTCTTTACAATTATCTTGATTTGTCTTATTCTATTGTAATAAGATAGAAATAAAATTCCAATTAGTAGACAACTATAACAACAAAGACTTATCGTAATGCATATATAAATTGCATTATATAATCTAATAGTGTATTTAATAGCTAAGATTCTAAGATCTAAGTAAGAGAGATCGCATATATATTGCAAATAGATCGCTAATATTAATAACAAACATTTTCAAATTTATAGCTTAATATTATCTAATTATCTAGCTATATACAACTCTTTCTCTTTTAGTAATTGTCTCTTGATTACTTAATAAAGAAACTTTTGTTTTTGTTCGTACAAAAGTTATAATAAGAAAATAAGAAAATCGCTTTTATTTTCTTCGAATTATTCGACTAAATTTTTTGTTTCTCTTGTTACTTAAGTCGATTGCGTAAAGAATATAATAAATTAGTTTATATAGAGTTTCTTGCAAAATCGAAAAAATTATTGAATCGAAATTAAGTGCTTAGAGAAGTTAATTGTTGTAAATTTTGTTTACTTTTTAGAAATAATAACAATAGTAATAAATTTTTTTGACAAAAATCTGAAAAATTAGTTTAAGACGCAAATAATAATAATAGAGTAAATTGTCGTTATTGCGTTTGTGTTAAATTCTTTAAAGCAAAAAATAAACATATAATTTTAGAAATTAATTTTAATCTTAAAATATTCGATCTAAATTGCTAACTTAACTCTAATTTATAACGTTCTTTCTTAATTTTAAATCGAGATAATAGAATTTTCTCTTCTTTGTTAAAACAAATAATTAAAGATTTAAATTCTATTATTTTTTTATAGTTAATTAAATAAGAATCTAAATTGTTTTTGATATTAAATTAATACATATTAAGTGTTTCAAAGTTCTTAAACTTTATAAACTACATTTACAAATATAATTTAAATATTTTACTCTTTATTTTTTAAATCTTTTTTTATATTAATTTTACGTAACGTGTTGTACGTTTTCGAGTTTTTTTATTAGATAATTAAATTTTTTTGCATTGTTAAACTATATTTTTAATTTCTTTATTACTTTTGTTAAGTTCTAGAATATATATTTTAAAATTGCATTTTTAATATTAAATTTAAAAGAGAAATTAATAGCTATTTTAAATTAATAAAGTATGTTAATTAAAAATAAATTTAACAAAAATAAATTTTAATAAGTTGCAACAATATTGCTTCTAATATTTATTCAAAAATTCTTAAAAATCTCTTTATTATTTAACAAAATTATATAGACAAAAAATATCTTGATTTTTGTATTAATTTCGATTCTTAATTTGCAATAAAAGATTTAAAATTATGCAATTCGTAATTCTTCTAATTGATAAAACATATTTATTTAGCGCAAAGTCTATTTTATTAAATTCTTCTTTGTTAACTTAGTATCTAATATTCTCTCTTTTAATTTTAATTTTTATTGTTTTTTGCAATTACACTTCGATCTATATGTAAAACTTGTCTATTAAATATTTTTTACAAAATAAATTATTTTATGTAGCAAAGAAAATAATTAATTACAATTACTAAGACTTTTAATAAACGTTCTAATTTATATTAAAATTAAAATAACGTTTCGATATTTAATTTTTATGCTTTTTGAAAATTAATAAATAAGATATTACTAATAATTTATGCTTGTAATCGTCTTGTAGAAGCACGTGCGTTATATAAGAATTTAAATTTATTTATATTATTATTTGCAATATAGAAAACAAGCAATTAAGAAGTTACTCTTTTTGTCGATTAATATTTTTTCGTTAATAATATAATATTAATTGTAGTTTATTTTAGAATTGTAATTATATCTAGTACTTTAAATTTGCAATCAAATAATTAAATCAATTTTTGCAAACAATAATTTTATATTAATTTTATTTAGCTAGATTAACACTATTTGTTACTCGAAGTTAAATATCGATTTATTGAAAATTATTAAATAAAAAGATTAGTTTTTCTCTCTTATAAATATATTGTTTTAAGAGATTTTTAAAAACAAGCAAATAAACACTAGATTTAAAATTTAGCTTATTTTGTTTTACAAACGCTAAGAAATTTTTTCGTTTCTTGTAGCACTAAATTACTTGTCTCTTAATTTAATTATTAAGAACTTAATTTATTTTAAAAAGATTTTTTTTTAATAAGCTATATAGATAATCGATTTTAATATAATTATAATTAAATCTTTTTTTTGCTTTTTTGTTAATATAGTTAGTTCGATTAATTGAAAGACTTTAATTAATATTGCGAAATACTAATTAACTTAATATTGCAAGTCTATGTTTATTTTTTATATATACAAATTGTTAGAATTAGAGTTTCGATAACTAGTATGTAGTTGATTAACGAGAATACTAGCTATGCAAAACTAACTATGTATAGGAAATAAGTATAAGTATTATAAGTGCCAAGACGCTAGACGTTACTCGTAGTATATTTGAGACTAAAGAGCAAAAATTTAAAGAGTAATTAAAGAGCGAAATCTATCTAGCTTAAAATTATAATATTACTCTCTTCTTTTATTCGCGAGCTTCGACAAAGCAATACTAAATTTTCTAATTAACGTTTTTAATTAACTTTAATTGATTTCGAGTACTTGTTAAGTACAAGCTTCGATTAATATCGAATACGTGTTAAATATTGTTTAACAATTAAAACTAAAGTTTTGAATACGTGTCGAACAAAAAAATAAATTTGTCGAGTAAAAAGAAACAATTGAAAATTTTTAAAACAAAATATGCAAAAAACAATAATATAAGTATGTATATTATAAATAATGTTTTAGTTAATTCTTAACTACTTTTAATTAGTATTAAGTATATCTATTAAATACAATTTAGTATTTAAAATCAAATGTTAAGTAATTGTCGAACAACGAAAATCAAGTTTCGAACAATTGTCGAACAATAAATATCGAGTTTCGAACGATTTATTAAACGACGACAAAATTAAGAGAGAAGAAAAGATAAATAAATTTTAAGAAAATATCAAATATAGAAAAATTAAAGAGAATACAAAAGATTATTAACTTTAATTTTAAGAGAGAGAATTCGAATTATATAACGCGAAAATCGAAAAATTGATCGCAAGAAAGAAATCAACTAGTTACGTAATCTAAGAAGAAATTAATAACAACAAAGAGAAATAACAATGTTAAAAAGTCGAAATTTGTCGAATTTTAACTATGTTCGAATACGTTTGTCTAAACTTGCAACACAAAGAGAGAAAATGACATAAAAATTAGACTAACCGTTCGGGTCGGTTTTTCCCCGAAATCTATAACCCGACCCGAAAGTTATACCTAATTAGACCAAGTTTTAACCTAATATAGTTAGTATTTTTATAATTTATGCAATTCGGTTCCAACTGTTAGAACCGAACGATCAGTCTAATAAAAATATCTTAATAGCAATTTATACGCAATTGTACGTATGTTTAAAAATGTTAAGTCAATTCTAATTCGAAAAATCTTTAGAAGAGATGTCGATAAAATGTTTAGCAAAAACATTATAGAGATAACAACAAAAATTACAAATATATATCGATTAACTTCTAGCAATAATAATGCATTAATAATGCGTTTTTAGAGTTCTTGTTAAATGCAACAAAGAACAAAATAATATATCAAATTTAATTTCGATTGCGAATGTATAACAAGTAACTTTTAACAATAATAATATATTAGCAATACGTTTTTAAGATCGATTTTAAATGCGACAACAAAAACTATAGATGCATATTAAGCAATGTTTAAACAACAATAATAGAAAAGCAAAGAAATATATAAGTGCGAATTATTTTATTTATTAGATTTTTAATTAGAAGATATCTTGAATATCTAATAAGATTTCCTTGCGTCTAAATATTAATAATAAAAGTTAACAACAAAGTTAAAGCAATTGTTAGTTATAAAATAATTTAGTTATTTAAATTTATTGTTGTAGTTTATATAGTTTATAAAGAGAATTTAATATTGTAATATTTTGCGTTTGTAATTAGTAACAATTAGATTTAAATTTACGTTATTATTATTTTAACGCATATTGTATCGTAATATCTTAATGTCTTTAATATAGTATTTGAAATTGTTGTCAATATTGTTAACAATATTAACAAATAACAAAAGCTTAATTTGTTAACTTAATAAAGACTTGCTTTTGTCAAAATACAAAAGTTATAAATAAAATACTAGATAAATTTTTATTAACTCGAGCAATTCTAATTTGTAGATATAATTATTAATTGGTTAAATAACTTTATAGAAATCTACATTCTTATGTTTTAAAGACTTGCATAATCGAATTGTTTTAATATTTTAAATATTAAATATAACTTAATTATTAATTTTGAACTTCGAAGTTGCAACGTATTTGCAATTAGCAAGTTTTATTTGTTTAACTTAAATTTAAATAAACTCTTAACAAAGAAAGTTTTACAAAATTTTGATTTTTTTGACAACTTTGTTAACGTTTTTTATATTGTAACAAGCTTCGAACATAATATTGTTAAAAAAAACTATAAATAATTTTAAATCTAATCGCAACAAATAGTCTTTAATAACAAAGAAAAATAATAAATTAATAGACTTGCTAATATAACTATTTGCAACAAATTTAGCAATAACAAAATAATTAATCTAATTATTCTAATTGTATTGTATATATATTCGAAGATATTATTTAAAAACGATATTAATATTTTTGATTTAATTGTTAATTTCTAGATAAAATGCAATTAATAATTTAGATTTGATTCTTAATTTTTTGCAAAAATATTGCTAGAAGTAAGCAATAAATTAGATATCTCTATTAAAAACAATAATAACTAAGAAGTTCTTAATACGTTAAACAAAATTAATAAAGATCTAAATTACAATTTTAACTTTTAAAAAGTTTATAAATATAAACTTTTTACTCTTAAATAATTTATCAATTATTATTAAAATATATTAGAAAATCTTTTCTTTATAAAAATATAACAACAAAGAAATAATAAAGTTATAAAATATATCTTGCTAATAATAATCTAAAATAAATAAAAACTTTAATAGATTATACTTATATTTACAATATAATTTAATATATTTGTAAATCAAATAACTTTTAACGTATTTTTTAACGTCTAGATACAATGTAGATTAATAGTAATAATACTATATTTTTTTAAAGATAATTGTTCAACTTAAGTGCTTAACGTTTAACACTTTATACTAGAACTTAATTGTTTTAATTTAAAAAGTATTATTTATACTTTAAAATATATATATTTTGTTTCGAACAAATAGATATTTAATATTGATTGTTAAGTATTTAATTATTGTGCAATTTTCAAGTTTTAACTTAATTGTTTTGCAAAAAATAACTAGAATCTTTTATTTATTAGCTTCTTTAACTTAAATAATTTGTTTTATCTCTTTGTTATAGAAGTATGTTTCTAATATTTGTCGAACAAAAACTTCGAAATCGAATTTTATTTTAAATTTCTTCTTTTTTATTAAATTAATTGCGACAACAAACGAAAATTAAATTGTAAAAAAGATTGCAAATATAAATAAATAAATTATAAACAAAGCAAATATATTAAAAAAAAAGACAAAATTAACAATTAAAGACAACAAAATTGTAGATTAAAAAATTGTAAATACAACAATAATAAATAACAAAACTAAAAGAAAAAATTTAGTAAAACAAAGTTTACTTTGTTAAAGTAATACAAGTATTGTAAGCAATAAAGATATAAATAATTCTATGTTTTCGTTAGTTATTAGCGAGATTTAAGTAAACTCTTTGCAAATTTTTGCAATTCTTTTGTTAATAATTAGTTTAAACTTGATAAAATCTTAAAGTAAACAAACTAGCTTCGCTACTAAATTATAAATAACACTTAATAATAGCAAGATTAATGCGACAACTTTAGTTATACTTAATTTTAAATTATGTTGTTTAAGAATTGTTTATTGTTAAAACTAGTTGCAAGAATTATTATTATTAAAGAGCAAATCTTGCAATTGTTTAATTAAATTGTTTAACTTCGCGTCTAGTATATTTAATTAATAAATAATTTTAAAGTTAAATTTAAACAAAAATTCGACTTAACAAACTTAACAACAATTAAGTTGCTTAATAGTTATAAAATACTTTAAATTGCGATAATTAATAATAGTTTTAATAAATTATTTAACAAATATATCGACATACTTTAGATATTACTTCTTAAAAGTACAAACAATATAATTTTAAATATATAAATTATTAAATAAAGCAATTTATTCGAATTTATTTAGAACAATATAATAACAATTACAAAATTAAAAATATCGCTTTCGATTTAAGTTTTTAAATTAAAATCGAAATAATGCAAAATAAATTAATTAATAAAGACTTTTTTAAGAACTTAAAACGCAAGGTCTTCGAAATTGTTAAATTGTTATAAAAAATTAAAATTTTTGTTTTTAAGTTTACTAAACGCTAATAAAGACTTAACTAAATTCGAATAATTATAGATAAATTGTTAATAAAAGTTTGCGAAGTTTAAGAAGACTTGCACGTTATATGTACAAATAAAAGCTTCTTATTTTAAAATATATTTAATTTTCTTAAAATTTATCTAAATGTTTTCGATAATAATAATTAGATCTAGATATTTAACTAACTTAATAAAGAAAACACATTTATTAATATTTAGATAAAGATTTGTCTTATAAAGTTTAGCAAAAACTTTATTAATATACTCTTTATGCTCTTTCTTAATATTGCTATAGATTAGAATGTTATTTATATAAATAGTGCAAAAATCGTCTAAATAAAAATTAAAAGTCTTATTAATAAAAAATTAAAATATAATTAAAGCGTTATATAACTTAAAAGACATTATAACGTACTTAAACAAATTATAACAAATAATAAAGACTATTTTGTGTTTATTATTAAGACGCATTTAAATTTCGTTAAAGACAATAATAATATCGAATTTGCTATAATACTTAATCTTATATAATCGTTGCAAGATTTTCTAAATTAATAGTAAAATATTGCAATTCTTAATTGTTAAAGCGTTAAAATCTCTATAGTTTACGCAAACGCGCAAATTCTTATTAGACTTCTTAACTATAAAAATAAAAACAACATACTATAAAATGTTGTTACAAATTTAATTTTTGCTTTTTATGTTATTTAAATAGACTTTAATAATTTTTTCTTTTTAATAAAAGACATTATAGACTTTTTTAATTAAAGAAGTTGCTTCTAGAATAAAATTAATAGCATAATTAATGCTTTTATTTAATAATAGTTTGTTAGCTTTTTATAAATTAAAGAGTTTAACTTAATATTTAAATTTTAAATAAATTTGCTTCTTTAGTTGCTTTAAACTAGAAAAATCTCGCTTAAGTTTTGCATAAAACTTATCGTAATTATTAAGAATAATAATTGCAACATTTATTGTAATATTGTTATCTATAATACAAACTAAATATTTATTTCTTTTCTTTAATTAATTTAGTATAACGAAATGCTTAAGTAACATAACAACTATTTTGTAATTTTGTTTGTTAACAAGCTTTAAAAATAAGAAGATATTAATTTGACAAATATCAAATTTATTTAAAGATTTTAAAGACGAACGTTTTAATTGCTTGCGTTGTTTGTTAAAAATCTCTAATAATTAATAGTCTAACAAGCAATATTTTATGCAATAATCGAATTTAAATTAAAGAAATTATGTGTTCTCTTTAATTTATATATTATGCTTTTTTATCTAAAGTATACTAAAAATAATTGCGAATCGCTTCAATTCAATTATTAAATATTATAAAATATCAATATATTTGCTCAAATTAATAATAATTTAAGCGACATAAATAATATTAGAAGCAAATTTGTTATTAACAACTTTAATTTAATCGAATTTTGCAATAGCATAATAGAAAGTTCATAAAATTTAATAAACTTTTTATTTACAAAGACTCTATTAAAGACTTTAATGTTAATAAGTAGTATCGTCTTAATATAATATTTATTAAAAGATAAATAAGCTTAATTGAAGCAAATCTTAATATAAAAATCTAGTTGCTAGCTATTAAGCAACTTGTTGTTAATAACGTTAAAACTAAATTTGACTTTAATAAACAAAATTTTATTTTGTAAATTAAACAAGATTTTAAGCTTCTTTATTCTTTTCTTTACAAATATTAGCTTCTATTTTAAATTGCAACTTTTGTTAAAAATATTTAGTTTTTCAATTTTTTAAAGTTATTTAAGTTGTTATTTAAAATATTAAAGCAACTCTTTTCTTTAAATATTGCTAATTCAAGATTGCCAATATTATAAGTTTTAAGCTTAATAATTGCTTTTTTTTAAATTTTAGTTAGCTTATTTTTGCAAAAAACATTTGAATAATTAAGACAATGTCTCGAACGCAAACACTTTCGACAAAGATTTTTTTTCTTAATCTTATTTTTAAGTATTTAAAATTAAAAGATTAATTTTGTTTCGAAAGAAGTCTTTTGTTTAATTATATAATTAATTAATTTGTTGTTATAAGCTTCGAATTTATTTGTAAACTTATGTGTAATATTTTAATTTTTGTTTGTTCGCATAATAGTAAATTTATTACGCGTGTTAACTTAAAACAATTAATAATATTTTTTTTGTTTTATTCTAAGATTTATATTGCGTAATTAAGAAATCAAGTTATTAATATTAATAACGTCAATTATATTGACAAATTAATTGCACAATTTGTCGCTTAATTTTAAATCAAATTAATATATTTTTTGATTTTCGAACAACTTAATACTTGTTGCAATTGACGTAAAACAAGTTACGTATTCGTTAAAGATTTCGAAAAACTTTATAACGAAATTAGATAACGTAAATTTAATAAAGTGTTTATATTGTCGATCAAATTCGTCAAATTAAGCGTAGAAATTCGCTATTAATTTAGCTAATATACTATAGAGTTAAACAAGATTGTTGCTCTAATTTAACAAACAATATTTAATATCTTTGAAAACGTCTTTTATATATTTAATTATAACATATACTAGCTTAACTAGTTTGCTATTAAATATACAAAAACAAGCTTTAAATTTGACAAAGAATATTGTTTGTTATTAATTAAATTTCTTTTAATTACTTAAGAAAGCAACTAAATTAAGAAATTTGATATTATTATATATTAATTTCTTGATTTTAAGCAAGCTATTTCTATAGACTTCGTTAGAACGTTCGCAATTTTATTAATTTAATTTGTAAAAAAATATATTATAATTGTTGTTATTGTTATTAAAATTTCGACAAAACAATAAGCAATAAATAGATTTAAACTACTTATAATAATTAAGTTTTTTAATTAATTTATTTTGTTTTTTAATTAATATATTAGTTGTCTTCTTTTATGCTTTGTCTTTAGTTTGCTTTATATTTCGCTTTTTTTGTAAATTTTTGCAAGTAATTTGAGCTTTGTTTAAATTTGTCTCTAATTGTACAATTTCTTTGTTTTGATCTTTTTTATATTGTATTAGATACTATATATAAGAATAAACACTATTAATATACTTAAATTAATATGCGAGATTTTTAGTTACATCTTTAATAAAATTGTTGTTATATAAGAGTTTTGCAAAGTTTTTTTAAGTCTTTTGTTAACAACAATTGTAATTAAAGAAAAATTAATAAAATAAAAATCAATTAATTTTAATTTTAGTTTTACGTTTAAACTTCTTAATAAATAAAAATAATATATTAATATTTTTAAAAAAGTTATTACTAAATTTAATTAATTTAAAGTTTTCGAAAACAAGTGCAAATAACGTTTGCAATTGTAACTTTAACAATAACAAAACTTTAATATTTAATTAATAACAAAATTAATTTTAAAATGTAACGTTCTTACGAAACTTGAAGCTAAAGAAAAATACTTAACTCTTTATAACGAAATTGCAACGCGTTGTAATAATAGATTTGCACAAATATTGTAAGTCTTAATAATTATAAACAATAACAAAGTAGTAAATAGAGATATAAATTTAGATAAAACGCTTTGTTTAAATACGTTTGCTCTACTCGAATATTATATAATTTATTTTGTTTAATTAAGTTAATAAGTATTAAAGCGAAATTATTAATATTAAAAACAAGTATTGCTCAAATATTATATTGCGTAGTAAATTTTGCGCAAAGTAAAAAATGTTGCTTAAAGACAACAATATTGCAATATAAATATTAATTCTAACAAGTTTGCTTGTTTATTTTAGCAAAATTATTAAATTGTAGTTAAAACAATCTATTGTTTATTTATTCTAGCAAATTTATTATCTTTTTTGTAAAACTTCTTTTAACTTAATGCGATAAAAATTAGAAAATACTTGCTTAAAGAGTTAACAAGATTTATTATTATTAAGTTGTACGTCTTTTTTAAAGATATTTATTGTCGCAACTTAATTACGTTTTGCAAAGCATCTATTTTAATAGCTTTATATCTAAAATTGCTTTAGTAACTTTATATTTAAAGTTGCTTCAATAGCTTTGTATCTAAAGTACGTTTCAAAAAAAAAAAATTTAACAAATATAAATATCTTTAAAGTACGATTTGCAAGATTGTTTTTAAAGAGATAGCTAATATTATATTAAAGTTAGAGCTTCGATAACTAGTATATAGTTAATTAACGAAAATACTAGTTATGCAAAACTAACTATATATAGAAAATAAGTATAAATACTATAAATATCAAGACGCTAGGCGTTATTTGTAGTATATTCGAGACTAGAGGGCGAAGACTCGAAGAATAACTAAAGAGCGAAGTCTATCTAGTCTAGAATTGTAACACAAATAACTTTTTGTATTGTTCTTCTTATTTGTCAAAATAAAAATAGCTATTGTTTTTAAAATTTTTTTTTGCAATTTTAATAATTAAAGTACGTAGTTTTGTTGTATTAATAACTTCAAGTAATCTAAGATTTAATGTAGATAATTTTAGAGTCGAATCTCGCAATTATAATAACGAAGAAAAAGTTTCTCTAAAAGACTTTAAATTTTTTTTTTCTTTTTTTTCTTTTTTTTGCTTTATCTTTTGTAAATCTTGTTATTTTTAGATTTCAACTTTAATTTTAACTAAAAAGTTAGCAATTTAAGTTTTTTTTATTTGTTATATTAAGTTTGCGCTCTTTTTGTATTTCTCGCAAAAGAAAACAAAATTGTTTAAATTTTTGTTTAACAAGTCTTTTTTAATTTCGCGTCTAAAATTCTAATTGAATTAAATTCTTAAAAATAATTTTTTATTTTAATTTTTAAAAGTTTTTGCTCCATAGATACTATTGTATTTTTAAATATTTTAACATTTATTTTATTATAATTGTCGATTATATAATTAGCAATGTATTTCGATTTTGTAGTGCGAAATTGAAGTCGATTTTACACAATTTGATTTAACTTTTTCAAAATTCTTTGCAAATTTTGACGTTTCTTTGCTATTCGCAACATTGCTTCAATAATTAATTAATTTATATTTTTAAATAATATATTTGCAATCTTTGATAATTATAGTTTGCGAAATTAAATTTAATTATTTTGAATTTGTAGTTTCTTGTTTTAGTTAATTTTTTGTGTTGCGTCTTTTAATTT
>JAABUL010006150.1_pt1 | contig 14129 bp, 1 predicted proteins | sample 5559151 | NCBI WGS metagenome assembly JAABUL01 (sample SAMN10711876, study PRJNA513368) | rock metagenome | isolation source: Antarctica rocks | place: Antarctica: Victoria Land, Pudding Butte sud | reverse complement strand
AGGCGGTGTGAGCAGTCGCATTGAGCATCATCATCGACGCTCCGCCAACCGGGACGGGGAATGGAGTCAGAGCTCCATCAAACTGCGTCGGCGGGTAGTGACGGCACCATACATCGTCTAGCTCGTTATTCGCCATGTTGCTTAACTACAGTGTGGATGGGTGGGCGAAGAACGGCAATTGGGTTACGGAAGTGAGGACCTCTAAGAAGCAATGAATGCGATGGACTGCGGGGAAGCGGCAGGTTTAGCCTAAAATACGGGGTACGACATGAAGTGTTTTTGGCATCTTGCACAACAAAATCTGCGATGCAAGTAAAGTACCTTATGCAGCCTCTGCACCTCGAATTTCGAGGGTTAATCATCCGAGCTATCATGACAAATATTCAAGGGATCAGCCTGTTAACGCAAAGCATCTTCCCACTTTTCGGCCTACTTGGGTCTTGGACTGCATCTCTCGAAACGAGCTTCGGATCTAGCACTACTCAGTATCACCCCTTAATGCATCCCACCTATCAATGCATCGCGCTAGCAAGGATTTTAGAGTTGTTGTATTAGGATTACAAGAACTTTTTTCTACAGCAACGTTAATCTAGTTTTGCACCTTTGAACATTTATTGCATCTTTATTTACGCCTTCAAGATCGATACCAAAAAGAGAAATAGTTATATCTAGCTTATTAAGTCGAGATCAGCGAATTAAGAACGCAACAACGGCATTTCGCGAACAACAAATAAATTACGAAGCTTGTCTACTAGATCTTATCTTCGCAAACTCTTCTAAATTATCTACAATCAAAATTGTTGTTGTTTTATACTATTTAGTTTCGATTATTTTACAAAGACGACTTAAAAAGAAAACAAAGTCTTTAGAGAAAACTTATATTTATCGTTAACAACTTACAAAAGCAAAAGAAACAACGTTAATTATATAGATAGATCTTATGCAGCTTTGAGAGTAATTGTCGCGCATATATTATGTAAGATTACACGATCGTGTAATAGAAGTAGCGCTATTAAGGCGCACGCTGTGCGTATAAAGAGCAAAATAGAAAGATAGATCTACAATTATAGAAAAAATAAATCGTAAAAATTCAGAAAGAAATTCTCGAAAAAAAAACTTTTTACTGTTAAGACAAGATCTGAGCGCTGTCTTAATATATAATGTAATTTGACTACGAGTTACAGCAGAGTTTAAAATATTATAGTTATAGTATTACAATTGTCTTTCTCTTCAGAATTCTGATTCTCAGAATAAGTGCTATATTTGCTGACTGCTATATGCTGCGAATACGCGACTATCGCAATTATATTTTGCGTTTGTTAATTTGTTCGATAATAAAAATATATAAATAGATTCTTCTTGTATTGTTCTCTATATTTCTTATATATTACAAGCAGAAAATTGTTGCAGTAACAACAAGAATACTTTTCTTATATATTATTAAATAGCAATTTCGTAATCGGACAAAACTTTTATAGATACTTTTCAATTATAGATCGAAAATTCGAGAAAAGTTTTTAACTTATTGTACAACAATAGTTTATCTTTAGAAATTACAATTAGATTATACTACAATTTTTAATTAGCTAAAATTAAAATATTATATACAATATTCTCTACTAGACGTTTTGTTTTCTGCGCAGTATTAATTTGTAATTTTGCAGTAAAAATCTCTTTGTTCTATAAATTATCTCGATTTGCGCGCTTAAATTGAATTGAGTTAGCGCAATATTAAATGCAATAGTAATATTTATCTATTAGAATATTGTATTCTTTTTATTATTATAATATATTTAAAATAACTCTGTAACAATCTTTTTACAATCTCTTTTTAATATATATAATACTAATAGAGTATATCTGTAGTTGCAGCAACAAGAACAGTAAGTTTTCTCAGTATTTTATATAAGTTTTTAGAAATAACGCAAACTTTTAATAATATTAACTAATATCTAACAGAGCGCAATATTATCGATATAAGTATATATAATAAAACTGTTGTAGAATTTTGCTAAAACTAATATCGATAGCAATTCTTAAATAAAGTTGACAATTTTTTTGCTTGCGTCTTTGATATTGTTTTTTTTGTATTTTTTTGCTGTCTGCAATACTTGTACTATCTGCAGAATAATAAGAAAATAATAATAAGCAGAGTTTCTTTTGCAGTTCTTTTTCTATATTGATATATTGTACAGTATATAAAAAAGAAAAATCTGTACTATATTTGTTGTGCTGTTATCTATTGCTCTGTAAATTCAGCTTGCACAGCTGTATCAAAAATTAATATATTAGTATTTTAAGATTTTTTGTTGTTTTTGCAAAAGAGTTGTTAATTTGCTAATATTTGTACAACAGATTTTAGTTAAAAACAGCAATTTTAAATTGTTTAATTTTTTTGCTAAAATTAGATTTGTTCTGCGTTTTATTAATAAATAGAAGTATAACAACAAAAAGTTGCTGTTTTCGACAAATTAACTAAATAGTATAAAGACTACTCTAGTATGCTTGTATAATATTTAGCAGAAAATGCTAAATATAATATACTATTAGATATATTTATCGAAATTTCTTTTAAAAAAGAACAACTCTAATTTTTTTAAAAAAAAGAAATTCGCGTTAGCTGATATTAATATCTAGATAATATATCAGATATAATTTGAAAAAAATCTTGCTGAAAACAATATTATTTGTTTTGTTTTTAATCAGAAATTATACTGATCAGATCTTTTTAAAAAAAAGCAATATAAATATTTAGATAAGAACTTTTTTTGTATATTAATACTGTTGTTAACAGTATATACAATTTTGTTTTTTTGAGAATTAAGCTAAATACTCTAATCAAACTCTTAAAGATATATTTATCTGCAAAATAAAAACTGTTGCTAATTGTACAAATATATTTTTTACTGCAATTACAAAAACTTAAAAATATATCTGCAATTGCTATATTATTGCGCACAAACAACAACAATAAAAAATAAATTAAAAATTAATATATATAATAATCAGAAGAGAGAGTTAAAGAAAAATCTTGTTATTAAATATAATCAGATTAATTTAGATAATAAATACAATTAAAATTTATTGTATATTTACTAGAAAATTATTTGAGCTAGAAAATCTGTCTAAAAAAAATATAGAATTAGATAGCAAAAATATATTATTTTTTATATTATTGTAATCAAATTTAAGAAGTTGCGATTTTTACTTAATTTTTTATATATTTTATCGATAGTAGAGACTTTGTTTTGCTCGCGCAGTATTGTTAATTAAACTATATTAGTTCTGTTTTGCTAGATTGTTTCGATTTATTCAAAGATATAACTTTTTTGTTTTAAAAGCAAAAACAGCAATCTGCTATTGTTTGTAAAACTGCTTTAGTATTGTATTTGTATAAATTAAAAATTGCTTCGATATTTAATTGTTTTTGCAGAAAAAAAATTCTTTTTATTAAATAAAATAGTAGAATTTTTTCTATCTCTTTTTTTTGTTCAGAATTTTTTCTATTTTTTATTTTTTGTTTTTGTCTATTAGTATTATTTGTATTAACTCGACAGTATTAAAATTCTAAGAGTAGAGTTCGAGAAACAAAATATAGAAAATTAAATAAATTTGTTAATTATCTGAGAGTTGCAATCGATATATCTGCGTTTTAACAATATCTATAATAGAAAACAATCTTATATATTTGTAGAAGAGCTTTTTCTTAAATCGAGTATTTTTAAAATTTTTAATAGAAAGTATAATTTTATTTTCTACTTTATAATACTAAGACTTAATTTTTTTATTGTAATATTCTGTTTGCGTTTTTTGTATATCTCTTAGTTGCTTTTTTATATAATTGTATTTATTTTACAAGATTTGTATACATTTTTAAACAACAAAAATATTAGAATATTTCTTGTTATTTTAATTAAAATCGAAATTCGAATAATATTTAAATGCAGTCTCGAGAAACAATATATTCAAAAATAAATAAACAATATTATTATATATATATTGAGTTATTGATAAGAGAAATTCTTTAGTTGTTTTGTCGATAGTTACAATAGTAGCAAAGATAGTACTCTAATATTTAATTTTGTTTTTTTGTTTGTCTATTTGTCTACAAATAAAAAACAATACTTAGTTTTCTTTTTATACAAATATTATAGTATATTGCAAATTAGTAACTACTAATAAACAATATATTTTTGTCAAATACAATTTTTTTTATGCTCTTAAAAAAAAGAAAAACTCTTTTAAACAAAATATTGATTAAATCTTCTGCTGTTCAGATTAATTTAGCTGAAATATATAGTATTATTTTGAAAAATCGATCTACAATAACAAAAATTGTATTGTAGATATTGTTGTTACTGCAATTAGAGAGAAATTCTGTAATAAAATTTATAATTTTTTTTTTAAAATCGAGTAAATACAGATAGCGCAAAAAACTTATTGTATAGACAATATCAAAATATTTTAAATTGCTAATATATATTGTACTTTTAAATATACAATTCTATTTCAACAAATATACAGAATTAATAGAATTTTCGATTGATTAGTATATAAGTTTTTTTAACTTTAAAATAATTTTTGTTTAGAGAATTATTGTAATACAAATATAGTAGTTTCGATTTTAACAAAATTTTATTCGATATATAGACTATGCAAAAATAGTAGAATAAACTGTTATTAAATTTTTATTTATATTTAACATATTTGTTGCGCTAAAAAAAAAGCAATTAACTGCTGTTTTACTTTAAATATCAGAATATTCTTTCTCTAAAATATTTCTATTGCTGTTAACAGAATCGAGAAAAGAAATTCTATTAAATTCTTGTATTTGTATATTGCGTTAATATTGCTGCGTTGCAGTTATTAAATTACAATATTTTTCTCTATATTTAAGTCGATATTATTAGAGATTTTAAGAATATTCTTAACAAGTAATTTATTAAGTATTTTAGTATCGAAAATATTTTAGACGCGCAAAACAATCTCAGTACAAATTAAAATCGATATTACTTTAGTTGCGTTTCTGATCAGAACAGAAGTTATTTTAATAGTTGCAATTGTAATATTTTTAAATTTGTTCTGAAAAATAGACAGACAGATTGTAATACTATAACTATAATATTTCAAACTCTGCCGTAACTCGTAGTCGAATCACGTTATGTGTCAAGACAGTGTCTAGATTCTGTCTTGACAATAAAGAGTTTTCTTTTCGAGAATTTCTTTCTAAATTTTTACAATTTATTTCTTCTATAATTGTAGATCTATCTTTCTATTTTGCTTTTTATACGCACAGCGTGCGTTTTAATAGCGTCACTTCTATTATACAATTGTATAATTTTACAATAATAAATTGTTTAATTTTCTAAAAGCGATTGTCTATTAGAATATCGAATTAAAAATTCAAGAAAACAATTTGCTTCAACAAAAGCAAATTTGCGACAAAAACAACTATCGCAGAAAGCAATACAGTTGCAACTAGAAAACTCTTTGTAGTTATCGACTTTCGAGAATTATCAAACAAAAAATATAGCAACTTTAATAACAAATCTTTAATTAAAAACAAATTTAGAGCAGATACAAATTCTATTTTCGGTAATCTTGAAATTAACTATAAAACTTTTCTAAAGAAGAAAAGAGAAAAGTCGAAACAGTTTGCTGTCAAACGTAAGTATCAACTTCTTTTAAAAGAAAATCAGAAACTTCAAATTCTGTTACAAAATAATAAGATAAGTGCGCCATTTATACAACAATATTGTGCAGCATTTTCGAAAAACAATACTCTGAAAAACAACAAATTATTTTTGAAAAAACAAAAATCGATACTCGATCTAAGACCGTTCTATCTAGATAACTACTACAAAAAAAATTTCAAAAAATAAAAAAACTAAATTAGAAATGCAAAAATTATATTCGAATCTAGTTTAAAATTCTTTTCTATCGAAAACTATAAAATTTGCTAATATTAACTCTTTCTGCGCAACAGTTCAACAATACAATAGAACAACTACAAAAAGACAAACTTTATTGCTCTAAATATTTGAATATTCGAACAATTCTTACAGTATCTAATAAATTTTATAGAATTATTCGAGAATTGTCGACTAATTATCGCAATTAAATACAATTATATTAAGCAAAATTTTACGCAAAATATAAACGATTTTGTTGTCTATTTAAAAATCTTAAAAGTAGATTTAGAACTCTTTACTAAGTTTTAAAAGCAAAACACACTTTTAAATAAGCTAAAAGACAAAACTTATAAAAGAGTTATTGTTGTTTCTAATTTTTCTGTAATAAGAAACGCGCTTGTTGCGCTAATTGCGCACGTAAAAGACGCTACTATTTTGCAAAATAATTATAAGAATCGATTTCAAAAATTAAGTTATAAATTTTGCTCTATTTCGAGAGATAGTTGTTCTGAACAAAAATCGAACAAAACAGTCTCTAGATCAGATTTTTGTAATTCTTTTTAGCAAAATCGATATAAAAATATTACTATATTTTTTCTACAAGATAGCTCGAGTAGCAGTAATTGTACAAACAAAATTTGTATATATTACAATTGTAATCAGCAGAAACATATCTCTCTCAACTGTTCTTTTTTTAAAAAAAAAAATCTGCAAATCAATACAATAGCCGCTGCAAAATCAAATATATTGCGCGTTACGCAAAAAATATTATTGCTCCGATATATTAGCGAGATTTTTAACAATTCGAAAAACTAAAGAGATTTGCGACAATTATTGTTGCTGTCGCGAATTGCAAAGCAAAAGTTAATACAGTTTTAACAAAACTATTTATATATATATTAAACAAGTATTACAAAAAAGTAATATTTTTGAATAGAGAAATATATATCAATTATATTTTCGAACAATAAACAAAAATATAGTATCTAGAGAATGCAGATCTCTTGTCTGTTAAAATCGAGATTTTTTACAAAATCGAAATGCAATTTCTAGAATTCTACAATATAAATATCAGAATTTGCAATAGCAACAGCAGAAAATATATATTGTATTAAGTTTTCTACTTTTTCTCAAAAATTGTTCAGAATATAATTGTCGAACTACTATAGATAATAGAAACAAATTTGTATATTAACTGGCAAACTCTTATATAAAAATATCAAATAATAGAAAACAAAATTATAATAGATTTTTTCGAGAGTTTTCTATTATATACAAAGAACACTTTAGTCTATATATTTGTAGCAAGTAATATTAGTGCTATTGCGAAAACAATTTTTTTCTCGATCTTTTAGATTTCGATAGAGATTTTATTGTACAAAAACTGTTTTTTCGAGATTGATATTTCTCTACTACTAGAATATAACAAAAATAATTATACTATAGATCTACAATTTAACACAGAGCTGCTATTTAAATTTCTATATATATTGTTCGAAAAAGAACTTGCTATATTTCGAAATTACTTGCTCGAAAATCAAATATTAAAACGCATTTGCAAATCTACAAATTGTACAAATATTTCGATATTGTTTGTTTTTAAAAAAAATAGTATTTTTCGACTTTATATAGATTATCGAGAGCTAAACTCGATAACTATTAAAAATAGATATTTACTATCTTTTATCGAGAAGACGTTGAATCGACTAATAGATATATACTATTTTATTAAGTTCGATTTCAAGAATATATACTATTGTATTTGTATACAAAAAAAAAACAAATAGAAAATCGCATTTTGTACGCGCTATAGTCTTTTTAAGTATACAATTATATTTTTTGACTTGTTTAACACTTCTGCTATCTTTCAAACTCTAATTAACAAAGTACTGCAAAATTTGATAAACTATATCTGCGTTGTCTATTTGAACAATATTTTGATTTATTTCAAAATTTACAAAAAGTATTAGAATTACGTTTGACAAGTGTTTAATCAACTAAAACAGTTTAAACTATATACAAAATTTTCTAAATATATTTTTCTAATATAGAGTGTCGAGTTTCTGAACTATATTGTTAGTAGCAAGAATATTGCTATAGATATATTATAAGTAAAGTCAATTTGCACGTAATCTCGATCTATTATATTACAGAAATTGCAAATATTTCTAAAATTTGCAAATTTCTATCGACATTTTGTTTAATATTTTGCAAAAATAATCAGACTCTTAATCGAGCTACTTAAAAATAGTAAATAAAAAAAACAAAATAAATTGTTTCTATTCGATACTCTTGCTCTAGTCGCGTTTCGAACTTTTATCGATATTTTTACTATTGTTTTTATATTAATATATTTCGATTTTAAAAATCGAATTATAATTGAGATCGACGCATCGAAATTTGCTATTATAACTATTTTTTCTTAGCTTGTACTTTGCACGCAAAGCAACAACTAGACAATATAATATTCTATTGTATTCTATTTTAAAAAAATAATTTTTGCTGAAACTTGCTATAAAATATATAATCAAGAGTTGTTAGCTATTGTCGCGAAATTTTAGCAGTAACAATACTATTTTAAAAACAGTTATTTGTTAGTTACTGTTCTAATAAATTATAACAATCTAAAGTATTTTATAACAACAACATTTCTCAATTATTGTTAATCTCAATAAATTCTTTTGCTCGCCGAATATAACTTCGAAATTAAATATTGAATAGAAAAAATCAATTTTGCAAATAGATTGTCGAGACAATTAGACTACAAAAACAAAACAAACAACAAAATCTATCTATCTATTTTTTAGAACAAGCTCAAAAATATTACAATTGCAATTATCGAAATAACTTCTATTCTAATCAGAGATACAACTAAAACAATATTAATTTCGATTTGCACTAATACTGTTTCGCGTATCTAAAATATTTTTAATATCGAAATACTTAATAAATTATTTGTTAAGAATATTTCCAAAATCTCTAATAATGTCGACTCGAACATAGAAAAAAGTACTATAATTTAACAATTGCAACGCAGCAACGTCAACGCAATATACAAACACAAAAACTTAATAGAATTTCTTTTCTCAATTCTGTTAACAGCAATAAAGATATTTTAGAGAAAGAATATTCTAATACTTAAAGTAAAATAGCAGTTAATCGCTTTCTTTTAGCGCGACAAATATACTAAACATAAATAGAAATTTAATAGCAATTTATTCTACTATTTTTGCGCAATCTATATATCGAATAAAGTTTTGCTAAAATTAGAATTGTTGTATTTGTATTACAATAATTCTCTAAGCAAAAATTACTTTAAAATCAAGAAAACTTGTATATTAATCAATCGAAAGTTCTATTAATTCTGTATATCTATTAAAATAGAATTGTATATTCGAGAGTACAATATATATTAGCAATTCAAAACGCTTCGATATTGTCTATATAGTAAATTTTTTGCGCTATCTATATTTATTCGATCTTAAAAGAAAATTTTTATAAATTTTATTATAGAATTTTTTTCTAATTGCAGTAACAACAATATCTACAATACAATTCTTGTTATTGTAGATCGATTCTTCAAAATAGTACTATATATTTTAGTTAAATCAATCTAAACAGCAGAAAATTTGATCGATATTCTATTCGAAATTTTTTTTCTCTTTTTTAAAAACGTAAAAAAAATTGTATTCGACAAAGACGTATTGTTTATTAGTAGCTACTAATTTGCGATATACTATAGTATTTATATAAAAAGAAAACTAAGTATTGTCTTCTATCTGCAGACAAATAAACAAACAAAAAGACAAAATCAAATACTAGAGTACTATCTTTGCTACTATTGCAACTATCGACAAGACAACTAGAAATCTCTCTTATTAATAATTTAATATATATATAATAATACTATTTATTTATTCTCGAACATATTGTCTCTCGAGACTGTGTTCGAATATTATTCGAATTTCGATTTTAGTTAAAATAACAAGAAATATTCTAACATTTTTGTTGTTCAAAAGTGTATACAAATTCTGTAAAATAAACGCAATTGTATAAAAAAATAACTAAAAGATATATAAAGAGCGCAGACAGAATATTACAATAAAAAAATCAAATTTCAATATTACAAAATAGAAAACAAAATTATATTTTCTATTAAAAATTTTAAGAATACTCGATTTAAGAAAAAGTTCTTTTACAAATATACAAAACTGTTTTCTATTGTAGATATTGTCAAAACACAAATATATCGACTGCAATTTTCAGACAATTGATAAATCTATTCGATTTTTTATATTTTGCTTTTTGAATTCTATTATTAGAACTTTAACGCTATCGAGTCGACGCAAATAATACTGATAGACAAGAACAAAAAGTGAAAGATAGAGAAAATTCTAAACAAGAAAAAAAAATAAAGAAAATTCTACTATTTTATTTGATAGAAAGAATTTTCTCTTTGCAAAAACAATTAAATATTAAAGCAATTCTTAACTTACGCAAATACTATACTGAAGCAGTTTTACAAGCAACAACAGATTGTTGTTTCTGTTTTCAAGACAAAAAAATTATATTTTCGAATAAATCGAAACAATCTAGCAAAACAGAACTAATATAGTTTGATCGACAGTACTGCGCAAACAAGACAGAATCTCTACTATTGTTAAATTATATAAGAAGTTAAGTAGAAACCGCAACTTCTTAAATTTGATTACAATAATATAAGAAATAATATATTTTCGCTATTTAATTCTATATCTTTTCTAGACAGATTTTCTAGTTCAAATAATCTTCTAGTAAATGTACAATAAATTTTAATTGTATTTACTATTTGAATCAATCTGATTGCATTTAATAACAAGATTCTTTTTCAACTCTCTCTTTTGATTGCTACGTATATCAATTTTCAACTTATCTTTTATTGTTGTTGTTCGTGCGCAATAATGCAGCAATCGCAAATATACTTTTAAATTTTTGTAATTGCAGTAGAAAGCATATTTGTACAATTAGCAACAGTTTTTATTTTGCAAACAAGTATATCTTCAAAAGTTTAATTAGAGTATTTAGCTTAATTCTCGAAAAAACAAAATTGTATATATTGTCGACAACAATATTAATATACAAGAGAAGTTTTTGTCTAAATATTTATATTGTTTTTTCTCAAAAAAATCTAATCAATATAATTTCTAATTAGAAACAAAACAAATAGTATTGTTTTTAGCAAAATTTTTCTCAAATTATATCTAATATACTATTTAGATATTGATATTAACTAACGCGAATTTCTTTTTTTTCGAAAAGTCAGAATTGTTTTTTTTAAAAAAAAATTTCGATAAATGCGTCTAATAATATATTATATTCAGCATTCTCTGCTAAATATTATACAAATATATTAGAGTAGTCTCTATACTATCTAGTCGATCTATCGAAAACAGCAATTTCTTGTTGTTATATTTCTATTTGTTAATAGAGCGCAAAACAAGTCTAGTTTTAGCAAAAAAATTAGACAACTCGAAACCGCTATTTTTAGCTAAAATCTACTGTACAAATATTAGCAAATTAACAATTCTCTTGCAAAAGCAACAAAAAATCTCGAGATATTAATATATTAGTCTTTAATATAGTTGTGCAAACTAAATCTACAAAGCGACAAACAACAATACAACAAATATAGCGCAATTTTTTTTTTTTTATATACTGTACAATATATTAATATAGAAAAAAAACTGCAAAAAAAGTTCTATTTACTATTGTTTTCTTATTATTTTGCAGATAGTGCAAGCATCGCAAATGTTACGCTGCTACTTCCTAAGAGATCTTAGAGTACCAGAGAGAGTTGTACTGTTGGAGAGATCTGTAGACGTCTTCAGACAATACAAACAATTACTTGATAACAAGAATTGCAGCTAGATATAGCAATAACAATAAATAAAAACTTATTTTGAGTTGAATACGATTTATAAGAAAGTTGTGTTCGAAAGCTATATATTTTTCTATTATCGGATGTTCAAGATGTCCAAGATAGTCAAGATCTTGATTATCTTGGTTATCTTAATCAGAATTCAAGATATTGTTACAAGCCGCGTGCTAATATATACTAGTTGTTGCGCATCGCTCTTTACAAAAAGAATCAGAAAGAGAAGATCTGCCGACAGAATCAAAATAATCAAAATAGTTTAATTTTTAAATATCTTGAATTCTGATTAAAATAATCAAAATAATCAAGATCTTGACTATTTTGGACATCTTGAATATTCGATAATAGAAAAATATATAGTTTTCGAACACAACTTTTTTATAAATTGTATTCAATTCAAAATAAATTTTTATTTATTGTTATTGCTACATCTAGCTGCAATTTTTGTTATCAAGTAATTGCTTGTATTATCTGAAGATATCTACAGATCTCTTTAACAGTACAATTTTTTCTGATATTCTAAGATTTTTTAGAAAATAACAGTATAATATTTTGAATACTCTAAAAATATCTGTATCAGATTAACGCATCTCTATTTCGAGCACTAGCTTATCAGTATTATATTAACTATCGATTATAGAAAATAACAAAATCAGAATCAATAAATTCGATATTTATTATAGAAACTGTATCGATCTGAAAAACTGATTTATATAAATAGATATCTACTTTATCTTCTATTCTGTTCCAGCGAATCAGAAGACGATTTTCGTATCAATATTTTTTAAAAAGAGAATTCAGTATTGGCTCAAGTCAAATTTACAAAAATATTTGAAGAATTATAACAAAAATTCTTATATAATATTTACGAATTTCGACAATTTCAAAAAAGAGCTTCGAAGAATCTTTGAAATGTTTAATAAAAAACAAATTGCGAAAAAAATAATTCAGTATCTAATTTAACAAATCTCTGCAACAGATTATGCAGCTAGATTTCAGAAATATATTAATCTAATCGAGTAAAACAATACTATATTTATAATAATGTTTTGACAAGATCTAAAAAACAATCTCAAAAACAAAATTATATATAATAGAAGAAGTATCAGCAATATATTTAATTTTATCGAAGTAGCTATCGATCTCGACAACAAACTGTATAAAAGAGCTATAGAAAAAAGATACAATCAATTTCGAGAAAAAACAGAAATCTTTTTTGAATTAGCAATCAAATATTAACAGAGAGAATTTTGTTCTAATCAGAAATACAGTAATTTCGACTATTGTAAATCTGTATCTATAAAACTGAATTTTATTCAGCAATAAAAAAAAAGAACTCTAGAGAAAAGCAAAATAACAAATCTCAGAAAATGTGCTATTTATATAACAAATCGGACTACTTCGCAAGAGATTGTTAATTACAGAATTTGATAAATTGTCGACAGATCAATACTATATTAAAAAAGATATTTAATAGTCAGAACAATATTAAAAAGCAAATCGATATAAAAACAGATATTTTCGAAACTGAATTAAACAACAACTATTATCTAATAAAGAATTCAGATCAGTTACAGAAAGTTCTAAATAGAATATTATCAGACAAGATATTTGCATCTATATAGAAAATCAATTAAATACTTAATAAGACTATAAAAACAAAACAATTAAAAACACTATATTCTTATTCAGCAACAGACTCAGACAATAAATATAGCTGACAGAATTTTTACAAATATCTAAACAATATTACAAAATATCTCGAGATTTTAGCTAGTTTATTGAAAAAATAACAGATTAATCAAACTGTAAATAAATACAAGAAAACACTAGAAAGCGATATTACTATCAAAAAAGAAATTTTCGATAAAATCGAACAACAACTGAGCAGTATAAGTCTATCCCGAGAAAAGATAAAGAAAGTTAAAAAATATACAATATTCAGTTAAACTGAATACTACAACAATTTCTGTTAAACTTATATAAAGAACAAAAAAAAATCTAAATAATTTTCTAGAAAACTATCTATCTTTAAATAATAGCAGAAAGAAGCTCAGCGCAAACAGATATTTAAAACAGAAATTGCAGTACAAAAACAGAGAAAAGTTCAAATTTCTTGATAAAAAATATATCAGAGAAATGCAATATATTAGTTTAACAGCAGCAACTAAACTTAACAGTATATATACAATATTTTATTATATCAGTTAAAATCAATAACTGTCAACTTATCGCAATAGTCGATTCTGATACAACAGATAATTTTATAGTCAGAACTCTTGTTAAAAAAAAATACTCTACTT
>JAABUL010006138.1_pt1 | contig 14149 bp, 11 predicted proteins | sample 5559151 | NCBI WGS metagenome assembly JAABUL01 (sample SAMN10711876, study PRJNA513368) | rock metagenome | isolation source: Antarctica rocks | place: Antarctica: Victoria Land, Pudding Butte sud | reverse complement strand
GTCCCTGGCTCCTCTAACCATTGATGCCCAGTGATGTTTGATTGCTCCGTAATCAGACATGATCGGGACCTTTACCGGCGGCTGAGTTGGCAATGCTGCTCTGGGTGGGCTAAGAGGCTCGTAGGATCTGACCCATCTTGGCGGACAGGGGATCAACGGAGAGTGCGAACGGTTTCCAGCCAGTGCGTGGGCCTGAAGCTCTTGCAGTGCACGTATTCGTTGAGCGACGAACCCTTCTTGGATAATGGGGCCTTTCGACTCGCAGTACGGAGAATGATCGCGCATAATCGCATCTCCATCGTCTGGGATCACGAACGTTCGTTCCTTCATCATGCAAGAAGCGACCAATGCGTGCTGATGATAGTGCTTTGACGAATGATAAGCTGATGAGGATGTTTATTTAATGAATGATAGTGAGATATTGACGGGAAGTCTGCAAAGTTCCAGTTCCAGTTGCTTTCGAAATCAGTCGCCGAGAGATGGTCAATGACGGTGGTTGTGTTTGAAACCTCAGAGGTCATTGAAGAAGGAACGAACGTCTGTTGTGTCAGATATGTCCGGGAAGAGCAAGCGCGACGTCGATAAATGCTGGGCTTTATGCATTCGCCAAGATGTATTTCAGACGGTACAGTTGGGACTGCGAATTTTATGTAGTGATTGTGTAGCAGTACAGGAGGAAGGTATATTTTATCAAATCGGTCACTTCAGCGACGCTTGCAAACTTTCCAGAACCTAATAAGTATTGTCAGATAATTGGCTAAGGGAGTTAAGAATCGAAGCTTGCTTACCTCCAATTCTATCTTAGCCTCCGCTATGTCCTGCTCACTCCCGCTACCTCCGGCTATCTTTTGGGCTTCAGTGATTTGAGAGCGGACAGCCTGTGACAGATCCCAGTTAGAAAGTGGACCAAATTCATATCCGTGCGATGACTCACATCGGCGCTGAAGTCTTCCAAGGGGAACCCCTCGACAGCATTGATGCTGAGCTGCGAACCTGGCTGTACAATGGCAAATCCTCCAGACACTGAAAAGGGCCATTAGCATAGCACTCGGTCATAATTTTGCAAGTAATATTTCCTCGCTCTAGACTATCAGGATTCTGTTGATGAGTTGCCGAAGAATTTTCTACGAAACGTACAGAAGAATTGCTTGCTTCCACCGCTTTCCTCGATTACCTCGACGAGTCCAGGCTTCAATTGTTCGATTGAGGGCACGTGGCTGGCGAGCACGCCCATTTCACCGGATTCTGCAGGTATGTTGACTTGAATTCTAGAGATTGGTACGGGTTTCAGTCAAGATGTCAGGCAAACACAAGCAAAGGGAGGAGTGAGGGTAGTATGCCGACAACTTACACATCTGTGGACTTGTATATCGACTAGATAGCGGCACAATGGTCAGCGTTCAGGAGATAGTGAGACACAGGGGGAGCAGCGATATGTAGAAGAACGAAAAGCTCGACGGGTTTGAGCAATACTCACCTGATGGGGAAGGGCGAGGGTGAGCTTGATCTTGTCGGATACTGCATCTGCATATCCTCTTCGTTGGAAAGGCACACCAGCTGCATTTGAGCGGACACGAGCAGCAGCTCTGGCTACACGTAAAGCGTTCATGGTGGAGACAGATTGTGTTTCTACAACCCGTTTGATACGCAGCTGAGGCCAGCGGGCAGAACTCCACAATCTTAGCCGCCGCTTAGCGGCTAGCGATCACGTGATACTAATTTGTCATTCGTCCCGACAGTGGCAGCCCCAACCTTCGGATAGTGGTACCTTTACAGTTTCTGCCTCACCGCCAAAGCTATCTAGATCTGGCGGCACTGAATCGTCTACGGAGCGGACGTTCCACGGTAAGACTATCATTACTTGTTTGAAGCGGGAATACGAAAAATCCCTCATATCGACTTGCAATTGACCAATCAAGGTGTCGACAAGGTGCATGACTCTCAATCAAATCAGCTACTACATTCTCCGTAATGAAAGGGCCGCACCATTGTGTGCAGCCAAACCAAGTTCTGGATGTCGGATTAGTGGTCCCTTAACGTGGTTTCTCCCACCTGATCAACTTTAAGATCTTCTGAAGGCTTACGCTATACATGCAGCCAGCAAGAGTGTGGGGTGTGATGCCTCAGATACGCTATGTCGTTGGCGCGAGTGCTCTAAAGCAAAGCGTTATTGCACCACAATCCTTGTGTGCCGCTCCTGTCGCAAGACCCACGGATTGACGACGATCTGGCTCAGCATGTTGTGACTGCTCAAGGACAGATGCCCGAGCTTCCCAGAGGGTCTGCAGATCGGCTACATTGATCCGTGCAGATAACGTGTATGGGTTGACTGATACCCGCGGCCCTTGTAAGTCGGGAGCGAAGCCTGTTCTAGCGATGCTCCTCCGTTGTCGGGGCTGGGAAAGAGGGGCTTTGGAGGACTGTTTGGCGTGGAGGATGGTGCGAAGCTTACCTTTTCTTGCTCCGTACATACAAGACATAGATGCAGGACTAGCGGTCTGAATGTCACACTATGATTTGTTCGGGAATGACCGCAATGAAAGCTGCTCGATAATGGGCAATTATTGTGCTTATCCATTAGAATATTGCTGAAAGGCGCCGCGCCCCCTTGTCTGTGTCATTCGGCACCAAATTTACACTGTTCTGAGGGCTACACGCCAAACGCCTCAACAGAAGCCGCCCCAAACATCATATGTAAGCTTGCCATTCTCCCACTTCTCTTCCCCTCATAAGCAACTTTTCAACACCTCTCCACTCCAGAACGATCACATTCTTCGCATGTCTTCTCTCGCCGTGCGATCGTTGAGGACTGTGGGTTCTAAATCCTTTCTCTAAGAGCCTTTTGAACAGTCTTACCAGACCTCTTGTTTCCCACCACTCGTGCTTTGCTCAAAACGCAGAGCCACCAACAACATCCCACGAATACCGCTGCTGGCATCATTCATTCATTCGATCCTCCGTTGGCTTCACCTGCGCAGGGCTGGGTCTCGGCTCCTCTGCGCACTGTTTACCCGGCCACGTAGCCCAGTCCTTGCGAGTAGATCTACTCGCCAATCTTCACATCATGTTCGAACCTTTACTATAGCAATACTGTCCTGAGGGACCCCTAACTCTACTGGGTTCGGAGGATCAAGTCATTGGCTGGGATAACTTTGCGCGCCCGCGTCATTGAGCTACACCTACAAACCTTCCTCTTCTACTGTCTCGACTTTTACCGAGACGCAATCGATTTGACTCGCATTAGCCACTGCCGATCGGATTGTACCAGCAAATCTCCGAATACTTCTGTGCTATGGCACATCATCAGCTCACCAATCATGACCGTGCACTCGCAGCTCAAGGACTGTCATCCAGCAGCTTTCATGGGGTAGCTAATGCTTCGACGACTGGCGAAGATGATTTAACATCAGAACCTGAGGAACCCCCGGATACTACGATTCAATTTGCCAAGCTCGTGACACCAGGTTCTCGACGCTTCGATATGCGATATGGACATGAATGTGTCACTTCTTCACGCCCTGTCTGGGATAGAACAGAATCTCTACTCACGCAAGCACTTCTCTCGAGTCCTGAGCTCAATCCTATGTCTGACGTTGAAGCCCCTGTGCTCACCAGTGATGGTGGACTGACGAGTCCTGCCCGAACCACAACCCCAAGTCCACCGACACCAACTGTGCATCATAGGGACCTAGACAGATTCAGCACGAATAACAAGCCAGAGACGAGCATTGAACAATCGGCAGACCCCGTACAGATCGCTCCTGCTAGGATTATCAATCGGTCACAGGAGACGAATGTTGAGGCAGGTTTAGGTCGCAAACGATGCATCAGCTTTGCTTGCGGGCGCCAATCAACCTCTCAGAAGACTAGTGACCCGCTGCCAAAGAAACAAGAGAGCCCAGAGCAGTCTGCGAAAGCATTGGACCCACCAAAGCGTCCCTGCCTGTTGAAGTTCGCCTGTCCCATGAAGCCCTCGCGCTCCGAGTCACCCAAGATCGAGAAGGTAGTGAAGAGGGGGAATTCACCTAGCCCCATCCAACGCAATCCCATGGCATCGTATGTCAAAACGGATAACGTCACAACTGAGCATGGCGCTCGGATGCACCGAGACTCAAACGCTACTATCAGGAGTAGCCCGAGTCGAGGTATTTCGCTTTCTCCCGCCGCTTCCTTCGTGCGGAAAGGCAAAGCCTTCAATCGTATAGACTTTCAGAACTCCGAAGCTACAAGATTTCATGAATTTGCTGGTCCCTTCAACACTGAGGATGAATGGACGAATGAGCAGACGGCCTTTCGACAGAAGATTACGATCAACGATACTCTAAGGAAAGAAAATGCCATCAGAAGATTGGCCGAGGAAGCCGAAGAAGAAGCACTCGAAGAAGAGGCTGAAGACAGGGTCATAAATGACGACCAAGAGAACGATGACGAGCTGAATGATGACGACGGAGGAGAGGTCTCCAACGATGGTAACGAGACAGATGACGAGGAAGGATTCGCGGAGTCGGATAATGAAAGTGACGGCGATTCGGATTATCATTTTTGGACGCCAGGCCTCACGACGGCTGCTACCTCTACAGACCACCTGGAACATATTCGCCCGTTGAGCCACAGGATAGCCTCGGAATCCTCCATTGAATCTGCAATTAATCTCACGAACAGCTCGGCGCGAACTCCGCGAGAATCTCAGGTGAAGTCGCCACGTTTGCGTCCTGGCACACCCAGTTTACCCGACAATAGTGACTTCGTGGTTGGGACCATTGATGAGGACCATCATCTTGAGGAGGCATATATGTCCTGTCTGGAGGAGCGGCGACGCTCGAGGCATAAGCTCATACCCCAGGACATTGATCCCAGATTTCCCACCTCCGAACCTGAGCCTGATCTTGACGATGATGGTGTGAACGATGATGATGAAGATGATGAAGAAGGAGGAGGACAAGAGGAAGAGAAGAGATGCGTTCCTTGTGTGGAAGATAGGCCTGATTGGGTGGTAGGGCGCCCGGAGCCTTCTGAGGATGGTAAATCGTTTCCTGCAAGACAGAGTCCATCGTCGACCAAGGCGACAAATTCCCCAATGCCCTCACCGAAACAAGCGCTCTCTCCACCTTCGAAACGCCTACATTCTCCACCACCGAAACGTGCTACCGTGCATCGGTCACCTCCACCGCGCCGGCTCTTTGGCCGACTAACCCACCGTCTGCGGTCTCCACCGCCCATGCACCGGAAGCTGACGTCTCCTCCATCATCACGCAGGCCCTCCGTCAGCGGGTCGCCACCTGGAATGCCACATGGTATTGACATGCCGCATCTGGCGCAGCGCCCAAATCTTACACACACAACTTCACTACCTAGAACCCCCAACCCCTTTTGGCTGCAGCATCGCAGAGCCCATTTCCACGATTCGGACACTCCCTCGGCGGGTACATCGCCGAAGGCTGCGGGCCAGTCGCGCGGGGAAGTCCACAGTCGTGGACCGATAGACATAGTTCAAGGGCTTGAGACCAAGAGACAGCGACGCAAGGACAAGTTCTGGCGCCAGCATTGTCGCACGGCGGGCAGAGACAAGGGACGGAGATGCCAGCCTGGTAAGGGCGCGGAAAGAATGAAGGAACTTGGACTGGAGATGGCGGATAGGTTCCGAGGCTATGGCCAGAAGGCACAGCTCGTCCTCTCCGTCTGATGGTCAATTGGACTCCCTTCCCTTCATGGTTCGTCACCATATTTGTACATAATTCTCGAAGATGCCTTCTTTGTCAGCTAGCAGGGCTTTTACAGACGAACTTCATCTTCGAAACTTGCCTTGCGATTTAGCGGGTTGGACATAAATGGCGTCGCTTACATGCACATAGGGAGAACTACAAGATTGCATAGCTAGCACTGATAGCACATTCGCTACGAATATATTTTCTTGATACCATACTCCAATGACAGCGTTGTCTCTCCGCCTATGCACATATTTGACCAGCCTGTTTCCTAACGACTTCCCTATTCTTGGCTCAGCGAGTTTCCACAGGCATAATCTATTTCCACTCTGGAGCAGCCGATGTGGTGTTCCTCTCCAAGCTCAAAGGGACATGGGCGTCAGATTTTGGGTTGACGATTGGGAGACCAGATGTAAAGGTGCCCCTGAGAGCTACATGGAGCAGTTCACGCAGAAGGTTCGGATGGGTGACAGTAAGCGTGCTTATCTCATGAACACGCCGTATCGAGTCTGAAGTAGCTTTCTGTGCAGGCTATGGTGATGGCATGACGCGGCTTTCGGAGCGGTAACGAGGGAAGAAGCTGAGCGGCCTTGACAATGGCCGAGAAAAGATGAGTTTATGGATGTCACGAGGAGACATCGGTCAGAGGCAACTGATCCTCCCCAAAGATGCTCACACATAGAGTAGGGTGCTTCCAGTCCGTTCGCTTCGCTTTCGCTTTGACCCTTTGAAGGGAAGAATACGCACGACGAGTGGACATCTTTTGACATCCCTATTGCACTTTAGGTCCGGGTGCCTCGCTCCTATATTCATTATTCACCCACACCACTTTCGTGGTAGCTGCCCTACCGTTGCAGATGATGCTTCTTAGGCCTGACAGGGTGGAGGAATATTTGCCAGCCAGCCGGATGGAAAATGTATGACGGCGAATCAGAAGTGAATATGGAGATGACGACTATGGAAGAATAGCCTAGTCTTGATTTGGGCCTGGAAAGCTTTGGTCAAGCAGCAGATGATGCTGACCAGGATGGAAAGTGAAAGGCTTTCTTGCGCAGTCATGAGACATGTGACAGACATTTGCTGACCGCCATATCTCCGACCAAGGGGGACGATATTATTAATGAATGGGAAAGGATTGAACCGGTGGGTGGGCTTGCGTGCTTGTCAACGTTTAGTCTGCTTCAAAAGACCCTAAGCAGGCTAAGCAGTACCAGGTAAAGTACTTAAAGTAGTTATATTGCGTGCATGGCTCGTGCCAGGCTTGCCCGCTTACCCCCACGGTCGCTAGGATCTAATCATCGGAGATTGTGGCCTTCTCGTTGCCCCTCCAGGCTTCTCCATCCTCTTCACCAGCCTACAATCTACCAATGATAACAACAACAACAACACCACCCCACCACGATGCACAACATCGGCCCCACACTTTACAAAGCACCGAGAAAAGCCTTCCATCTTGCATAACGAGACTACTCACATCGGGACCCCGATGCAACTCTCAACCAACATTCGTCGACTGCCAACCAGCCATCTCACACCAGTGCAGAGCCAAGAAGGGGGGCTCTCACTTGCTTATCAGAAAGCGCTGCCCGCAAGCTTGACAAGCCGCAGCATCTTTGGTATCTCTGCATCTACCACGCTCCTGCTCCTGCTCCCCGCTCTCAATCACACGCGCTATTGGTTCGGTCTGCCGCTACTGACATTCCGTCCCAAGTTCGCTGCTCTCGTTATATGACTACCAGAGGTTTAGAGACGACTACCAATCCGCTCTTCCAGCCAACCCATGTCCTGCCGCTTCACTCACAAATACCTTGTACCTTCCCACGAGCCGAACCACCAAACGGCGCCTGCGACATTCGTTGCATGACCTGTTGGCTACCTTGTGGCCTCTACCCTTCCCAAACACTAAAAAGCAAATCGTTATCGTCACTTCAGCTCTCCTCCCTCCAGGCATTGATCGCAAGACAGCATATTTGATTTCACTCGTCACGGGATTTTGTACCCCTGATGTATTGCTCAACATGGACTCGGAGGATGGACAAATCTTTGTCAAGGTACATGCCCAAGATCCTGCTCTGCTGTCCCTACTCTGGACCTGTTGACTAATACATCAAAGAACCTAGCGCATTTCGTTCGCACACATGAAAAGGCCCTCGCGAATGCTCTACAGCTACGGCGCCAGTATCCCAAGAATGGGCAGACGAGCGGCCACAACGGAGAAGCCTCGCCCACCCAGATCAGCAGCGATCAGGACTCTGCTCCTGTGTCCTCGACATCGAGTGCGCTTGCCGCTGCATTTTCCCTCGGGGCTCTCAATTTTTCCTCACACAACCTGAAACCGGCCAAGCTCGCCTTGAGTCCCCACCACCTATACTATCTGTTAGATCGCTTCGAAGAGGTGGGAATATCGATTGGCCCAATGAACGTGCGGCTGGAGAACATTCATGCCGAGGCCTCGCCTGCCAACTATGTTTCTTTTCTAAGTCAGTCGCAAAGATCTCATGGTCGGAGTGATCGTGACTCCATCCACTCTGTGTCGAGTGTACACAGTATGATGTCGGGCATGTCCAGCTTATGGTCAGGTTTCGGACTTGGGTCTTCAACTACTGCTGCCAAATCGGAGAAAGCCAAGATGGAGCAGCTGACCGACTTGAAATACCTATATTCAGCTTTTACTAAGATGCCATGTCTACGACTGGCGCCGGACCGGAAAGCGCGACTCATTCGAGGGTATGAAGAATTCCCTTTCGACACCGCCGTGCCATTACTTGCATTCAAGAATCTTAGCGCCCTCGAGATTTGTGATGTGGACTTTCGACAATTTTACGGTTGGGACAAGCTGGCGGAGCAATTACGCTCGCTCACTGTGAAGAGATCACATCTGGACGATCCCACCGACCTCTTCGTTAATGTAGTGCTTGATGATATGGACAAGCGACGACGGCGCTCGTCCAAGGTCCAGAGTTCTCCTGTGCCGCCTTGGCCTGCGAGCCCCACATTGCGTTTCAGTGATGTGGGACAGGCAAATTCCACTCCTCCTTCCCCTATGGTAGATGATAGATTCGGCCAGAGTGCTAGCCCGAAACGCAATGGTCGCCTACATCAGGAGTCCGAGGCTCCATTACCGCGTCAACGACTGAGGACGGAGAGTGCATCTCCTACTCGCCCAAGCAGCTCGAGACAAGATGGCTCTTTCCGTCATATACGTCCAAACTTAGGCAAGGTCAAGCGTTCGGGATCCGGAAGTTCGAATTCCAGCACCCAATCTAGCGGAGCGTTACGCAGCGGTAGTTCATCTAACCTGCTAACATTGGGTTTGCTTCCGGCGTCCAAATGGAGATTTCTGAGGCATGTAAGCCTAGCGGACAACTCTCTTACCTCGATGACGGCTTCGAGTCTCGCACCACTCTCAATCACGTTGCATTCATTGGACCTATCATCCAATCTCTTCACAGAGATTCCAGACTGTCTCGCTACCTTGACAGCTTTGCGGGCTTTGAATCTCTCTAATTGTATGATTGAATCTCTGCATTCGTTAACCAAAAGTCCTCTGCCTGCCATAACTGCACTCAACCTTCGAGCGAACCGACTGGTGTCCATCGCCGGTGTCGAACGTCTGATGTGCCTGGAGCGTCTGGATCTTCGAGACAATAGGATACAAGACCCCACAGAGTTGGCGAGACTTACAGGAATGCCAGATATTGCGGAAATTTGGGTCCTGCGGAATCCGTGCGTCAAGACTCACAGCAATTATCGAGTCTCCATTTTCAATCTTTTTAGGAGTACTCCAGGCTATACCGATGACATCATGATTGACTCTTCTGCCCCCGGATACAGCGAGCGGAAGCAGCTGAGAGATCGCATTGTCGAACCGGAGAGAGTCCCGGTGGTCAAAGCGCTTCCTGTCGTGCCAATGCCCTTGAAGACCGAGGAAACGCGATGCACAGCCGCGAATAGCGAAGCCCAGGAAGTGCAGCGTCCTTTGCCACCTCAAACAACACAGAGTGAGCTTGCGATGGGGTCGGGTCGTCGAAGAAAAGGACCCCGGAGACGTATTGTCGACCTCGCCGGAGAGGAAAGTCCACCAGCCGTGCAGCAACGGGATGACTTGATTGAGGTACCCTTAGGGGCCGAACGTACAATTCTCACGGGAATTTCTGCAGATGACACTGCTCCCAGAAGTCAACCGCCTCTGCTCCAGCGGCTTCAGATGCAGTCAACTTCACCAACGTTGGGAATCTCCGAAGCTGCAGATCCATCTAAGTGCGTCTCAATGAACGTTTCAGACAAGGGCCGTTCACTTGCGATTGAGATCAAGAGCTTGAATCTGGACGGGGAAGCCTATCGCCAGAAGGTCGAAGCCCTTAAAAGCGAGGTTGGCAGTAATTGGCTTAGCATCCTTAGCGAGGAAGGCTGGCAGCAGCATCAGAAGGTCCGAACTTCGAGTCCGCCTTTCAATCATCTCGGCATGATAAGGCCAGATCCCCCAGTGTTTCGAGCCTCGAGCCAGGGCATTGTTAGTGGTGGTCGCGCCATTGGCTAAGCGCCCAGGGACTCTTAGCTATGATGGCTTGGACAAAAGCCTCCAGGTCATTCGATGGCCACGATGAATTACGATCCAATATCGAGGAACAGCAGGAGCTGTTCATATTTTGCATGAGCCTCAACCGCGTTTGCTTCCTGTTCATCTAAAGCGTTTTTGGTGGTCATAAGTCAGGCATTTCCAAGTCTATTCTCACGGAGGCCTCGCGTTTTGTACAAAAACTTGCCGTTGGCATGTTCTAGAAGTCCGCTCTCTCACGGTGATAGCCGTCTTGATCGAAGATAGATTTGTGAAGCGTTGTAGCGAAGGCGCTGGGGATTGTTACGACTGAGGATTGTTTAATACGGTCGCCCTACAGCTTGTATCATTGATCTTGTTCGTGTTAGATCAAAGCATAAAAGCGAAGTATGTTGCAGAGGCAGTCTCTGCAATCTCGGAATCTACTAGGCAAAAGCACCTCTGGCAACTGTAGCGTAACTGAAGACCGCAAAGTTCTGTGATTCATTAATTTCAATAGCCATCTTGCATCTCGATGGACGTTGTAGAATTTATAGAGGGGGTCGCTGGTGACTCCATTAGATGCTTATGTGCTGAGTATACGAACGCCTTAAAAGACGACATCATCCTGGTACACTCAATCCTCTTATCCAACAACGTAGGACCATAGCCCAAAATACTAATGGGAGTTCGAACTTGTCTGATATTACTTATATTGACACCCGAAGCGCAAAGCGGCTACACCTACAATAAGGGCATTCCTTGGCAGGCCTAGGGAGGTAAAGCCAAACCAGGATCGCTTCGACGCCAACAGACACCACGTCTTTGAAATTAACTTACACTGCTGCGTATGCTAGATTGATCGAGCACTTGAAACAGTGAATTTTGAGATCTACACACGTTACCCGCGGGCATCAACATACCGCGCTCCCAAAACAACAGTAGCTACGGGCATCGACGACGAAAACTTCACAACGCTTACCCTAGAGAATACCCAATAAGTCTGCAGAATCGTCATCCGAGACGATCAAGAATACCAGATCCCCAAGTCAGACAGGAGGTTGACCTGGTCGTCCCATAGATTGAGAGATCGGCTCTTCCGAGGCCCCACCACAAGCAAGAGGAGGCCTTTGTTCCTTACGCATCTAGACGCGACATCCTCGAGGGAGACCGATCGTAACTTGGAATACGGTCAATCTAAGATCCGTATATCGATCACGCTCGCTGTAAGCATCCAAACATCCCAAGCTCAAAAGTGTGCAGATGCGGCTGTGCGTTGCTTCCCTCTCCAGCAACTGAGTATTGACTTGATAAAGAACGCCAGACAGAGTGGAACGAGAGAACACAGACACGGAAGAAGAGGACAAGATTCCGAAACCCCGCTCTGCGCTCAGTCAATCAAAAGCTGTACCCAAATTGGGACCACGACATGGCGGATCAGAACGATGTGGACCTGGACTCCATCATCGATAGGCTCTTAGAAGTGAGAGGGAGCAGGCCGGGCAAGCAGGTTCAACTCCTTGAAGCTGAGATTCGTCACCTATGCCAGAAAGCCCGTGAGATCTTCATTTCTCAGCCCATTTTGTTGGAACTGGAGGCCCCAATCAAGGCGAGTCATATCCACTCTCTTGTCGATATTCAAAGCTTTGGGGCCGTGCTAATACGGTGCTTTGCCTGGTGTAGATTTGCGGTGATATTCACGGCCAGTATTACGATCTCCTACGCTTATTCGAATATGGAGGATTCCCCCCCGAGGCGAATTATCTTTTTCTTGGCGACTATGTGGATAGGGGAAAACAATCTCTGGAGACCATTTGCTTGCTCTTGGCATATAAGATCAAGTATCCTGAGAACTTCTTCATTCTGCGTGGCAACCACGAATGCGCTTCCATCAACCGCATATACGGGTTCTACGATGAATGTAAGAGAAGGTATAACATCAAGCTATGGAAGACCTTCACCGATTGCTTCAACTGCCTGCCTATTGCAGCAATCATTGACGAGAAGATCTTCACCATGCATGGAGGGCTGAGCCCAGATCTGAATTCAATGGAGCAGATCCGTCGCGTCATGCGGCCTACAGATGTGAGTGAAATTTTCATTGCTATGGTTAAGCTTTCGAGATCACTCAAAGCGGGGCTCTCGGTGGGTCGCTGACATGTGTAGATTCCCGATTGTGGTCTTCTGTGTGACTTGCTGTGGTCGGATCCTGACAAGGACATCACTGGCTGGAGTGAGAACGATCGTGGTGTCTCCTTCACTTTCGGGCCTGACGTCGTATCTCGCTTCTTGCAAAAGCACGATATGGACCTTATTTGCCGCGCACATCAAGTCGTTGAAGACGGCTACGAATTTTTCTCGAAACGACAACTGGTGACGCTCTTCAGCGCTCCCAATTATTGCGGAGAATTCGATAATGCAGGCGCCATGATGAGCGTGGATGAGAGCTTACTGTGTTCGTTCCAGGTACGCTTCACTCGGTCACAGTTGCGACACTCTAATTCCCATGCTCGTTGTCTTTATCTCGAGAACGTTGACGCAGAAGCTCATCTAAACCTCTGCACAGATTTTGAAACCTGCGGAGAAGAAACAAAAGTACGTCTATGGTGGCATGAGCACTGGCCGGCCCGTTACTCCTCCAAGGAAGCAAAAGAAGAAGTAATGTACCAACACAAACTCCCCGTGTGCAGCAGGTTCGGGCGAAGATAGCTTTCCGTCATCACCAATCCCGTTTGCCCCCACGATCGAAAGGCACAAAGCGCTAGCCATACACCAACATCCCTACCACGACCAATATTGCTACCGCCCTTTTTGTCGCTCCGATGTCTCAGCTTCCGCCCTCTTCACGCCCTTAACGCCGACGACGATGATGGTGGGAGTCATTGGTAATGGGCACAAAGCGGGGTTGGCTATCTCTACGTCGGTGTTTTGCTATGCTCGGATTATGGTAGTAGTGGTGGACGTTGTCAGTTGTTCAAGATGTGTAGTAAGTGTCTGTCACTCAAGGGCAGATTCATACAAACCCGATACTCAATTACCATGTTGTTTTGCGCACCGTTCTACAGCTTCTATCTTTCTGCCATCATTCCTCTTTTCGCACTCTTTTCCTTCTTTCTGGCTTCAAGTGTTGTACCGCCTTCTCCAATGACAGCGAACACACTCAACTGCTAGCTTCTTCTCTGTTGTCAACCATTCACGCTTTCTGGCTACATGATTACATATTCTACTCTCTGCCTCGGTGGAAGGAGTTCACCAACGTGTGGCTCGCAATAGGCCTGAAGGTGCGCGCATAGGATCGAAGACAAAAACTCTGGTAAAGAAATGCGCAGACAATTGGTTAGACGACCCTTCTCCATATCGCTAGTTTGTGTCTTTTCATGCTAATCGGGCTAATGATTATGGTTCGCCATGGTATATCACAAATCATTATCCAGGTGGGTACCTGGAACAAGACGCATGACGGAGTATGACAGACTGTCCATCGCAGCCAAGTGGAGCCCCAAGTCCGCCACACTTTGGTGTTTCTACAGACATTTGATCATGGGAATGTCGCAAGTGCGTCATCTCAAGACAGGTAGATAATCAGTGTCTAAAGCGTCCGAGACTCTGTTTGACCCGACAGACGTCGCGCCAGCCCGATTGGGGAGCCTCGAAATTATGCCATTTCCTCAGTGGACGACATCCTTTCCATATGGGCCATGGGACCCATCCATTACGACGGAAAGCTGCGTGGATAAAAAGCTCGAATATTCTAGGGCGCTGAGAAAGATGAAAGGTAAGTCACTACGTCACTTAATATACCTGAAGTGAGAGGCAAGAAATGGAGCATGATTGCCTTCTGAGCTAGCAGCCATTCCCATTGCGGCTTTATCACGAATGCCAAATAGACCGGCCAGACAGCAATCAC
>JAABUL010006137.1_pt1 | contig 14149 bp, 16 predicted proteins | sample 5559151 | NCBI WGS metagenome assembly JAABUL01 (sample SAMN10711876, study PRJNA513368) | rock metagenome | isolation source: Antarctica rocks | place: Antarctica: Victoria Land, Pudding Butte sud | reverse complement strand
TGGCGCCTTACACATATGATGCAGGGTCCCAATGATATCACCCCTAGATCAGGTTCCCGCTAGGCCCGATTAGGATGGAACCAGGCGTAGGCTAGGCGAAGGATAGGCGAAGGCTAGGATCGTAACAGAGAAGACGTTTCTTCATCGATCAACTCAATTTTGTGATCGTAGAAACGATGCGATGGTAGCTGGTCGATCATAGCTCGATCGAAGACGTCTAGATAGTCGTGATATTCAGAGAGAAGCTTGATCTTGACTTGCTCGAGAGCTTCAGCGTGGAAAAGCTCATGCAGATTCACTTCTTCAGACTTGTTTTCGACTGTAGTTATGAGTCGATCGATTTTCAAGACGGTAACAGCAAAGATCTTGACGTCTGATTATTTGACTAACATTCTATATGTCGCTGCCCCTATCATTGCTATGTTCGTTGAACCTGACGTCGGTTTAGAAATTTGAGCGCTAGTTAAAGTCGCGTCGCGCGATTTTAACTGTCCGATTAGTTTAACTGACTTCTCATTGAACTGACTGAAAGAGGGTGATTTCAGACTGAGTTGAGAGATAGTGAAAGATCTCTTCAGTATATGAGTAGAAGTCAAACTCTTCTGCTTCGTGATTGTCTTGTTGCTTGTGAGTAGAACAATCGATTTCGAATTGAGAGTGAAATTCGAAAACCGAAGAAAATCGGTTTGCATATCAATTACTAGGTCGATTTTGTTCATTCATGTTTTTCCGAGAATCATTTGATGTTGACTCAGTCGAATGATCAACATAGAAGCTGTACCAATCGTATGATCTTGAACAGTCAGGTTCGAATAGATGGCATGAGTAATGAGTTTCTTAGCATAGTGATCGTCGAATTCTCGAATTGACTTAGCTTTGATCAAAGTCAGAGGCTCGATTTGCAACTGGTCACAAACAATCTGCGCAGTCACTTCATCAATGAACGAATAGTCAGCAGCTTCGATGTCTATCAATGACTTCAATGAGTAACTAATTTCATTGCTAGAAAGTACACATTCAGTAGTCAAAGATTCAGAAGCAAAAGAGTCATCTGACATGCTCATCGTTGAAGAAATTAACACATCTTTCATCGCGTCTTTGATGAAAGTCTCTAGTTTTTTGCCTCGCTATCTTCTGAAGAAGACATTTTCTCATTCTCTTTGTTCTTCGAAATGATGATTTCATGTAGGCGAAGGGTGAATGCATGAGATGTCGAAGTGTCAACCTTGTTCTGAGAGCAGTTCTTGAATAAGTGATCTGAGATCTTGCAGATATAGCAGACGATAGACGATCTGACTGGCTCAGGGGTAGGAAAGATAGTCGACTTGACATATTCGATTATCGAAGTCGTCACTGCTGACAATGAAGTAGCAGCGCGTTTATCAGGTACGACAGTGGCTTTGGCGATGGCAGTGCGAAGCTGGCTGCGTAGCTGATAGTTGGCTCGCTGTTTATTATTCACTTCTTGAAGAAAGCTCTTGAGGCGATGAAGTGAAGCGAAGTCTTCGAGGCATACTGACAGAGCATTCTGCAAGCGATTGTTGATCTTATCCTGAAGGTCGTTCATCAGAATGCGGTCGTCGTAGCCTAGGTAGCTGAATAGCTTCATAAAGTCGAAGTAGAAGACGTTGAAGGGCTTGTCTGCTTGCCTCAGAGCGTTGTACTCACGACGGCACTTTCGATTCTTATTCTGGTCTTCGTAGATTCCTTCTAGGTGCTCGAGTAGCTCGTAGGTCGAGGTGTAAGAATGCGAAGCGTCATGGCGACGTCGGGCGAAGGTATGCTCAGCAGCGTCACCTTCTAGTCTAGATATCACATAGGCAATGCAGGTAGTCTCATCGACGAAGTGATCGGCATTTGCCTGAAGCTTGTCGTTTATCTTGATTCTTCAGCTATCTCATGTTGATTCATCTTCATCGATGAATACAGGTGAGTTCGGAAACTTGAAAGACTTGTGGTGACCATTATTGAATAGAGTGAATGACTCACGTCAAGTATGATCCTCGATAGATTGACGGGGTAGAGGTTCCGTAGAAACTCGAGGTTCAGTAGGCTGGCGAGGTCGGGACTGGTTCGCTGAACGCTGTCCCTTTTTTAGACTCAAGACTTTCTCTCGTAGTTCGACGATAGTCTCTTCTTGAGTGTCTATTGTCGTTTGATTGACCTCTAGCTCATCAAGTCTCTTGATGTGATCGGCTTGAACATCGATTCATTGCTCGTTGAGTTTCAAAGCCATGTCTCGTTGACCTCTTAGCTCGACCAGCATCTTGATGACCTCGTCTGGCTGATCGATAGTTCATTGACGAAGTTGTTGACCCGTGTTGATGTTTCATGAAGTAGCGACATTCTGAGGTTCCGCTGAAGCATCGAAAGGAATAAGGGAAACTCGTCTACTAGCAGTGCTTCTAAGCAGACGAGCTGTTCGTGACCCGACTGGTTCAGAGTCGCGTGCCATTGTGAGAGAGGTAAGGGTAGGTTTGATTGTAGTAAGGTTGAGTGATTGGTTTGGTAAATTTGAGTAAATTTGCAGATGTGTTTTGGTGAAAGTAATTCGAAGAATTCCTTGCGAATTTTCTGAATAGAAGTAGGTTATTTCGTATCGTCTACACGTCGATAGCAGGGTAGTTGATTAGTATTTATCTACTGTTAGGGACCGGCCTAGAGCGAGTCATAGGGGTGTCATTTAACTAATAGATAAATACTAAGGAAGGAAAGTATCTACAGAAAAGAACTCGATTCTTATATGTGTGTTCCTCAGCTCTGTGCTAGGCTCGATTGGGTTGACGCCTTAGACATATGATGCAGAGTTTCAATGATATCACCTCTAGGTCAGGTTCTCGCTAGGCTCGATTAGAATGAAACCAGGCGAAGGCTAGGCGAAGAATAGGCGAAGGCTAGAATCGTAACACTCAATGACAAGAGCTTGAAATGTCAGTTCTTGAACTACAAGAAAGTCAATCAGTTTCACTTGTAAAACAATAAGAATGTACTGATATTTAGTCACATTCAATGAAATGAGATAGTCATCAAAGTCGAAGAATATGAAAACTTTTCAATACTAAGCTTCAATGATCAAATCAATGAATAAATCAACAAATCTTTCTCAATAAAAATCACGAAAAATGCGAAGATTGCAAAAATTGTTGACAATCATCAAACAAGAACTTCAGTTACTTCAAAATGAATAATTGAATCAACAATATCAATCACTTTACAGAGAATTAAAAACAAATCATTAGAACTAAAATCATCAGATGATTCAAGCAATTTTGATGTTTCAAGCAAACATCTCAAATGAATCATCATTGAATTTGTTGATTACAAAGCATTAAACAATCTTTGAATTAAAGATCATAGTCAAGACTTTGTTAATAAAGCAAATTGAGTTCAAATTGAATCAAACACTTCACAAACAGTGAAGCATGCTAAAGTTAGTTTTGATTGAGAACAATGAAAGCTTGCATTCAGAAGTGAATTTAATGCTCACATCAAAAATGACATCTTTACTCTGAAAACATCTTCATCAAATCAATGAATACTGTTGACGCGCTGAGTAATCATCATTAAGCAAGAATCAAAAGAAAAGATGATCAAATACAAAGCTAGATGAGTGTGTAAAGAATTTCATCAGAAACAGAAAATTGATTATGATAAGATCTTTGCTTCGATGATCAGAGTCATGATCATTAAAATGCTTCTAACATTAATGATCAAATATGATTATGAAGTTGAGCAGATGAACATCATCATTATTTTTCTAGAAGCTCATTTAAAAGAAAAGATCTGAATGCAGCAATCTTCAAGATTTGAGCAAAAAAAATCAAATTAAATCTTTTTGATCTGTCGCTTAAACAAGATTCTATATGAATTCAAACAAGCATCTTGAGAATGATACACAATTCTGAAAATTTATCTCATCTTCATTAATTATCATAGAATAGAAATTGATCATTCAATGTTCATTCATGATAATAATATCATTATCGCTATTTATGTGAACGATTTACTCATTCTAGAATCAAACATATTTGATATCAACATCTTAAAGCTGCAATTTGCAGAACGCTTTCAAATGAAAGATCTTGACTCAATCGAGTGATATTTAAAAATGCACATAACTCATAATAAAGCTAAATGAACTCTCTGAATCAATCAAAGCATTTATATCAAGCGAGTCATTGAGCTTCTGAGCATGAGCAACTGCAGTCTCACTAAAACGTTGATGCATCACAGATGTCAGCTCAAGAAGAATGTTTATTGAAAGACAAAGAAATGAGTAGAGTATCAAGCTACTTCTGAAGAAATAAAGAACTATCAATCAATCATCAAAACATTGATGTAAATAGTTTGTCAAACATGATCAGACATCATCTATGCAGTAGGCAAATGCAGCAGATATTCAACGAATTTTATTCTCGATCATGATTTAACTGTCAAACAAATCATTTGATATCTTACTGATACTGCTGAGCTGAGACTTCGATATGAATCTTTCAAAATGAAGAGAGTTGAGAAAGCTGAATTCTTTGAATATATCGATTCAGTTCATGCGGATTGCTTGAATTTTCAAAGATTCATCTTCGACTATATGTTTTTTCTATGGAATGAACCAATTAGCTGAAGCTTCAAACGTCAGCAATGCGTCAGTACATCATTCGCTGAAGCTGAATACGTTGATGAATGCAATGCAGCTAAAGAATTGGCTTTTCTGGTTCAAGCATTGAAAGAGATGAAATATGAAGGTTCAGGTACGAATTCAACTATCATTTTAGCTGACAATCAAGCGGCTATAAAAATGAGTAGCAATCTCGTCAATCATCCTCGAGCTAAGCACATTGATACGTCGTATCACTATGTCCGGAATAAAATAGAAGAGAAAGCAATCGAATTGAAATACATACTCATCGATCAAATGGTGACTGACGGTCTCACCAAGCCCCTGAAGTCAGGCAAATTCCTAAGATTCAGATCAGTTATGGGACTAGCCTCAAGGCATGAGATTACCTCATCGAGCATGGCGCCGGCGAGTAAAAGAGCAAGATATACATAGAAGGTCTGAATAGCTTCACCTAGAGCTTCAATTCCTAAGAGGGAGTGTTGGAAACGGGGTACGATATGTAATGAAGTACGTATACACTTACCCCGGCGGTTAGTATTTCCGCTCCGGCCGAAGCGGCTTGGCGCTAGGGGTATTTATCCTTCCTCCCACTTCTTCCTTTATCCGATATACTCAATACCATATACATATGCTCTACCTACTAGATAGTCAATACATCTACATGCACATACTCGCTCTGACCCTCATATACCAATATTCCCCAACCATAAATAAGCGCTCATTCAAGACGAAAGCAGTAATAGTCAGCAGGCGGGCAAATATGAAAATTGCATCACAAGTCTCGCTTTCCACGCTAGGAACTGCGGCGCGAAACAGCGGCATCGCGTGGTTCAGATGTGTTCTGGCTTTGATGGTCAATTCTGAATGCTGATCTGGATTGAGATAGGCCCTGTGAAGTGCAGTACAGGCCATGAGAGCGTGCATGAGAAATTCATGTTGGTAAGCAAGCTGTGGGACTACAACGTGCCACATTTGCCGCGTATTCTCATCGTTAGCAAGGGCTCGCCATGTATGGGTGGTATAGTGGTGCATTATTAACTTGTCTGATTCATTGAGAGTTCTTGACCAAGTTGTGAAGGGTGGAGGGGAAGAGAGGCTGGCGTCTGGAAGCTGTTCCTGCAGTTCTGGTTAGCGATTCTCATTGAAAACTGTTTTGATTGTATACAGTCCACTCCTTGGTTCTATTCTGATAGGCAATTTGAGTTGTAATCCTCTCGGCAGGCTTTCCTAATGGCGTGCCTGTGAAGTACCGCAACAGATTTCCTTTGAAGAAAGTTTGGAGGGGAGCTGTTTGCCAATCACATGCCGCCAGTCCTTGCCTCCCATGAACAGCAAGCCAGTGATGTTTCATGCGCTTCTCCGTCACACACAGATATGAGCAATCTTCGGATCTACACTGCAGCCCGCTTTGGACGGGCAACAATGGAACAGGAAATTCGCCGGGTATGTATTGCATCACGAGCTCATGCTCCGCAAGCTCGAATTTCTCCACATGTTGCATGAAAGGTTGTCGGTCCGAACGTTTTATCCGATGTATCTCTTTGAGATGTCGTGCGATTGCCTTGGGTTGAATTGCATATCTGCAAGATGTGCAGACTACTACTCTGTAAGGGGAGAGGTATTGCAGAAGCCCCTCGGGCAGAGGAGCCAGACTAGTTGGAGGCACTGCTGTCGGCATGGAGATGGGGGCCAACGTCTTGAGAATGTGCAACTCGAGCGTGTTGGTCAGTATCGAACAGATCTCGCGAGTCAGCTTAAGGTACTTTTGACACCAAGCAAACACTTTGATGTTCTTCGCTTAATGCGGGAAGTATGTAAGTATATATGATTTAAATCTATAGTTTTAAATTCACGTTCTTTTAAATATCTTCATATAATTATCGTACGCAGATTGAAAATCGAATGTTTAAGTTCAAACATGTGTTGCAGTGTAAAACTACAGCTAAACACAATTCTGAATACATAGGGTAAGAATGTGTGATGCGTCTTCGACTTATGCTTCGAATCCCCCACGCCTCGAGCCTTGATCCTGGCTTACCCGCCTGATACGTTTACGACAGCGATCAAAGAACTACACTTGCTTCCATGCTTGGCGAATGAGCCTTGTTTAGGCCGGGCCGACTACCACGTAACCTCCCCCCCTCCAAGCGACGGGAAATGTCCTGAAGATCCCTCTCTCGTCGATCGATCCACCTGAGACTCCACGTAAACAAGGTAATTGAGCAGTCTAAAACCAAATTGGAAGTCTTACCTGAGCCATGATAAACGCCGTAGCATCTTCTAACGTTATCGGCGCCTCGGCCATCCCCACGAATTTCGCACCAGCATTACCCATGTCTGTTTGGACGAACCTGAAAGACGGGAAGACTCCCGTCGTACTGTCAGTCACTCGTCACGAGCCAGCCAGTAAACCAGGAAATAGATATATGCTGAAACCGTATAATCGTAATTCCTCTTTGAAACATATCAAAGTGGGGATGAATCAAAACCGAAAATGATATCAACAGATTGCTTACCCTGGATCAACTGCAAACGCAACAATATCTTCGTGCTCAAAATGGATCTTGCGAATCAAGAAATGAGCCATGGCCTTGGAAGCGCCATACGCGTATGTTGGATAGTAGCTGTAGTTCTCCATGCCGCCGATGCTGCCATTCGGGGAGCCGATCAGGACGAATTTGGGGTGCGAAGAGGCTTTTTTGAGAAGGGGATAGACGGCTTGAAAGAGAAGGAGAGGGCCTGATTTTGGAGGAATACGTAAAATGAGTTAGCGGAAAGAAAGTGTGAAAGGGGAGTTGCTACATCAGTCTGCCAGGACAAGACAGACGCCAGGAAAGAAGTGGGTTTCTCTCCCCCTCCCACTATTGTATTCACCTACCAATTCCATTCACAACAACGTGTTCCTGAACCTGCGAGGCCGTAGCACCAAGGATTGGGCCGTAGTGAGTCCCGATGCCAGCATTGGCGATGACGGTGCCGATCTGGGTGATGCCATGTTCCGATTGCAGAGTCTGCACGGCATCCAAAGAGTCTTTTTCCACCGTGCTATCAAGTTTGACGGTAATTAGTTTGCTGGAATGGCCGGTCGGTAGCTCGGAGAGGGCTTTTGTGGAGGGACTGGAGGGATCACGGACGGTAGCGATGACCGTTGTGTTTGGGCGGGAGAGGATGATGGCTGTGAGGGCTTTGCCGATGCCTGGAGGAGAGCTGTGTTAGCCGATCTGTAATCTACAGAGTAAGCTTCGCCCGAGAATTTACACACCTCTGTTTGCGCCTGTGATCAGGTATACGTGATTCTCGGTTGAAGCCATCGCGAAGGATGCTTGTAGACAGAAGTTAACACTAGGATTTGAGAGAAGTTAACGCTAGGATTTGAGAGATGCTAAGAGGTTTGGAACAAAGAAGCGAATGAAACAGGACCAGCTCTGACGGTGGTGTTGAGATTATTTAAATACTGTAATAATACTTGCATTAAAGACGGGCCTATGCGCACACCACTACATCCGGAACAATCCTGGAAGCGTAGGGTTGTGGCCGAAACCAATCGTACTGTGCTTCATTATTACGACAGTCTCCGTATTTATATATGATTCCGCTATATATGCCTTTCTCCGACAACGAAAGCGCCCAATCAAACCTTTTCAAGAGCAACATTTCTTCTCAAGTGTGCGCAACTGCGTTGATCTAGGCCACAAATGACGCTATGAGCGACTGCTCGTGATGTGAATTAATCCTCATGTTCCCGAGTAGACTAGGATAGTGGAAACCACTGGTCAAAGCGACGATGTGGGTCAACCTTGGACTTGATGACCCGTAACCTATTCAAGTCTTGCCCGTACACTGTTTGAAGGCTTTCGTCTCCGTGGGCAAAATTCACATAGCTACGCCTAGGGTTAGCTACCACTCTTCAACGGCAAGACCATTTACCTGTGATAGGTGGCTTACGTGCTATTCGCTACGAGGCCATCTGTCGATCGCCACAGATCTCGAGCTGCGGTTCCAAATGCCTCCGCTTCTTGATCCAGGTTAGGGTCCGTATACCAAGCAACAGCCACAGCGTTGAAGTTGACTGTGGATCGGTAAGGGAAGGAGGACGATGAGTCCGGAAGCGTTCTAGCCTTGATCAAAGAATATGCCTCCATCAACACGATGCTATTCCCTGCTGCGGGGTTTGAAGCAAATGAAACAAATTCATTCCAGACGGCGCGCCATGTCGCAGGATCCATCTTAAAGAATCCGGCACCATAGGATGGCTTGCGGTCGCCCTTATTGCAGAATGAGGCTGCACCATCGTTCCAGTGATCATAGGGCACTATGCTAGTCCCGTCATGAGAAGGCCCGACTGCAATGATAGAAGCAAACGCCGCTCTGCCAACTGTTTCGCTGCCATAATAGAATAGATTCGCGACGACAATAGGCGTATAGCTTGGAGTACCCGTGGTTAGATAGTATAGAAATATATTCATATTGGACTGGAGGACAAGATCGTTGATTGCTTGCACAAGCGCTTCGATCTTATCCTGAGTGAAGGTTAAAGGACCCAGCCAAGCTAGATTTTGTTCTGGCGTCACGGAATAGGATTTCATGACCGCAGATGTGACGATTCCAAAGTTGGGTCCGGCACCACGAAGAGCCCACCATAGGTCGCTCTCTGCCGGTGTGACCGTGACGAAAGCTCCAGATGGGGTTACAAGCTGCAAAGAGATGAGGTTATCAACACCAAAGCCATGCAGACCCATCAAGTTGCCATAACCTCCGCCAAGGATCGCACCGAGTGTGCCGACACAATTACAATTACCGGTCGTAACTTGGACATTCTTTGCATAAACGGCCGCAATCACGTCAGAAATCAATGCGCCACCTTGGACTGTAGCTTGTGTCTTTTGAGCGTTGAACGTCACCATGTTGAGTCCTCGCATGTTGATGAGAATCCCATTTTGATGCAAGTCAAAGGTCGTTGACCAGCCATGTCCACCATTTTGGGCAAGAAATGGAATCTTATATTCGATACAATACTGAACCTACGGGACGGTTAGTAACTCGGAAGACCAATACAGGAGAGCCATATCTACCGTAACGAGCACGTCGTGTTCGGTCACGACGTTGACAACGGTACCTGGGCTCGGGGCATCAAACGTGCTCCATCGTGGTGCCCCTGAAGTCGTGTACACTATGGATGCGTTTTGGGAGAGAAGTGGACCGAGGTCAGACGATACGTTGTAGCTCGGCTTGCCGGAGACAGAGCTACAGAAAACAGGGAGCAGGGTAAGTAAGATGAAGGACCACATATTGCTTCTGGTTGAACGAGACAGCCCACGACTATGCGTACATGCCAGAGCCTAAAGCACAGCGCGACTACAAGCTATAAGAAACCCTCGTATACCGCGGCCTATAACCCATATACCGTTCGAAGGGAAATGTCCTCGGAGAGCCGATGATCCGATGGGATTCGGAGCCTAAGTGCGGCTCAGCAGGTTTCAGATGTGGAAGGTGGTGGGCTTAAGGTAGTAGTGTCCAGAGTCGATCAACTGGAGGGCGCAGAACTGGTCCACATGCTTTGCGAGGAGGAAAACGGACGAGCGCACTATGTCATTGGAAGACTTCTCACTCGGCCGCTAGAGGAATGCAAGCCCTTTGAGCTCCTACTGGATGGTTGTCTCGCCAAGGCGCCCAATCCCCGAGTATAAGCTGAGGAGGTGGGTCAGCACAGGGGTAGGCGCTTGAAAGCCCATAGGTCGAAGTGTATCCCTATAGGATGGCGCGTGTTACCATCAGTGGTTGGTAATGCAGTAGTAGGTTTTGAACGTAAGTTATTGATTTCCGAACCCTCCCGAGGCTCTGTATTTAACCAGCGTCATTTTAATAGCGTGCGTGGCAGAATCCCTCTCTTTTCTACTGTGCCCCGTAAGAAAACTAGCGTACGAGCAAGAAACCGAAGACAGAGTCTCGTCCGAAACAGTGGGGCGTGCAGATGTGTGGCATCTTTTCAACTCTATGCATGTCAGATCTCCTTTGATTAATGCCATGGGCAAAAAAGCTTACGTTAAAGACAACGTCTGCGGCCTTTCTTTGTTCAATCCCATACACTTGATTAAGTTTTTCAGGTCGTACACTGCCGTTTTCAGTCATGGGAGAATCATATTCGCGCCAGCTTATGATAGGGCTGGGTATTGCTTTCTTAATGTTGCCTTCAATCGCTGTAAGTTTTCGAGTATGGGCAAAGAGACTGGGGCGCAAAGGTCTGGCTGGGGACGATTATCTAATCTTTGTTGCGCTGGTGAATATTTGAATCATACAACCCATGGCCCTTTATAAGTATATTGAGAGTTTCTAGGCTTTCGCAATCGCATGCTGTGTTGTGCAGCTGATTGGTAAGTGCGTCTGCCTCAGTCATTTCGTGCTCGTTTGACCACTTCCCATAGCTGCCATCCGAGGACAACTGGGTCAACACCAAACAGACGCACCCAATGGACAGCCAATTCTCGATGATCCTCGGTTCCTCTTGTATGAAAAGGTAAGAAAAATCTTGAATGCTCCGGTTCTTCAACTGACTCCGTGCCGATGGGCAGTGCAAATTCGCTGGCCAGATGCTCGGTGTTATCGGTCTGGGTTTCACAAAATCCTCTATCTTGGTCTTTTACATGAATATCTTCTCTACCAAGGCATTCCGTATAGCTGCACAGATCATGCTTGCTATTGTGGTCGCGTGGACAGTGGCATTCTTTTTCAGCAACCTGTTTACCTGTTATCCTATCACTCCCCTGGTTGAAGAATTCTATCACAACCACTGTCAGAAGTGGAGCGTCTCTATGTGGTATGCATCCTGTTTCAGCGACATTATCGTTGATTTCATGATCCTTTGCTTTCCTATTCCAGTGGTTCTGAGATTGCACCTACCCCTGAAGCAAAGACTCGCGGTTTTGGGAATGTTCCTTCTCGGAGCAACGTACGTTCCATTCATAATGGTCAGACTTGCAGAACTAAACTTGTCCAGTGTCTGTGCAATAAGCATTACACGTGTGGTTTTCTACTTTCAGGTCAACGCCGTATTTCGACAGCACTACAATGATGAAACCTGTAAGTAATAGTCGAGCAAGGATTGATCGTAGTACTAATTTTGTGAGACTATACATCCCCGATCTTCTTCTGGACCAACATCGAATTGTCCTTGGCTGTCATTAGTGCTTGTCTACCGACGTTGCGGCCAATATGGATGTATTTGAAAGGTACCCCGGTCTCGTCCAAGGCGTCGATAGGTTTGAAGTCATATTCGGGATTCGGTTTCAATCATTATAGAAGGCATCGACGACTCTCCGACTCGTTCAACGATCACGAGAATGTGAACTTGACAACAGAATCCAGAGTCGACACACACATTCAGGCGGGCACGCCCGATACGGTTGTGAGGCCGGAAGGAAACGTCATTGCAGTAGAACAAGATATTTATAGCAACAGCGATTCGAGAGAAAATCGCTCAGGAAATATGTGAGTCACCAGAGATCCGTCAGCAGCTGTACGTCGCCTTTTCAACGCTAGGGATCTCTCCCATGTCGCTGTTTGGAAAAGCAATGTCCGTAGCTGCCGGCTTTATCACGTATCCAAACAGATTCTGTATTTGTCCTTGTAACAATATCAACCGACTCAATGAACGGCCAGCGCGTGAACATGCAGACATCTCTCGATTCAAACTGCGTTCTGTAGAGTATCTTGCTCAACTCGGTGCTCAAGGTAGCATTCTCTTCTCAAGGGTGGTAGGGAAACCCATAGGAGACAAGGGTCTGTAGCACTGCCGACTGATGGGATAGACAGGCCACAAGCGGTCTCCCGGTCCAAGAAGTCGGGTCGTCTCGGTCATCGTGATGACGAGGTAGCGGTGTGTATGTTGTGCAGCCATACTGCAGCAGTGCGCGGTCTCGCAGCCTGCAAGCACTCGTCACACTGTAGCTCTACCTGAAGTATACTGCGATTGAACGATGAGAGACCAAGGAATGTGGACATCGACGATCGTCGGATCGGGTTCGGAGATTTTCCATGTCCCGGCCCTCCCGGGGGCTCTGGTGCGTGTGGCCCTTGCATCGATCCCCGCAATCACGCCACGCACGTGCAGAAGGGTCAGTTGCGGGTGGTTTGGCTGCTCGAACAGCTCACCATGCGTCTTGGTCCTTCAAAGATTGAGCTTCTTTTCTGCTACCACGACGAGGGCTGCCAGTTTCGACATTCAGAACACTGCGAAGCGTGAGCAAGTTCCTCCGACTAAATTGTCGGTGGGCCCATGAGGTCGAGACAAGCAATATTCGCAGTTATGTACTGTACAGTAAGGTATGTAGCATCGCGGCTAGAGTACTCGCTCGTGGGGGCGGGCTTGAATCTTCCGGGGGATCGCTTATCCGTGCCCCACCCTATCACCTAAGGTACCTTATGTAAGCTCATCCTTCGCTTAAATGAGCTTAGGATAAGGTGAGACTAGCACTACATAGGTAGGTACAGCCAACAGGTCGGGTGCCCCACGCTAATTTTCCGAAGCTAAAAACTAAGCTAACACCTGAGGCTGAACCTTACACCTGTCATACCCCTAAGGTAACCTTACGATATTAATAAACGGTTAATGAAGGCTACATTGAATTTAAGAATTCTCTGTTCATCGATGCTGTTATCTATGATTTCAGATCATCAATGCCTGAGCTCAGGAAAGCGGAATTATGCGCATGGTCAGCCGATCATAGTCGGACAATTGGAGTGGTCGGCCGAGCTCTAGCGTGGGTCACCCGACCTGCATCCTCTACTCGTGGAACCTCAGAAAACGGCCCCCGAGAGTAGCGCGCAGTGTCTACCGATGGTACAGTACCTAGTCTACCAATGCATCCACATGGCCTCAAAGGCTCAAAGAATCCAAAGCGTTGATTGTTCTGGCCAACGCGTATTCTACCAGTAAAAGTAAAGAACGTCATAAGCCGCCAACTAAAATCCCCCATCCTCCCCGAGACCCTTGGCTTGTCCCCACTCCCCAGGCCACCCGATGCATCTCCCCCCATAGACTTTCCCGCGATCCGGGCCGCCTGTCGCGGAGCTGCCAACCACTCAAGCAGACCAACTATTGCGGACCAGGTCATCTGCGTCGGCGTCGGCATCGGCACCGGCATCGGCTCCACGGATGTGGAGGCCTCTAGCAGACCGGCTATTACGCACCAGATCGTCTGCGTCTGCTTCGGCTGCAGCTGTTACCGTTAGCCGTTATTTTCTGTATGTTACAAATCACAAGGAAGAAACTGAAACCTTTGGATAGAGGCATCGTCAATCCAACACCCAAGAGTAGTACGAAGGAGAAAAGGTAGGTCGACATCCGCATCTTTGGAGTTTCCGAATCTTGACGTCGAGATGTTGGTCGGAGGGCTGAGGAGAGCGAAAATGACGACGAATAATTATTGGATCACAGAAGGATCTATATCGAAGGTCTGTTTTGGTTCTGGTGGACTATCGCTGTTTAAAGGTCAGTGCTGTTCAAAGCGAAGAGAAGGAAGGCACTATGCGGAA
>JAABUL010006136.1_pt1 | contig 14150 bp, 18 predicted proteins | sample 5559151 | NCBI WGS metagenome assembly JAABUL01 (sample SAMN10711876, study PRJNA513368) | rock metagenome | isolation source: Antarctica rocks | place: Antarctica: Victoria Land, Pudding Butte sud | reverse complement strand
CACACGTGGTTTCGATCAAGAAAAGAGCCCGAACAATCTCCAAACCACGAAAACTAACAACTGGTGTCGTCTTGTGGGCGATTGACCTGTCCAAGCGGACGGCAGTGATACGGCTGCGCTCGGACTTCCTTCACATGAAAGTCGAAATACCTCTTAGGTCCTTGAACTGCATGAAAGTTACAAGTCGCCCAGCGAACATCCCGCCAACTTGACTCTCCCACAGACAGTCGAAGGGTGGAAGCAGAATCTTGGCTGGTGAGGAGGTCTCGAAAAGGATGAGCGAGCTCAGACGCTATAGACTGTGGTGAAGGTATGAACTAGAGATTTGGGATGCGTTGCATTTGAATCAGGGAAGGGTGCCGCTTGAAGAGGTCTCTAGCCTGATAATAAAAGTAAAATTAACAAGAAGGGAAGAGAAATCTTTTTACAAGCGTTGCACGGCTGTCTTCAGTGGTGGCATTTGATAGAGGGAACATAAGCATCTCGATGGCCATGCCCAGTATATTTATCACTATTGTGAAAGGTCCAGATATAAAGCAGGTATGTTGATGATGTAAGTGACATGATTGAGATTTGTCGCGTCAGGTCGGGTTAGGAAAAGTCCTACATCGAGACGAAGTTTTTTATACTCCCACGCCACTATGTGCTGGACAACCATACATAGAACTAATTTATTCAGATCTCTTCTCGTATTCGAGCATGCAAGGCGACGGAGAAGCGAGGGCATCAAAATCCTCCTCTTCTCGAGTACAAAAAGATTGAAGCACGAGCCTAGTGCCACGAATCGAGATACAGAGTAGTGTCAAACTAGCTCTCAATGCAACAAAAGAAAAGAATAGTCGCGGCGAAAAAAGAGTACGTTCTAGCATGAGTGCATAATCAACGCATGGGGAAGCTGCATCATACCATTCCAACAGCTTGCATTATAATATTTCCAAGATCTAAATCTTTCTGGGTCCCATTTTTCCAAGATCTGACGACTAACTTGGCGGAATATGTGGTTGATAGACCAGGTATGTGGTAGCATATCGATACTTTAATGATCTTCGTCGTCTAGCCAAATGTCTCAAAGTCAGCGGATATTGCGACCATTGGCATCTCGCGCTCGGGAACGAGCAAAAATAGAATGCGTGTAAGTCGCGGGAGTCGCTTGTATAGGATAATAATAGGACGGGGAGGAACCTTCATACGCGATTACCCGCCTACCATCCATCACCAGTCCATCGCCAAGCTGCGCGTTTATCAACCTTTGCGTCATCGTGAACAGTTTGTTTTGTTCATTCGTCGGGTGTTCCGTTTCGAGTGGATGAAGACATAGAATATACTCAGCCTCATCTAAATATGGACTGGCAGTCTATGCGACTGACCGTCATTCAGAGATGTTGTCGCGAGACGAGAGATTGGCGTTCCGGCCACAGATATATACTGGGAGCCGTATACCAGAAACCCGAATGAATAAATCTCGTCCATCAGCATCCCTACCGCCTTCCACTCCCATATCAGCTTTCGATCACTAGAAGCAGCAATTATGCACTCTCGCTCCATCCTCCAGTCTACCTCCATTGTCTCAATACTCATACTCAACCATCTTGCCCTCGTCTCAGCTTTTCCTCTTCAGCCAAGACAAAGCGCCAGCTGCGGCAATTCCAATGCAGCTTTTGATGAGAATTGCTGGGGAAATCTCAACCTCGGCGACTTCCTGACCAACTCTACCACAGGCTGGAACGCAACCCTCGGAAAAACCTGCGTGCCAGGCGACAACGCTGCGTATTGCTGCAGAAGCACCGAGGCATCATGGTCCGCCTGCTTCATGCGTCAAGCAGTCGCTCTAGAGCAGAAATTCTCCTGTGCTTCCCTTAACGCTTCCAATTGTCCGACGTCCTCTCTCATCACCGTGTCTGAGATTGCTCCAGCCCAACAGCAGAAAGTCCGTTACGTATTGCATAACATTTATTGTAAGATATCCCACTTCAGCTATAATTCCCAAATATGTGTAAAGTCAAGAGCAAGAGAACTAACCTGCGGCACAGCAATCTACAACCTCTTTAACATCTGGCAGCAAGCGCTCCCCAAAGCAATTTCGGACGCAAAACCGAATGTTCGAGACTTGACCACAGAAGTGGATCCGAAAGGAATCACCAACCTCCTCGCTCCCGACGTCGTAGAAGCCTTCCTCCTCGGCCTCCCCTTCCTCGCCACACCCAACGCCACAACGCAAGTAGCACCGCAAATATCCGAATCAACCAACGCAACCGCTCAAGCTCTCCTGCTCGGCTTGCAGCACGCGCCCGCTGTCGCGAAAGCGATCTTTGTAAACGCTAGCGCCACGATCTACCCCGTGCAGACCGTTGGGGCGGCAGACTTCCTCGCGGACAATTATACCACTGCCCAGATTGATGGGAGGCTCAATGCGGGATTGGGACTTATCATGAGTGATCTGGGAGCTTTTGTGAATTTCGCATCATCTGGACTGTTTTCGGGGGCGGGAAACTTTTCGATTCCGGATCAGGAAGGCTTGGATAAGGTGCTTCAGACTTTGATTAGCTCTACCGTGCGCAAGGACCATGTCTATGTCAATGAAAAAACAGGTTTGGGAATTGGTCTGTGATTGCGGGTTTGGAGTCCAGGGGAACAAAATTGGGAGTTGGGAGGTCCGAGGATGCCAAGAATGGTGTGATAAAGGATCTGGATTCGGAGTTTTTGGCATAAGAGGAAGGAATCTCATCCAATTGGAATGAAGAGAAACCAGGGATGGAAAAAAGGGGCGCTAAAGCCCACATGACTAGTATCATAATAAATAGAAAGCAAAAAAAGGCAGACTTCAAAGCCTAATAATCGGTTGATACCAATCAGTTTCTGGAGATGAGTGAAGGAAAGAAATGTCAAGCACACCCCCTCCCAAACCAAACACAGCCATTGTTGCTCTCGCTCGCCAAATCGTAACTTACTGAGCTGTATATCCACCGTCAATAAGCAACGGCAACCCAGTCACATATGCCGCATCGTCGCTTGCCCAGAAGACAGCACACTTCGCTACGTCTTCCACAAAGCTCCATATATCCCATAGGGTCAGACCACTGATACTATCCCTGTCTCCGTATCCTCACATATTGGACCGGTCATGATGTTTCGAGATCCAGTGCGGAAAGCCATAACAGAAGGAACAAAGGTGCGATGAGAGGAAGAAAGCAACCAGAAATAGAAATAGTTACAACTCGGACACAACAGATTTCATCCACTCTATTCTATACTCGACAGCGATCTGCTTTGTCACAGGATTAGGATCAGAAGCGAGAGTAGAAATGTAGCCTGGAAACCATTGAGGAAGAGGGCATCAGAGGGTGTGCGCTGAAGGGCCATGCTCCTTCGAGCTACAAGTGTTTCATTGCCGCGTGCGACAACGTGACGAGGGGAGGTCTTTTTGATCGATATAGAGACTGAAATATGCCGTGCGAAATGAACTCCTCGTCCGTGAGATTTCCTTAGCGGCGGGTATACCCGATCTATCAGGGCTTCAACCCCGTCCGCCTCGGTCCCTCGGCCCCCTCGGTCACTCGGTCCTTTTCTAGCTGATGAATCCGAACGATCCTCCACCCCTTAACAAATAGTACATCATGTTTCAGTGGATATGTAGTGTTCTACCATACTCTACAAGAACACCGCTTACTACGCGCGTACTTTTAGCCAGCACAAACCCTTTGTATCATGTCTCAAGGCATACTGGAATACGAATTCAACAAGCCCATACCCTACCTCCTGGACGTTGAGGAAGCACTTCTGGAGAGTACAAAGCAGAAGCTACGGCTAGCACGATATCCAGAAGAGCAGACGGATGTTGGCGAGGATGACTGGAGCCAGGGCACAAAGGTCGACGTCGTGAAGAGGCTTGCAGACTATTGGAAGGATGGTTACGATTGGAGAGCAGAGGAGGTAATACTCACTTCCGACTATTCTCTCCCGAAAGCCCAAAATCTGACTACCCTTCTCCTTTTCGCAGGCCAAGATCAACAATGAGTTCCGACAATACATGGTCAAAATAGACATCCCAAGCTACGAGCCGCAGATCCTACATTATGTCCACCACCAATCCCCCAACCCCAACGCTATCCCTCTTATCGTCGTCCACGGCTGGCCTGGCTCCTTCCTCGAGGCACGTAAAATCATAGATCTTCTCACAAACCCTCCAAGCGAGAAAGACCAAGCCTTCCATGTCATCGTGCCCTCCATTCCCGGCTACGGACCCGGGCCAGCACCTCAAAAAAGTGGCTTCGGCCCTGTGAAGGCAGCGCAGGCGTTCAAGATCCTAATGGTTGATGTGCTGGGCTATAAGAGCTTCGCGACACAGGGAGGAGATTGGGGTGCTATCATCACAAGGTCAATGGCTATGCAGTACCCACAGCATGTGAAAGCCTGCCACACCAATTTCGTTCCCTGCGGACCGCCGCCATTCTACAAGGCGCCATTGACCATGGCTCGTCTAATCCTGCATTCATGGCTCTACACAGCGCGAGAAAAGCAAGGGTTGGAAGCTATGCAGCATTTCATGAAAGAGCAAAGCGGATATCTGAAACAACAATCTACACGCCCACAGAGCCTAGGATTTGCATTGGGCGATAGTCCTATCGGCCTGCTCGGCTGGCTGGTGGAGAAATATCATGAAGGGACCGACGTCAAGACTTATACAATGCCCGACGACGAGATCATTACCTTTACAATGATGCATTGGATCTCAGGCGCCACCCCTGGGTTACGGTTCTACAAGGCTGCAGACGCCGAGCAGGGGCCGGCGAACGCGGTGAATACTTACAAATCTTACGTGGCGACACCTCTAGGCCTCAGCTTTTTCCCACGGGAGGTCGTAGTCCCGCCGAAAGACTGGGTACAAGCAATTGCAAATGTGCAATTCTACAAGGAGCATGGAAAGGGTGGGCATTTTCCCAGTGTCGAATGTCCGGAATTGCTGGTTGGAGACCTGAGGGAATGGTTTGGAAGTGAGGTTGTCAGGACTGCTATGAAGTCTTGAACGCCTCGGTAGTGCTCATGATAAATCGAGCAACAGAGTTCCTGATAACTGCAGACCGACACTGTTTGCCTCCTATGCAACATTCCATGCGTCCCATGTTCACAGAGTACTCCAACACATGCTTAGCACAACCTGGTACCCTGACATCTGGATGCTCCAGCCTTCGGAGAGTCAGCCATGATGAGGTGAGCTCCGACGTTGAGATCTGTCGGTGAGGCCGGCATTTCAAGTGCAGATGACAGTGTGGCAAGGGTTTCGATAACAAGCACAATCCTTCAAAATTCAAGAAGACCTTTGCTTCATACTGGAGGCTGGCTGATGAAGTAGGGGTTGCTGCCTCTGATGATCACAACGATACCTTGTTGCCTCGTGTTTCCTTACATGGGCCCAATTTGAGGAGGTGGCGAGTCATCGTTGATGCGACTTGCGCATCTCCAGAGGGTGAGTGAATTGCGGCTAAAACTCGACTTGATCTCAGGGCACTGAAACAGGCTGAGACACCACTTTTGGGAACACAGCCCACCCCGTTCATTGAAGTATATATGCTTGAGCCATTGGCTTGTGGCCACCTTCGACTCCGCTGCAAGCTCCAAATTTCGGAATGTCTAGACTACTACATATTGGATGTTCAATATGCTGGCTCTTATTTCACTCGCTTCCTGGTTTCGCACAACAAGCTCATCCAGACTTCGGCCTTGATGACGGTCGTGCGGTTCCTCAATCGACAGACATTGTCCATCATGGACCGTACCAGATCTTCGCATGTGGTGGCAACGCATCCACCGTGGCCAGCGCTCTTGATTCCTTGTGGACAGATCTCATCCCGGCCATTGACTCCAGCAGTTCCAACAGCAGTAGTCCTGCTTTCGACGCCTTCTTCAAGACCAACAACTCTGCTCCCCTCGTCACCGAGACATTGACCAACATATCGCGCGGTATTCCCATCGAGACATGGACCAGCCAAACCGTGCACACGCCCGTGCTGACTTGTGCTTTCGAGCCTGGCGTCACGGTCCGCGTACATCAGCGGACAGTGGATGTATACGACGTGTGCAGAGATCCTTTACCTGCGCCCACAGCTTTCGCCATGAAATTCAATCACTGGATTGTACTTTGTCCTCAGTTCTTCACCAATGTCATACCCGCTACGCCTCCCTGGCACTTGAACCCGCCTACCGCACCAAAGGACTACTGCAGGAAAAAGGACCGTATAGGAAGAACCATCGGAGGGTTGCTTATCCATTACAGACCCTCGGTACTGTTGCATGAGCTCGTGCACCAATATCTTCAGGCGTTCGGGCTGGTGCGCGGGGAAATTGAAGAAACGTATGATTTCGACGGCGCACTGAGTCTTTCCGCAACTGACTCTTTGGTGAATCCTGCAAACTACCAGTATTATGTCGCTGGTAAGTGTTCTGCACGTGCCTTGTCTTGTCGTGAGCCCATGGACACGACGCTTAGTAAAAGTACTGACTTTGCATTCTGTCTACATAGCTCTAGCAGGCGGATGCACAGACTTTGAAATTCGACACCCGCTACAGGTTGCTTTCTGCGAGGGTAGATGCTTGGGCTCGGGTATAGAGTACAACACTACAGTATCGGATAATACCGCTTTGGATGATGCAGCGTATTCGATATGGTGATTACGGATCAAGTATGAATTGCTGATGATTGAGACTGGGAATACTGGGAGTAGTGAGAATGTCAATCTGTGAGAGGGATGTTGATCTGCGAGAGGGACAGTTCAACATTCTTTCATTGCCAGATGGGTCTGGTGTCATGGATTCGACCTAACTACAACCTGACTTGGGCATTGGCCAGCCGGTGATGTAGCTTGTGGCATAAATATCCTGGTAATGCGACCACCAGTCGCTTCAACTTTTGGAAGAGTCCCAGCTTTGGCAATCAGGCTGCTGGCGCTTAGTGAAACCAGGAGACCGAGACCTTTCAACAATGGAACGACCAAAGATGGGCGAAGAACAGCGGGACATTTGCTTTTGTCGAGCTTCTATGCTTCAGTGGCTGGGAAGAGGGTTTTGGGAATCCTGACTTCTGTGAGGACAATCGATCAGCACACCTGGAAACCCGTTGATTGGCTACCAACCCCTTGGCGTTGGTGACACCTCACCCTTCGTCCGTAAGCCAGAAATATCTCTGGTCCCTCTACACCCATCGACACGCAGCAAACTTCAACAAGTCATAAAGTCCTGGGCCCCCCTCAAGCATCAACATCACCAACCACTAGCATCATGCAGCTCACTCTCAGATACCCAGTCTACCAAATTCTCGCAATACTCACGTCAACACTGACAGTCCTCCACGTCGGCGTACCCATCATTGCTCCGCCCGTGCATGCCTACGATCTATCCTCCCTCCTCCTCTGGGCGGGCAGCATACCATCTTTCGTCATAATCATATGGGCTTACTGCAGGGAAACCGATGATCTCTTCCTCAGCTTGAAGAGCGACGACTACAGTAGTACAAACAGGGTGCGCTCGTCAACCGATACTGCTGCAGAGGATACCCGTTTCAAAGCTCTATTCATCATGACGTCTGCTTCTGCCGCTACATGTAAGCCACTCACAACGACTCCAATAGTCTCCTTGGTGATTAGTGGAGGAGATGAAAATCTCGAAAGAGGCTCGCACTGCGCTTCTGCTACTCTATGCCTTTGTCTTACAAGGTGTCTATGTTCTGAACGAAGAAGATGCTGACTCCAAACCCTGCCAGTGACCATGGATCTACTGCAGCTCTGGTGGGTGGCCGTTCGAGGCGCCGTGGGCATCCTCCTACCAATATCAGCCGATCCGGCCAATCGCCTTTTAGAGCTCCTCTGGGGGTTCCTGTTCCTTATCATGGCGATCGCGGCGACGGGGTTCTGTGGGCTTGGCGTTTGGATATCGTGGAATGCGCCGTTTGGGTACTTGCGTGGATTGGGGGTCGAAGCCGGCGTCGATTGGAGGCTTTGTCGCCTAGTGAAGGAAGACAGCCCGGTGACGGTGGAATTGGTCGATACGATGGATCGACCAGCGACATACTAGCGGAAGATGTGAAGGCAGGACTGTCAATACCAAAGGAGGTGTTTGAGGTCTTTATTGACTATTGGGACAATCCTGGGTGGAGTGGAGTGGTGCATTGGCAAAACCCCTGAAGCCAGAAGGAAGAATTCACATGATGGGACCGATTAGTTGGTAGGTAATGAAAATCGTTGTCAGTAATGGTACTTTTATCAGGGCAGGCTGTATTCATGCCTTGCCCAATCGAGGCCAGGCCAGGCCGGCCAGATTGGATTTCTCGGGGGAAAGGATCGGGTCGACGCAGCCCTAAGGGGCAAGCCACGTACGCCAAGCGGGCAGACGCTAATCAAGCCCGGCGCACGTCACACCAACTCCCCCCCACGCCTCCCGAGGTCCCTAAATATAATGATCGCCCCTGCAGCCAGTCCCCACAAAACACTGCATAGACGCAGTCACTTCCCGCCATGGCCCCACCCTCCTTTACGCATCTGCTCGCCTCCAAATCCTCCATCGTCTCCACAACGGGCAAAACGCGCCTCCGCCAGGCTCTCGAGCGCGCAAGAGATGGCGGTCCCGCATGCATCGCCTTATGGCTTTGGCTACCAGGATATTCGCTGGCACGCCTCGTCGGTGGTCTGGGAGCAGATGTCCGTCCTGACCAATCCCACAAATTTCTAACCCAAGATTCTTCAATCGCAAAGAAGAAGAAAGCAACAGTCGACTGATGATCGAGTGAACTCCACAGTCCGTCATGGTCGACTGCGAACACGGCAACATCGACGACAGCGAAATGTACCAATCCGTCGGCGCGCTAGCCTCCGCCGGCTCATCCCCCATCATACGCACCGTAGGTTCCGAGCCAATGATGATCAAGCGCGCCATCGACTGCGGCGCCCACGCTGTCATGATCCCGATGTGTGAATCCAAGGTATATCTCTATCTTCCCCTGAAAACCATTATCATCACCCAAGGAAGCAAAGAATTCCGTTCATAGCAAACCAACAGGCACAAGTCGAACAAGCAGTCCGATACATGAGATACCCCTCCAAGCGCTGGCCACAGGGCGTCCGTGGCGCAGGCACCATCTTCGCCCCTCCAACCTTCCACCAGAACGACGAGGAGTATTTCGCCAGCGCGAACGACAATGTGGTTTTTATCGCGCAGGTGGAATCGAGACTCGGGGTGCAGAACTGCGAGGAGATTGCCGCGGTGGATGGGGTTGGTATGGCCTCCCCTTTTCCTTTCTGTTTCCGTTGATTGTCCCCAAGATCTTTTTAGATAATTGTTCGAAAGCGAAATCTATCAGAACTGACGTGATCCGTATACTCCAGACATGCTCTTCGTCGGCCCCAGCGATCTCGCATCCTCAATGGGCCACTCCACCACCGATCACCCCGAAGTGCGGCAGGCCGCTGCGCGCGTACGGGATGCTGCACACAGCCATGGAAAGTTCTCGGGACATTTTGCTGTAGATGCTAAAGCTGGTTTTTATCCCTTTCCCTTCCTCTCATATCTATATCTTCTATCATATGCGATTGAGAAGAGAAGAGAAGAAAATACTAATGCACGAATGGTTCGAGCAGCGGCACAAAGAGTAAAAGAAGGCTATCATTTCGTAAACTGTGGCGAGGACGTCAGCGCTTTATCCAATTGGTTCACGTCCGAGATGGGGATGTTGAAGAGGTTGACTGCGAAGTTGTGAGCTTGCGAAACTCTGAGCTTGCGAGACTTTGAGCTTGTGAGACTTTGAGTGGCACTTTGGTTTTTTGGTGTGGGTATGTTTACATGAATATTCAGAGCGGTATCGTATGTGGAAAAGCAACATTGTGTGATGTATCTATCGCGTTTGTATACTATATAGCCAAAACCACATCACCGCCCTAGCGTTTTTGGTGATTGGAAAGATCGCACGCTTGGAGGGAGATATTGTAGGTATAAGGTTGGAAATGCGCACTGGGCTGTTCGTTGTAGATTACGCCAAGGTACATACTTACTCACGGAATGAGATGCATGACTTCGCTAGCTGCGCACATGCGTTGATGCTTTATCTTATCTAAAGTATCTGGATTATACTTGTACATAGTAGTATCCACAACAACACCCCCAACAACACCCCCAACTAACCGCGTACGCGTCCTAGTTGTGAGATTGGCACTAGTCTAGATTATGCAAGCTGTGCGTGGTGTTTATGATAGAATCAGGTAGCGTCTCTTCATCGTGGAGAAGTGGAGATGTAAGGAGAGGAGCGGAGAGTGAGGATTGGACGGCTGGGGAAGTCGGTAGAGTGTATAGGTACGTTCTTGGGTTTTTCTCGGTGGTGGTGCAGTGTGCTATGCTAAGAGGGGTTTGAGGATTTTTTGTTGTAGGTATGAGTACCATTGATATCCGTATAGAACCAGGACGCCTCTCATTGCCATACTATTATTCCATATTTGTTGCCGCCATGACTAGTGGATCGACACGTAAAAAAAAAATAGACCCAGAGTGTAGAAAGGAGCTAGATAGCTTCTCCAGCACTCACCTCGTCCGTCCGCACCACCATTTTATGTCCGCCCTCTTCTGCGATATTTGGGCTTCCTAGCACCAGGTCTCGCTGCTCACTGCCTGTGTCATGGCTTCCGTCCTCGACGTCCGTCCAGTATCCTTCTCCGCCATCTGCTTCCCACTTATGTACATTCGTATTTCGAGGGGTATTAATCTGATAATCCATTTGGAAATTCATTGAATCTCTATGAAACTTTGGCGCAAGCGCGCCTCCGGGCCAGGATATCTTTGGAGACGACGTGTATGGTTTCGAGCTGCGTTTGCGACTGAGGACGATAAATGAAGATGGCAGGATACGAATGAAGATTGGGCGGAGGGTGGGGAGACAGGCTGCTATGATGTAGTTTGCTGGTTCGTTGATTGTCCAGATCGTCCAGACTATGGAGCTTTCTGGCTGGAAATTAGTGAGGGTATCTGGGAATGGAAGATGCGGGACCAAAATGTACCATTTGAGAAGTGGCTTGCGTCCGTTGAGAAGAGGATGCTCAGACGGACGCAGCTCGCGATGATTCCGCTGGTGAATGGTTTAGCTATTGCGCTCAGACATGGCAGTGTGATAGAGGATGGGAAGCTCACATGATTCCGTGCAGGAATGTTGCGGTCAGTGCAATCTTTGTCGATACACTGATGTTGAGCCTCCACACAACCGGCAGAGGCATGACGAGCATGACTGCCCCTGTCACCACATTCGGGATTGCCATGTAGCGAGTCCAAGCGATCTCGTCGATACATGTGCCTCCCCTGATTGACTTATCCCATGCGAAGGATTGTGGCGAGCATTGTAGGATTGCTATGAATATGTCGGCCATGCCAGTTGCAATGATAACGAGTCCCACCAAGTACGCAGTGATGGTGAAAGCCTTTTTGCAAGTGGTGAAGACTCGAATATATAGCAAGAGAATGGCGCATTTTGATAACGCAATGGAGGCGCCATCGACGATCATCCAGGCTATGAAACTCTGGTGCTGGTCAGCAGTGATTTTGGGGAATGTGAGATCGGATGGCATCTACTTGGCCAATGAGGGTACCCTCTGAAGGGGTCACAATCTGGATTCGGACATTATGGGGGCCTACTCCTGCGATCCTTGGGACTATCCGCAAATGTCAGTATTCCAAGGTATTGGTTGAGTGAGCTGCCATCGCCACTTACACGCAAGTGCCAGTCCGCAAAGCCCAGAGGTGAGAGCGGTCGCGAACAGAAGAACATAGTCATCAGCTGCTAACGAGACCTTATTCATCTTACGGGAGACAAATCGACCAGACACCATCAAGATTTGCATGACTATCAGTAGTACAGCAACAACGACGACTTTCCATCCGCCATGACTGTAGTCCGTGACGTCGATAAAGGGCCCCATTAGCGGACTTTGTGAGCTTTAGAAGCGAAGTTCAATAGATTTGAAAAAGATGGCACGAAACAGTCGATAAGTAAGCGATGAGAGGATGGATAAGAAAAGACGCAGCGAATAGAGGTGCAACTGTACTTGTAATCTGCAGACAGTACCAGGAAAAGACCGAGCAACTCAAGAGGCAGGCCCAAAACATTCACGATCTCGTCTCCAGGTCGCGGACCCACCAACCATGGTGGTGCCACATGCAGCTCATAGCTCGAGGTCGGATGCATCAGACCTATGCATGGACAGCAGGGAACGGTGCATGCGAAGATCTCCGAGATGCTGCACCAGTATTTGTCAGATGCCGGTAGCCAATCACTGGCAGACAGTAGTGCAAAATGCATGAACAGGCCTCCTTCGGAGGGTTGGATCTCGCTTGCACATCGACCCAGCAGTGTTCAAGGTTTTAAGCGACAATCGGAACGAGGCGCACCGTGCTGGGCTAGGTATTACCCATCCAGTAGCTGTTGTGGAAGCTTGGATCAGGCACGGATAGAGTATTATTGGAGCGTCGGCTATGCACGTATTGCCGCATTTGACCTTGACAGAAAGCACGGACAATCATGTTTCCTGGGGTGATGGGCAGCCGGTTATGCTCGGTGATGGATCGCGATATGACGAGCTAGTGTAATCGTAGAGGATAAATTGATTGAGGACAAAGGATATAATTTGATGCAAAAGGTAGAATTCAAAGCCAAGGCTGTTCAGAGCGCGTCAAGTAGATCTTGAGGTCTAAGTAGGCGGTTCGCAAAGATGGTCTGAAGATGGCAAACTTCGAAAGAACATTCGACGAATATAGAGTCGCAGCATTGTGGTACGCCCTCAGACAGGTCTCGCCGTGGTCTAGTCGTTGAGAATTGTGGTACTGCGGCGGAGATTCAGATGCTTGCCTCTATCAGGCAATTTGAGTGTGAGGTGTCCGCCGGCTGGACCTGCATGAAGTGAGGAGGCAAGTGCAGTCTTCGGCTTGATTGACAAGTTCGACAAACGGCTACCACATGCAGTGTCCACTCACAAGACATGGCATGAGCCGGAGCGTGACAGGTTCTCACGGTCAATTGGGAGTCTCTGGCGAGAATGATGAGAGGAATGGCTGTTGTACAACAGTCTTCGAGCGATTACTCACACGGTTCGTACATACTCTCTCGTCCACACAGCGATTCGAAGTGATGTTGGAGAGGATGCTGGAGGAGCTTTGACACGAGACTAAAATCAAGTCAGTCACGTGACGCGCTAGTACTCTACGCTATTCTCTTTTTAGCAAGGGCTTGGAAATCTCCAACCGCAATGATTGCCGCATCATTCGCTTGCCTATTATTGGACTTTATAAAGTAGACAACGAGTGAGTGGAGCAAAGGATGCTCTCCTGGATTGGATCCTTGCTAATTTCGCTGGCAAGATAGAGTGAGAGAGCTGGCGGAAGCCGCGAATATAAGTCGACTTTTGCACCATAGACGTGGGGGTTCATCGCGTCGGAGCTCCGAACTACGTCGTTTGCGAATTGGCATTCCTCCTCTGGGGAAGGCAAGCGTAGGCGTCTGTCAAAGATTTCCTCTCATGATGGCTGCATGTCTCGACCCCACATCTACTGGTCGCTTGCGGGCTTGACGTGGAACCAATGGCTCGCCTGGATTTCATATCAGGAATCACAGCACCGTCAGCCGCTGGTTGCTAATAGAGATTGGATGGATGACCTACAGTGACACTGCGAGGGTCTGAGTTCCAGACAGAAGAGGTATGTCAATACGTGAGTCATATTGAGGGTGATCGATGCCGACTGGGAGTGGCAAGGTCGGGATCTTGGAAGACGGTTGCAATTGAGTGAAGCAAGATGATATTCTGGCTGCTGCCTCGTTGTCCTTCCATTTCTCAAACATTGCATACTTTCATCGCCCTAGTAAGTGACGGAATTGGGAGGCATGCTTCACTTCAGCCCCCCTCATGCAGAAAAGGTTTTTATGATATCGCTGCTGAAGGCTCCTTGTGAGCCTTCCAATCCACTATGTTCTTGCATTACTTGCTACGAAGGCGGTCGTCCCCTCCATCAACTCTATATAACGTAAGGATAGATCGGTGAGTGTTGAGTCTTTGAATGACGAAGACGCCCATAAGTGAAGCGGTGGCTTTCTGCCAGGATTTAGCAACAAGTTCGGAACATGACCGACATCAAGG
>JAABUL010006134.1_pt1 | contig 14152 bp, 2 predicted proteins | sample 5559151 | NCBI WGS metagenome assembly JAABUL01 (sample SAMN10711876, study PRJNA513368) | rock metagenome | isolation source: Antarctica rocks | place: Antarctica: Victoria Land, Pudding Butte sud | reverse complement strand
AAATTATTTTTTTTGCAATTCGTTTTTTGTTAAATATTTAAAAAAAAATTCGAAACTTTTTTTTAAAATTATTAAAGTCTGTAAATATTGTACAAAGATTTTTGCTATTATTTTTTAAATATTTTTATAAATTTAATTTAAATTAATATTAAATTCTTTCTTTAAAAAATATTAATACAAAAATTGTCTTTTAATTTGCTAAAACAAAATAAGAAACAAAATAGATATCTATCTATATAAGTTAGTTTTTTAGATTAAAATAATCTTTATAGTAGATATCGAGTTTGTTAATTTTAATTTTGTTGTTTTCTATAATCGATAATCGATATAATACTAATAAACTAGTATTTAAAATAGAAATGTGTTAATTTAATACAAATATTCTTAGAGTATTTAAAGTATTATACTAATACTTTTTACAAAAATATTAGAAATAGTTATATTATTAAAGAGATCTATAGATGTCTTCAAACAATACTAGCAATTACTTAATAACAAAAGTTTGCAATTTAAGTAGTTGTAACAATAAGTTAAAACTTAAGATAAATTAAATACAATTTATAAAAGAGTCGTATTTAGTTTTCTATATACTAAAAGAATATTAATTGTTTGCTTTGCTTATTTGTCGAGTATAGCAAATATAATTGCTCGCAATACTTGCTTATCAAATATATTAAATATTATATTTAGAATGCTCGCTTCTTAAGTATATCAAATATAATAATAGATTTGCTCTAAAGATATAGAATCTAAATTACTGATACAGCTTAATTAAGCTTGTAATATTAAAACCGAAACTCGAATCTTAATACAATTATATAATAAATTCGGTTCTGCGCAATCAGTCTATACAGTATTGTATATCTTAAATATTTAAAAAAATACAATTATTGTACACTCTAAATACTAAAGAAGTAGACTAATTGCGTCGGATTAAATTATCAAGTTTAAATCGAATATTCGATTCGAATCAGATTAAGTTGATTCCAAAAGTTGAAATCCAAAAGTTAATTCGATTTCTAATGTTAAAATTGTCGAATCGGATCAATTTCTAATATTAAAATCAAAAATCGAATTATATAAATAGTAATTTTTTAAAAACGCAATATTTTAACAAAAGTAATATATAAATATAATACATATTAGTAGTTATTATAATAAATAACTAAAATAGTTTAAAATATATTAAAACTAGTCGATTTAAATCAATTTTTAGTATTTTTTAACGTCGATTTAATTTTAAAAGTTGAAACCGAAAACCGAATTAATTTGATTTAATTTAATTCTTAAAAAATTGATATTTAAATTAGTTTCTAATATTGGAATTGTCGAATTAAGTTAATTCCAAAAGTTAAAATTAAAATCTAATTTAACAATTAATCTATAAAGAAGATACAATTGTTATATATTTTAAATACTAAAGAAGATACAGTTGTTATATACTCTAAATATTAAAAAAAATACAATTGTTGTATATTTTAAATACTAAAGAGAATATAGTTGTTATATATTCTAAATATTTAAGAAAATACAATTGTTGTATATTTTAAATATTAAAGAAAATACAATTGTATTACGCTAATACTTTCTACAAAAATATTAGAGTAGATTGTGCTATTAAAGAGATCTGTAGACGTCTTCAGACAATGCAAGCAATTACTTAATAATAAGAGTTTGCAGCTATAGATAGTTTCTATATTTAATAAATCTTAAAAAAGATTCGATAAATCAAAGTAACAATAAGTAAAAATCTATAATAAATTAAACACAATCTATAAAAGAGTCGTATTCTAGTTTCTATATACTAAGAAAATACTAATTGTTTATCTTGCTTGTTTGTCGAGCAATGCGAGCATAATTGCTTGCAATGCTTGCTTGTCGAATATAGCAAATATTATACTTAGATTGTTTGTTTCTCGAGCATAGCAAATATAATAGTAGATTTGTTTAAAAACGTAGAATCTAAATTACTAATACAGCTTTAATAAGCTTATAATACTATTTTTCTTTTTTAGAATTTTTGTTTCGAAACTCAATATCTTCTTACTATATCTTTAAAAAAGATTAATATCAGAAATTCTTTCTCTCGAAAGAAAGATTTTCTTAATGCTCTGAATTCGATATCTCTAGCAATGCATTCTTGTTGTAATTGTATAATATCTGATAAAATCTATTGTATAAATAATAATTTTGAAAAATATATAAAGTATATACAATCTAATTGTAATTGTAATTTAACAATTTTTTCTATATCGATTAAACAAATTTATAAAGAGCAAATACACTTAAAGAAAGAAGTACGCAATACGCGTACAAAACTAAGTCGACTAGAAAAACAACTAAATTTTCTAAAGAATAAAAAAAAAGAAATAATTGTAATAGAATAAAAGAATATTAATAATCTAAAGATAAATAAAGTATACTTTGTCAAGTTTGTTACAAAGATTTTCAAGTTGCTATTTAATATATTGTTCGAATAGTTTTAACTTTCGACTAATTAAAATTAAAATACTGTTTTTATATCTTGCTTTAATAAAACTTCTTTAGAAGATTTCGACAACAATTAAGATTCTTCTCTGATTTTTATATATTTTCTGAGATAAAGTATTTTTTCTACTTAATAAGATACTTCTAATCTTTCTGTTATAAAATTTTCTCGATCTCGAACTGATTTTCTTTCTGCAAATAGAAATAAAATATATTCTATAAAAATATAATTAAATCTGCTAACTTTAACAATAAAATATAGAATACTAAAAATATTCTAACATTCTTAGATAAATCGAGTTTATAGTTAATTGATTTTTTAGTCTTCTTAACAAGAAACAGTTCGATTTTAATATAATTTAATTTCTTGCTTAGCTTTCTTGTTTTAAGATTTTTTGTAAAAAGATATATTTTATTTCTCTTTTTTAACTGAGATACTGTTTTTTGTTTTCTATTTTAATATTTAATCGACTTTTTCTATATTTTTGAGATATTGTTGTGTATCTTTTTTAGTATTGTTACTCTTTCAATAGCTAATTGCGCAGATAGATACGTGCGTTCTGTTACGCTACTACTTTCTAAGAGATCTTAGGGGATATTAGAAAGAGTTGTATTGTTGAAGAGATTTGTAGACGTCTTTAGACAATGCAAGCAATCATTTGATAACAAAGATTGCAACTAGATGTAGCGATAACAATAAATAAAAACTTATCTTGAGTTAAACACGATTTATAAGGGAGTCGTATTTTGAAGATCTATATATCAAATGAGATTCTTTTTGCTCTTTTTGCTTTTTCGCAAAGCAAAGAGAGCAAGTCCTTGTGCTTCTATTGATTCCTTAAGAAGCAAAAGAAGCAACGCTTCTTGTACTCCCTTGCAAAGCTATAAAAACATATGTCGTTATCTATTCTTAATGCTACGTATTGTGCGTAGACTATATATTGGCGTAGACTCGTAACACTATCTCTCTCTCTCTTAGACTTTCGTCCCAAAAGCAAACTTTAACATGTCTCGTATTAAGTCTAAAGTTTCTTTTTATTAACGTCGCCTTATTTAAGTTGTAGAACTTGATATCTTTTGTATTGCAATGCGCTTCTATTATTAATGTGTTCGTTTAAGCAAGCAATGTCGTGTTGCAAAGAGTTCCAATAAGTGTGTGAAGTGTCTTCGCGATGATTGTTCGTACAATTTGACGCCTCTAGATATCGCTCGATGGCGTCGTCTTAAAAAATAGCGTCAAAAATTAAAAGAAGAGCTTCGTGAGACGAATGCGAAGCAACAACAACTACTTCGTCAACTTGATTATCTTAAAGAGAAACAACAAACAATAATGAATAACGAGTTGAAAAACTTAAAAAAAATGATCTCATTAAGCTTTTTCGTCGATTCTTTTCTTTTAAGTTCTTTGATCGATGTGACTTTAGAACAAATTGTCTTTCCTAACATTATAAGAGAATGATCGTTTACTTTTTTGACCTCTTTTGGCGAAATTGTTGCAAACGATGTTGGCAATGCTTTAAATTCTTAATAGATTCTTAAGTGTTTTTAGAGATAGAATATTTCTTTCATTTGACGAGATATTTTTGACCTTTCTATTGTAGAATTTTTTCGATCTCAAATTGTTTCTTTTCTTGTTGATGAAAATAAAAGATATTCTATAAAGGCGTGGTTGAATCTATTAATTTCAACAATGATATGTGAAATATTAAAAATACTTTGGCGTTCTTAGATAAGTCGAGTTCGTAATTGACTAATTTCTTAGTCTTTTTAACGAGAAACGATTCAACTTTAACATAATTTAATTTCTTGTTTAACTTCCTTGTCTTAAGATTTTTTATAAAAAGATATATTTTATTTTTCTCTTTTAACTAAAGTGTCGTTTTTCGTTTTTTATTTTAGTACTTAATTAATTTCTCTTGCATCTTCGAGACGTTGTCGTGTATCTTTTTTAGTGTCGCTATTCTTTCGATAATTGATTGCGCAAACAAATGCGTACGCTCTTCTTCAAAGAAATTTAATTTCTTGCTATAATTGGCGAAGAATAAAGTTATCTTAATGATATTCGAAATCTTTGCATTGAATGCCAATTGTGTTATAGATAAAAGTAATACTTAATTGTTGTAAGTATTGTTAATGTAGTGTCTTAAATATTGCTTAAAACTCTAGTTTGTTTTTTTTGTTTAATCATTCGTAATTAAGTGATAGACAATAGACATTTAAAGTCTTGTATCTAACATTAGAAGAAACGTCTTTTAATAGTTAGACGTGAAGAGCTTGTCTTTGTCACTAGTTAGTTTCTTGAATATATCGTGATATCGTATAAGTCGATTCAATATAATGTATTTCAATTGTTTTGCGATGAACTTTTCTTTGCATGCGATAATATGTAAGTACTTAATAAGCTTATTAATCATTACTAGTATCGAATTATATTTATTTTCAATTGCTAGATTCGTCGACTTTGACAACTTAATAATAAAGTTTATCGTAACTTCATTTTATGACGATTCAAGTAATTTCTAATATTAAATTTTGTCATAGTTCGCATGTGTATTATGTTTGTTCTATTAATAACTAAGACATCGTTTAATGTATATCTTAATAGCTTGTCTCATTTGTAGAAACTAACAATGTTGACGTAAAAGCTAAAGAGTTTTCGTCACTCTTAAGTGCTCTTGCAATGATTTGTCATAATGCTCTTTTATATATTCGTCGATTTTATTGATAAATATTTGAAGTTTTTCTTTCTTTATTAGAAACTCTTTTGTATTATCTTGAAGTATTCGTAGTGTTGCATTTAGTTCGTATTTGTTTGCTAATAATGATTCGTTTTTGTTGATCTTAAATATGCTATAATTAAACGATTTTTTCGTTTTTATATGATCATTTCTTTTGTTAAGTGCGTCTACTTTGTCATTATCTTTGTCTAAAATATACTATATTTTGAATTTGTATTGTTTAAGTCTTTTTGATCATCGCATTTGTTTTTTGTTAAGCTACTTTATAGTAGTAAAGTGCACAAGATTTTTGTGATCTATAAGAATCGTAAGTTTTAACAATTCTTTCGTATATACTCTTCATAATTTTAAGAAAACTACTATAGCGAGTAGTTTTTTATTATGAACATCATAGTTTTGTTCGATTGACAAGAGTTTTTTCGAGAGATATGTTATTAGATGTTACATGTCTTCATGTCTTTAATTAAAGCATGCATCGATAACTAGATTTAATGCGTCAATTTCAATTTTGTTTAACAATCGCGAATTGTACATTTTAAGTATTAGCTTTTTTAAGCATTCTAGTTTAAGATTTTAGAATGATTTTTTTTCTACGAGTTTTTATAATTATGACGTGTTCTTCTTCGTAAAGTTCGTCAATAATATTGCGTTTATTAAGTAGTTTTTAATAAACTTTTTGTTATAGTTTATAAAATCTAGAAAGAATTGTACTTTCTTAACATTTGTTGATGATTTTTATTCTTTAATTGTTCGTAATTTCTTAAGATTCATACGTACTTCATGTCGTTTAACGACAAATTTAAGAAAGTTAATTTTTTTTCGATGAAATTCGCATTTCTTTAGTTTAAGATGTAAGTTTTTTATATCTAGACATTCTAATACTTTGAAGATATAACTAACATGCTCTTTTAATGTTTTTAAGTAAATTATGATGTCGTTCAAGTATGCTATAACAAATTGATTCAAATGTTATCGTAGTATATCATTGATCATTTTTTGACACGTTGTCGAGGCGTTCGTGAGTTCAAACGACATTATCGTGTATTCGTATAATTTATATCGTGTGCGAAAAGCTATTTTCCACTCTTTTCTTGTCTTCATTCTAATCTAGTTGTACGCTCCTCGTAAGTTCAATTTAATAAAATACTTAACTTCGAATAGTTAATTTTGAAATTCGTTAATATTAAATAATAAGTATTAATTCTTGATCGTAATATTATTTAGCTTTTAGTAATTAACACATAAATGAAGAGTTTCATTCTTCTTTGATACAAAGAGAATCGAGTATCTTGCTTGTGATTAGAATTTTCTAATAAATTCTTTCTTTTCATTTTTTGCCAAGTATTTGCGAAGTACTTCGAGCTTCTTCTTGAATAGAGCATATATAAGTTCAAACGTGAGCTACTTGCTTAATTCAAGTTTAATTTCGTGATTTTACAATTGATGTTTAGAAAGAATCTTTGTCGTTTTCTTTTCTTGAAATAGATGCTCCCAATTGTTGTATATTCGTAATACATGATTTAGCGATTTCTTCGTTATATTAGATAGTTTAAGGTTTTTAGAAGATTCGTATTTTTTTTCACTTACTTTAACTTTGTAATTTAGCTAATCTTTGCTAGTGTCTATTAAGTCAAACTTTGTTAGATCGTTTTTTTGCAAGAATGCAAACTCGCTACTTGCGATCGATTTTTGACTCAATCTCTCATCTATTATCGAACGCTATCGATGCGTAGATTAGATGTGAATTACGTAGTCACATCGCGCAAATCTAAGTACTCGTGTATTCTAATCAACTTCTAGATTGTGTTGCTTCAATCAAAACATTTTTAAAACGATATCGTGAGTAACTATTCTCACTATATTAAAGATTAGTTTCTCGTGATGTTGCTAAATAGCTATCGATAGTGATTTCGTTTCTTTATTCACTTTTTTATTCTCGTCAAGTAATGAGTTTTCATCTACAATCATTAGATTGTATGCGTTAGACTTCTTTTAAGTAGAATATTCTTTCCTCTTAACAAGAGCTTTAGTCATAAAATTATCTATCGCATCAAAATCGATCATTGCGATGAGTCAACGATCATTAACCTTAACTAATGTGATAAAACATCGTACGTATGCTATTAAGTTTAGTTGCTACTATTGGGCTAACATATTGCATTCCTTTGATATGCCCTTTACTAAAAAATTTGAACTTTTCTCTATTCTTGTGCTACGACTTCTGCTTCGAGCACCTGCTTGCGCTAAGCTTCTTTCTTATGCTAAATTAATGACTTTGATCTTCTAAGAAATCAATTGACTTCTTCTTTGTCTTTTAGATGAGTCTAGCATAAGTCGTTATAGCATTCTATTTAACTAAGTGTCGCGTATTTCTTGGCTTTCTTTATTTTCTCTTAGAATAAACTTACATTGCTTAGTTGTCGTTCGATTTCTTCGAGAATATCTTTTTTTATAGTGGCGTCGCTTTCTAGCGCTTTCTCGCATTTATTTACGATTTAATTTATCTCTTTTTCTCTCGATAAGCTAGCTAAAGCGTCAAGGTGCTCCATGATGTTGTCTAGGCATTCGTGAAAGTTCTTTTAATCGTATTTGTCGTCTAAGTTCGTTGCTAGATAAAGATATGGCGTTTCTAGTCGTTGTGCTCTCATAGCTTCATTAAGTATTTGATTAACTTCTTGCGTAGATGCGAGTGCCTTATCTAATGATGTTCCATCTAGGACTTTCTATAACTAATTTGGGTTTTCTATCAAATAGTAGTTGTCGTTCGATTTAATCTTGAGAGTGTTCGTTTTCGTGTTAATTTGCTTCTTGATGTCGTTCTAACTATTAGATATCTCTCTTAACATAGCATTGATTTGTTGGCAATTCATCAAGTTTCGTGATCAATAATCTCTTGCGAAGTGGTTTAGTTTGCCACATGAATAGCACGTTTTTTGAAATTTGTTACTTTGCTTTTCTTTAGAGTTTTTCTCTTTACGTTGTTAAGTAAAATTTAGTTTCATAGATGCAAGTCCACAATAATCGAGATTATTATACTTCTAATTAGAACGAAATCCTTTTTATTAATATTCGATCGCTAGTTCAAAGAAGGTTTTTACCTTTTCTTAGAGTTAATTGTATCTTTTTTTCATAGCTCTTTTATATAGTTTGTCGTCAAAATTAATAACTATTTCAATGAGATTAGACATGTCGCTAATGCGTTTTTCATCACGCATAATTTCGTTCTTTAAGTTGTTCTTTAAATCTTGTCGAAACATTGTTATAAGTGCGACATCGTCTCATTTAATTAAATTGACATACTTTTGAAATCTAATTGCGTAGTTTGTTGCAAAAATTCGTTAAATTAAATGTTAAATTACTCTTTTCGCAATTTGTTTCTTATTAAATGTTTCAAAGATTCTTCGAAGTTCTTTTTTGAAATTGTCGAAATTCGTGAACATCGCACGAGAGTTTTTGTCAAAATTCTTCAAATACTTGCGTAAATTTGACTTGAGTCAATGCTAGACTCTTTCTCTAAGAAATGTTGATACAAAAATCGTCTTTTTTTTCGCTAGAACAAAAGAGAAGATAAAATAGATATTCACTTGCATAAGCTAGTTCTTTAGATCGATACGATCTTCATAATAGATGTCAAGTTTATTAATTCTAATTTTGTCATTTTCTTCGATAGAGAGTCGACGTGATGTTAATAAGCTAGTGTTCGAGATAGGAACGCGTTGACCTAATACAAACATTCTTAGAGTGTTCAAAGTGTTACGCTATTACTTTTTAAGAAGTCTTAGAAAATATTAGAGAGAGTTGTATTGTTGAAGAGATTTGTAGACGTCTTTAGACAATGCAAGCAATTACTTGGTAACAAGGATTGCAACTAGATATAGCGATAACAATAAATAAGAACTTATCTTGAGTTAAATACGATTTATAAGGGAGTCGTATTTTAGAAATCTATATATTAAATAAGATTCTTCTTGCTCTTCTTGCTCTTTCGCAAAGCAAAGAGAGCAAGTTTTTGTGCTTTTGTTGATCTCTTAAGAAGCAAAAGAAGCAGCGCTCCTTGTGCTCTCTTGCAAAGTTGTAAGAGCATATGTCGCTATTCGTTCCTAGTGCTACGTACTGTGCGTAGGCTATATACTGGCGTAGGCTCGTAACACGTTCTTCTTCAAAGAAATTTAATTTTTTGCTATAGTTAACAAAGAATAAAGTTATCTTAGTAATATTCGAAATCTTTGTATTGAGTATTAGTTGTATTATAGATAGAAGTAATACTCAATTACTTTAAGTATTATTAATATAATATCTTAGATACTGTTTAAAACTCTAATTTGTTCTTTTTGTCTAACTATTTGTAATTAAATAATAGATAGTAGATATTCGAAGTCTTGTATCTAATATTAAGAGAAACATTTTTTAATAGTTAGACATAAAGAGCTTGTCTCTATTATTGATTAATCTCTTAAGTATATTGTAATACTATATAAGTTAATTTAATATAATATATTCTAGTTGTTTTGCGATAAACTTCTTTTTGCATACAATAATATATAAGTATTTGATAAACTTATTAACTATTATTAGTATCAAATTATATCTATCTTTAGTTGCTAAGTTTGTCGACTTTAACAACTTAATAATAAAGTTTATTGTAACTTTATTCTATAGCAATTTAGATAGTTTCTAATATTAAATTTCGCTATAGCTCGCGTGCGTATTATATTTGTTTTGCTAACAACTAAGATATTGTTTAATATATATTTTAACAACTTATTTTATCTGTAAGAACTAACAATACTAATATAAAAGCTAAAGAATTTTTGTTACTTTCGAATGTTTTTGCAATAATTTATTATAATATTTCTTTATATATTTGTCGATCTTGTCGATAGATATCTAAAGTTTTTCTTTCTCTATTAAAAACTCTTTTATATTATCTCGAAGTATTTGTAGTATAGTATTTAGCTTATATTTGTTTGCTAATAGTAATTTGTCTTTGTTAATTTTAAATATACTATAATTAAACAATTTCTTTGTTTCTATATAATTACTTTTTCTGCTAAGTATATCTGCTCTACTATTATTTTTGTCTAAAGTATACTATATTCTAAACTTGTATTATTTAAGTTTTTCTAATTATTGTATCTATCTTCTGTTTAGCTGCTTTATAATAGTAAAGTATACAAGATTTTTGTAATCTATAAAAATTGTAAGTTCTAATAATTTTTCTATATATACTTTCTATAATTTTAAGAAAACTACTATAGCAAGTAGTTTCTTATTGTAAACATTATAGTTCTATTTAACTAACAAAAGTTTTTTCGAGAGATATACTACTAAATATTATATATTTTTATGTTTTTGACTAAAATATATATTGATAACTAAATCTAATATATTAATTTTAATTCTATTTAATAATTGCAAATTGTATATTTTTAGTACTAACTTCTTTAAGTATTTTAGCTTAAGATTCTAAAATAATTTCTCTTTTGTAAATCTCTATAACTATAACGTATTTTTCTTTGTAAGATTTGTTAGTAGTATTGTATTTGCTAAGTAGTTCTTAATAAACTTCTTGTTATAGTTTATAAAATTTAGAAAGAATTGTACTTTTTTAATATTTATTAATAATTTCTATTTTCTAACTACTTATAGCTTCTTGGAATTTATGCGTATTTTGTGTTGTTCAACAACAAATTCGAGAAAGTTAACTTTCTTTTAATAAAATTCGTATTTCTTTGACTTAAGATATAAGTTTCTTATATTTAGATATTTTAATACTTTAAAGATATAGCTAACATACTCTTTTAAGATTTTCGAGTAAATTATAATGTTGTTCAAGTATACTATAACAAATCGATTCAAATATTGTTATAGTATATTATTAATTATTTTCTAATACGTTGTTGGAACATTTGTAAGTTCGAACAACATTATTGTGTATTTGTATAATCTATATTGTATGCAAAAAACTGTTTTCTACTTTTTTTCTATCTTTATTCTAATTTGATTGTATACTTCTTGTAAATCTAGTTTAATAAAGTACTTTGCTTCGAATAGTTAATTTTGAAGTTTGCTAATATTGAGTAGTAAGTATCGATTCTTAATTGTAATATTATTTAGCTTTCGATAATTAATATATAGATAGAGAATTTTATTCTTTTTTAATACAAAAAGAATCAAATATTTTGTCTGTAATTAAGATTTTCTAATAAATTCTTTTTTTTTATTTTCTGTTAGATATTCGCGAAGTACTTCGAGTTTCTTCTCGAATAGAGTATATATAGATTTAAATATAGATTGCTTGTCTGATTTAAGTTTAATTTTGTAATTTTACAATTAATATTAGAATCTCTATTATTTTCTCTTCTTAAAATAGATACTTTTAACTGTTGTATATTTGTAATATATATTTTAGCAATTTCTTTGCTATATTAGATAGTTTAAGATTTTTAGAAAATTCGTAATTTTCTTTACTTACTCTAACTTTGTAGTTTAGCTAATTTTTGCCAATATTTGTCAAGTCGAACTCTATTAGATTGTTCTTTTGCAAGAATGCAAATTTGCTACTTGCAATCAATTTTCGACTTATTCTTTTATTTATTATCGAACGCTATCGATACGTAGATTGAATATAAATTACATAATTATATTGCGCAAATCTAAGTACTCGTATATTTTAGTTAACTTCTAAATTGTGTTGTTTTAATTAAGATATTTCTAGAACAATATTATAAATAATTATTTTTACTATATTAAAGATTAGTTTCTTGTAATATTGCTAAATAGCTACTAATAGTAACTTTGTTTTTTTGTCTACTCTTTTATTTTTGTTAAGTAATAAGTTTTTATCTACAATTACTAGATTGTATATATTAGACTTCTTTTAAGTAGAATACTCTTTTCTCTTAACAAGAGCTCTAATTATAAAATTATCTATTGTATTAGAATCGACTATTGCGATAAACTATTGTTTATTAATTTTAACTAATATAATAAAATATCGTGCGTATATTGTTAAATTTAGTTGCTGCTATTAAACTAATATATTGTATTTCTCTAATATACTCTTTATTAAAAAATTTGAACTTTTTTCTGTTCTAATACTGAGATTTCTGCTTTAAGTATTTGTCTGCACTGAGCTTTCTTTTTATACTAAATTAATAATTTTAACTTTCTAGAGAATTAGTTAACTTCTTTTTTGTCTTCTAGATAAGTTCAGTATAAGTTGTTATAGTATTCTGTTTAGCTAAGTATCGCGTATTTCTTTGCTTTATTTATCTTCTCTTAAAATAAACTTATACTGCTCAGTTGTTGTTCGATTTTATCGAAAATTTCTCTTTCTATAGTAACGTTGCTTTCTAGCGCTTTCTTGCATTTATTTATAGTTTAATTTATCTTTCTCTCTTTTAATAAGCTAGCTAAAGTATCAAGATATTCTATAATATTTGCTAGATATTTGTAAAAGTTCTTTCAGCTATACTTGTTGTCTAAGTTTGTTGCTAAATAAAAATATAATATTCTTAATTGTTTTGCTCTTATAGTCTTGTTGAGTATTTGATTAATTTTCTGCATAAATACAAATATCTTGTCTAATAATATTCTATCTAGAACTTTCTATAACTAATCTAGATTTTTTATCAAATAGTAGTTGTTGTTTAATTTAGTCTCAAAGATATTTGTTTTTGTATCGATTTGCTCTCTAATGTTGTTCTAACTATCAAATGTCTCTTTTAATATAGTATTAATTTGTTAGCAATTTACTAAGTTTCGTAATCGACAATCTCTTGCAAAGTAGTTCGATTTGCTATATAAATAGCACGTTTTCTAAGATTTGTTATTTTGCTTTTCTTTAGAGTTCTTCTTTTTACATTGCTAAGTAAAATTTAGTTCTATAGATATAGATTTACAATAATCGAGATTGCTGTACTTTTGATTAGAACAAAATTCTTTTTGCTAATATTTAATTGCTAATTTAAAGAAGATTTCTGCTCTTTCTCGAAATTAATTATATCTTTTTTTTATAGCTCTTTTATATAGCTTATTGTTGAGATCGATAACTACTTCAATAAGATCGAATATATTGCTAAGAATTCTTCTATTATATATAATTTTGTTCTTTAGATTGTTCTTAAGATCTCGTCCAAATATTGTTATAAATACAATATCGTCTTATTTAGTTAGATTAATATACTTTTGAAATCTAGCAATATAGTCTGTTGCAAAAGTTTGTTAAGTTAGATACTAAATTATTCTTTTTGCAATTTGTTTTTTGTTAAATATTTTAAAGATTCTTCGAAGCTCTCTCTTAAAGTTGTTAAAGTCTATAAATATTGCACAAAAATTTTTGCTATTGTTCTTCAAATACTTTTGTAAGTTTGATTTAAATTAGTGCTAAACTCTCTCTCTAAAAAATATTAATACAAAAATTGTTTTCTAATTTGCTAAAATAGAATAGAAAATAAAATAGATATCTATCTATATAAATTAGTTTTTTAGATCGATACAATCTTTATAATAGATATCAAGTTTATTAATTCTAATCTTGTTGTTTTCTATAATCGATAGTCGACGTAATACTAATAAGCTAGTATTTAAGATAGAGACGCGTTAATTTGATACAAACATTCTTAGAATATTTAAAATATTATACTAATACTTTCTACAAAAATATTAGAATAGATTGTGCTATTAAAGAGATCTATAGATATCTTTAGACAATGCAAACAATTACTTAATAACAAAAGTTTGCAACTATAGACAATTTCTATATTTAATAAATTTTAAGAAAGATTTGATAAATCAGAGTAACAATAAGTAAAAATCTATAATAAGTTAAATACAATCTATAAGAAAGTTGTGTTCTAGTTTCTATATACTAAAAAAATACTAATTGTTTATCTTGCTTGCTTGTCGAGCAATGCGAGCATAAT
>JAABUL010006133.1_pt1 | contig 14157 bp, 10 predicted proteins | sample 5559151 | NCBI WGS metagenome assembly JAABUL01 (sample SAMN10711876, study PRJNA513368) | rock metagenome | isolation source: Antarctica rocks | place: Antarctica: Victoria Land, Pudding Butte sud | reverse complement strand
GAGCCCTCAAGAAACATTGGTTGAGTGTGTCCTTGAGTTCACCCAAGGCTTTCCTCTCTAGGCCTCGGGCGGCAACGCCATTTCAATGCTAACTCTCCAAAACAGCTTCTCTTACCACAACGAGTGGTACTGTGCTGCGGGTCATACATATGTACCTCTCATCAGCTCGCTTCGAGTTTTGCCTACGCCAGTGTCGCTCCAGGCTGTTCTTCCGAGTTTTAGATTTATCTTTGAAGCCAGGATGATCGTGACAATATGATGCTATTAGAGACTAGCCATCGAGTTGAAAGGGTCTTTGCTGAGGTAGAGGTATGAGTGTCAGCTTGCGTAGGGGCCTGTAAGCGCGAGCAAGGACCCGTTGCTGGTGATGGGATCATCGGAGGTGTGGAGTTCTGCCATCCTTTTCGAAGACGTAGGCAGTTCAGACCATTGCCGAGATTGAGAAGTTCTGCTATGGGGCGTGTTGATAGCAAAAATTGTTGAGCAGTCTTCCCTAAAAGCCAAGATGGGATCGTCTATCGCATTCTGTGGTGCGCGACGGCGGCGCTGAGAACCGAGAACGACATCTTTAGTCTCATCAGCTTCAATGGAGAATTGGTCTACATCGTCCATAAGTGATAGATACTTGATAGCTTCGGGGTCGGTCAGGCTGGACCCTTCCTGTCGTGCTTGAGTGCGAGGTATCTTGTATCCTCTGTACCTTAACCCCTGCTCGTTAGGTGAGCCTATTTCCTCAGCCGCTAATGACGCTGAGTTGGGATGCGTTATATCTTCATTATAGGCTCCGGCAGTAGCATAAGAACTATCACACAACGGCAGTGTGGTGTCCAAGGTGTTCTTCAGGCCAAAGACATCATTTGGGCTGTCTGTCATTGGTTGACCATCGGCTTCCGTCTGACTGTGATCCTCGCTGCCTTCTATGTAATTCCACACCCCAGCACCTGAGATGGTGATTCTCGCATCATGATATGCAGAACTGAAGCTGCCGTCATGAAAGGAGTCTTCCTCCGGGGATATAGTTTGATTGATCCCATCGCTGAAGCTGGTGCCTGAAGTAAGGGTTGCGTAAGGTGGAGTCGAGAGAGGTTTATAGGGGTCTAAAGGGTACTCGCGCTTGTGAGGAGATGATCGACGATGTTTGATGCTCGGGTGGATGGGAGTTGTAGGTAGAACATCTTGTCTGTCCATGGTATTAGCAACCAGACGTTGATCTGCTCCGTGACAACTCACTTTTGCGGCGTCGACAACAAGTGTGTTTCCGTACCTTCCTCCATGATCTTTGATATCCAAGAAATGATTGCGAAACAATCCCAACAAATTCAAATAACTTTGACGATGCCGGTGTTCTTCTAAGAAATGCTAGAGCCCTCAGTAATGCGTCGCTCTTCCAAAGCTGAGGTTGAACGGTCCGTACTGGAGGGTTTCCGAACGACAGAAGCCAAGGGCATGATTGAGGGTGCTCAGGCGATGAAGGTGATTGGGAAGGAATTTAGGTTTCGGATGTATCAAGGGTGGAGAGGAAGCAGGTCTGAGCCAGTAGTCGGAAAAGTTCACTCAGGACTCATGTTCTCATCATGCTTGTAGGTAGTTGGGCTTTCTCGTGACGCATTTGAAGTTATGCATGCTTGGACAAAGGTTCGGAGGACTGTAGTCGCTAGTGAATTTGCTGCGGTGTGGTGGATTGGGGCTCTGTGCTTCCTTAGCTAAGAATTTAATTGGGTATCACCAGCAACTGCACCCTTACCCAATAGCATAATATTCGGGGTATTGTCAGCTGCACCTTCGGTATGGGATTGACATCCGATAACATGGATGCTCGTGTTGGGTTAGCCATATCAATATTTTCCTTAGAGTCAAGTCTAGGACAACAATCGCGATTGGCTGTTGATGTGAGCGGCATGCGAAGATGCCTGTCAAATGAGTAAGATGCATACAGGCAGCCCAGAACTCGTATGGAACGATAATGCACGCTCTCCACCTGCAAGGAAGGCCGATTAACGAAGACAAGTTGAGGAGCCGCGCAATCTGTCTGGTTGGAACTGTCACCTTATGCAGGGACAGCAAAGGCGTCAAATCGGAATATCTGCCGAGCACTCTCTGGAAATGACATATCCGCACGACAGTACGACGAAAGCCGTGCAATCGCGCGGCTTGAACGTTATTGAGAGAACGGAATTTCCCAGTGCGAGATTCGATTAAACCTTCTCATCGTAATCCAATGGTATTTCGATTGGCCCAACCAAGTTCAAAGTAGACTTGCGGGGCCTGTCCCGGAGTCGAGCCTGTTGTTAGAACCGGTCAGTCGACCATCCCTTAGCGGTTTTGCTCGAAGACAAGAATGAGAGTCTTCTTGTAATTACGGTGAGTTGTGCTTTGAGACACAAGCGTCAACCGCAGCAGTAGCGGCACAGGTGTGTAATTCAAAATCTGGCCATCACAGCAATTCCCTGCACGAGATCCGCCCTCGAGGGAACCTTGGGTATTTAGAGTAAACCGATAGCCTTGTTCATCAATCATTTGTCATGGGTTTAGCCGCCTGAATTGCCTTACGCCTGTAGTAAGCCGATGTCATGACGAGCCCGGGCGTGCTGGATGGCATCCACTTCACAGCCTCGCAGGTCTCCACAACGGCTAAACACATCTTCTCCACTATTTGCACCAAGTAAGATTAGCTAGTCGTCGATCGAAGTCTCTTTCGGGAGGCAAGGCCGAGGGCACTTGTTAGCGTCATGCAGCAGCCCACGCTGCTGGAGGAGCCGTCACCGAAGAAGAGAGTGCCACAATGTAACCTTCCAAACTCGAGCGGCTCCGGCATGGAATGTAGCCTGAACCACGGAGCCTTCTTGTTCCTTAAGTAATAACGACCTATCCTGATAGCGCACATGGCAATCAGTATGCCACATGAGTTTTCCACGCAATCCTCAAGCTCAATCCGTATGGAATGACAGCAAAGACCTTACTTATAAGCCGTGTGCAAGGCTGAACTAGCTTTTTCTACCGACCGTCATGTATGCTGGGCGACCTTCCAAGCGTATCGATCTGTCGCAAATGAAACTGACTATCTCCTCGAGCTTCCTTTCAGCTTCGCATCCCATCTAGCGCCAGAGGCTGCGCACATTGTTCTAAATAAGCTCAGTGATCCATAACAAGGACGATATCGAGGTCAGGTCATTCCAAGACGCATCCTGGCAAACAACGAGCCAAGTCCATGTTTGCGAGACGGGCTTAGCCAGGGCCTATATACATATGGAAGAAGGCTGGTCATCACGTGGCCGGATTCCAAGAGGGGGCTGGTATGTACTGGCGTCTGACATTTTGGAACCTTTGCCCCCACGAAGAGAAGGACCATATGTTGCAAGGACAATCGGGGAAGAAGCGGCGTGGCAAAGGCTCTCAGCGAAGATCAACTCGCACTTGGAAATGTATACCCACAACCCTGCTCAGACCACTCCTGAAATTAAAGCAATGACAGTCGCTAACAGGGAATATCATTGCCAGTGCATAGTGACAAGACAATAAATCCGCTGCCAGAATGGCAAACGAAATCACCTTCAGAGCGCGACCTCATTGAGCATCCCTCTACAATATACAGTATCCGCACTGAACCTCCCAACCAATTTCAGCGATACGAATGGAAACAAAGGAATATATCGACGCGTCCTCGACGAACAGTGCTGGACAGCTTTGGGTGTGATCGAGAAATGATAGGCGTTATCATGTGGGATGGAGGCACTCATTGAGCATAGACTTGACAGCCCAGAGAGCATTTGATTCACGGTCGCACCGTGAGGTAGCCAGTCTACGTCTGACGGTAGCTAGGGATAATGGGAAGATGAAGGGCAAAGTTTCGTTCGTACGGTAGCTGATGAAGATCTGCGCTAGCATAAGGCTGAAAATCCGTTAGTCAATTAGAGGTCGAGAGCCAACCATCGCTCCAATATCACGATTTCTAGGTCATAATGTAGCCATAGATGGAACCCTATCTGCTGATACAGACCTACTACCAATTTGCTTTGCTGAAAACCATTGATATGTCTCCCCAAATGGTCACTGATACTTTAGATAGCCATGCACTCCCAGCACTCCATCCACCTATCCTCTATTAGACATCATGCCACAGACAAGACCCATCTTCGATAACGTCACATAAGCCAAAACAATTAGATGGTCCAAAAATCCAGGTTCGCTGTATCCCAGTTTCCCAAAGACAACACGACTAAACCAACGCCACATCCGAGCGGGCATTTAGTACTCAGCAGCAATTGTGCTCCGAGATAAACAAACAGAAGAGTGCTGGGGAGCCGAGAAGAAGGTATGGTGCTCGTGAAGTAAATTGATCCTAGAAGGTTGTGTAATAATTCTAAGGCTAGAGCCATAGATTTTCTAAAGAAGAATGGTTCTCGTGACGCTATATCCTAGCGGGCATTGGGTACTCAGCAGTAATTGTTTTCGGAGACGAATAAATAGAAGGGTGCTGAGGAGCTGGGAAGAAGTCGTGGTGCTCATGAACCAAATGCAAGCTACCATAACGATACATCCTAGCGGGCATTCAGTACTCAGCAGCAAATGTTCTCAGACGCGAAACAAACAAAGGGGTACTGCAAAGTCAAAAAGAAATCGTGATGCTCGTAAAGTAAATGAATTAGAGTACTCTGCGACACCTCAAAAGTCCAACGCCGTAAACCTCTAGTAAAGCATGACTCCCATGCCGCCACATTACCGCCGCCATAAAGAAATTGCCATCCATTCTGTGTCGACTCCGTACATGCTCAGGAATTAGGGGTCATGCAATCTGTGTAGAATTCCATGCAAAAACCACTACCCTCCCAAGCCTTGACCATATCTTCCACCTACTCCCTCCTTAGAGAACAATCTTAAGTGGTTGTGAGAAATCCATGACGACTTCTTCGATGCCTGAGCATGTTGTCTCCGCGCCCAAACGTCCTTCCGCAACCTGGCTCCGGACACATAGGTTTTGCGTGTTCCGCGCGTTCATGTGTGTCTCGAATGTGCCATTTGAGATTTGACTTTCGGTTCCCCGGCTTCTTGCCCTTTGAGATCCACTGGCAATATGGGCAGACGTCTTCGCTGTCGGTGGGAGGTTGGGCCGGTTTAGGGCGGCGAGACCTTCTCAGCAGTGACGCAGTTGAAGGGGGGTTGATGGCTGTGGCCGGTATCATTTGAGCTTGAGGAACGATTGGATTGCTGGAGTCTTGGGTCGAGAATCCAACGGGTTCTTCAAGGATTGGGCTGGAGAGGGACATTCCGCTGTATGGAGGCGAGGAGATGGTCCTGTCAACGTTGTCTGACGGTGATAGAAGCCGAGGTTGATTCCACGAGTTGAATTGAGCAAAGGGATGGGGTGATGTGGTTGTCAAATGCGTTCCCGTGGTCATATGTTGGCTCCACCGTTGGCCTGCATTCATCGTAATCGGGCTATCCACCATGGGGCCGGATTCCGCAGCCTTGGTAGTATGGCGAAGCCCACAGGGCGGGTGTCTTCCAGATGAGTGGGCACCAGGGTGGAACATGTCGTCATATTGAGAGCGCTCATTGGATGTATGGTCCACGAAGGGTGCTGTCAGCGAAGGAATGCCATTTGCATACGCCCATCCATCAGATGCGCCGTGCACACTCTCCCCATACGGAGGTAGTGTCCTATTACCCAGCGTGTCAGCACTGTTATTAGAAGGGCGCGTGCTGCCTCGCGAGCGGGAGAGGTCTGCTCGCCTTTGCCCAATGATGTAAGGATTCGGAGCTCCGTAGGGATTTGAGGTCTGTCCAGACAAAGGATTGAATGGATTGATGCCCGTGCGCAGGCTAGGCATGTCTAACATGGTTCCAGAGGGTTGATTGAGAGAATGATGCCCAAAGGCAGCGAATTCATCATTGACAGAACCATGTGTCAGATTGCTAACCATCGGTCCTCGAGGCCGACGGCTTGTTGGCGTGGGGCAGGCTCTCGAGTGTTCGCCGCTGTCGTCCGTTGCCCAAAGGTGAGGTTGACTTGCAGCTACAGGGTGGGGTTGACTCCGGTATCGAGATAGCCTAGAGTCTTGGACAGCCCAAGTACTCTCATCATCAATGGGTGAAGTGCTATGTATGTTGGTCTGGGCTGCTTGTGAGGCTTCAGGTGATGGTCCAGAAGACCTGTAAACGCCATGCGTGTCGTTGGGGAAGGCTTGAGAACCACTGGAGGTGAAAGGTTGAGGGAATGCAGGACGGAGTGTGACTGGCGTTGAAGGTGCTGCCTCAAGTTCGTTACTTGGGTCGAAAAGATTGCTGCCATAGCTCCTAGTTTGATGGTCTCTTTGCTGTCTGTCGCTTGCATCAGATCATGCGTTGGAAGCAAGCTCATCAGAGGATACCTAGTTGCCGGTACCTCCGCATCAACCCCGAGGCGATAAGTATTCATGGCGGGTAATGCTAGGATAAGTATGATTATGGTTGATTTAACAAGCAGGCTGCAGAGCGACGACGATACTGAAATAGTGATGGGCCTTGTAAGTGGATTGAGGCGGGATGTTTTAGTACCTAAGGTCCATGAGATATGAGATGAATGAGAGTCAAGGAGCCGGTGCCGAGGGACTATTTCAATCATTGGCGGACCCATCTGTGTAACCTTCAATCTGAGCACTCTGAAGAGGATGACACGAATTTCGATGTTGGGGAATCCGAAGTGTGACTTCCTGAGTGATAACTTGTCAGGTGGAGTGCATTTGGTGGCAAGAAATCCGTACATGGGAAGGGGACGCAGTGTATGAAGCGGTTGGGTCGACCTTCGTTAGGATTGATTGGTTGAAAAGCTTTCTGTCAGGACTTTTTATGAACAAAGAAAGCAGCCCAGCGGCTTTGCCAGGGCGAATCGAATGTCGTCGACATCTTTATCGACCCACTCCAGCGTGTTACCCAGTACAGAACAGACTGCTGCCTGACATGCACCCTTCCATTTCTGGTGTTCTTCTGAATATTCTTTGTTGTCAGCGAGAGCCAAGTCCGCTGTGTAGGAACAGAATGGGCCCCGAAAGTGATGTTCGCTAATTCGAACGCTGGTTCCGTAGGTCCTTCGGTGAATAGACCATTTCTCATTGGTTGTTGGCCTGGCTTGGGTATCATAAAGCCGGCCAAGCCCCCATCACGCCCCAGCTAAGCCTCCGACCAGAACATAACGCGATACTATCATAAGGTGGCCGTGATGGCCTGCAGCAGCCCTTGTGGCGATCTCTAGGACCGGGTTAGCATGTCCCGAGCTAAGGAATTGGCTTGCTGGACGAGCAATTTGAAACCGCGGGGCCGGATTTCAAGGCGACCAATTGAATAAATCGGTCGCAGCAAGGGTTTTTGTTCGACTTGGAGGGTGGCTAGACTCTATTCATTAAATCGATTAGGAGTTGTTGATGAGGGATGAGGGTCTTGGATGGAAAGAGGGCGCATGGAGGAGTTTCAGCGCCGGTACGACACGCTGAGATCGCATCGAAGCCATAGAGCTGCGTGTTTCAGCCTTGTTGGGATTTGGAGATGAGAGGTGGAGGAGTAAAGCTGGCTCAAGAGCCAAGGTTCCGTAATGCAAAGAATCAGCATCTCGTAAACAGCCTGACTCGCGGACTGAGATGGCGAGTCTCGAAAAAATCAGGTCGCAAGAGCAGAAGCCGTCTTAAAAGCACGCAGGCTTGACCTCCTTTCATATCACTCTGTTGAAGGCCTTCTACCTGCTCCTTGGCCCATCCACCTGCTGCTATGGTAGCATCAGGCTAGCTGCAGTAGGCTAGAGAAGCTGATTCATTCCAGAAGGATCCTTCAGCTCTCGCTACACATCTATCTGATTGGTGAAATTCATGCTTCCGGATATGGTTTGACGTGCACAAGCGTTACCCGCAATGCAACCACCACGGAAATTAGCATGCACATTACCACATCCTAGAGAATGATTCTGGTAGATCCAAGTATCGCTCGCGATAGCGCATGCAAGATGCGAGCTGCAGGAAAAACATCAGCCTAGGTAAACAAGTTCCTCTATTAGGCATAGTCGGATGTGACGGCTGGGGATGTACTTGACGCAACGGCAACAGTAGGTACAGCGGACACTTTCCTAATTCTCTTCACGGTATGTAAAGCACGAAGTACACAGCAATGAGTGTAAGGAATCAGTGGAGATAGACCATTGATGCGACGTATTTGGGGAGTGGCTAGCGTATTCTAGAGGTGTCGATCACTGTTTGCAGGGATATAGCTTTCGGCTTAGCCCGGCATCAACAGGCACTAGTGGCGTGCAGATCTTCCCTATTCTGGCGGGCGCAGCAAATGGAAATGGATACTATGTAAGTAATTCTGTACACACTGTAGCTCCATAGGGTCACGGTGTTTCCCTCCGCCTTCGCTGATATTTGTATAATCGCAAACTTCAAGTTATGCCTTTTGTCCCACGATAAGTTGCTTCATGAGTGGTGGTCCATAAGTAACATCCTCGAAAATGAAATATGTTAAAAAGGGTGAGCGTTGCGAACTATATCTGTAGGTGGTCAATATTGAGAAACTTTTAGGACCTTTAGGTCGGCGACAATGGGTTGAAGAACCACTTCGTACGATTGGGCCTTGATGATGTCTGGGTCGTTCTTGAAAGAGACCTTTCATCCATTTCCGGAAATCTCCTCTGTACAAGAACGGTGACATGTATCTGACTCCAGACTTCCCCAAGGGAACTATCCTTGACCCATGACTCGCCCAATCTTTCAGCACTACTCCGTATAGATAGCCAATCTGCGCCGCACTAATCCAATCGATTCATATTTCTGGTGTTTCTCCTCATAACGGTGCCAAATCCAGAGTAAACTGGGCGCATCCCTGATGCGTCATAACTTCATATTGATGCATCACGCCGAGTGCTAGTGCAAAGGATACTGGTATGGACGATAGGCTTTTGCTTGGAAGATGATGATCTACGGGAGTTGCAAGGAGTGCCAGAAGCTGTGAAAGTCAGACTCGATCGTGTAGAGCATCACTCTCAAGGTGGATTATGTCGCGCGTCTCCTCTTCTGAACCATTCGCGTTGTCGGTGGGAATTCCCATCCATGCTGTTGTTCCAGATGTCTATTGCGGTTGTCGTGACGCCCCGTAGGAAAATTGATGCGACATCCAGGCACCAGACATGGTAGCCTTGGATCAAGGCTGTGCTTTTCGAACAAGTGCCTCCGCAAGTTCCTTCTCTGGATCGATGGAGTGCCTTGATATGATTTGGAACAGCGAGGGCATCTTGTGACACTAGAGGCTGTTGGTGAGGATGGCTCCGAAATCGCTTGGCTGGATGAGCGGGACCCATCCGATTGAAAATCTGACGAGGTGACCGAGCAGGAGGTTGGATCAACGGTCCTCCAATCTTGATGATGGGCGAGTGACACGCTCGGCAGGCCTACACCAGGGTGATTATCATTTGGCGAGGCTCCAAATCCTACCGGAGGTATGGGAGGTACGCCAGACGTGGCACGACCGCTAGCTGTGTCTGGGATTATAAAGTCGACTTGGGCATCCATAAGCCCCTGGAGATTATGCATTGACGGTTCATTGATCGCTTCCGCTAATACGAGGGAATCAGGAGCATCATCTCGCTGCTGAGTATGACGGGCGAACAATACGAAGATCTGATTGAGTTCATCGACATAGCACTCGTTGCGCGAGGCAAATTCTAGCTTTTTGGCAGCCAAGTTGCATTGGGTAGCAACATGGTCCAGGTAATGCATCTGGATATGGTGAGGTATTCGGGACCACTGTCACCATCAGCGTGGTCATAGGTCAACTCATAAGACGATACGCACCTCCCTCGACGCGGTCAACGTAACCTCGAGCTCTCGCAGGTTATGCAGCACACCGTCGTCAAGCTGCTTGAGAGTGCTTGAGATATGTTGCGGAAGCATTTTCGCAGCGTGACATTTCTTCAATGGCTCGATGACTGAATCGATGAGGTGAGCTTGATCACGGCAGGGTGATTTGACGGGCCAGCTTGCGTTCCTCTCAGTGATGGTACCGTACTTGAAAGCTATGACATTGTTAGATCATACAAGCTCCAGCGTTTCTGGGGAATATCTTGGGCTCTCACCATCAAGGAATCTAGAACATTCCTTGAAGACTGTCCCTCTCAAGAGTAGCTTTTGGATGTCTTCACGGCATTGGCCCATGAAGAGGTGGTGTTTTGGGTCATCGGAGGCTTGGGGCACCATAGAGTGCTGCTTTGTAGCTGTGTCGCTCAGGGGAGACGGAGAGCTGGTATATATAACGGCGTTGACGAAGCCATTCTCCAGTACCAACATCTCCGCAGACGCTTGCCAGGACCATATTCTCTGCCAGATTGCAACAAAGACACTCGCCTCGGCAGCATCCCGGACAATGTATCGCCAATTGTAGATATCCTGTGAAAGCGCTTCCCAGTTGCACGAGCCATCGACAATTGCCGCAACACGTGCGAACGCGAAGACGGCGTGCATCAGGCCGAAGATCTCGATAAACGTGCATGGAAAGACACCGTTATAGCAATCTCGTAGGGTCCGAACACCTACACCGAAGAGCCATTGGGGTGAGGACGTCAAGCAAGACTCATGGAGGTCCAGCATCGCCGCCAGTCTTGACCTCCAACGCGAGTTGAGGGTGTTCGAAATACTGTAGGCTTGCTGCACGAGGGTCGCTGGCGTTACCGGACCGTCTTCTAATGAGGCAAAGAGATCTGATCCCACTGGTCTGGTGTAGTCACTGACGACTATGCCTGGCACTGTGTATTGAAGTATGGATGGTATGGTCGTTGCAGAGAATGCCGATCTGCTGTTCGAGGGCCAACCTGGCTCGGAGGCTGCGCCGTTTGTAGTCTGGCCACGGCGCAGTGGCCTCTGCGTTCTGTCAAGGTGCAAAGTATCGACTGCAAAAGCAGCGGCCCCTGGAACTGTCGAGAGATCGCCATCAACGAGATAGGAGTCGTTCTTAGTGATAGGATCGTTGGCGAGAGATGCGGGGGCGAAAAAGTCTTGCTCATCTGCGTCTTCATGGTTTGGTGGGGTCTCGGTATCGAATTGAGAGCCAAAGCATGAAAGTAAGTTGTAAGTGGATTCATTCCACGATGTATATGCCTCTTGTTGCAACTCGTTGTCTTCGAAATCTTGCCCAGAGGCTCCATCGGTATGAGGGAACCTTGTCATCTCATCATTTCGAGGGGTCCGAGACGGAAGCTCGAAGCCTTCATCTTGGATGTGATCTGTATTGCACATCGTATCGTTGGTCTCAGATACTCCGGGCAAGTCAACCACTTCGGACACACTGGCACTCCCACTTGGGTACGTTCTCTGACTCTGAACAGCGGTGGTGATCAGGGGACCAAGCGGCCCGAGACATTCATATTCCTGAGATATTTGAGACGTGTGTAAAAGGGAACCGGGAACGATTGTGTTTCCGTGGTCTAGCTGATGGTGGTCATGGTGTAGTGGCCTTGCCGTGAGTCAGCAGACAGATCATGTCTAGTAAAGAAAACTTACGAGTCCGACAGGGAAGACGAATCATCCATGTTGCCACTTTCAAACGTGCCAAAGGTCGATGGGATTATCTGCCGGGCTTTGAGTCAAGTTCGGATGGATTGATTGTGCGGAAGATAAGTAGCTGTCGACAAGCTTCGGAGGAAGAGCTGGACTGGTGTACATCATTGGAACCAAAGTGTCAGAAACATATGATGGAATTCCATTTGACCCCGAGCTTTGATTACACAGAGTGTAGAAACAGGAACATTCAGAAAACGGCGATAGATGCTGGATATCTAAAGAGTAAAGGATGTAGGACTAAGCCAGGGTGGGGAGAATGTCGAGTTGCTTTGGTAGGAAGGACTGGCTCCGATGCCAAGATCTGACGCTTAAACAACCTGGACGATGATATCCACAAGGGTGTCTGCCACACACCAAGTCAACATCAGCCAGAATCTCCGTTTGTAGTTGCAAGAGAATCTAGTCAATTGTTGTGATCTAGCTCTGCATCGCTGATGATAACTAATGGTTCACAGGCCGATGCGGCTCTGACATGACTGGGTCGGAAGGATTGTGGGTTGCGTATCATGCATGTGAAAAGTAGAAACGAAAGCACCCAGGGATTTAGCGTGTTCCCAGAGGCTTTGCAGCCAATAGGGGAATTCGGAAGGCCCGAGGCAGTACTATGCGCATGTCAGCAATTGGCCAAAATTTAGCGACGAGACAGTGCTGACCGACTTCGAATGAGCCGACCAGCTTGATAACCTTTGACCACGACCGAGTCTGCTGCTCCTACGGGATCTCCCTCGATCAGTGATCCGGCCATCTGACTTTACTCTCATGTAGGCGTGGGCCATGCGAGCAAATGCGGGTAGACCAGGGGCAATGGGGTAAATGAGCTAACAGAATGCCAAAGTCTTTCTTCAGCGACAAGCATCTTGTAGAGTCTCCCAAGCCAGATCATGCTCATAGAAGGATATTTCGAGAGTAAGTAGCCTGCAGTGGTTCCATTCCGTGGCGATGCACCAACCTTGGACTTGGTGGCAGAGACGACAGACTGGTTTGGGGGACCAGGAGCTGGCCTCAGGTCCGTAATAAGCACTGGTACCCAATCATGATCTAAGACAGTTTGCGCAAACGTCTTTTGAAGGAGTGACGATTCAATCGTAAACGTCCAACGATCTACATTGGACCTACAAGACGGTAGGTCGCACATACAGACACCAGGTTCATGGTGAGAGAAGACGCAGGGATTCCTGTCGTAGGCGCAAAATCCGAGGATGAATTCTCGGACGGTCGATGGCTAGCCGATTTCCAGATTCAAGCATCTAGCGGTCAAACACCCTTGCACGTCGTGGACGTTTAGTCGATAGCATGAGTCAATGAAGAAACAAATGGATGGCGCGTTAAGGGAAGTCATCACCTTGCCGAATTATGGGAGGAGCCCGTCTCTTAGTATTATTTGCAAATGGTGCGAACTGCGCACCCCTCCATCAGTTGTCTTACCTCGGACGCAGCAGCTGCACCGATAACCCGCCCTTCCGATCGAAGTGGTAAGGCGACTGGGAGGCGTCACCAAAATACAGCTGTTTCTGGAAGGTGTGCAGGCATGTCGCATTAGCGTTGCAGGAGATCGAACGAGGGGGCCGCCATTGCCCCCCGCTCCGCTGATAACGAAGAAAACTATCTTTTTGTTTGATTGATGCCCTAGACTCGAGTTTGCAGATGCTGAGCAATATTGGATCGTGACAAAAATGCCATCCTTCTGGACAAAGGGAGATATGAAATAGATCAGGCGCGTCAATAACGATGGCAAGGCTGATAGAATTGAAATTCAATGCTTGCCAATCTCACAGATAGGCCCTCTTCGAGTTCTGGTCGTGCCAGACCCAGATGACCTCAAAACATTTTGAGCACATAACATGACACTTACCCTTTTCCCTAATTCTCTAGGGGGAAGTATGCTATGTCCGAAAGCTCGCGCGTGCTGACGCGTGGGATTGTCCCAATCCTTCCACGGAAGGAACAAGTGTTTGTTATCCTTGACACCTTGTTCGGATGCTTATGTTGCTGATTAGCTTTGATAGAGCCCCTGAGCGACCACCTCCTCAATGCTGAGCAAATACAATACGCTATCAGCACCAGCATTAAAACCACGGCCGGTAGAGGGTCCCTCTGCCGGTGCGGACTCCATGACCCGCAATGGCAGGCTGTAAGATGTAGGAAGCTTTGGGCGGACACACATACTTGGCGTACTCGGATGAAGGAATGATTAAGAAGATTTCGAGCGAGGAGGCAGCCTTATACCCGAAGAGGCGGAGGACAAGGGTTGCAAGTCCATGATAGAGGGAGCAAAGACACAGCATCGAAGGTGCTCAAACATGGTCAGACGCCCCAGTGAGACGTTGAGGATCAAGACGTCTTGTATCGATCGCGAAAGTGCCACGTGATTGATAAGAAAGGCACCGAAGGCATTCGAAGGATGCCCTATTGTCAGCGTGGCTTACATGGCGGTGAGAGCATGCACATCAGGGTCCTCGAAGGCTCAAGGATCGACTCCTAGCTGGAGATATCTCGAACTACCCACTGAGGCCATCTGGAAACGACCCGGCCCGGAGACCACAGACTCGCCAGGGCGTAAGTAGTGGCCGTCTGGAAGTCAGAAAAT
>JAABUL010006132.1_pt1 | contig 14157 bp, 16 predicted proteins | sample 5559151 | NCBI WGS metagenome assembly JAABUL01 (sample SAMN10711876, study PRJNA513368) | rock metagenome | isolation source: Antarctica rocks | place: Antarctica: Victoria Land, Pudding Butte sud | reverse complement strand
CGCGGCGTTCGGATATCGCTCCAAGAGCCGTTGGGCGCGATGCGCGTACTCGCGGCCCAGGGGCGACACAGGGCCGGCCCCGGCCGGGGGCCGGGAGAAAGCAACCCGCCGTCCCGCCCGTTCCTGGAGTGACTCTCCCGCGCCGCCGCCCCTTTTCTCCGCCGCGCCACGGCGGCCCTGTGTGGCCTGGTCCCGCGCCCAGGCGAGGATCTGCGGGGCCTGGGGAGCACGCTCGCCGCTGGCGTGGCGGAGCACGACGTAGGGCTGCCGGCCATCGAGCCAGGCGCGCTCAGGCTTCTGATTGGTGAAGCCGGCCAACCGGCCCATGTGCCGCCAATTGGCGCTGCTCATGTCGCCGCCGTACCGCTCGGCCAGGTCGCGCGCCACGGCCGTCCCCTCCTCTGTGGAGAGGGGCGTGTCCGACACACGCACCCACGCCTGTAGATTGCCGGGGCTGGTCTCGACGACGGTCGTCGGTGTGTAGCCCTCGGCGCGCATCCGCTCCACCGTCGCGGCCGGTACGTCGTCGATCAGGTAGAGCCCGCTGCTCCCGGTGGGCCGGATATAGATGTCGCGGCCGTTGGCGTTCATGCCTCGGAACCAGCCGACCGAGGCCTCAACCTGGGCGGGCGTCCACTCCCGGCGCAGCAGCATGGCGTCGTTCTGCCGGTCATACACGCCGACGTCGTATCGCTCCGCGCCCATGCCGGCGAGCTGCGTTCGCACCGCCTCGGCCGTGCGGTCCCCCTTACGTGCCCACCGTGTCGCGGCCAGCGCCGGCATCATCCGCTCCGTCCTGTCCGTCCTGTCTGGCTGCCGCTCCTGCCGCTCTGCTAGCGCGGGGGCCGGCCCGCGTGGGTCGAGCGCGGCCAGTTCGTCGCGCAGGTGAGGCCGGGCACCCAGCTCCCGGCCCACGTCCACCCGTCTGACGCTTTCCAGGTGCTCCACCTGTGCCGCCAGCGTCGCGCCGACAGGTCGCCCCGCAGCGTCGACGAACCCGTAGCGGCGGCCGTCGTCGGGGTGGACCCCCAGTGGCGCGCGCACCGCCGGCTGCGCGGCCTGGTCGCGCTCCGGGCGCGGGTACACCTCGACCTCCTGGCCCCGCGTCGCCATGCGCAAGAGCGCGTGTAAGTCCTCTGACGGCACGGGCTCGCTGGTGAAGACCCAGAGCCGCCCGCCCTGCGGCGCGCGCTCCACGGCCGTGTCGATGCCTTGCAAGGCCAGCCGCTGCCGCGCCTCCTGCAAGACGGCGATACCGTCCTCCGGCGCGCGCCACGGTCGGCCGTCGTCGTCGTAGGCCGTTCTGTAGCCGTCGTGCGCGACGAGGCCGACCGTGGCGCGATCCTGGCCGTTCCTGAGATAGAGCCCGATGGACGCCTCCCCGCGCAGGTGCGCCCGCGCGGCGTCCCCGGTGAGGGGCGTCGCGATCTCCTCGGTCGCGCCGCCCCCGACGGGGGCGGCGCGCCGGGTGTGGCGTTCCCCGCCGCGGCCGAACCGCGCGGCGTAGGCGTCGGCCGTCGTCCGGCCGCTCGCCAGATGGGCTGTCGTTCGTTCCGCTGTGACCATTGTCCCGTCCTCCCGCTACGCCCACCGGGCCACGTCGCGCCAGTCGTCCCCGTCGTCGTCGCCCTGCGGCGGCTCAGGGGGCGCCGTCGCCGTCGCCGTCCCTGCCCGTGTCGCCGTCGCCGTGCCCGCGTTGCCGTCCTGCCGCTTACGCTTGATCCCCTGGAGCTGGGTGCCCAGCGGCGGCGCGGAGCGCGCGGAGTCCGTGGCTTGCGGTTTCGTCGTCCTCGCCCGTGTCGCCGTGGCCGTCGCCTCCGTCACGGCCGGCGGCGCGGTCAGGGCGAAGGCCACCGCCGGAATCGGGAGCGGCGTCGGGCGCGGCGGCCCCGCCGGCGGCACGACCGATCCATCGGGCAGGCGCCGCAGCCCCAGCCGCCGGAGGCGCGTCGGGAACAGGCCCAGCCGCTTGCTGTACCACCGCACCTGCGTTACCACCACCGGGGGTCGGTTGCCGGAGAGGAGCAAGAGCGTGTTGGTCGCCAGGCGCGTCACCTCACCCGGCGTGAGCAGCGGCCGGCTCGTCTCGCTGTAGCCCTGGTTACCGTGATCCACCAGGACGGCCCCGCGCTTGCGGCTCGCCCCGGCGTTAGAGGCTAAGACGGTCGCCGTCCCGGTCTGCTCCGAGAACCACTTGGCGTCCTCGTCCGTCGTCTTGGCCAGCGCGATCTTGACGTTGCAGGCTTCCAGGATGATCTTCATGCCCTCGTCGTCGTAGAGCTTCTTGAGCTGCGCCAAGCTTTGCACCGCCAGGATGAAGCCCATGCCCGCCGAGCGCACCGTCGTCATCCACGTCGGGAAGTTGTAGATCTGGCCCAGGTTGCCGAACTCGTCGAGGTAGCCCAGAATCGAGCGGGGCAGCACGCCGCCGGGTGAGCGGTCGGCAATCTCGATGACCGCGTTGAACATCTGCGTGAAGAAGCAGGCCGTCAGGGGTTTCAACTCCTGGCTCATGCGCCGGTCGAGCACGAGGTAGAGCGCGATCGGCTCCTCGTCGAGTGAGGCCATCGCCGCGAAGTCGATGTCGTTCCGGCCCGTCGTGGCCTGCACGCGTGGGTCGGCCATGAGCTGGAAGCGCAGGGGCAGCTCCACGAAGATCGAGCCTTGCAGCTTCTCGTTGCGCGCCAGGTCGGCCGCGAAGCCGTCCATGGCCTCCTTCACGTCGGCGTTGGGGCTGTCGGTCAGCGCGCCCATGATCTTCGCGCTGCCCAGCATCAGGAACTTACGGACGTGCGTGAGCGTCGCGCGCCCGTCCCCGCCGTCCCTGCCCTCCATCGTGGCGTTGAGGTGCAGCACGACGGCGGTGATCAAGTATTTGGCGGCGCTGTCCCAGAAGGGCTCGTTGCTGCTCTGGCCGGTGTTAGCGATCCACGTCTGCGCGAACACTTGCGCGTCGAGCGCGGTCCTGATGTGCGCGAGCGGGTTGTAGCCCACGCTCGTCCCCGGCGACACCAGGTTGAGCACCTGGCAGCGATGGTGCCGGGCCATGGCCGCGTAGGTGCGCTCGGTCAACTCGCCCTTGAGGTCGGTCACGACGATGCTGCGCACGCCGCGCAGCCGCTGGCGTCGCAGCCGGCGCTCGGCCCGGTTGAGCGCCCCGGCCGCGAGCCGCCGGTCGAGCCGCACGCGCCTACCGTCGCCGCCCGTGTCGCCGTCGCCCTGGCCATCGACGCGCCCGCCGGCCGCCGGCCGCATGAGCGCCGCGCGCCACCTCCGCAGACGCTCGATCAGCCCCATGCCCCGGCCCGGTCCGCGCTCGGCGAGCAGGTTGGTGATGAACAGGCCCACCGACTTGCCGGCGCGCGGCGGCCCCACGACGAGGGTGCTCTGATATTGCTCCAACCCGCGCAGGGCCAGCAGCCTGCCGGTGAGCTTGCCCAGGATGATTTGCGCGTCGCGCGTCGTCGCCTTCAACTCGCGCAGGTCGCGCCACGTCCCCAGGGCGGCCCCGCCCAACGCCTTCGACGGCTTGAGCTTCGCCATACCCGTGGTCACGTACCACAAGGGCTGTGACAGCAGCAACACCAGCAGCAGGCCCGCGCCGCCCAGTTCGCCCATGACGGTCAGGCGCAGCAGGGCCATGTCCTTGCCCGCCCGATGGATGCGCGCGTATTGCCGCTCCGGGTTATGCATCCACGCGTCCCAACTCACGAGGTGCGGCGTCGCCTGCGTCGTCCCTCCCTTAGGCATGCTGTAAAAGCCGCCCCCGCCCGCGCCGCGATTGTGCGCCTTGAGGTAGGCCCCCAGGTAGATGCCCGCGTCCTCGGCCGGCCATGCCGCCGCGACGTAGGCCTGGTGGTAGCGCGCCGTCGCCTCCCGCACGCCCCGGTGATACCAGCCGCCCGGCCCCAGCGCCGCGGCGGCCGCAGCCGTCAGCGCCAGCACGATGACAAGTAGTAGCTTCCGCATCGTCTTTCTCCTCTCCTACTCGTGCCCGACGCCGGCGCCAGCCGTCCCGGTTGCACCCGTGGCCTGGGCCTCACGGGCCTGGCTGCGTCTCCACTTGGCATAGCGCGTGTTCCTCTCTCGGATCTGATCCCTGACGCGATCCAGCGCGCCCATATCGCGCACAAAGGCGTCGTCGTCCATCAGCTCGACGACGACCTCATCGCGCCGCTGGCGACGGCCCAGCCGATAGCTAGCCACGAGGGCCAGCGTCAGCAGGGGCAGCGCCCCCAGCGCCAGCGCCATGATCCATAGTGTTCCCATCTCCATCTATCGTCTCCCTTGCCTCCGCGCCTCTGTGCTCTCGTGGTCATTCCGCGCGGACTAACGATGTGCCAGCTAGCGGTCGCCGCGCCCGTCGCGCGCGTCGTCCGCGCGCCCGGTCTCCGGTCGGCGGCGCCGGTGTTGCCACGAGTCCGTCGTCCCGGTCGCCTCGTCGTCGCGCCCCAACTCGGCGGTGAACGCCTCGACGAGGTGGCCGCCCCAGTTCACAGCCCGGTCGCCACCCTGCTCTTGTTGGTGGGCCGCAGCTTCCCGCTGCGCGGCGACGCGCTCCTCGGCCTCGGCCAGCGCCCGCGTCACCGCCGGCGTTACCCGTCCCGACGCGTCGCCCGTGCCTTGCATCGTCACCGGCTCGACGGACACGCGCGTTTCCGCAAGGGTCATGTCGAATCCGTTTTCCCCGCGCGCCCCGCGCGCGCCTGTGTGGCCCCCCTGCTCCCCGCGCGCTCCGTGCGCGACGAAGCCGGCGAGCGACCCGACGTGCGCCAGCGCGCGGCCGTGGTCAGGGCCATACCGCTGCTGTAGGTCGTGCGCCGCCTGCGCCGCCACCTGGGGGTCCAGCGCGTCGGTCGAGAGCCGGAGCCACGCCTGATAGCGCCCGTCCGTCGTCCCGGTGGTCCCCGTCGTCCCGGTCACGACAGCGGGCGCGTGGCCGTCGTCGCGCAGCCGGCGCAGGTCGCCCGCAGCCAGGTCGTCGAGCACGACCAGGCCGCTCGCTAGTCCACTGGCCGGCCGCACCGTGATCTCATGGCCCTCGCCGTTGAGCGCGACCAGGCGCGTGATCTGGAGCATCGCCTCGTCGGCGGTCAGCACCGCCCGGCGTACCCGGCCGACCCCATCGCGCACGGCAATCTCGTAGCGGTCGCAGCCCAGCGCGGCGAGGTGCGCCCGCGCCTCCTCGGCCGCTAGAGCGGCCGCTGGAGCCCATGCAACGCCAGTGCCGCGACCAGGGCCACCGCCAGCAGGCTCACCAACGCGACCAGGACGACGGCCCCCAGCGCCGCCGTCCGCACCTGGCGCAGCGTCCGCTCGATCTCGCGCCCCTGCATCGTGATCGTTTCCCGCGTCTCCTCGTCCGCCGTCCGGCGCACCTCGGCCAGGTCCGCCGCCAGGCATTCCAGTTCGCCCCGGATCGTCGGCAACCCCTCCGCGATCTGGTACCACTCCGTCGCCATCGTGTTGTGCGCCCGCTGCACTTCGCGCAGATAGTCCTCCTGGCGCCGCGCCACGCTCGCCGCCCCCTGCACCTCCGCTTTCACCGCCCGCAACTCGACCTGCACCCCCTGGTGCAGCCGCTCCACCGCGCGGATCAGCGGCGTCGGCTCCACGACCCGGAGCACCGGCGGCTCCGGCTCCCGTGGCGCCGGTGACTCCGTTGGCGCCGGTGTCTCCCTCTCGGTCTCCCGCGCGGCCCGGCTCGCCGCCTCCAACACCTCGTCGAGCGTCGCCGTCGCCTGCGCGGGTGGCGGCTCCTCTGCCTCTGGGGGCGGCGTCGCCGGCGGGATCGCGGCGGTCGCCTGCACCAATAACGCGTCCATCTTGCCCATGTGCCCTCTCCTCCAAGCGGCGCTCTAGCCGCATCCAGCTATACTCCTTGCCGATCTGCGAGCCCTTTAAGATCGGCTGCATCGCGCCCTGATAGTCGACCAGCTCAAAGCTCGCCCCGCTCACCCGTCCGGTCGAGGCGATGTTCCAGTGGGCCACGACGCCGACGCCGGCCAACGCCCGATCGAAGCCCTCGCGCGTCCCGTCGCTCCTCCCAATGGCCTCGTCGATCCGCGCGGCGAGCAGCAGCTTGGGCGGGATCTCACCCGTGCGCTCGGCCACCCCGATCTCATCCCGACTCACCCGCGGCCGGCCGACACCCTGGCCGTGCATCCGTTCGGGGTCGATGGCGTGCGACAGGCCGTACTCCCGTTCCAACGTGTGGATGATGTCCGTGCTGCGCCACTTCTCGTTGCTATCGCTGACCGTCTTGCCGTCGAAGTCGATGCGCGACGCCACGATATGCACATGGTTCTCGGCGTGCGCCACGACGACGTAGGGCGCGTTCCCGAAGCCCATGCGCTCCAGGTAGTCCCGCGCGAACGTGGCCCATTGGGCATCGTCCAGGCGCTCATCGGGGGGCAGGCTGAGGGGGCAATGGTGGACAACCCGCGTCAGATCGCGGTTGAGCCGGCGCACATCACCGAACGCGCGGGCCAGCTCGCGCGGCGTCGTGCCGTCCATGTTGCTCCCCACGATCCGCGCGTCGCCGTGCTTCATCTCCGCGCTCTCCTTGAACACGTAGTCGAGCACGCCCCGGAAACCCCGCCCGGTGATGATCTTCTGAATCACGCCTCGCCGTCCTCGTCCTCGTGGTTATCGTCGCCTATGGGCTCGGTCAGGGTCAGCCGCAGTGCCCGCACCTCCGCGCGCAGCACGTCGAGGGCCTGCGCCAGGCGCGCCGTCCCCCGCTCGTCGAAGCGGCCGCCCCCATTGAGGTGCGCGGCGATCTGGTTCACGTTGGCCGTCGTGCGCGCCAGTTCGCCCCACGCCCCCCGGTTGACCTCCGGCACGACGGCGCGCGGCGGTCGTTGCGCCATGACCGCGACGCGGACGTAGGCCCCGACCTCGCGTATCCCCGCCGCCGCTGTGCGCCGCTCCAGGGCGGCTAGCTCGCCGGCGTTGACGTACACGCTGAGCATGTGTGTGCGCCGCTCCGCCGGCGCTTTTGGCGGTCGCCCGGCCCGCCGGGCGGGCCGCCGCTGTGTGGTCCCTCTAGCGTCTTCGTCCATGCCTCTCCTCGCTTCTTGATGCATCCCCTATGGGCGCCTGTCACCGTCGTCGGTGTCCCAGGGCGCCGCCGCGGTCAGAGCCGATCAGGCCGACCGAAGGGAGGGCGGGGAGAGTTTTGCCCAGGGCAAAACACACCTTGCTCCCCGCCCTATCGCCGCGCGCGCCCCCGTCATGGCGCGGTATCGTCGCCCCACACAGGGCGGCGCGGTCGCGCCGGGAAAAGCGGCCCGCGCCCGCGTGCCCCACGTCGCGATCGCGGCCACGCGCGTCGCCCTCGGTAGACCCCGGCGCCACCGCCACCACCCTCATTGGCCCGTGCCCGTCGCGGCGCTCACCAGCGCGCGCACGACGACGGTGACGATGCTGCCCGCCAGCACCATCCCTGCGGCCCACCACAGGAGCCGCACCAGGCGGCGATAGCCGTCCAGGCCCATACTTGGCTCGGCCCCGCGCGCGAACGCCCGCCGGTCGGACCACACCAGGAGGAGCACCGCCGCGAGCGCGACGACACCCATGGCGAACCCCCACCAGACGCGCTCTTGCAGCCCCGCGCCGGTCGCGCCACAGGCGAGAAAGAGGGGGAATTCGATCCGGTCGATCAGCCGTGTTAGGTCGCCCCTCTCCATCAGTCCCCCTCCTCGGCGTCAGTGAGCAGCCGGTCGTAGGCGGCGTCGGACACCAGACCCCGCAGCGCGGGCAGCGCCGCCGGCGGCAGCGCGAAGTAGTGCAGGCCGTCCTCGCCGTCCACGCGCACGACGTGCCCCCCCGCGGCCGGCCCGCCCACGATCCGGCTCTCCGGCTCCACCGCGACCGTCATGCCGCCGTCGTCGACGATCCGCCGCCACGCGGCCACCGTGATGGAGCGCATCACGATCACCGTCAACTCGTCTTCCCACGCCTTGGGGACAATCCACAAAACCTCCGCGTCCGGTCGGTGCTCCATGTCCGTTCCTCCTCCGTATCGCGCACAGGGCACGAGCAATAAGGCCGTCAATGCCGTCATCGCCTCTCCTTCACTTCCAGGAATTGCCGTACCAGGTCCACCGTCTTATCCAGGTTCTCCCGCCGCAGGTCCTCATGGGTCACGACCAGGACCTCCCACCCCAGCGCCGTGATGCGCTCCTCGCGCGCCCGGTCGTAGGCCGCGCGTTCCCCGCTCGGGTCGAAGTACGGGCCGAAGTGGACGCCGCCGTAGACCTCGATCACCTGACGCCGCGCGGGCTCGGGCCACGCGACATCGACGTGCGTGCGTGGGGCCACTTTGTACTCACGTCGCGCCGCGGGGGCGTCGAGGTGGCGCAGCAGGAGCAGCAGGCGCCGCTCGTCGCCCGAGGGCCTGGCCCGGCGCGTGTCGGCCGCGCGATCGTGCGTGAACTAGTCGCCATATTTCGCGACGGTCGCGGCCCACCCCTGCTTGCCGGACTCCGACAGGCTCGCGTGCGTGCGGAAGGACTGGACATAGCGTTGGTAGGCTGGGTCCTGGAAGCGCGCCGCCCCCAGGGCCTTGAACCGCGTGCGCTCCTCGGCCGTGATCCACTGCGGGCGCTGCGGCAGCGTCCGCGCGGGCGGGTCGAAGCGGGGACCCCCGTCCCGGCTCACGGGACGCCCCTCTCGTCCATGCAGGGGACAACGCTGGCGCCGGCCACGTCATGCCGTCCCCCGCACGTCTGGGGTCGTCGGTTCTTCATCGTCGCTATCCTCCTATCTATGCTGTAACGTCTTATGCGCCGCGTGCGCCCTCTCCGTGATCACCGGCGCGCGGGCCGGGTTTAGCGTCCGTGGTCGGCGTCGCGTCGCGTCGGTGGGTGGCGGTCCTGCCCCTGCCCCTGTTCGTGCCCCTCGCGCGCGGGCTCCCGGGCCTGGGGGGCGTGAGCGGCCGTCAACACCTTCGCGGCCGTCCGCGCGATGTAAGCCTCCCGCTCGGGCGGCGTGCGGCCCTGACCTTGGCCCGACGCCCCGCCCTGGTCGATGGCTTGGTGCAGTTCGTCAAGCGTGAGCTGGGGGTATGTATCGACGAGTTGGTGGGCCGCGCCCCACTCGGCCTGCCGCGCGTCGAGCCGACCCTGGCCGCTGTCGATGAGCGCCCGGCGGAGCGTGCCGAACTCCTCGGCGTAGGCCGGCGCGGCCGGTGTCGCGGTCCTGCCGCCGTCGCGCGCGGCCTCCCGCGCCGGCTTATCGGAGGCGGCCCGCGCCGCCTCTACACGGGCGTTTTCGAGCGGCACGTTGCGCCACCGTTGCTCCTCGACGACCGAAGGCGCGAGCTGGGCGCGCTCCAACACCCAGTCGGCCAGGTCGAGCGCGGCCGGGGCCACGCGGCTCTCCCGATCGGCGCTCACCAGCGGCACGCGCCGGTCCGGGTCCGCGCGCGTGGTGAAGCCGGCGAGCGGGGCAACCTGCTCCGCGCCGGCGGTCCTGGTGTCGCCGCCGTAGCGGGCGGCGATGACCTGGGCCATGCTATCGTGCAACCCGCGCTGAATGCCCATGGTGTCGAGGCGCACCCAGGCGTCGAACTGTTCCGGCCGGGGCTCGGTCAGCAGCACCGGCGGGAGGCCGTCCTGCCGCAAGTCGGCGATGCGCGCCTCCGGCACGTCGCGCAGCAACACCAGCCCGGTGCGCGCGGCCGGTCGGATCGCCACGTCCGTCCCGGCCATGTTGACGGCGCGCAGGTCGCGCACGCGATCGAGGATGTCGGCGGCGCTGACGTGGGCGTAGGACACCTGATCGTCGCGCGTGCGCAGGGTCAGCTCGTAGCGGCCCTCGCCCAGCGCCCTGAGTTGCGCCTTGAGCAGTTCCTTGAGGTCGGCCACGTCGCGACGGTCCTGCCGTTTGTCCTGATCGAACATCCACATAGCCTTCACCTCCTACGTGATGATCGGTGTGATGGCGTCGAGGAGGTCGGAGACGACCACCTGCGCCGGGGGAGGCACGAGGAAGTAGGAGCGGCCATGGGCGCTGTCAAGGGTCAGGACGCGGCCCCGGTCCCACTCCTGGCCCGGCGCGTCGAGCGCCGGCGAGAGGCCGACCACGCGCGCGTCGTCGGCACGCAACGCGCGCAGCCAGGCCCGCACCGTGAGCGGCGCGTGCGCCGGGACCACGGCCCGCGCGGTGTCCCACTGTACGGGGTCGAGCCACAGCACCGTCGCGAAGGCCCACTCAATGGCCGCACCCGGCGTCTCTGTCGTCTGCGTCGTGTGCATGGTTAGGAGTCCTCCCGCCCATAGGCGCTACGTGGGGTGTCGAAGCTGTCGAAGCTGTCGAAGCTGTCGAAGCTGTCGGGGGTGGCGCCGGCACCATCTCCATGGAGCGCCGCGCGGGCATAGGCGACGAGGCGCGCGAGCTGCCGCGTCTCGGCCTGGGCGACCGCGCGGCCCCGCGGCGTCAAGCAATAGTAGCGCCGCCGCTCGTCGTCGCTCTCCGGCGTGGTCCGCTCGTCCGACGCGGCGACCAGGCCGGTCGCGCGCAAGCGCTTGATCGCCCGATAGACCGTGCCCGCGTCGAGGTCCGTCGCGCGCATGATGGCGTAGCCGTGACGCTCGCCGGCGGCGAGCGCGAGCAGGATGTGGAACGCGACCGGCGTGAGGGGTGTGAGGCGCACGCGGGCGGGGGGATTGGGCGTCATCGCACATCCTCCCGCGCTAGCTGCCCACCCGGCGCCTCCCGCGCCGACGGCGACGGTCGCAGCCCCTGCGAAAGCTGGTCAGCCCACAGGCGCGGGGTGCGCTGAGCCAGGGCGACGAGCTGGACGAGCCGCTCCGTCTCCGCCTGGGCGACACGCTCGCCCAGGTCCGTGAGCCGGAAGATGCGGCGCGGCGCGGGCATGTCGTCGATCGTGCCCCACGTCTCGCCGATCAGGCCCGTCGTGAGCATCACATCGAGGGACCGGTATAGCGATCCACTGCCCACGCGCATGCGCCCCTCGGTGGACGTGACGATCTCACGCCGCAAGCCGTAGCCGTGCTGTTGGCCGGCGGCCAGGACGAGCAGGATATGGTAGATCGGGTGCGTCAGAGGGAGCGGCACGGCAAGAATGTCTGTGCCCTGGTTTATCTGACTCATCGCACGCCCCTCTCCCCCACACAGGGGGCGACGAGGGATGCGCCTACGCGAATTTTCTCCCGCCCCAGGAGCGGGGTTGTGTGGATCGGGAACGCGGGCACACAGGCCCCCGCGCTGCGGCGGGAAAAAGGAGAGGTTAGTGTTAGGCGAGTAAGGAAGGCAAGGGAAGTCAGTAGCAGCTTATACGCAGGGACGCGGTAACAGCGCTGTCTCCCCACATCTGGCGATAGGTGCGTATGACGACGCGCCGCTTGAGGTTGAGCAACCTCTAGTCGATAAGCTTCTTGAAGGTGTAGATCATTTGGCTGATCGTGACAGTGCCTGGAGTGGCACTGACCATCTCCCAACCTTCGTTCCCTAGCTGGTTCAAGGGATCGTTGTACTTGTCCTCGCGCATGTGTTTCGCTTCGAGGATAAGAGTCTTGTATCTCCATCTCGGCGCGTTGGCGGCGAGCCCACCTTGGCCAAAGGGAGAAAGGCTGGGATTGGATGTCTGATTGTGCATACCTAACCATCCTTCCTACGTACTCCCATCACTATACACCCAATGCGGAGCGCCACATGCTGCCACCGGGGCGCACGCGGACGTATGCGGACAACTGAGAGGACCGCGCGGAACTGGCGCACGTCGCCGCGGACCCCCTTGCCCTGCCCACTGAGCAGGACAAGGAGGAACGCGAACGCAAGCACGAGCACAACGTGGATAGGACCAGCCAGCAGGTGGTACCGCGCCAACCGCAAGGAAACGAGCCAGAGGACGACGCCGGCAGCCAAAAACACCACCGCGAGCTTGGTACGGGGGACGATGGCGGTAGCATCCTCTTGCCACCGCCGACCACCGCGAAAGAGTAGGAGTATTTGTTTCATCACTTCTTCCCCGCGAGGTCCGCGCCTATCGCGCCGGCATAGCCACCGACGCCAGCCGTCGCGGCCGTCGTCGCCACGCGTGTAATCGCCCCTGCGGGAGCATGCGCCCCGGCCGCGTTCGCTAGAGCGCCACCCGGATTGAGGGTCGAGATGATCTTGGGCACGCGGTAGAGCACCATCAACCCGGCGATGCCCAGGAGCGGCTGTAAGAAGCCGTCCATGTGCAGCCCGAACTCCATGACCGTGATCATCTTCAGGACGACGGCGTAGCCCACGCCCCACAGCGAGACGTTGATGAAGGACGACGCCCAGCCCCGCGCGAAGCCGCTCGCCTCGGGCAACACCCAGCAGGCGATCATCAGCGGCGAGATGCCGTAGAGCGTCGCCAGCAGGAACAGCCCGACGAGCTTGGTCAGCGCCGTCAACAGCAAGATCACGAGGCCGACGACGGTGAAGATCATCCCGAACAGCGTCATCAACGTGAGCGCCCAGACCGCGCCGGCCGCCGACCCGAACACCGTCCCAGCCGTCTTGGTGTCGATGCTGATGCGCGCGAGCGCGCCGGCGTCGGTTCCGCCCGTGTAGGACAGCACGGCCGTCGTCAGGTCTTGCAAGCCGCTGAACCACAAGTGCATCGCCTGCGGCAGGATCAGGATGGCGACGAGGCCCAGCACGGCGCGCCAGAGCACATCGACCGCCTCGACCACGTTGGCCCGGCCCACATGCGCCAGGCCGAACTTGCACAGCCCAATCAGGGACAGCACGCCGTAGAGCCCGTAGGCCAGGTCCTGCATGTTGTCGAAGAACTTACCCAGCTCGGGCCAGTTGCCGGCGCTGCTGTTCGACAGGTCCGGCGTCCCCGTCAGCACCGCGATGAAGGGCGCGGCGATGGCCGCCGTCACCTTGTCGAGGCCCACCGTGATCCAGCCGCCAATCGCCTGGATCGCGCCGACGAACACGCTTGTGATCGCGCCGATAGTGTCGAAGCAGTACGGCGAGCCAAAGGGGATGTTGATGTGGAAAGCGAGCGGCCCGGCGCACCCCGCGCCAGCGACGCCGCCCGCGCCGGGGTCAATGCCAGCGCCGACCCCGCCGATCACGACCGACCCGGTCACGTTGTAGGGCGCGCCAGCGCTGGTGTGCTGCGCCCCCACGGCCCGGATCTCATGCGGCCCCACCGGAGCGTCGGGAATCGTCACGTCGAAGCGGGTGTAGCCCGACGCGTCCACGTCCGTGCGCCCCAGGATGTGCGGCGTCTCGTCCCAGTACAGCGTGACCGTGGTGAGCGGTGGGAAGTCATCGACGATGGCGATGATGTGCGTGGCGCTGATCCCCGACGACGAGGACAAGGTGATGGCCGGGTGGTGGGCCGGCGTCGCCGACGGGTAGGGCGTGTACGTCGGCGCGGGCGTGCCCGTCGCGTACGGCGTGTTGGTCGGGTAGGGTGTTTGTGTCGGGACCGGCGTAACGGTCGGCGTGGGAGCGCCCGCCGCGTAGACCGTCCGCGTGTGCATCGCCAATGGCAGCGCCAACGCCGCCAGGACGACGACGAGGCCGACGAGGGCGGTTATCGTGCGGCGCATACCTGCGCTCCTCCCCGCGCCCGCTCGGGCGCCACTATGGTCATCTGCTCGGGCGTCTTGCCCTGAGCGAGCGCGTCTACCGCCGCCCACACCTCCTCTTGCGTGGGGTTGGCCCGATCGCGCGCCACGGCGGCGATCATGCGGTCCCGCTTGAGGCGCTCGGACTTGTACGAGGCGGTCATCCAATAGTGGTGCCGCGTGGTCGGGAAGCGCACCGCCCCGTGCGCCGCCTGCCCCGCCTTGGTCTCCCTAATTAAGAAGAGGTCGCTGAACGCGCCCCGCTCCGATTTGAGGGTCTTGAGCTTGGCGACCTCGTGCGGGGTCAGGTCGAGCGTGCCGGCGAGCCAGTCGAGCGCCTGCTGCGCCCCGCCCTTCTTGCCCCGGTCCTTCTGCCGGAAGAGGATTTGGATGCTCGCCTGGTTGAACAGCGCCGCCGCGGCCGGGTCCTCGGTCAGGTCGGAGACCTGCTGCGTGATGAACGCCAGGACGAGCCCCCAGTGCCGGCCCTTGCGTGCTAGGGTTTCGATCCACTCGCCCGCGCCCTGGTACTTGACGACGTGCCAGCCCTCGTCGATGATGAGCAGCT
>JAABUL010006130.1_pt1 | contig 14160 bp, 16 predicted proteins | sample 5559151 | NCBI WGS metagenome assembly JAABUL01 (sample SAMN10711876, study PRJNA513368) | rock metagenome | isolation source: Antarctica rocks | place: Antarctica: Victoria Land, Pudding Butte sud | reverse complement strand
CCCTTCAATCCGTCTTGACCCTCCAGATCGCCGTCCATGCACTCCGCACCCGCTTCTGCAACCCGCTCCACCAGGGCTCCAGCAGATGTCTCAGCCATTGCCACCCAGACTCTGTCGGCTTGAGGCTGGGCCATGGAGCTCCCTCGGCTGAGAGAAGTCGATGCTCATGCGTTGCGCTTGGACATATCAGTAAATGCGGAAAACCAACGAAACTGCAATTCAAAGCTCACGCGGTCATCGCGGCCATGGCCACGGCGACTCCGGCCCCTAGCACCGCGCTATCGACCGTTTTCTCCAACACAACCCTCTTCATCCCATTCGTGTCCATTTCGACAAGCTTGTCGATGATTTCCTGGGACTTGGCCATGAACCCAGGGTATTTATTAATAACGCTGCCGTCACACCCGATGCTGACGTGATCGAGGAGATCGAGTTGGTTTTGTAGGGAATCATGATTTTCAAGGTCGTTCAGAAGAGATGAGAGAGCATGCACGCCGGCAGTGAAGTAGGCGGAGGAGCGGCAGGAGACGGCTTGGATGGTGCGACGGATGAAGTCGAGGTCGAAGTAGGTGGGAAGGTTGGCCGAGGGGTGGCGGTCCTGGAGCAAAAAGCGAGAATTGGTCAAAGAAGGAGACGTATCAAGCTCTATTGCAGCAAGTGTTCGTGTGTCTAGCACATACGGAGTCCGTAACGATGGAGGTAATTCGCCGCCAAAAAGGCCTGCTGATTCCGTGGCTTCTATCAGAATTAATCGGACTATTTCTCCCATGTAACCACCGGAAATAAGATACTCCAAAGGTTGATAGTCAGGAAGGATGTGGTTGCGGTTTAGAAGGTCGTCCCAGCGAGTAGTTGAAAAAATGCTTTTGCCAAACATACTAAGCTCGGTATTGACGAGAACATGGGTCGTCTCGCCATTTTCCGGTAATATCCGAGAGCCAAGTTTGCTTTTATTAAGAGAAGTAATCGGGAGATGAATTGCAGCGTTGAGTCCTGTTCCAAATATGACTGCGAGGCGAGTCGAGGGGTCTACGTAAGCGCGAGACAAAAGAGCAGCTGAGGAGTCATTGATAATGGCATCGAGGCGAATGTTGAGGTTCTAAAAAGCATTAGTACGGTCCATGGTACAGGTATTTGGAACACCTACTGCACGCTGACAGGCTTGTGTGATGATCTCCCCAAGATCATGGCCTTTCACTGCGCTGGAGCAAATGAAATTCTTCCCCATACCCAAAACGTTACCACTTTTAATTGATGTTTGGCTGATATCATTGTCAGCCAAGCTTTCCACCTACAACTGTAATCAGGACCAACTCTATAGGAAACGACCATGCAATCCCCATATGCAAAGGTTCAACGTTCAGCATATGCTCATACGCCTCTTTGTCCATGACCAGCATTTCCGCTATCCTCTCCGCTATCCAGTCAAAGAATGAAAGACCTTGAAGTTTCCGTACGTGCGAGTCGATAGGTGAGCACTCCATGCGCCGGACCCGCAGGCATTCTGTGCCCGTGCTTCTCCCACTCAATTCCACCGTGGCCACCCGCAAAGTTGAGCCCCCCACCTCTAACGCCAAGTATGTCCCACTCTCTTCCCCATTCGGTAGTGTATAGTTGTGTGACGGTAGCATGCAATGCGGACTCGAGACGAGGCGTTCCTTGAGCTCGATTTGAAGCTTCTTCGAGAGCGAGAGTAGAGACTCGACCCTCAATTGCTGTTCGAATAGATTCTGCACTTCTTGCAGCAGGTGTTCCATGCTTCGAGGGTATATGGCGACTTCATTGCTTTCGGCCGAACTCTTCAATTGGTGTAGATGTGGAGCGTGGAGGAGCGTGCCGCACATGAGCATGGTGGAGGCGGGAGGGGTAAAGGCGGTTGACAGTTTTGATGCGTGACTGTGGCTTATGAGACGTTGTATGCGTAGATGGTTAGAAACGGCCTTTTTATATCAGGATAGCGAAGGTGGATGCTGAAGTTGGAGGTCTTCCTTTGCTGACGTGCAATGCAGGACATGGGGGGCCATATGTCCGCAGGTCGATGGAGATGCTACTGCTAGGGTTCACGGATACCCTCCGCTCCAGGAAAGGAGAAGGAGCCCCGGGATGCGGAGGTAGTGTCTGCTGCCCGAGAACGGCAGCAGCTGATCGCGGTTCGGATGTGGTGGAATTACAGAGAGGTTGGATGTTGGGGTGACATTGATGGGTACTGGCTGCTAGCTACTGTTGGGGTAGCAGTGGGCCAGTGGCGAGATCAAACAGCGGCAATCAGCTCTTTGCAATCAACCGCCATCCATTCGGCTTGACGGCGGGTGGACTATGATCCTTCAGGACGATCGACGTCCGCAACGTGCGTTCCCTGGGGTGCATCCAGATGTCATCCAGATGTCTGAATGGATGTGATAGGTGACACTTGGCTGTCCCATGAATATGATCTACTTGTATCTACTACGGCGAGGAGTACACCCCATGTACGCCATCATCGAGGCCATGTGTTGCAGCGGTTCTTAACCAAAGTATCTATGCTTTTCCAACCGATTGAGTGAGCTCCAGGGACAAGCCGGGGAACCCGAGAGAGAGAGAGATAGGATGCTTGTGGCTGATGCTTGACCAAAGTCATCAAGTGAAACAATACGAGATGCAAATCAAAAGGCCAAGACTAGATACCTAACGTACAGTAGATCATCCGGAGCTGTACAGTGTCCTGTATGGATTGTTTGATCTGTGCTGCCGTTACATTGAATTGGTTGGACCTCGCGTCTTCCTGGCCACACTTCCTTCTCGTATTCCTCACTGCTTCATGCTCCTTGGACATCATTAGGTCCCTTCCAACTCGTGCATAGTAACATACGTCTACACATGTACTAGGTGGCCATTGGTGCATCGAGGTGCATCGGGAAAGTTTCAGCTGATGGTGTTCCTGACGGTCTCCGGTATCAAACGATGCATAGAGATTCAGCTAATTCGTTTAATCAATCTCATTAAACTGGACCTGAAGCACTACGAGCATAGAATCACATTGTGATAAGCTCCACCAAGAAAATTGATCAATAACCCAGCTCCAATCCGAACGCACAACCGTACACGACTTAAGTCTCCCCCGACAGCCTATGCCTTCTCATGCATTACTTCCGGCGCAACGGTCGGTGCTACTTCCTCAATCGTCTCGTCGGAGAATCTCAAATCTTCCTCCAATGTCACATGATCTTGAATCTTCATCCAGATCAACGGCGCCGCAATCACGAGGGAGCCCGCCAAGAGCGCCCAGCAGGACGCGAATTCATTCATGTAAGGCGCGTTGCGTGAATCAATCCGGAACATGATTGCTGCGCCTGCGGACTGGATTCCTTTGTAGAAACCGGCGAAATTGGCAAGCTTGCGGCCGTTGTTCGTAAGAGCTCCCATGAACCAATACACGCTTGTTTGCCATGCAGCTGTAGTCACAAAACACGTCAGTTTTGGCAGGATCGGTGACATTCCGAGACATTGACGTACCATCATAGAAGCCATAGAAGATGTAGAGAAACATTGGGCCAACATATCCGCTCGCGGTCCAATCCTCCTTTACGTAGTCCTTTGGTGCCTTCTCGGCGCGAGTGTACTGTTTCTGCAAAGCATATCCACCTCCCCAAATGACCATTGTCAGGACAAACAGAGCCCCCCAAGCGGCCTTTGCTCTAGTACTCCGTCGAAAACGTTTGATGTCAAGAGCATAGCCAAAAATGACGGCTCCAAAGATCTGACTGGTCCAGTATAAAGTGCTGTTGAGGGATCTGGTTCTGATGTTGAAGAGGGCCAAGTTGACTAAGACGGGTTAGCACAAGGGCTGTTCGGATAGCAGCGTAACCGTATCGACTCCTACCGTCGTTGAACTGGTACGTGTAAAACCAATTACTAGCAAAGAACATTGGGAAGAGGAAGACCACCCATGTATCAGTCCTGAGTGTTTCCCATAAGCCTAGGAGTTCGCTCTGCCACGACGGGTTTTTCATCAAAACGACACGAGATCCATCGGCACGCTGTACTTGCCGGGCGTCGACAAGGGCCCACGCCAGCGCAGCGCCGCAAAAGGTAAGGATCATGAAGCCGATATAAGTGCCGTCGGTGACGACGCCGGACTTGGAGTGGATGTTCTGGCCCAGAGGGATCCTGCCGAGCAACAGGTCATTAACGATCTCGTCTTACCGGTCGGAATGCTCGATCCACTCACAAACTTCCAATAACACCTCCTAGGTTGAAAATCATCCAGAACCACGAGATATACCGACCCTTGTTGGCCTCGTCAGGATACGACATCATAATTGCGCCTTGAGCGGTCCACAGTAAACCGGCACAAACACCCAACAGGGCGCCAGCAAAGATGACGAACCCGCTGTTTTTGTTATGGTTGTAACTGAGGTAGCTGGCGATGTAGAGGAAGTAGCCGATACCGCCGAAGCTCAGGGTTAGCCTGATGCCGAGTCGGTTGGCGAAGGTGCCGGCGAAGAAACCGACAACACTGAAGGTGGCGTAGACGGCAACATTGGCATTATCTGCTACATATTGATCAAATTGGCCTCCACCGCCAAGACCGTTCACTGCATTGAACATGCCCGGGCAGAGGAAGCAAACGAACGCGACCAGTGCGAGCTGGAAGGGGGGTGAAGCATAGCATGGGATGGTGAAAGGCCCGAGGCGACGAGTCCGATACATCCAAGCCTTCTTGTTGTAGATACGGCCATCCTCTTCTGCAACACCGGAACTGCGCGGGACTGTTTCTGGGTGCACCTGGTCTTGCGCTGTGCTCGCAACCTTGTCATCTCTGATGTCCACCATACCGAGGGAATGAATTATCCGTCAAGTTTCTGATCAAGCGAAAGGGCAAGACGGTGTTAGAAGAAGAAGAAGAAGAAGAACGGAGAGCTGTACAGATTGACGAAGAAAGCAGCAAGATAAGAGGATGGTGGTAATCTAGCAATGCGTGCTTGTGTATGGAGTCAGATAGTGACAGTCACATGGCAAGGCCAATGAATAACAATACGAACTCGAGGCTATTGTTATGGCTATTATGATGGCACCCCTCTTTGATGAATGATAGTTGATAGAGTCTCGTGCTCCAGGGAGTTAATGGAAGGTACCCTTGAGGTTGTAGTGGAAAATGTGCGGGGGCTAGCCTGCATTGCATAAGGGAGGTACATAAGGTCGAGTAGAGGCCGTTGAAGGGCCCACACGAGAGCTACCCTACCTTACCCTACCCTTACCTTAAAAGCGGTATGCTCGACCCACGGTAATTCGGGGACATGGAACTAGGTAGGGAAGAGATATCAGTCAATTAGACCAATGTTTGCTGCCATTGAATTGGTCTAATGCTTGGATGATTAATTATTCCGTATTCGGTATTGAATTCCTATCAGGACTTGGACTTGGAATTGAGTTTATCAACTTATTCGGACCCGAAAACCGGGTTCAACTTTACTTTGATGGAGTTGTCATGGAGTTGGGTAAGGTACTCCAGGTACTTCCGTACCTTCATCGTTTTTAATCCGTCATGACTAAGCAAGCCAGCGGCAGTCTAGCCGGATCCCTCGAGTGAGGAAGCTCAGCCGATTGGTGGGAGATGTGACTCTATCGGCGATTGACAAGGATGATACTTCTTGAATTCATCTTCCCGCTGTACTAGTGGCTGAAGGGGGGCAGGCATGTGTAACGTTGCATGCTTGATGCTTGATGTAGCAGTGGACCCAGCGTCCCATCTTCCCATCGTATACGTAGGTAGGTACTGTAGATCTCTTTCGGTGATTGATCGTCATCGCAAGTTCGCAACTCATCTTCGTCACAAATGGGCTTATCCGAATGAAGCCTGGACCGACGGCTGAGCTGTGCAACACCACAATCAGCCCTCCTTTTCAGCCATCTCGGACGTGGAGCAAACTTCAGAAGTTCAGGATGATACACAGATCAGTATGTTAGTAATCGAGATCAGCCCGAAAGTTGGTTTTGATAATCCTACATACTTACCTACTTTCTATGGATGTTGTTCTCTTTCGATTTCTAGAACACCGTAGGGACCACACCGCTCATGTCAACCAGCGTGCTCTTGTTCCTCACCCACGCTTCTAGTCCCTTTCGACCGTTTTCTACACCAACGCCACTTTGCTTCCATCCACCGACACTCATCTCTGCCGGGCTCTCGCCCCATGTGTTGACCCACGTGATGCCGGCTTCCAGCTTGCCAATGACCTGGTGAGCCATGTTCAAGTCTTTGGTGAACACCCCAGCGGCGAGGCCCATAGATGTGGTGTTGGCTCGAGTGACAGCTTCCTCGACCGTGTCATAAGTAAGGATGGTCAGCACAGGACCAAAGATTTCTTCTTGAATGATTTTCATCGAGTCAGCGCAATCTGTAAAGATGGTAGGCTTGATCCAGTAGCCATTCTCCAACCCCTTGATAGCCTTGGGCTTCTCGAGACCGCCATACAGTAACTTTGCTTTATCAATCTCGATGCCTTCTTTGATGTAACTCAATACCTTATCGTAATGAACCCCAGATACCAAAGGACCAAAGTTCGTATTCGGGTCCATGAGATCCCCGGGACGGACACGTTCCATCTTCTCCAACAGTCTCTTTTCAAAGTCTTGCTTCATGTTCTTCTGGATGAAGACACGGGTGCCGTTCGTACAAACCTGCCCGGAGCTGAAGAAGTTGGCCATCATAGCACCATCCACAGCATTCTCCAAGTTGGCATCTGGCAGAACGATAACTGGGCTTTTCCCACCAAGCTCCATGGTTACATACTTCATCCCCGCTGCGGCACTGCCGGCGACCTTCTTACCTGTCGAGACTTGCCCCGTAAACGATACTTTGGCCACAGACGGATGAGATGTAAGATAGGCACCAATCTCTCCGGCACCGTTGATAACATTGAACACGCCCGGAGGTACTCCAGCCTCAGTATAGATCTCGGCTAGTGTTTGTCCATGGAGAGGTGTGAATTCACTTGGTTTGTATACCATGGTATTTCCGGCAGCCAGACATGGTGCAGACTTCCAGAGAGCACTGAACATCCCCAATCTTCAGCTTCAATCCATATTGTTTGATAGATGTAGCGTACATTTGAACTGGGTAGTTCCACGCTCCAATACCGGCACATACACCCAATGCTTCTTTCTTGGTGTATACCCATGCATCTTCCCTCAATTGTATGGTTTCCCCATTCAGACCACCACCTCCCACCAGATTCGCGAAAAACTCCAGCACATCGGCCCCAGTCACGATATCTACTGTACTCGTTTCCGAATAGGGCTTCCCTGTATCTTGTGTTTCAACTCTAGCTATTTCATCGTTCCTCTCTCGCAGAATGTGAACGGCTTTCTGCAGTATGCGGGATCGAACAATGGGGGGTGTGGTGGACCATGACGGGAATGCCTTTTGAGCAGATGTAACGGCGGAGTCGACGTCCGACTGAGAGGCGGCATGGATTTCTGCCAATGGCTGGGCTGTTGAAGGGTCTATCGACCTGAAGATTGAACCAGAGGTTGCCGCCTGAATCTGGCCATCATAATAAAGATGGCGGGGAGGGTAGAAAGCGTCAGTCATTATTCAGCTGGAGTCAGGCAGCTGTCCACTCAGCTGAATATGCTTTCCTCGCAGTCCTGGTCCTCATAAAATTTGCTTCTAGCATGTGGCCTCACCCTATTACAAAGCCTCTGTTGGACAGATAATGGGTCGAAAACAAGATACTACTAATAAGGTACAACATACACAGTGCTCGGTAGCTTTTCGCGATGGAAGGTTCTCACGAGCGGGTTTACAGATCGGCTAAATCAACCCCTTTCGGTTTTGGACTCGATCTTGAGGCGAATCTTTAATCCGTACTCATAGCGAAAATGTCAATGGCGGTCATGCTCCACCGCTCCCGTCACGCCGTCTGACTACTATTCTGATTATTCCTTCCACTCCCTTCTACTGTACCTTAGAGTTCCAACAAGGTCTTCTTATTCGAAACTGTATATAACTTCCTGAGAAGTCTCTAGAGTATCACGTTTATAGTTGGAGGTCTCACCGCAAAGGATTCTGACATTCCTTGGTGTTGATATCTAAAAACATATCGACTCCCCCAGATCTCCTCCAAGATTGTCCTTAACTAGCAGCTTCTTTCCCCGCAGCTAAATTATCTAGCTTTACTGGAATTTTTCTTCCTTCGCTCTCTTCTCTCTTCATCAGAAGGTCTTGGGCGGAAGAATACGTTTCAGCTGCTACAGAAATGACAACAACTGAGCTGGCATCTCGTGAGGCTGATGCCTTTGACTACCTCATAGTTGGCGGTGGAACAGCAGGCTGTGTTATTGCCAGCAGGCTGGCCGAATATCTACCACATAAGAGAATACTCCTGATCGAAGCGGGACCAAGTGATTATCTGAATGACAAGGTACTCAACCTGAAGGACTGGTTAAACCTGCTTGGCGGCGAACTAGACTACGACTATGGTACTACCGACCAGCCAAATGGCAAGTGATATCTCCAAAACCTTGGTTTCAGCCTGGTAACCTGTATACTGCCGCTCATTGTTGTCATGAGTGTTGGCAACGGCAGGACGACAGAATTCCCAACTACCAACTAGAACTTAGCCAGGACATCATTATTGACTAGCTACTAGGAAACTCATATATTCGTCATTCGCGGGCAAAGGTCCTGGGTGGATGCTCTTCACATAATACGTTGATCTCTTTCAGACCATTCGAATACGATTGCAAAGTCTGGGAGTCCTTGGGCTGCGAAGGCTGGTCTTTTAACACGTTCAATCGTGTCCTGGATAATCTCCGTAATACTGTACAACCTGTTCACTCGCGTCACCGTAACCAATTGTGCAAAGATTGGGTAGAATCCTGCTCGACGGCTTTGGAAATCCCAGTGATCCACGACTTCAACAGGGAGATTCAGAATACAGGAGCCCTGAAGACTGGAGTTGGCTTCTTCTCTGTATCATACAACCCTGATGATGGTCGCCGCAGCAGTGCAAGCGTAGCCTATATCCACCCAATACTCAGGGGCAATGAGAAGAGACCTAATCTCACCATCCTCACAGATACATGGGTGAGTCGCGTCAATGTCACAAACTCCACCGTGACTGGTGTGGACATCACCTTCCAATCCGGCATCAACATGACCCTTCGTGCCAAAAAAGAAACCATCCTCTGCGCCGGCGCCGTTGACACTCCCCGCCTCTTACTCCTCTCTGGCATCGGGCCCCGGGACCAACTTCTATCCCTCAACATCCCTGTCATCAAAGACGTGCCCGGCGTCGGTCACAATCTCCTCGACCACCCGGAGACAATCATCATGTGGGAGCTCAACCGGCCCGTTCCCCCGAACCAAACGACCATGGACTCAGATGCCGGCATCTTCCTCCGGCGCGAACCCATCAAAGGCGAAGACGATGCCGCGGATGTTATGATGCACTGCTACCAAATCCCGTTTTGTCTCAACACCGCCCGCCTAGGCTACGACACCCCCATCGATGCCTTTTGCATGACGCCCAACATCCCCCGGCCACGCTCAAAGGGGCAACTGTACCTCACTAGCAGCGATCCAAGCGTGAAACCCGCATTGGATTTCAAATACTTCACGGACCCAGAAGGCTACGACGCCGCAACCATCGTCGCCGGCCTCAAAGCCGCACGCCGCGTCGCGCAGCAAGAACCGTTCAAATCGTGGCTCAAGCGCGAAGTCGCCCCCGCCTCATCCGTCACTACCGACGAAGCGCTAAGCGAGTATGGCAGAAAAGTAGCGCATACAGTCTACCATCCCGCCGGCACGACGAAGATGGGGAACTTGAGCAAAGACGAAATGGCGGTTGTGGATCCCAAACTGAGGGTTAGGGGATTGAAGGGGGTGAGGATTGCGGACGCGGGCGTGTTTCCGGTGATGACGAGTGCGAATCCGATGATGACAGTGCTGGGGATCGGGGAGAGGGCGGCGGAGATGATTGCGGAGGAGGCGGGGTGGCGGAGGGAGGAGAGGGCGAGTTTGTAAGCTGTGGAAGCTTGTGAGTTGGAGGGTGTCTTGGACCGGACTTGTTTGGGTAAGTAGCAAAATTTATGGGACTTTCTTTTTTTCTAGGAACCAACTTTTATATAACACCCAAAATCCACGTAACTAACTGTCTCTTTCATCAAAATCCCGCGTATCACTAAACTTGTAACTATACCCTCGAGACTGACGATGTGAAGAATTGACTACTTTAGAAAAAGAAAGAAAATTTTACCAATAATGAAATGGTAGAATTGTACCTCAAATACGTTCACCGGCTTTATATAACACTCTGATCACCAAGTGTAATTCATCTAAACTCCCCTATTTCAAAGAACCAATCTCATTTTACATCCCAACAACCTCTCCTCTCAACTTCCGACATCTACCTCTCCCCCTCCCCCCCCCACCTCACTAATCAATCCCTCACATCAACCTCTCATTCCCGCAACTCCAACAAAAAACCTTCAAAAGCTATAAATCCGCGCCTCTGCAGAACAAAAACCCAGAAATCCCACACTCCGTCTTTACATCATTCTCCTCTTTCAAAAAAATCTCCTACTTCTTCTCAATATCAACCCCTCCATCTATGTATCTCCGTCGACGAAAATTGTTTTATTGTTTTTATTAAACTATCGGTTTCACGTGATGAGGCGGATCACGAGGGTTTTTGGAATTCGAGAAAGGGGATGAGGATGGAGAGGGGCGGATGACGAAGGCTGAAAATAAAGGTAAGGGGTAAGAAAAAGAAGAAGAAGGGCGAGGGAGACCGGGGAGGATAGAGCAAGAGCAAGAACACACCCTGCCAAACCCCCCACCCTAAGTCACAAAATCCAGGAAACCCCCTCAACAGCAAACCCAACAACTCCAATCCTCGAAGCCCCATTCCCCGATCCAAAAATCTCTCTCCCCATCCTCCCCATACCTGCACTCCTCCATTTGCCCACAACGAAGCCCCACCGAAAAATTCCAAAAAACGCCTCAACCTTTAAGAAACCGTGAGGATATCATCGGTGGGTTAGATGGGTGAGGGGGAGACGGATGAAAGGAAGGAAGGGAGGGAGGGGCAAGGTGAGAACAAGAGATGGGTGAGGTGAGGTGAGGGGGGAGTGCACCATGCAAAATCGCGCGAGGGAATTGGGGAAAGAAAGCAAGCAAGGGGGAAAGGAGGGAAAGCAGTCAATCATACGGGAAGATGGCAAAGAAGAACGTTCGCGCGCGGGGCGCAGAAAATCGGATCTGAAAACCAACGGGGCCCTCGAACCTCGTAAAGAAGAAAAAGAAAGAAAGAAAAAAGATGTCTGTCTGTTTGTCTGTCTGCTTAACCTTGCCCTGGCGGGGTGCAAAAGGTAGAATCTCCCCCTCCCCCCCTCCCACCCCCTCGGGCCACCTTTTTTCCCCCTCCTACACCAACGAACCCATTCCCCGCAGGCGCGAAGAGAGAATAGAGATAAAGAGATAGAGAGATAAAGGCACGTGCACTGACATGCAGAAACGTGTCATTTAATGAAACGAATCCCGGCGTTTGGGAAAAAGTCATTACCGTTATGACCATTTGCTATCTGCCATCTGCCATCTGCTACCGTATGGGTATCTGCCTGATGATATTTCTTATGCGCGCGCTCTGCGCTTCCTCAAGATGAACGAGATGAGAGACAACATTCAGTCCCGCTGGGAGTCAGGGTTCCGAAATTCTGGAAAAGTGAAGCATCAAATAATTCAATATTTGAATCAAAGCTCTCAAAATCGCCCGCTGCGCTTCGCTTTGTCGATAAATTCAGAATCCTTCATGAATATCAAACAGATCAAAATTTGGCAAAACGAAAAGGTATCTCGCGCATTCCGCCCAGATTTCCGGGGTTGTGTATCCCACCCAGCCCTTCCCGCTCTTTTCCATCCAGACGCCTCCCATAACCCGCTGAAACCCTGGATATCCGAACCATTATGCCATTGCTTTTCCTCATGATTGGTCCTCGCTGAAATATCTCTTGCTCTTCCCCGTCAAGCCCGGCCTTGTTTTTAACCCGCTGCCTAGCCCTGCATTGACGTGATGTACCACATGCGGCCTATATACGGCGTCCACTGGGGGCATCCAATCGTCGAGACCGAGAGGAAAGTATTCGTAGAGCAGGTCCGCGGAATCGAGACCTTCGGGGAGGTTGTGCTGGGAGTTGGTGGATAGGAAGACGGCGGAGGAGGCAAAGGATGGGTGTTTGAAAGGTGAGGGAAGAGCTGCTGTCACGGACTTGGTAGTACGGAGGGCTTTGCGTGGCGGAGGACGTTTCATGTCGTTGTCGGTAATGGAGAGAGGCTGTGGACCGGCCGATGGGGATTTTGAGTTTGCGGGGCTGGATTCGTCAGCGGCGGGAGGTGGGAGCGCGGTGCGAGAACCTCCTCTCCGATTCTTCGTCCAGTCGCCATGCGTGGTTGGGGTTTGCATATCCTGTTGGTCGAAGCTAAAAGCAGTAGTGTCGGCCGCTTCGGTCTTCAGCGAGGCTGACGGAGGGCCTGAATCTGACGTCGTATTTCGAGTCAACGGAGGTGGATGCATTCCTTTTCGGCCAGATCCTCCGGTATTACCGACTGGAAAATCCTTCCTTTGTTGAAAGTTTCTCGGACTTCGACCTCGCACGATGATCGCGCCCGACTTGGCCTCGCAGATGGATATCTTGGCACCAGTTGATAATGTGGCCATAACCTTGAGCTTAACCACAAAGTGCTGCTGCAGCTCCTTTCGGCGGCCATTGTTGGCTGTTGCGATTCTGAACTGCAGCCGCTTCCAGGCAATAGGAAAGGTAGCGTAGTCGGCATCCATGTCTTGATTTGACATTGTGTCCAGGATTATCGATGTCGGCTCTTTCTCGGTCCTTTCTTCCGGGGTAGATGTTGCATTCGAAGCAGGCGTCTTCCACGGGACCGAAATGAGCTTCACCGGATGACCCTCCACCGACTCGGTAGCCGAGATAGTCAGCTCTTGTGCCAGTATAGGTATCCTATCCCCCTGATCGGTGAGTATGTACCGTAACGTCCTTGGCAAGGTAATGGATCCGGTGATCTGGAACAGGTTGCGACGATAGCAGGTCAGCTCGGCTGGAGGTGATGTTGTATCCACTGCAGCGAGGCTTGGTGATTCGGCCATGAAGAACATGCCGTGCAACTGCGCAGTAAGAGAGAGGGACGTGCGTCGTAGAGAGTAATCAAGGAGGGTAAAATTGTAGCCGGGCAAGTGGAAGCTCAGAAGCTTGTTATCTCGATCAATCGAGGCGGCCTCTGGCGGAGCGTGTTGTTCGGCTGGGATGGTTTCCACGAGACTTGTAGTATCCGAAAAGGAGTCCTCGTACACGTTGCCCGAGTAAGCACGTGAAGATTCTTGGTGCAACGACGTTGGGAGAAAAGACATCTCATCGCTTTTGATGGGCGTTAGTACCCACAGGAGCATGCCATCGACGTTGCACCGGGTGCAGCTCACCTCCCAAAATCCCCATTCCCATACGTCCCTCCTTGATCGGCAATCCCGAGAGATGGTAAGATGCCAAGGTAGTCGTCCGTTGGTACGTTGTCGAGCGACAGGGGGCTGTGTAGGTACGAAGGCATCACCATGGTATCAAACCCCTCCATTGTTCGATTGTTTGGCTCGAGCGCGAGTTCCGACAGGGTCTCGCAGGCGAACAGGAGGTTTGATAAGACCAGAACACGGAGATTCGAGAGCGCCCGGGTCCTGAAAGCGATCCGAAGCTCGTTCAGCGGTGATGATGGATTCAGTACCTTCTATACATTTATGGCCGTGTATTCATTGGTGATGTCCTGTGAATGTTGACCGTGACATGTTGGGGCTGACTCGGCAGGATTGCAAAGGTCAGAAGCGTCGAGGCGTCGGAGACGTTGGATCTGATAGGATGGAGCAGTGCCTCTTCCTTGCACCTGGACCGCAAGGATTCAGATGAAGAGGAGAACCAGTAGATTTGCGGAGTCTGCGAACAGACGGATTTCCCTACTACTGCTACTTTCTACTCTTTGCTCCAGAATTCCGATGAACAGACTGAAAGTGAGATGATTGCGGAGATGGTTGATGTGGGTGGGGGGGGGGGGGGGCGGGGGGGGGGGGGTGGGATTGCTTCAACCGAGGGCCAAGCAGTACGAGTACCGTAGACTAA
>JAABUL010006129.1_pt1 | contig 14163 bp, 14 predicted proteins | sample 5559151 | NCBI WGS metagenome assembly JAABUL01 (sample SAMN10711876, study PRJNA513368) | rock metagenome | isolation source: Antarctica rocks | place: Antarctica: Victoria Land, Pudding Butte sud | reverse complement strand
AACACTATGTCGATCATGTCCAATCGACTCTCCTACTTCTTTGGCTTGCAAGGCCCGAGTCTGACTGTTGATACCGCATGTTCCTCTGGTTTAGTTGCGCTCCATCTGGCGTGTCAAAGTATCAAGTTTGGAGAATCAAAGATGGTAAGTCGGCATGGATTCGCCCTTGCATCTTGTACTTCGTTCTCTGCCATCTTGGTCACTATCTGTAGCTTCGTAGTGTCTTTTGATCTTTGGCAGCTAACGAACCCGCAGGCGATTGTGGCAGGTGTAAATTTGATGCTATCACCAGACATGACCATGGCACTCGATGCCCTACATCTTCTAAGCCCTGATGGAAAATCGTATGCGTTCGACTCCAGAGCCAATGGCTATGGCCGCGGAGAAGGCTTTGCTGTAGTGATCCTGAAACCCAAAATTGCTGCGATCAGAGACAACGACAGGATCCGGGCGATTGTCCGTGGCACCGGCTGCAACCATGACGGCAAGACGAGAGGCTTACACCTGCCTAGCGCAGAGGCTCAAGAAGCGCTCATCCGCGATACCTATGCAACCGCTGGGCTTGATCTTAAAGATACGGCGTACTGTGAAGCGCACGGGACTGGAACTGCAGTGGGGGACCCACTGGAGGCTAAAGCTCTTGCTGCAACGTTCGGCAAAGCACGAGAATCTTCATTCCCTCTCTTGATTGGGTCTGTGAAAAGCAACATCGGACACTTGGAGGGTGCCGCTGGCCTCGTTGCAGTGATCAAGACCGTCCTAGCGCTTGAGAGAGGGATCATTCCGCCCAGTGTCAACTTTGAGACGCCCACCGCCCGGATTCCCTTTGCTAATAATAACCTAGAGGTAATCACTGCCTTGTTTCAGGCGTGATATCAAGGCTTACGCAATGCATATTAGGTCGTCACCGAGCCAAAGGGATGGCCCGCTGGTGTTCGACGAGCCAGCATCAACTCTTTTGGTTTCGGTGGCACCAACTCGCACGCGATTCTCGAAGGTGCCCATCAATCACAGAAACTCCCGAATGGCTCCGCCGAATATAAACTTCCAAACGGGATTCGGTCCCTTCAGATGAGGTCTGACATAGTCTTAACCAATGGCGTTCATGAAACATCCAAACCAAAACAGCCCAAGTTGTTGTGCTGGTCCACCCACGATGAGAAAGGCATTGAAAGACTATGCGAAAAGTATGCTGATTACCTGAGCTCAAAGACGCCAATTAAAGCAGCAAATTGTACTAGCGCTGACTGTACAAATCTATTCGAGGATTTGTGGTACACTTTGTCGCAACGAAGGAGCAGTCTCGCTTGGAAGTCATGGTGTCTTGCTTCGACAGTTGATGAGCTCCACCAGAAGCTCAAAAGTGGCATTAGCAGACCAGTCCGATCGTCTAAAGCCCCGCAAATCGCTTTCGTTTTCACTGGTCAAGGCGCACAGTGGTATGCAATGGGCCGACAACTATGGACTTACGAGGTGTACCGGAAGAGCGTTCAGCAAGCAGACTCTTGCTTGGCCTTGGCTGGTTGCTCTTGGTCGGTGATTGGTATGCACTTTCCTATCCTTTCCTGCGTGTGCAACCAGGCTAAAACTGCGATCAGAGGAGCTTAATCGCAATGCGGATTCTTCAAAGCTTAATGAAGCCATCTATAGCCAGCCTATATGCACCGTCGTTCAGGTGGCTCTCGTGGAGCTCCTGCGATCGTGGGGTATTCAGCCACGAGCAGTGGTAGGCCATTCGAGCGGCGAGATAGCGGCAGCTTACTGTGTGGGTGCTTTGTCTGCCCAGTCAGCTTGGAAGCTGGCCTATTATCGAGGACAACTTTCCAAGGTGCTCAAAGCTGGCTCTGGGGCCATGATGTCTGTTAGTTTGGGGGAAAAAGAAGCCAACAAATATATCGATGGAATTGCGAAAGGCAAAGCGACAGTCGCATGTATCAATAGTCCTTCGAGCGTGACATTGTCCGGTGATGTGTGTGTGCTTCATCAACTGGAGGGGAACTTGAAGTCGGACGGGATCTTCGCACGGAAGTTGAAGGTTGAGGTAGCATACCATTCACACCACATGAAATCTGTCGCCAACAATTATTTGGAAGCGATCAAAGACACTGAAACAGTCTCATCATCGGCCTATCCGGAAATCAAGATGTTTTCTTCAGTGACTGGTGAAATAATCGATCCCAGCGCGTTGACTCCCGACTATTGGGTCAGAAACCTTGTCTCGCCGGTCAGATTTTCGGACGCTGTGCGCAGTCTCTCTACATATCACCCCGCAAAGCGACGTCGCCGTGTGATCAATGAGAAGTTTGTAGACTTGTGGATTGAGGTTGGGCCTCACGGTGCTTTGGCAACGCCTGTGAAGCAGACGCTTGATGATGATTCGACCGAATACCTCACTGTTTTGCAAAGAGGTAAGGACGCAATTGGCACTGCTTTGGCTGTCGCTGGCGGACTTTGGGCGCGGGATTATCCCGTGGACCTTGTGTCTACCTGCAACTCCAATCGAGCGACGGCAAGGCAGCCATCTCTTCTGGTAGATTCACCGACGTATTCTTGGAAGCACGATGTGAAGTACTGGTTCGAGCCAAGGCTCAGTACCGCGCATCGGTTTCGACAACATCCCCGACAGGACCTACTCGGCGGTCCGGTGGAAGGTTCGAGTGAGCCCGCATGGAGGCAATTCCTGCGGATGTCAGAGAATCCTTGGATGGAAGATCACCAGGTACAATTGGGAGTCGAGTGTTATCTTTCAAGTATGCTAAACTCTGTCAGATACGGTTAAACATCCTATACTGCAGTGCCGGTTTGATGACCATGGCTGTCCAAGGTGCAAAGCAGCTAGCTGAAGATAAGGAATTGCAGGTGTCGGGCTACGAGCTACGAGACGTCTACCTTCATCAATCTTTGAGGATACCTCCTGAAGAAGAGGGAGTTGAATTGATGATGAAATTCAGGGCTCCGACGCCCGAGAAATCAGACTCTGCGGACTCCGAACTCATCATACATACTTTTGTGATCGACTCGCTGGATCCTGGGCAGAAAGATTGGCAGCGCATTTGCTCGGGCAAGATCGTAACACACGTTGACGCCGGTCAGGCATCAATGCCACAGAGTAACAAAGAGTATACGACTCGCTACGAAGACATCACCGCTTCATGCAAACATGAAACCAAAGCAGAGAATTTCTACTTGGAGCTTGCACAAGTAGGAATAGCAATTGGCGCCGCCTTCCGAAACTTAACCCGGATCAGCTCTTCAAACGAGCAATCTTCTTGCAACATCCGAGTGCCTAATGTTGCAGCGACGATGCCCGAGAATTTTGAGTACCCGCACTTAATCCACCCGGCCCTGTTAGAAAGTCTGACCCACATGATGATCCCAGCTCTGACAGGCACCAAGACAGCACTCAAAGAAACATTGGTTCCCATATTCTTCGGAAGCGTGTACATATCTAATGACATCACAATCAAGCCAGGTGATGAGCTACAAGGCTATGCAATCGCAAAATGGCACAATCACAACTTGGCGGAAGGCAGCATCGTTGCATTAGACCCGCGTAAGACGCAGCCGCTTGTCGTTATCACGGAAATGCAATGCCAAGCCCTGCCGACTTGGGACGTCGGGGCAAATGAGTGGCAGCCTGTTTCTGAGACGTCTATAAAATACCGCAAGCTTTGCAGCCAAATGGACTGGAAGATCGACCCCGAGAGCTTCCGCACGAATGAGTCTGTCGATCTCCGACAGTACTTTGACTGCCTATTCCACAAGACTCCCAGCCTCAAGATATTGCAACTCGGAGGTAACCCGGCGAGTGTGAGTACCGCATTGTTGCAGGTTGCCACAGGCGATGGCACGCACCTGCCACGGTTCTACTCGCTGCTATATACTGCGGACTCGGCCAGGGCGATTGCGGATGCAGGCATCGTGCTCGCAGAATGGAGCGCTCATCTCCAATACGAGATGCTTAACGTTGAAGAAGATCTCGCCGAGCAGAACATTGAGCCTGGGACGTATGACCTGGTGATCGCTGATGCAACAGCAGAAACGCCGGAACGGATGAGTCGCTTCCTGGCGCGGATCGAGGATGTATTGAAGCCGAATGGCACATTGGTCCTCGAGGTAGATGCGACTAAATTGGCAAGTCTCGCCTCTGCCACTTGTGGTCTCGCCAATCCAAGTCGAGAGACAATTGCTGTCCAGCCCCATGTCGTTGAAAGCTGGAAGAGGACACTAACGGAGCTTGGCTTCAACAACGGCCCACTCCTAGATAAAGGTAAAACAGGGCCAGATGAATTTGGAACCCAAATGATGGTTGCCACTAATGCAGCAGCCTCTAGCAGCGCATCGCACGATCGTGGTGAAATACTAATTGTGCAGCCAGCCAATGCAGGTCAAGAAGTTGCAGCTTTAACGATCAAAATCGTAGAGAGACTATCGGTACTCGGCTTTAAGACCGCCATCGTGGACCTGTGCGCTGCGCATAAACGTACCCTAGAATCGCATCTCGTGGTCAATCTGGCGGAGATTACTGAATCCCTTTTGTCTAATATCGACTTCACAGCATTCGAAGCTATCAAAGACTTGGTCTTGCGAAGTCGGTCTCTAGTGTGGGTGACCATGGGTGGCATCATGACCGGAGAGAGCCCTGCAATGAGTGTGGCGAGCGGTTTTGGCCGCACGGTACGCTACGAAACTGACTCACCAAACTTCGCTACCCTGGACTTGGGTTCTGCCTCCCAGCTTAACCAAACGGCCACTCACCACTGTTATGCGGAAGCAATTGGCAGAGTGGTTCTCTTGCTTTCCGAAGAGGATGCTGCAGCGAGCTTCGAACGCGAGTTTGCGTACCATGAAGGGCACCTGTACGTCCCAAGAGTCAGTCCGCTTAAGGAGATGAACGACTGGATGAATAGCCCACAAGAGCATCTTGTATTAGAAAAGGTTCGATTGGGCCAGATAGAGTGTCCAATCCAAATTGCTTGGGAGACTGAAGGTGATATCGATGAGCTGCATTTCAAGGAAGACTCGAAAGCGTTGGCTGCTATCGCGGACAACGAGGTTAAAATTGACGTCAAAGTCTCAACCTTGAACATGGCTGATCTGACAGCCTCAACGAATAGCATGGGTCTAGAGTGCGCTGGCGTCATCACCGAATTTGGTCGAAATGTTCGTCATCTTAGGAAAGGGGATAGGGTGGCGGCCATTGGACCAGGCTGTCATCGTACCGCTGTCAGAACGTCTGGAGACCTGTGCCAGCGAATCCCAGAGAGTCTCTCATTCGAACAAGGCGCCTCCATACCAATCGCCTACTGCACTGCCTACCTAGCTCTTATAACAACTGCATCGTTAAAACCTGGTGAGACCGTGCTAATTCACGGGGGTCCAGACGGCATCGACCAAGCAGCTGCCCAACTTGCGCTGCATGTCGGCGCAGAACCATTTATAATGACCCAGTCTCTGGAGAGTCAAACCATTATGATAGATCAACATATAGTTCCCGAAGATCATGTCCTGGCATTTGACAGCTTCGAATTCCCCAGAACCATTATGCGGTTAACAAACGATAAGGGTATCAACGTGGTTCTTGGCAGCTCACTAGGAGAGATCATGAGGCAGTCATGGCACTGCATTGCCAAATTTGGTCGATACATCAACCTACACGTGGGTAGTGAGCGACGAAACCCTACAGAGCTCGATATGCGACCTTTTGAGCGGAGTGCAGCCTTCTCATCCGTCGAGATCATCGCCCTCCTCGAACATGATCCTGCTGAAGTCGCTGAAATCTTCCAACAAGTGCGCTATTTGCTAGACGAAGGCAGCATTACCCCGATATCACCCATCGCCACCTTCAATTACAACAGAATTGCAGAAGGATTTGCGACTCTGCGCTCGGCCAGTTGCCCGGGAAAAATTGCGTTTTCAGCCCAGAAAGGAGATCTTGTTCCGGTATGTCACTAAACCAAGCGATGACCCTGATAGAACTGACCCGCACTGCAGGTCGCGCGCGCGGCCTCGAAACCCTTTACAGTCAACCCAGAAGCTTCCTACGTACTTGCAGGAGGTCTCGGCGGCCTCGGACGAAGCGTGGCACAATGGCTGATCTCGCATGGCGCCCGGTCACTAATCTTTCTCTCAAGAACCGGAGCCCAAAACCCAGACATCACATCCTTCGTGACGGGTCTCAGAGCTCAGGGCATCAATATTGGGGTCTACAAGTGCGATATCAGCGATCCACAGCAACTATCGGAAACAATCGAACAATGCACCTCCGCCCACCCCCCAATCCGTGGCGTCATCCAATGCGCCATGAACCTGCAGGACTCAGCCTTCGAGAACATGACCACCGAACGTTGGCAGGCGGCTCTCTTGCCCAAAGTCCAGGGGAGCTGGAATTTACACGCTTCTCTCCCGCAGGACATGGATTTCTTCATCATGCTTGCCTCGTTCGTAGGCATCACCGGTAATCGCGGCCAAGCCAACTACGCAGGCGCCAACGCTTATCAAGATGCGCTCGCCCTCCACCGCAGAGCGAGGAATCTACCGGCCACATCCATCGATCTTGGCTATATGCACGGGATTGGGGTTGTAGCCGATAAATGGGCGCAGACATCAAAACTGCGGAGCTCCGGGTTCGAGGGCATGAAGGAACAGGGGCTGCATATTTTGCTCGAGGCCGCCATCACAGGCAGAGTGCGCGGAGTCCAGGGGACGAGTGTACCGAGCCAGGTTATCACTGGTGTGAGCACAGGAGGTATGATAGAGCGCAGCGGGGCTATGGATCTAGCGTGGATGAAGGATGCCAAATTTTCCTACCTGAAGACCGTCGACTCTAGACAGACAAAGGAAACGCGCACATCCGGCAGCGAAGCCTCCCAGCTAAAGCGACGCTTACGTGAGGCCAGCACCAAGATCGATTCCACAGCCGTGGTCGAAGAAGCGCTGATTGCGAAACTGGTACAGTCAACCGGTCTTGATATCCGTGAGCTGAATGAGAACAAACCGATTCACGCACTGGGGCTGGACTCGTTGGTGGCGATCGAGCTGAGGGGGTGGGCGAAGAGGGAGTTGAAGGCTGAGATCTCGGGCGTGGATATCTTGAGTAATGTTCCCATCCGGGATGTCGCTGCGAAGATGGCTGAGGCGTCTGGGTTGGTTGATATAAGTGTTTGGGGGTAAGGTGCGCGGTGGGGAGGGGAAGGCAGTGTATACATGAAGAGCTGATGAGAGAGGTGCATGCATTGGAATTGTCTAGAGATTTTCAACATAAAGTGTTTGTTCAACACCATCGACATCACATCCAAGGCTCAGATGAGGCCTCCGTTCTACCGTCGCTCTTCTGGTGAGGAGAAGCATGTCGGAGAGGATACTACCATATGTGGAGGCGATGCGCGATGAATATGATAGACTTGAAATGCATAGTGCTTTTCAAGCTTTAACAACAGTAAGGCAGACAGAGATTAAGCAGAATGAGATACACAGATAGAGCTTGAGCGGTGATTGCATAGTGTGCGGGCGAGAAGGCTTGCAGAGTCATGGGGTCACTGTTGGACTTCCCCCCTAGGTTGGGATCTAGCTCCCCTTATTTTGAAAGGCCGGTAGCTTCTCACAATTATCATGAGTATAGCGACTTAGATAATCCGGCTACCGACAGGTCAAAGGCCCGCCGACTGCCATTAGAATACTAGTACATTGGTGTGGATTCTTGGGAACCAGGACGAGAGAAGGAAAGTCGATTGTGCACTGACCAGAAATCCAAGGGCGCTAGTGCAGGCTAGCGGGAGGACCCTTGATGACGCTTGGCAGTTGATCACAAGGAAGCTGCTCTCCGTGAATCGTGAATTTCTGCAGTTCGCGTTGCCAATTAGCACGTCCTCTGCTCTGACCTTGCTTTGCATTATGCTACTCATGCCACTCTGTTTGTGAGAGCAGCATCAGAGCGTTCTAACCGTGGCACCCTGTCACAAGAAGCCGGCAGTGCTTCCAGGCACTCCACTTGAGGCATGGGCAACTGCGGGTCTTCCTGCTGCCGAGGTACCTAACGAGATGCAAAGGATGGCACTGCGAATGTTTACTGACAAAGCCGGCAGGGCGATCAAGAGATGGCTTGTACGAGCCTGCTCTGGCGGACAGCGAGCGGGAAGCTGTCGCAGATCTACTGCAATATCTCGAGAATGTACGTACTGCCGACTCGAATCTCAGGATCCCTTTTTGATCAACGCCACAGCGAGGGGAGACCGACTTCTTTACTGGAGAGCCTCTTCGGTCTCTGAGCACTTTGGTCTACTCCGAGAATGTCGACCTCCAGCGCAGTGCGAGCTTAACGTTTGCCGAGATAACAGAGCGCGGTATGAGACTGCTTGGAGTTTACGTCTCAGGAACACAACAAGGATGCTGACCACTTTTCCAGATGTGAGAGAAGTGGACAGAGACACCCTCGAACCCATCCTCTTCCTTTTACAGAGCGCCGATATCGAGGTTCAACGAGCTGCAAGTGCTGCGCTGGGGAATCTAGCTGTTAACAGTGAGCAAACCAAAGGTCTCCACAAGAAGCATAAGCTTACGACGAAACAGCCGAGAACAAAGTTTCGATTGTTCTTCTTGGAGGGTTGTCACCCCTTATACGGCAGATGATGTCTACAAACGTTGAGGTGCAATGCAATGCGGTGGGCTGTATAACCAATCTGGCAACTCACGAAGATAATAAAGCCAAGATTGCGAGATCTGGAGCACTGGGACCGCTGACTCGACTTGCCAAATCGAAGGATATGCGAGTCCAAAGGAATGCTACTGGGGCTTTACTGAATATGACACACTCGGGTCAGTGTCCCTAGTCAAGACGGTACGGAGAAGGAAGACTGACAGGCATCACAGATGACAACCGGCAGCAACTTGTCAATGCTGGTGCCATCCCAGTCCTCGTGCAACTCCTCTCATCCCCTGACGTTGATGTCCAATACTATTGTACTACCGCCCTTAGCAATATAGCAGTCGATTCCGGTAATCGAAAGAAGCTAGCACAAACAGAATCGCGGCTTGTTCAGTCGCTTGTCCATCTGATGGACTCTTCCTCACCCAAGGTACAATGTCAAGCCGCACTGGCTCTCCGAAATCTGGCCTCGGACGAGAAATACCAGTTGGAGATCGTCCGAGCCCGAGGGCTACAGCCACTCCTCCGATTGCTTCAATCATCCTATCTTCCTCTCATACTATCCGCAGTTGCATGCATTCGAAATATATCTATCCACCCTCTCAACGAATCACCTATAATCGAAGCCGGTTTCTTAAAACCCTTGGTCGAGCTTTTAGGATCAACAGACAACGAAGAGATTCAATGTCACGCGATCTCAACCCTTCGCAATCTAGCTGCCAGCTCTGACCGGAACAAGCAATTGGTGCTGGAAGCCGGCGCGGTGCAGAAATGCAAAGAGCTCGTTCTCAATGTGCCTCTTAGCGTCCAATCGGAAATGACCGCCGCCATTGCAGTGCTTGCACTCAGTGACGAGCTGAAAGCACACTTGCTGAATCTTGGTGTATTCGACGTCTTGATCCCATTGACTGCCGCGGACTCGATTGAGGTTCAGGGCAACAGTGCTGCGGCCGTAGGCAATCTTTCGTCAAAAGGTAAAGCACTTTTCCCCCAAATCATGTCATCGCTAACAAGGATGTAGTGGCAGATTATTCCATCTTTGTCAAGAACTGGACACAGCCAAACGGAGGTATTCACGGCTATCTCAATCGCTTCCTGGCTAGCGGTGATCCCACTTTCCAGCACATCGCAATATGGACTTTATTGCAACTGCTTGAGTCCGACGATAAAAGTTTGGTGGACCTTATATCGAAAGCCGATGATGTCATACAAATGATCCAAGCCATCTCCGACAAAAACATTGAGTCCGATGAGGAGGAGGGAGAAGATGGGGAGGGGGAGGTAGTTGCACTAGCACGCAAGTCTCTCGAACTCTTCAAAGGAGATCGAGTGCCCGAACCAGCAAGAGCAACACTGACCGAGGGCTGATAACCCTGGCTGACGTTCTCACACCAAAAACGTCTTCACTTACACTTTCATCAGTACACTTTCTGGCGCTTCATTATCACCTGCAAGGCGCTCTGGGCATGTACCTCATATTTCTCATGGATTGAGTACCATGGAGACGAGGCAAGGAGTTCAAAGGTTACCTGTTGTTGGAGGTACTCGAGGCATTCGGTTTTCCATTCCCATATTTCTATAAATACTGTGCATATATCCATAGGCAGACCATATCAAAGATTCATTCCCGTTCATGAAGCTTCAAGTCGGAAATTCACTCGTAGAAATCATTGATGATGCAGCTAGTCTCCTCCCGCCAACACATTCGACCCTGACCTCCGATCTCACCACAACCTCAGAATGACAACCTCACTTCCCCCACTAGCCTACCCAGGCCTCCCCCTCGGCCCCTCAACATCCTACAACCCCGGCCCAGGAACTCACCTCCAACCCTCCAGCACCAACGGCCCCTCTCAAATCCTGGCCTCCCTCGCCGGCCGCCCCATCCTCCTCCCCGCGCCACCCAAATCCGGCGCTCCGAAATCGCTCCCTACGATCTCGATCCCGCGCCTGCTGCCTTCGCCGTCACACGTGCAGGTGTTGAGTCGGAATGTGGGGAGGACGAATACGCTGCCCGGGGTTGGGGGGGTGGTGTTGGGGGTTGTGAGGAGGGTGAGGGGGAGGCAGGTTGATGTGGGGATTGTGGTTGTTTATGGGGAGGGGACGGGAGAGGGCAATGTGTGTGCGGATGAGTGGCCGGCTGTGTTGAGGAAGGAGGATGTGAGGGCTACGGAGAAGGAGAAGGTTGTTTGTGCGGAGGGGTTTCGGGTTGGGGATGTGGTTAGGGGTGTTGTGGTATGTTTTTCTCTTTTTTGTGTTGGTTTTGGATCTATGGGAATTAGGGGGTGTGTGGGTTTTTAGGGAGCTAGGTGGAAAGATGCTGATGTTATGTATGTGTGTGGGCAGATCAGCTTGGGCGATCAGTCGAATTACTATTTGACTACTGCGAAGAATGAGTTGGGGGTTATTATGGCGAAGAGTGAGGCTGGGAATACGATGTATCCGATTTCTTGGAGGGAGTTTAAGGATCCGGAGACGGGGGCGGTGGAGAGTCGGAAGGTTGCGAAACCGTTCTGATGGAGGGGAGGTTGGGGTTTGAGAGTTGCTAGGCACCTGTGGGCTTTTGGTCTTTGCTACCACGATACAGGGACTGGGAAGGCTTGGGGTGAGCCCAGATTGACCGCTTCAGCAAGTGACAATGTGTTCTGGTATGTATGTATCTGATGGTTTCAGGAGGAGCCAAGCTCACTGTCTCATGCAGAAAACCCGGCCGAGAGAATCTAGTCCATAGCAACGTGTGATGACTTCAGGCCCCAGCTTGAGGGCTTGCTCCATGCTCTTTTTGAATTGGCCGAGCCTAGCGGCCGTTTGTTTGCTTCTATTTGCCACCACAGACAATCTTTCGTTCTTCCTATCGAACGAACGTTCCAGAAGTGACGTTTCTCCTTTTCAGATCTAGATCTCCACCAACAGTCTCCAACCAGATCGTTCCGACGCCTCTGTGAACTGCTCTGTCGTCAGCTCTCAGCATAACATCTGACAGACATCAAGGCCAAATTGTGGAAGGATTGATATGGCACAAGAGAGGCAGCACGAAAGGATGAAGACAACGGTGATAGCGGTCAGCTACTAGTCAGGGGTATGGAGGCAAAGGCTGGCTGGAACCGTATCACTTAAACCGCGAGAAATAAATAATACAGCACGGCGCGTGTACATAGTAGACCTGTCTGTCCAGCCAGTCATTACTCCGAACAAAGCTTATTGCGTTCAAGCATCAAAGCCCCTCATTACTGTTACAGCCCTTCTCCCACGTCACCGGAGCCTCGACGAAGGCAGGCTGGAACCAGTTACCCTGCTGAGCCTAGAAGGTGCAGTTTCCCCAGATTTACGTAAATAGTGCGTGCTAGAATCGATTGGTGTCCGCTGGTGCTGGAAACTTACCACATCTGTACCAACCGGGCGTGCCGGCCTTGCCTCCGTACCCTTGTGACCTTGCGATTTTGTGAAAAGGAGATGGAAGCGATCCAGTGGTGTCACTGCTCTACCGCCAAACAGACAGCGGCCCAAAGTCTTTCCATTCTATTACGCCCTCGAAATACTACTGGTACTACACTATTGACTATTGCACCACTCAGCCAGACCACGTGAAAGGCAAAAGGGCTTACACCATACTACAGTCATCATGTATATCAGTATGATGAATAAGACCCTTTGTCGCCCCAAGCATGGCAATGAGCCTGACCTCCCCATTCCTCTCCCAAATACCAACATCATCCTTTCCCTCTCTAGCCTCGCACCTTCCCGCCGCCAACGATGCCTTTGCCAACCGGTGTGCGGAGCGCTGCTCTGAGAACCTCCAAAGCTCTGAAAACCCCTTCGAATCACAGCGTTGATCACCCCGACGGCCGAGAGTCTCTAGACAGACGAAACAGCGGTGACCGAAAGCCATCAGTCGCAGTCATGGATCTCTTCAGAAAAGACCACGGCAAGGACAAGCGCAACAGCCTCTCCATGGCCGTTGGCCGTTCCAATTCCCCCGCAAAAGGCAGTCCGAAGAACAGTCCAAAATTGGCTCCTTCAAAGCCTGCGAAAATGGCAATTGACATGGAGTCACCACCACTCGTTTTCTACGGCTCCACAACCCAATCTTCTGGCGCTCTTATGTCCGGTTCCATCCTCCTCACAGTGACCGACCCCGACATAACGCTCCAATCCATGGAAATGCACCTCTTCGCCCGCATAACTTTCAAACGACCAGTCCACAAAGACTGCCCAGCCTGCACCACGAAGGATACCACTCTCTTCAGCTGGAAATTTCTCACCGAGCCCAATAGGTTTAACAGTGGCATCCACACCTTCCCATTCTCCTATCTACTGCCTGGTCACGTTCCAGCAACCGCCCACAACCATCTTGGTAAGATCGACTACGTTCTCGAAGCCAATGCCGTCACCTCACTCTCGGAATCCATACCCGTCTCTCGTACGCTCACCATTCAACGTGCTCTCATGCCTACAGGCGATAAAACCTCCGTTCGCATCTTCCCACCCACAAATCTCTCCGTCCGAGTCGTTCATCCTTCGGTTATCCACCCCATTGGCGAATTTCCTGTTCAAATGACCCTTACAGGCATCATTGACAAGAGCTTGAAGAACATCGAGCGGCGCTGGCGGATCAGGCGTGTGAACTGGAAGTTAGAGGAAAGAAGCAAGATCATCAGTGCTGCGTGTGCGAAGCATGCATCCAAGATAGGTGGGGAGGGAAAGGGCATTCTTCACGAGGATATCCGCACACTGGCAAGTGATGACGTGAAAAGCGGATGGAAGACCGATTTTGGTACCGAGGGCGGCTCGATCGAATTTGAGTGGAGCGTAGCCATCACACCCAACTCGAATTCTTGCTGCGATGTCGTCTCGCCTACCGGCCTGGAGGTATCCCACAAGCTTCACCTGGAAATCATCGTTGCAGAAGAGCAGACAGCCGGCGTAGGCAAAGACAGAGCTGCACCGACAGGCTCAGCTCGGGTACTGCGCATGGAATTCAAATTGCTGCTGACGGAGAGGAGCGGCATGGGTATCAGCTGGGACGAGGAGATGCCGCCAATGTACGAGGATGTGCCGAATAGTCCGCCGGGATACATCAAAATAGACGATTACGAAGGTGATCTTGGGGAGGATGAAGAATTGGAGCGGATGCGTCAGTGAGGTTTCTCATCTGTTGAGATACTTTGCTGACGTCTCTCCTTTGCAAAACGTAGCGGAACCCCCTCGTCCCGAAGAAGACGGAACCCCCCGCGGACCTTCACGTCTACAGGACATCGGGAACCTGCTCAGTCGCGATGCGCAAATCGAGAACTCCGAGATGAGGAGCAAAGGCCAGTAACTTGGAGGACTGTCCTCTCGCTTCCGCAAATCTGTCCGAGCAGGAGGGAAGTCTCTCTATTGACGACCTAAAAAACACGTCATACCGCTGCTCCGGTCCGTGCTTCACAATTCACGGTTCTTCTCTGACAGGAATCAAGGAACAGGAGAGACCTTTGGTCTGGATCTGAGCGACTGTCCAATCTGCCAAGCAGTGCTAC
>JAABUL010006124.1_pt1 | contig 14174 bp, 10 predicted proteins | sample 5559151 | NCBI WGS metagenome assembly JAABUL01 (sample SAMN10711876, study PRJNA513368) | rock metagenome | isolation source: Antarctica rocks | place: Antarctica: Victoria Land, Pudding Butte sud | reverse complement strand
GGCGGTCGCGCGTCGACTTGTCCAGGTCGGAGCCGAACTGCGCGAAGGCCTTGAGTTCGTTGTACTGCGCCAGGTCGAGGCGCAGGCCGCCGGCCACCTTCTTCATGGCCTTGATTTGCGCCGAACTGCCCACACGTGACACCGAGATGCCCGCGTTGATGGCCGGCCGCTGGCCCGCGTTGAACAGGTCCGATTCGAGGAAGATCTGGCCGTCGGTGATCGAGATCACGTTGGTCGGGATGTAGGCCGAGACGTCGTTAGCCTGCGTCTCGATGATCGGCAGCGCCGTCAGCGACCCCCCGCCGTAGTCCTCGTTGAGGCGCGCGGCGCGTTCCAGCAGACGCGAGTGCAGATAGAACACGTCGCCCGGATAGGCCTCGCGGCCCGGCGGACGGCGCAGCAGCAGCGAGACCTGGCGATAGGCCACGGCGTGCTTGGACAGATCATCATAGACGATCAGCGCATCGCGCCCGCTCTCCATGAACTCCTCACCCATGGCGCAGCCGGCGTAGGGCGCGATGTACTGCTGCGCGGCCGGGTCCTCGGCCGTGGCGGCGACCACGATCGTATACTCCATGGCCCCGGCCTCTTCAAGGCGGGCCACCAGCGCCGCCACATTGGCTGTTTTCTGTCCGATGGCCACGTAGATGCACAGAAGGTTCTTGCCCTTCTGGTTGATGATCGTGTCGACGGCCACGGCGGTCTTGCCGGTCTGCCGGTCACCGATGATAAGCTCACGCTGCCCACGGCCGATCGGGATCATAGCGTCGATGGCCTTGATGCCGGTCTGCACCGGCGTGTTCACACTCTGTCGCGTGATAACGCCGGGCGCGACGCGCTCGATATCGCGCACCTTGTCCGTGTTGAGGGCTCCTTTGCCGTCGATCGGTTGACCCAGCGCGTTGACGACGCGTCCGAGCAGAGCGTCGCCGACGGGCACCTGGACGATGCGCCCGGTACCCTTGACCTCGTCACCCTCTTTGATCTGCTGGTAGTTGCCCAGCACGATCACGCCGACATTGTCCTCTTGGAGGTTGGAGGCCATCCCCAACGTGCCGTCGGGGAACTCTACCAACTCGTTATACTTGACGTTCCGCAGGCCGAAGACCTGCACGATACCGTCGCCGACCTGGATCACCGTTCCGACCGACACGGCTTGCACCGGCTGCTCGAAATGCTCGATCTGGTCCTTGATGACCTGGGTAATCTCGTCCGCCCTGATTGCCATACTTTCCCTCACTAGCCTGCGACCGCCTCCCCACTGCGGTGGGGACCCCGATGGCAGCATTACGCCGACTGCGGTCGGATGTAGGGGCGTATTGCATACGCCCTCTTGCTTGCACCCAGAGCGTATGCAATACGCCCCTACCAGAATCGTCCTGGCGCCGCAGGGCCTTACACATACATTTTATGTTATTTAGCGACCTATTAGTTGCGCCTGGATGCCCCGTAGGCGTCCAGCGATGCTGGCGTCGATCAACTCATCGCCGATACGCACGACCAAGCCGCCCATGATGGAGGGGTCAACCTTCTCTGCGAGGTCGACGGTCTTGCCGCTGCGCCGCCCCAATTGGTCGCGTAGGTTAGCGCGCTGTTCATCGGTCAGGGCGATGGCGGAGGTGACCTGCGCCGTCACACGGCCCTCGCGGTCGCGCTCGATGCGCTCGAACTGCCGCGCGATAGCCAGAATTAGCGCCGCGCGCCCACGCTGTACCAGCAATAGCACCAGGTTGACGGCCAGAGGATTGACACGTCCCTGCACCAGTCCGCGCGCATCCTCCATGCGCCGCGAACGGCCCCGCTTGGGGTCATCGAGCTGGGAAGCGACCGGCGTAGAGCGCCACACATCGGTGAGCGTTTGGAGATCGCCGCGCCACTGGTCAAGGCTATCGTGCTCGACGGCGAGTTCGATGATCGCCTGCGCATAGCGCCGGGCCACGGCGGTATCGGTAGCGGCCATAGTTTAACGCCCCCTGCCGACATCGGCGATCGTCCGGTCGGCTAACTCGTGGTTCACATTGGCGTCAAGCGAGCGGTCGAGCACACGCCGCGCCGCCTCGATGGCGGAGCGGCCGGCCTCGCGGCGCAACTCGTCCACGGCGGCCTGTCGTTCGCGCCCGATAGCGTCCCGCGCGCGCGCCACCAACGCGTCGGCGTCGCGCTGCGCCTGCTCCACAAGCAATTGGCGCTGGGCAACGGCGGCCGTGTTAGCCGACTCGACGATGCCCAGCGACTCAGCGCGGGCGCGCGCGAGTTGCTGCTCAATCTCGCACTGGGCTTCTTGGGCGTCACGGATATTCTCCTCGGCCGTCCGCAGCCCCGTTTCGATGCGCTGGCTGCGTTGCCGCAGGATTTTCCCGACCGACCGCGCCGTCAGACGCCATAGGCCATAGACAAAAACGATAAAGGCGGCGATCTGTAGGAGGGCGGATACATTGATCATGGTTAGGCTATCCCACTTCCCGCGGCGACCGCTGACTCCGCCACCTCACGGTTGGCCGCGTTATCGAGTGAACGGCCGGCCACCCGGCTGGCGACGAGGATGGCCAGGGCGCTCGTCTCGCGCCTCAGTTGGTCGAGCACCGCATCCCGCTCACTGCGGATCTCTTGCTGCGCCTGCTCGATCAGGGTGTTCGCCTGGGCCTGCGCCTGTTCCATCAGCGCCTGACGCTGGGCGGCGGCGTCCTTCGTGGCCGCGCCGATGACGCCCTGGGCCTCGACCCGCGCGGCGTCCAACTGGCGTCGCACCTCACGCTGCGTCTCCTCAGAGAGGCGACGGCTCTCCTCGGCGGCGCGCTGCCCCGCCTCGACGCGCGCGTCGCGCTCTCGGAAAATCTTCGCGAGCGGTTGATAGAAAACAACGTTCAGCAGGGCGAGGAACAGCAAAAAGAGGATGACCTGCACGATAATCGTCAGATCGAGATAGATCGGTATGGTAGCGGCAATAGGATAGATCACGACATTCCCCTCAGGCCCTGGCCACGGATCGCGGCCAGGGCGCAACGCTTGACAACGTCTACTTGTTCGAAGTGACGAAGATCAAGATGATGCCGAACACGAGGGCGATGATGGGATAAGCTTCGATCAGGCCCACGCTGATGAACATCGTGGTGAGCAACTGGCCGCGCGCCTCCGGCTGTCGCGCGATGCCCTCGACGGTGCGGCTCGTCACCAAACCGTCACCGATACCGGCGCCGATCGCGCCCCCCCCCAGGATCAATCCAGCCCCAATGAAACTACCCAAAAGCGCTGCTGCGTGAGCGTCCATGCAAACCCCTTCTACACCAGAATGTCGCCCCGCGCCACCCGCGGGACTGTTATATTGCCAACGCTGTTAACTATACGGTACCGGGCGGGTTGACCGCGCCCTCTCTTCTAAACGCCCCTCGGTCAATGTCCCTCGGTGCTCGTCGACAGGCCAATGTACGCCACGGTCAGGACCGCGAAGATAAAGGCCTGGATGGCGTCGATGAACGTATTGAGCACAAACCCCAACCAGTCCGCGATGGGTAGTCCGACGAGGAGAAAGCCACTGCCCAACAGAGCGCCGAAGACGAGGAGGAGGACTTCACCGGCGAAGATGTTGCCGAAAAGACGGAAAGCCAACGTAAGCGGCCGGGTGATCTCCTCAATGAGGTTGATCGGGAACAGCCACCAGTACGGCTCGAAGAAATGCTTGAAGTACCCGCCGCCGTGACGCGCGCGTACCGCGAGTATCTGCAGCAGGACGAAGACCATCAGCGCATATCCGATAGTCGTGTTGATGTCGCTCGTCGGCGAGTGCCAGAAGCCGCCGGGCAGCGGGACGGGGATCTCGCCGATCAAGTTGGCGATCAGGATGAGCAGAAACAGGGCCACCGCCAGCGGGCCGATACTCTTCACGCGCTCATTGCCCAGGCTATCGGCCACGAAACCATTGACAAACTCGAAGGAGTACTCGAGCACGTTCTGGACACCGCGGGGCCGCGTGAGCGAGAGGCGCGTGCGCACAAACAAGGCGAGCGCCAGGACGATGGCCATCGAAATGAGCGTCATCACGATCGTATCCAGGTTAATCTGGGAGCCGATAAATTCGGTGGACGACGGCGCGCACCCGCCCTTGTGGGGGAATATGCAGACGAACGTATGCTCACCGATGTGGTTGCTCAAATCGCTACCTGACGTCTGACCGGGACCCGCGGCGCCCACACGAGCCCCAGCCACGATCCGGCCCGGCAGATAGCGAATCATGTCCAGCATCATAAGGTTAGCCATAGACAGGTGTACCATCCTCTTTTCTCCACCGCGTCGCGATGGCCCGGGACATATAGACCAGGCTCACTATAAAGTAGAGGGCGATGCCGCAAGCCAGGGCGGCCACGTTGATACCATTCGCGCGCGATGCCGCGACGACGATCACAATGATGAGGGCGAACCGCGCCAGCATGTTGCGCGGCATCGTCTTGGATAATCCCTGCCAGGGCTCACGCCCTCCCAGCGTACGGTCGAGCTTGCGCGCCAGCAAGAAACTGTTGAGCATACCGACGACCAGGCCAAGGAGGAGGCCGCGCACGACATCAGGATGCCCGGCCACAGCGAACGCCACAATGAAAGGTGTATGCGCGGCCGTCGCGACCACCCCGCCGGAAACAGCCAAAGAGCGCAGTTCCATTTTCCTCCGTCTCGCCGGTGAGGCGGACAAGCGCCATATGGCGCCTACATCGAGCGTACGATCGGGGCTATGATGAGGTAAGCCGTGTAGAATGCGCCGATTAACCCAAGGAGCAGGCCACCGAGCAAGCCCCAAGGACTACTGTGCAACATGCCGTCGGCAAAGAGCCCTATCAGGACACCGGCCAAGACCGAGATAGCAATATCAAGGCCACAAGCGGTTACTACGCCCATGGCCTTAAGGAGCGTCGCGCGCTCGGTATTGTTGTGCTTTTGTCCCACTGCATCGCCGGACTTACAGGTATCCAGTCGTACCGGCTCCTCTACTACTATACCAGCTACATACGACGGGGTAAAGCTCTCGTTAGGGCCGTAATGCCCTGGTCTATGAAAAATCGGGCTTGCTATTGTTATGACGACTTGCTATAATCATAGGTTGCCGGACAAATTTAGGGGAGGGGGCTGTATGCCCCTTTTTTGTACACCCCTACCACCCACTCGTTCCGGCTGGCGGTAAAGCCCAGGGCAGGCAAGGAGAAGACCATACATGGCATTAGCGGTTGAGAGTCCTACACGCGTTTCTTTCGGTAAGCTCGCGGATGTTCTGCCGATGCCCAACCTGATCGAGATGCAACTCAGTTCCTTTAAGTGGTTTCAGGCTGAGGGGCTCCAGGAGCTATTCGCTGAGATCTCGCCGATACAAGATTTCTCGGGCAAGATGGAGCTGGAGTTTAGCGTTCCCCCCGATCCTTTCGGTAAGCCGAAGTATTCGGAAGCTGAGTGTCGCGAACGCGATATGACGTACTCCGCTCCTCTCAATATCCGCGCCAGGCTCGTCATCAAAGAGACGGGCGAGATCATCGAAAAGACGATCTTCATGGGCGACTTCCCGCTCATGACCAAGCAGGGTACGTTTATTATAAACGGTTCCGAGCGTGTCGTGGTGAGCCAATTGGTGCGTTCGCCTGGTGTCTATTATACACACGATACCGACCCGTCGACGGGCCGGCTGCTCTATATGGGCAAAGTCATCCCCAACCGCGGCGCCTGGCTCGAGTTCGAGACCAGCAACCGCAATGTGCTCACGGTCAAGGTCGACCGCAAGCGCAAAATTCCCGTGACGACGCTCCTACGCGCCGTCTGCTACGACATGCCCAAGGATGAGCGCTTCGACAGCGACGATAAACTCCGTGAGCTTTTCGCCGACGCTGATACCAATCCCAATCACCACTATATCCAGACGACCCTGGACAAGGACACCGTGAAGGACGCCGAGGGCGCCTTGCTCGAGGTCTATAAGAAGCTGCGTCCCGGCGACCCTCCGACCCAAGAGAACGCTAAGTCGCTGATGCAGTCGTTGTTCTTCAACCCGCGCCGCTACGACCTCGGCCGCGTCGGGCGCTACAAGCTCAATAAGCGCCTCGAACTCCCCGTGAGCGCCGACGAGCGCACGCTCACGCCGCGTGACCTCGTGGCCATCGTGCGCAAGCTGATCGAGGCCGACAACTCGGTCGACTCCGACGCCGGCCCGATTCATGAGGACGACATCGACCACCTCGGCAATCGCCGCGTCCGCTCGGTCGGCGAACTGCTGCAAAACCAGTTCCGCATCGGCCTGCTCCGCATGGAGCGCGTCATCAAGGAGCGCATGACGATCCAGGACCCCTCGTCGGCTACCCCCGGCGCCTTGATCAATATCCGCCCCGTTGTCGCCTCTATCAAGGAGTTCTTCGGCGGCTCGCAGCTCTCCCAGTTCATGGACCAGACTAACCCCCTGGCCGAGTTGACCCACAAGCGCCGCCTGTCGGCGCTTGGACCGGGCGGCCTCTCGCGTGACCGCGCCGGCTTCGATGTGCGCGACGTCCACCACTCGCACTATGGGCGCATCTGCCCCATTGAGACTCCTGAGGGCCCAAACATCGGCCTGATCGGTTCGCTCGCCACCTACGGCGTGCCCAACCGCTACGGCTTCATCGAGACCCCCTACCGTAAGGTGCTGCGCGCGCTGTCGGTTAATGACCCGCGCCTGGCCGGTCAGATCCTGGGCGAGGACGCGCGCGACGAGGCCGGCCAGACGTTCGCACGCAAGGGCGATGTTATCACCGGCGGCGTGCTCACGGCGCTGCGCGCCAGCTCCGATGGCGCCACTGGCGCGGAGCGGCAAATGCGCATCCAGCCTGTCGTGACCGACGACATCGCATACCTCACCGCCGACGAGGAGGAACGCTTCGTCGTGGCGCAGGCCAACGTCGAGTTGACACCCGACGGCCACTTTGCTCAGGACCGCATCTCGGTGCGCTACAACGACCGCTTCACCGAGCTGGCTCCCGACCGCATCGACTACATGGACGTTTCGCCGCGCCAGTTGGTCTCGGTAGCGACGGCCATGATCCCCTTCCTGGAGCACGACGACGCCAACCGCGCCCTCATGGGCTCCAACATGCAGCGCCAGGCCGTCGCTCTGGTCCGCCCTAAGGCCCCCGTCGTCGGCACCGGCATGGAATACCAGGCCGCCCGCGACTCCGGCCAGGTCGTGGTGTCCGAGCAGGCCGGTACGGTGCTCAGCGCTACCGGACACGAGATCGTGATCCGTGACGAGCGCGATGAGGAGCACGTCTACCCGCTGCGCAAGTTCCAGCGCTCCAACCAGGGCACCTGCATCAACCAGCGGCCTGCCGTTAAGGCCGGCCAGATTGTCGGCCTCAACGAGGTCATCGCCGACAGCAGTTCGACCGACAACGGCGAGTTGGCCCTCGGCCAGAACGTGCTGTGCGCCTTCATGGCCTGGGAAGGCGGCAACTATGAGGACGCCATCCTCATCGCTGACCGCGTCGTGCGCGAGGATGTCTTTACCAGCATCCACATGGAGAAGCACGAGGTCGACGCGCGCGACACCAAGCTCGGCCCTGAAGAGATCACCCGTGACATCCCCAACGTGGGCGAGGACGGCCTCAAGGACCTTGATGAGCGCGGCATCATCCGCGTTGGCGCCGAGGTACAGCCGGGCGACATCCTGGTCGGCAAGATCACGCCCAAGGGCGAGACCGAGTTGACCGCCGAGGAGCGCCTGCTGCGCGCCATCTTTGGCGAGAAGGCCCGCGAGGTCAAGGATACCTCCCTGCGTATCCCGCAGGGTGAGCGCGGCAAGGTCGTGAACGTGCGCGTCTTCTCACGCGAGGCCGGCGACGAATTGCCGCCGGGTGTGAACCAGTTGGTCCGCGTAGCCATCGCGCAGAAGCGCAAGCTCGCCGAGGGCGACAAGATGGCTGGCCGCCACGGCAACAAAGGCGTGGTCTCGCGCATCGTGCCCGCCGAGGACATGCCCTTCCTGCCCGACGGTACACCCGTGGATATCATCCTGAATCCGCTCGGCGTGCCCTCGCGTATGAACATCGGCCAGGTCCTCGAAACGCACCTGGGGTGGGCCGCGCAAGCGCTCGGCTTCACCACTGCGTCGCCTGTCTTCGACGGCGCGACGGAGACGCAGATTCGCGAACAACTCAGGAACGCCGGCCTACCCGAGTCAGGCAAAATCACGCTCTACGACGGCCGCACCGGCGAGCCCTTCGACAATCCGATCACCGTGGGCATCATCTATATGCTCAAGCTACACCACTTGGTGGAGGACAAGATCCACGCCCGTTCGACCGGACCGTACTCGCTGGTGACGCAGCAGCCGCTCGGCGGTAAGGCGCAGTTCGGCGGACAGCGCTTCGGCGAGATGGAGGTGTGGGCGCTCGAAGCCTACGGCGCCGCGAACATCTTGCAAGAACTATTGACCGTGAAGTCCGACGACGTGATCGGCCGCGTCAAGACCTATGAGTCCATCGTCAAGGGCGAGAGCATCCTCGAACCGGGCGTACCCGAATCGTTCAAGGTGCTCGTCAAAGAGTTGCAGAGCCTAGGGCTCGCCGTGGAGGTGCTCAACGACGACGAACAGCGCATCTCGTTCACCGACGATAGTGCGCCGGACGCCGCACTCGAGATCCCAGCCGACCTCGGCGGCGACTTCATAAAGGGCGAGTACTAGTAGTCAGTTGCCAGTAGTCAGTAATCAGAAGGACGGTTTCTTTCTGACTACTGACTACCGACTACTGACTACTCGTTAAGGAGACATACGTTGTTAGAAGTTAACGATTTCAATGCCATTCGCATCAGCCTGGCCTCGCCGGAGCAGATTCGGAGTTGGTCGTACGGTGAGGTGACGAAGCCGGAGACCATCAACTATCGTACGTTGAAGCCCGAAAAGGACGGCCTATTCTGCGAGCGCATCTTTGGTCCGATGAAGGACTGGGAGTGCTACTGCGGCAAGTACAAGCGCGTCCGCTATAAGGGCATCATCTGCGACAAGTGCGGCGTCGAGGTCGCGCGCGCCAAGGTGCGCCGCGAACGCATGGGCCACATCGAACTGGCCTCACCCGTCAGCCACATCTGGTACTTCAAGGGGACGCCCAGCCGCCTCTCGCTGCTGCTCGACATCTCGCCGCGCAACCTGGAGAAGATCCTCTACTTCGCCCAGTACATCATCTATGAGGTAAACGAAGACGCGCGCCGTGAGGCGCTCGATAGCCTGGGCGGCCGCGAGGCCGAGCGCATCGTCGAGCTCGAAAACAACCTGCGCGACCGCGTCGAGGAACTGCGCGCCGAGGGCACCGTGGACGCCCGCGAGGCGCGTATTGAGGTCCGGCGTGTCCGCCGCGAGGCGCTCGACGCCGCGCACACACGCGCCGCCGAGGACGCCACCCAGCGCGCCGCCGACCTCACCGACCTGCTCGGCTCCCTCGTCGACGAGACCGCCGAGGAGGACTATATCCTTGGCGACCCCACCACCGGCACGGAGATCATCGTCCACACCGGCGAAGTCGTCGAGGACCGCCACGTCGACGCCGTCAAGGACGCCCTGCGCCTGCTGCTCCAGGGCATCGACGAGCGCCACGACCAGGACCTCGCCGCCCTCGACCGTGAGGACGCCGAGGACCGCGCCCGCCCCACCGGCGCCAGCGGCGACGCCCTCATCGACGCGCAGGCCGATAGCCTGCGCGCCGAGACCGAGAAGGCCATCGAGGCCGTGCGCACGGAGACGATCCACAAGCGCGAGGCGCTCGAAGCCGTCAAGCTCTTCGACCTGCCGCCCGAAGGCCGCGTCCGCGATATGCTCGACGAGTTCCCCGCCGTCTTCAAGGCCGGCATGGGCGCCGAGTCCCTGCGCACCATCATCCAGAACCTCGACCTCGATAAGCTGGCCCAGTTCCAGCGCGACGAGATCCACGGCAACCACGCCTCCTCGATGCGCCGCAAGAAGGCCACCAAGCGCCTGCGCGTCATCGAGGCCTTCCGCAAGGGCGGCCCCAAGCCCGAGTGGATGATCCTCTCCGTGCTGCCCGTCATTCCGCCGGACCTGCGGCCGATGGTGCAGCTCGACGGCGGACGCTTCGCGACCTCCGACCTCAACGACCTCTATCGCCGCGTGATCAACCGCAACAACCGCCTCAAGCGGCTGCTGGAGTTGAACGCGCCCGAGATCATCGTGCGCAACGAGAAGCGCATGCTGCAGGAAGCCTGCGACGCCCTGATCGACAACGGCCGCCGTGGCCGCGCCGTGTCGGGCTCCGGCAACCACAAGCTCAAGAGCCTCTCCGACATGCTCAAGGGCAAGCAGGGCCGCTTCCGCCAGAACCTGCTCGGCAAGCGCGTCGACTACTCCGGACGCTCCGTCATCGTGGTCGGCCCCGAGCTCAAGCTGCACCAGTGCGGCCTGCCCAAGCGCATGGCCCTTGAGCTGTTCAAGCCCTTCGTGATGCGCAAGCTCGTCGAGCGCAACTTCGCCCACAACATCCGCTCGGCCAAGCGCGTCATCGAGCGCGTGCGCCCCGAGGTGTGGGATGTGCTCGAAGAGGTCATCAAGGATCACCCCGTCCTCTTGAACCGCGCGCCCACGCTGCACCGCCTGGGTATCCAGGCCTTCGAGGCTATCCTCGTCGAGGGCAGCGCCATCCAGATCCACCCGCTGGTCTGCCAGGCCTTCAACGCCGACTTCGACGGCGACCAGATGGCCGTGCACGTCCCGCTCTCGCGCGCCGCGCAGCTTGAGGCCAAGACCCTCATGCTCTCGTCGCGCAACCTGCTCTCGCCTGCCAACGGTGAGGCCATCGTCAACCCGACCAAGGACATGGTGCTCGGCTGCTACTACCTGACCTATCACGTCGCGGGCGAGCGCGGCGACGAGTCGATGGTCTTCGGCGACTTCGCCGAGGCCGTGCGCGCCTACGACGCCGGGCGCGTCGGCCTGCACGCCCACGTCTACATCGCCATCCCCTCGCGCGAACTGCGCGTGAGCGACGAAGCGGGCGACGAGTGGGTCAAGACCTCGGTCGGCCGCGTGCCCCGCGCCGACGTCGTGGCCATCCCCAATAGCCGCACGCAGGGCTACAAGACGACCGTCGGCCGCGTCATCTTCAACGAGGCCATGCCGCGCGACCTGCCCTTCAAGAACGACGTGCTCGACAAGGGTAAGCTCAAGGATGTCATCGGCGAGGTCTACCGTGATCTTGGCCCCGCCAAGACCGCGCAGGTCGCCGACGACATCAAGCGCCTCGGCTTCACCTACGCCACGCGTTCCGGCACGACGATGGCCATCGGCGATGTAACCATCCCCGAGGCCAAGGTGCAGATCCTGGCCGACACCCAGAAGGAGGTCGATGAGATCGACCGCCAGTTCCGCCGTGGCCTCATCACCGCGCAGGAGCAATATGAGAGCCGCATCCGCCGCTGGACCGGGGCGCGCGATAAGGTGACCAAGGCCGTCACCGAGTCGCTCGACAAGAATGGCCCCATCTATGTGATGGCGACCTCCGGCGCGGCCAAGGGCCAGTTCACGCAGGTCTCGCAGATCGCGGGCATGCGCGGGCTGATGGCCGACCCTTCCGGCCAGATCATCGACCTGCCCATCAAGTCGAACTTCCGCGAGGGCCTGACCATGCTGGAGTACTTCATCTCCACGCACGGCGCGCGTAAGGGCCTCGCCGACACCGCCCTGCGCACCGCTGAATCGGGCTACCTGACACGCCGCCTGATCGACATCGGGCAGGACGTTATCGTCTACGACGAGGACTGCGGGACCGAGCAGGGCGCGCTGATCACGTCCGAGGACGCCAAGACCATCAAGCCGTCCAACCTGATCGAGACCATCACCGGCCGCCGCCTCGCCGACGCCTTCGTCGACGAGGCGACCGGCGAAGTCATCGGCCAGCGCAACGACGAGGTGACCGAGGAGCGCGCCGCCGACATCGTGCGCGTCCTAGCCGCCGGGACCGCGGCGGGCCTGCGCCTGCGCTCGGTGTTGACCTGCAACAGCAAGCGTGGCGTCTGCCGCTTGTGCTATGGCTGGAGCATGAGCACACGCAAGCTGGTCATCCGCGGCGAGGCCGTCGGTATCATCGCCGCTGAGTCCATCGGCGAGCCCGGCACGCAGCTAACCATGCGTACGTTCCACACCGGCGGCATCGCCGGCGAGGACATCACGCAGGGCCTCCCGCGCGTCGAGGAACTCTTCGAGGCCCGCGTGCCCAAGGAGCGCGCCGTCATCTCCGAGATCGACGGCGTGGCCGAAGTGCAGCGTACCGATGCCGAGACGCACATCTACGTCACCGCCGCGCAAAGCTTCACCGAGCCCTACCCCCTGCCCGAGGGCTACACGGCCACCATTGAGGACGGCGCGCAGGTCGCCGTCGGCGCGGTCATCGCCACCCCCACTGTTGAGGGCGAGGGTGACAACGTGACCGCGCGCCGCGCCGGTACGGTTACGCTGCGCGGCAACCAGCTGCTGGTGACCTACGAGGACATCGACCGCCGCGACTACACCGTGCCCAACACGGCGCGCATCAAGGTGCAGACGGGCACGGAGGTCAAGGCCGGCGACATGCTGACCGAGGGCTCCAAGAACCCCGAAGATGTCTTGAACGTGCTCGGACCCCAGGGCGTCCAGAAGTATCTGGTCGACGAGGTGCAGCGCGTCTACCGCTCACAGGGAGTGGGCATCAACGACAAGCACATCGAGGTCATCGTGCGCCAGATGCTGCGCAAGGTGCGCGTAGAAACGCCCGGCGACACCGAGTTGCTCCCCGGCGAGTTGGTGGATCGGTTCACCATCGACGAGGTCAACCGCGCTACCCTGGCGCAGGACGGCGAGCCGGCCACGGCCAAGACCGTCTTACTGGGCGTGACCAAGGCCAGCCTCAACACCGAGTCTTTCCTGGCCGCGGCCAGCTTCCAGGAGACGACGCGCGTGCTCACCGACGCGGCCATCTCGGGCAAGAAGGACCGCCTACTGGGCCTGAAAGAGAACGTGATCATCGGCAAGCTCATCCCCGCCGGCTCGGGCATGTTCGCCCGCAACCGTCGCGTCGACCCAGTCGCGGCGCTGCTCGGCGGCACGGGCGATGTCATCTCGTTGGACGACAACAACGAGAACGACGCCTCGGCCTTCGCGGAGGAAGAGGTCGGCGGCGGCAACGCCCTGTTGACCGCGGGCGACACCGCCGACAGCTTCCTCAATGAGACCGAACTGGGGGTGAGCGAGTAAGAGCCCTCACCCCCCGACCCCCTCTCCCGCGCGGGAGAGGGGGTCGGGGGGTGAGGGCCGGCGAGGGCCGTCCCGAATTTGACCCCCGGCGTCATACCTGATACAATTCTTAATTGCGGTCCCGTGCCGCGCTAGTCTTGTGCGCGCGCCGCACGAGCCCGCTACGAGGGCTATGAAGGAGCACAGTTTGCCGACTATTCGTCAATTAATCCGGAAGGGCCGCAAGCCGAGCATAAAAAAGTCGAAAGCGCCCGACCTGGGATGGACATTTAACTCGCTCAAGGGTCAGCCGCTACACCTGAATGGCTGCCCGCAGAAGCGTGGCGTCTGCACACAGGTCAAGACCGCGACGCCCAAAAAGCCGAATTCGGCGCTGCGTAAGATCGCGCGTGTGCGTTTGAGCAACGGCCGCGAAGTGACGGCATATATTCCTGGCGAAGGCCACAACCTGCAGGAGCACTCCGTGGTACTCGTGCGCGGCGGCCGTGTCAAAGACCTGCCGGGCGTCCGCTACCACATTATCCGCGGCACGCTCGACGCGGCCGGCGTCAAAGATCGTAAAAAGGGCCGTTCCAAGTACGGAACAAAGAAGCCGAAGGGCTAAGGCGTCCAGCAGGACGAACCAGTCTCAGGCACTCGCCCGGTTTACGCTGGGAGAGTTCAAAATTATTGAAGAGGCACTGCATTGAAGACCCGCAAGGGTCCGGCAGTGCCTCTGCATGTGCCGAGAACGAGTAGTCAGTAGTCGGTAGCCAGTAGTCAGTGGCTCCCCGCGATTATCTACTGATTACCGACTACTGACTACTGACTACTGGAAGGAGAGGATATGCCACGACGGCAGCGCGTGGTCAAGCGAGTGCTCTTGCCTGACCCGCGATTCAATAATCGGGTTGTCGCCAAGTTTATCAATTCGGTCATGACGCGCGGCAAGAAATCGCTGGCC
>JAABUL010006121.1_pt1 | contig 14178 bp, 22 predicted proteins | sample 5559151 | NCBI WGS metagenome assembly JAABUL01 (sample SAMN10711876, study PRJNA513368) | rock metagenome | isolation source: Antarctica rocks | place: Antarctica: Victoria Land, Pudding Butte sud | reverse complement strand
TATTTGAGTGGTCATTGCTACAATGTTTGTGTGTTTTATACGTGTTCGCCTCAGTCAGTTAGTCGCTGCTGGGGCTTTTTGTCTTGGTCGTCTCAGTCTTTTGTTGGATCACCCAAGTTGGGTAGTAGAAACTAAGGCAAATCACTCACTTTCCTCGTGCGGCAGCACTCTTAAACAACAGATATTTTTAATTCTGGGAGTCCGCAGGGCTTTAGTATCAAAGCCTTGTCTAGTGGCGTTTCCTCCGCTGACCGCTGCTACTGCTTTTGGCTTCGCTGTTATCAGGTTCCGGGCGCTCTTTTGGCGGTTGCACTCTCCGCTGCTCTGTTGTTTTTGGTGGCAACTCTGGATTTTTGATCTGGGTGAGGCGGCTTGCTTTCCTCATCCGTTACTTCTATAGTAATCTCAATTCACTAGTATTGTCAATACTTTAATAATAAAGTTATGTTATAATCTTATTTAATTGGTAATATCAAGACTTTGTGTTTAGCTTAGTAGTAGTCTCAGGGAGGTGAGAATATGTATACAACCGTGCCACTAAGGAATCGAATTAAAGAATTTGTGGATAGTAGAGGCATTACGCCTTACCAGTTCCGTAAGGATACAGCGCTAGCAGCAAATACTGCTTACAACCTTTACAACGACCCTGACTATATTCCTGGAGCAGGTGCAATGCTGAAAATTTGTCAGACCTATAACGTGCAGCCTGGCGTTTTGATTGAATACATCTCGGAGTAATACAAGTGCTAGCAGTTGTTGACCAGGGGAAGTCCTACGTTTTTTAGAACTCTACATCTTCTCTAAGTGACCACTATACTCTTAAATCCACGGCGCATTTTCTTCCCAGTAGCTCTCTTCTGCCTTCCGCTACGTAAGCAAAACTTCAGTTCCCTCCAACTGGACTTATTTGTTATTTCCTTGCAAGGAGAGTCGCTGACATTTGTAATTCAATCTATTTCTCTAACAAATAGCGATCACACCTTGGGTAAGGAACATGCGATCGCTAAACACCACAACCCAATCCATTCTCACTGGAGGTTGCCACATGACAATTTTATCGGATTCAGTCCTTATTGAATCAAGGACGGCTCGTGACGACCATTTGGAAAACATGACCCATGAGCGGACTCAAATTGTTTTGGAAAAAGTCAAAGGGCTACATTTCGCCCTCTGGAAGGGTGTTGGGATAGCTACAACTGAAGCTCTGTCGAACTTCTACGAGGTGCCAGAAGTTAACATTCGGCAGTTACTAAAAAATCACCGGGATGAGTTCGAGTCAGATGGACTACAAAGGTTACGGGGTAAGGCTTTGGCTGGGGTGCGTGATTTGCTGTCACTCACCTCCATGACAGTAAATGCAACCATCTGGACACCACGCTCTGCTTTGCGCTTGGGGATGCTCATCAAAGGCTCCCCAGTTGCCAAAGCGGTTAGGACAACTTTGCTAGATGCAGTTGAACAAGTCATCCCTGCCCTCGCCCACGAAAATGAGCGTCTGAAAATAGAGCTGGCACTGGCACAAGCTCAGGCTGAAGCAGCAAGAGAACAGCGGCTACTCGGACAATTCAACCAAGCCGTGATGCAAATTCATGGTTCAGGGATGGTCGCTTTGATTCTCGGAAAAGCTGATGCCGTAGTCGAGCGCGTGACTGAAGTTGAAAAGACAGTATTGTGCAATGAGCGAGGTCAACCGCTAAAAACCTTCAGGGGACTCTCCAAAACCAAGCTAGCGAAACGCTACGGTCTGAAAAAGCCGCAAGATTTTGTCGCTTGGCTGCACTCACTCGGTAAGATCGATTTGCTTCAAAAAGCTCTAACCACTACACCCTGTGAATTCGTGCCGTGGGAGTTTGTAAAGGAACTTGACCAAGCATGGAGCGAACGTCAAGGGTCAAGACAGCGGCTGCTGGGAGAGTAATAAAGTAGCCATTCTTTTTCTCAACCAGCCAGTCCATGGGAATATTTGTGAATCTTGGTTTTCGGCTGCCAAAGAATCCGAGCGGGCAATCAATTTTGTTCTGATTTTAGCTTTAATCCTGTCAAAATGTGTTTGGCTGGTGCGACTCCTGTGGAGAGCATTGCATCAACTAATGCTCTATGAGTTGGGGCAGAAATTTTTCCTGATTCGTACCAAAGTTGAAGTTGTTTAAACCGACCTCCTAGACAGATGATTTCATTTGAAGGATGGGAGTGGCAGAGGTGATTCATTCCAGTTTGAAGTTTATTTTCAATTGTCGTCATCCCTTGCTCTGAAAGTTCTAATCCATCAGTTCTAAAAGGACAAGATTTGCACTGTTCCAATCTGAGCTTCATTTTCATCCAAGAAACCTCCACAAACTCTTTGAAATTGATTTAAGCGAAACGGCTTTATTTTGGTTAGGATTAGTTGTAGTAGATGTAGCAGGTCTAGATTCATTTTGTTTAGCAGTATTTCTGCTATTTACTACAAACTGGTTCAAGACACCAATTTGATAATCAACATCACTAACGCTGCGATAAACTGTTGCTGGGTCTATCTTCATTCCTAGCGGTGTAGGAACAAGACTTAGATAGTTGTTAAGGGCAGTAATATAGTGGAAATTGTCAAAGTTTCTTTGTTCAACGTAGGAGCGGATCGTCTGTAGCAGAGAGACTGCACGAGATACCTCGCTGAACCCCTGGAGATTTTCAGCACTCTCCTGATAGCCTTTTCTCAGTTTACTCTGCACAAGTTGATCCATTTTAGCCTCGGCTTCTTGTTCAGAGCCACATTCGTGGATTTTACACTGAGCTTGGTAGCCCACTCTACCCCAACGCACTTCTAACTTTGTACCGTTGACGACAGCTTTCCAAAATTTGTTGCTGTTACCGAGCGTATCCGTGAATACCAAGTAAGTCTCTTGATTGATGGTAGTTGCCATATTTTCCTTTAACGAAAGGTGAAAGCCACCAATGTTACTACTGGTGGCTTAAAGTTTAAATTTCAAACACCTCTTTGGAGTGAAAACAACAGCATATTGCTACTATTATTACCTCTTAGATTGATGGTAATTAATCCTGGAATGATGTTCTCCAAGCAAAGAACAAGAAATTAATGAAAAGGACGCCATTAACAGCAGCAATGTATATTAGAATTCGGTCTAATTTTCCCATTGCGGTTCCTAACAAAAGGCTTGCTAGAAATCCGAATAAGAATACTATGAGAGATGGACCGAAGGCACTAAATACCTTTTCTCCTCTAGCAATTGCGCCGAAAGCAACAGCGCTTGAAGCTAAACCAATAATTATTTGAAGCCCTAACACGACATGAGCTAGATTTAGAGCCAATTCTATTGTCCGATCTAGGTTATTCGCTAAAACTCCAGCTAAGGCAGGTTTCACAGTAGTAATCATTGCTGTAACTATACCGAGAAGAGTAAAATGCCATTTGTTAATTAACCATCGTCTCACTTTTATTTCTCCTTTCCACGAGAAGCTTCTCTGTTGATTCCGTTCTATATGTGAATCAATTCTTCACATCTCTGGTGCGTCAGCACTCTCAACTTACAGTGACAGTATTAAAGCGATCGCCCTGGTAGTGACTGGGCGATCGCTTGATAAACGGGCAAGAGATATGGCGAAATGTGACTTGGGTTGTGCGCTATTTAGTCCGCATCCGGGCTGTCCTGAGACTAGTACTACTGGCTACTTTTTGTTCAGCCGAACTAGCCGGTCTAGCAGTTCTTGCCCACTCGACCATCCGCTCGATCTGAGCGGCATCTTGGATTGCCAAAGGAGTAATGGTACTCCGACAGGCTTCCAGATCAGCAAGAGTTATCGATTGAGGGCGATTGGCATCAAATGCGAGAGTAGCAGCTTCTGATGCTAAGTTTTCTAATTCAGAGCCAGAAAACTTTTCAGTGGTAGCAGCGATCGCCTCCAGGTACTCTTCAGGCACCGAACACCCAAAGCGCTCCAGGTGAATCTTGAGAATTGCTTGCCGTTCTGAAGTAGTGGGCAAGTCGATGAAGAAATTTTCGTCAAAGCGTCCCTTCCTTTTGAACTCGCTTGGTAACGTAGTGACATCGTTGGCAGTTGCTACGACAAATACGCCACCTTCAGACTCAGCCATGAAGGTTAGCAGAGTTCCTAGAATCCGTTGCGATACCCCACTGGTATCACCACTACCGGATAGAGCCTTTTCGACTTCATCCAGCCAGATAATACATGGTTTGATGGCAGCAGCAGTTTTCAAAGCCCGTTTGATGTTGCCTTCAGATTCACCCACTAAGCTTCCTAACATTCCGGCAATGTCGATCTGTAGCAAGGGCAGGTTGAGAATCGAAGCGATGTTTTTGGCAATCAAGCTCTTACCTGTTCCTGGAGGACCTGCCAGTAAAACTCCTTTGGGCTGTGGTAAGTTGTACTGGCGGGCTTCAGTGGTGAATAGGCGGCGACGGCGCATCAGCCACTCTCGAAATAAGTCCATGCCGCCAAAGGGAATAGAGGCGGGCTTACCTAATTCAATGCCCATTTGAGCCAGCATCCGAGTTTTATACTCAACTGCTGCGGCGATGATTGAGAAGTCGATCTCAATTCCAGTCGGGGTCAGTTTTTCCTTGACGTGGAGCCGCAAGAAATCTGAGATTTCTTCTAATGTCAGACCCAATGCAGCACGAGCTAAGTCTTCAGTTTGCTCGGTGGTTAAGTAAACTTGCCACTGTTTCTCTTGACTTATTGCTGATTCTTCCAGTAGTGGCAAATAAGACTCTAGATGAGCCAAGATTTGCTCAACTGTCGGTAGTGGCACTTCACAGTGAGGGATTAATCTGACTAGAGCATCATGTAATTGTATCCCTTGTCCCAAGATGATGATGCGCTTCTCTGTGGGCTTTAATCTGTGGTATAAATTTTTGATCCGAATCAATACATCCCAACTGAGACTTGGCGAATTTTTAGCAATGAAGGGGTGTATATCGCCGAGGAGGAAGATCCCTTCCCCACTGAAGTTTTCGATGTATTCCAATATGTACAGCATTGAGTCGGCTTGTGGTGGCTTTTTATAGGCATCAACTGATTCATACACCAGTCCGCCATCGTCAGCCGATGTCTTTACTTGCTCTAAGCCTTTCACGCCTAAATTCCAAAAAAATACGGGTAGTCCTAATTTAGCGTTGGCTTCTTCTTGAATCCACTGAATTACTGTTCCTTCTTCTGGTGAGAGAACGTCTACAGATACGATGGGAATTTGAGAGTCTAGAGTTTGAATTAGGTTTGATAGTTGCATACTTATTAGTTGAGAATTTCTCGTGGTTTCAAGCGTTAGCTTTATCAACTATTTTGAGCAAATAATTATTCGCTCAGTCATCAATGTTTTCGGCATAACAGTCGATGATTTCTGCCGTGAAGTTATTATCATCTATCGTTTCTTGCACAGTCATGATGAGTTGCTTAATTTCGATCTCAACGCTCTGGTTCAATTCTTTGAGCGCTTGTTTCCAATCCTCAATAGCTATTAAAGCCTCTTCGACTGTGTTGTAGAGTTTGTTGTATTGAAGGTATTCAGGTAGATTATTCAGGTCAAAATCTGTGGTAGCTACGATGTATTTTTGCTGCATTCTTAGATCATTTCTTGATCGCGTTTAATACTGTCCCCCAGTTTTTGAACCATTTGAAACCATAGTTGTGCTGGTCCAGGTGCCCAGGGTTCGTCTTGGTCAGTTTGCAGTTGTTCGATCAGCTCGGGGGGAATGGTAGCGTACTTTGATATTTTTTCTTGTAACTCTTGAACTGTTTTGACGGCATCGTAGTCACCGCCAATCCAACAGATGATGTCGTCCTGTTCTTCGTCAGTAATTGAAGTGTTCTTGACCATTCCAAAGAACGTGTTCATTGGGGCATCCCAGCCGACAACTACTTCATGTTGCGGCGTCCCAGGGTCGAGGGGATATCGGCTCATGTGTTATAACTGCTAATTAATTTACCTAAAATAGTGCGATTGCACTCTTGATTAAGAGTGCTGGCTAGTCTGGAACCCGTTTGCTATATAGAGTTTCAGCTTAGAAGAAATTGGCTTTAATTCCTGGTAAAGCCAAAACCGTTGCTAATCCGCCAACAAACACTGTGACGATTCCGACTAGAAGACCGTAAAAGAGCATTTCCAAACGTCCCAAACGTTTGTCAACCGATTGAACCGACTTGTCTAGTGCGTCAAGTTTGGTATCTACCTTGTTGTCTAGTGCGTCAAGTTTGGTATTTACCTTGTCGCTCAAATTGGAGATCTGGAAAGATATCCGCATGACCTCAGTCTGAAGGGATTTGAGCCGATCTACTTCTTGCTCCACTTTTTCGACCCGCTTTTTCAAATTATCGTCAATAAACATTATTATCCCTTGTTCAAATGAATTGGCTCATTTCATCGATAGTGCGATCGCTCTTATTATAAAAGCGATCGCATTCTTAATAATTACTGTCGCAGGCGTTGGGTTTGATTTTGAGTAGTTTTGACTTGCGCGGATGAAGCTTCTGGTTTAAAAGTGCGATCGCCTTCTACTACTCCCAGCGCTTCTTCAAACACTTGAGTAGCTTCCAAGCAAGAAAGCCCTTCAAATCCTTCTGCTTCAATCTTGAACTGTCCGGTCTGTGAATCAAAATGCACTAGAATTGCACGTTCTTGCATGAGTTTATGGTTCCTATCGTCGCTGTTGTTGGACTTGATGGGCGGCAAATACCAGGCGCAGAGTTTGTTGAGTCCCACTGCGCGACTCGCTAACGCTGTACTCACCTAGTTGCGCAGACATCTCAGCAGCTTTGGCATAAACTACTCTATGCCCATATTTTTCAACTAGTTTATGGGAGAAGAAGTCTCTCCCTAAACGTGAATCGGTTTCGTAGGAGTCGTAGATGGCTTGATAGCACTTACTCTCTTGATTCCACTTGAAACCGACATCAGCTCTGGCTCTGATTGTGTTAGCGGGAATTATAATCTCGGCACTATATTCGGCTTGGCTGCCATAGTAGCCCTTAAGATTCCGCGCTTGCCCATACACTTGAGGTTGTAGTCCGAGTTCAGTGAGGGCGGCGATCAAGCAATCGCGATCGCTTAAAACAGTCTTAATTGAGGCAAAATGGCTCATCTTTTTACCTGTAGTTGTGGCACAGCAAATCTGGTAGTAGTTACAGTTCCCTGAGTGGTTTTTTGGACTACCTCTCCGCCTAATTGAAGCGCTAGCTTGGGAATGTATAGTTCCACATAGTGGCGTTGCAATTGTTTGACCAAGGTAGGTCGGCACCGCAAATCGTATTCAGACACTAGAGCTGAGTACTCAGTCCCGTCCCAGAAAAAGCCGATATCGTTACTGAGCGTTTCAATCTGCTTGCGCGGCACTACAATATAGTGCGATCCTCCTCCTCAACATCAACTGCATTTAGTGGCTCCCAGCGTTGCACTCCATTGTCGTCGTAATAACCGCTAGACAAAGCATTGGATTGCGCTGCCGATTTGAAAGTAGCCGCAATCCCATCGTAGATTGCTGTTCTTTGATGATGCGGTCTCGCCAGCCGGTCAAACGCTTGGCACCACCCATGCATCCCTTGGTCTTGGTCAAAAAATGTGCAAGTAGCACAGGTTTCAATCGGCTTTACTCGCTCGATTACTTGTGGCATTGTTACAATCGTCCTTGTGTTAATAAGCGATCGCCCCAGTAGTTAGCGCTCCTGGGGCTTTTTTTCTTGGTCGTCTCTCCCTTCTTCAGCGATAGCTGTCGGGGTTTTGTTGTTTGTTAGGTGTCTAACAGTTTTCAGACTTGTTGGTCATCGGTATCTTCACCGGGGGCTGCGGCTTTAGCAGTTTTGCCCTGTTGTCTAGCCAACAGCTACCTTTATTATTTTTGTCTTACCTATCTTTAGTTTACCTTCTATTGGTATACCTGTCAATGGATAGACTAATAATAGTAGGTTAAAAGGTTAGTCCGCTGCTTGCACTCATAGCAGTCTTACTGTTGGACAGCCTATTACTGGTAGGCTATACTTCAGTTAGTGGACTTAGGGATGACAGTGAAAGTACAATTAAAAGAAGTTAGGACAGCAAGGAACATCTCTCAAAACGAGCTGGCACGGCTTTTGGAGATGTCTCTAGGTAATGTCCAGAAAATCGAATATGGAAAAGCTAAATCAATTCCGCTCGATACTCTAGATCGGCTTTGCAAGGTACTCAGTTGCGAACCTGGCGATCTTCTACGGTATGTACCAGATGAAGATGCTGGCAGTGGTCTTTTAACAGGTGAGTTTTAGCTAAAGAATGAGTAAGAAGCCCCGCTCTGTAGAGCATCACTGCGCTTGCTCTACAGAGCGGAGCCGGAACCGCTCCGCCTCCGGTCGGGGACGCTAGTTTCTTACGGAACGGAGGCGGAGCGGTTCCGGCTCCGGGGAAACCCTCCTCAGAACTAGCTCATGAATTGCGAACCGGAACTACGCTTGAAGCCTTGGCTCATGCTAGACTGAATTTGGTAGAAACAGCCCTCCAAATGTGTGTACCATAAGAACCACCGTAGCTTGGGAATTGTTGAACTGCGGGACACGTAGTTGATGCCTGTCGAGCCGACCTAGTTACAGGGGCTGTGAAGCAGGAACTTCTCAAGAGCGATCTGAGAAGCCAGCGCTCTCTCGTAGAGGAGCGTCTGGAGCATATCAAGTCTGCTTAACTGCCCAAAAGCGATATTCTAGATAATCCTGAATAGGTTGGCGGCGCTCAAGAATTACCAGGGTTTGTTTTACAGCCAATGATTAAATTCAAGCTACTTTTTCTTTCAATTCGAGAGGATTTTTTAGTAAAGGGCAAAATCCATTCAGAGATATTTATTGCAATCTCTTGGTTTTGTGCCTTTTATTTCTTGGTATTTTTAGCAATTCTCACTACTGTAATTGAAACTTTTGGTCCCACTGATTTTCTTTTACCAGGAACGATTGATTTGACAATTGCATCTACAATTATTTACTTGCTGACTGGTGCATATGCTGGAGCTTTTTTAGCAAGGCTAATTGCTATTTTTTTTACTTATCCTTCTGAGTAGATTGCCCTGTCGCTCCAAGATTGTATAGTGCTTGACACTCCCCAGTGAATCTCTACAGCCTTGGCGCTGAGCCACAGTAGTTCAAAGGTTTGGCTTTGATGGCAGCTTTGGCTTTGATGGCGATCGCACCATAATCGGCGCTCAGGCTCCAGTCGCGGCGAATTGGCGGTACTGGCAAGCTTTTGGGTTGGCGTTTTAGATCGCGCTCAATCAGTTTTTCCAGGGTTGTTTCTTGCAGATTCCAGATCTTCACCTCCCAGGGGAAATCGAGAGATTTAGCGCTTTCTCTGAAGAGCGCTCTGCCGCACAGGTTGTTGTTTTTGAACCACTCCCACGGCTAGAAGCGCGTGGGATTCAGGCATCAAGCAGAGACAGCAGGCAAAGCCTGTCTGACATCTCCTACGCCTACAGTTGAGTTCCCAACTGTTTTTATGTTGATTGCAGCGTTTTCATCCCTGTCATTAATGTTTTGACAGGAGGGGCAACGCCACTCTCTTACCGACAAATCAAGACTATCCAGAACATGACCGCAACAAGAGCAAGTCTTGCTCGAAGGATACCAACGGTCAATAAATATAACTTGCTTATCCTTTTTGACAGCAACGCATTCCAAGATTTGCAGAAATTCTCGAAACGCCAAGTCAGAAACTTTTCGTCCCCACATTCTTTGCATACCTTTGAGGTTTAATGTTTCAAAGCACAAAACATCAAATTGATTTGTCAGATTATGGGCAAGCTTCCAGAACCAATCAGTGCGACGGTTAACAATATCTTCGTGCTTGCGAACAAGATGTTTTCTTGCCTGCTCCCGATTGTTTGACCCTTTCTGCTTCTTGGAATGTAGCCTGCTGGCTTTCTTGATACTGTTGATCGATTGCTTGAAAAACAGAGGAGATTCAATATTAAAGCCTTCAGAACAAGAGAGAAATGTCTTCAAGCCGAAATCAAATCCAGCAGTCTTACCTGTCTCGAATTTGATTTGATCGTCAGCAACATTATCAACAACTACCAACATAAATAGTTCTCCCAATGGAGAGCGTTTAATTGTCAGAGTTTTGACTGCTCCCTCAAGAGGTCTGGAGTTCCAGTATTGATAAACTCGAATTCCTATTTTTACTCGGTTTCCACCAAGAAACTTATATCCTGATTGTTTCAACGTGAAAGATTTATACTTTTTAACTTTTTTGAAGCTTGGTGGTCTTACTCCTTTTTTATGGTCTTTGAAGAATAACTGATATGCCTTTTCAATTCGTTGGCAGATATCTTGTACTGCCTGAGAACCAACAAGCTGCCAGAAGGTATTACGCTTCCTCAACTTAGCAATATGAGCCTGAAGCTTCGCACAGTTTAAATGCTTGCCCCACATGCGGTAGTAGCGTTTGTGAAGTGCAATGCAATGGTTGTATACCACTCCAGCAGCATTAATAGCCCGTTTGAGATGGCGATTGCGTTTGTGGTTGTACAGCTTGAACTTCAAGGTTTTCATGTTAATATGATAGCATGTCAACGTCAAAATAACGTCATGTATGAAGAAAAAATCACTTTCTGTTTATTTGGATGATGTAGAACGAGAAATACTGGAAAAGACTGCCCAAAGATGGGGAGTCAGTTTATCTTCGGCAATTAAACGCTTGATTCGGGAAAGTAACGGCGGATAAATCCGCCCACGCTACATCCCACCCTTGAAAGAGGTGGGCTTTGCTTCCTGTCCTGTAAGATGCTTTTGGAACTTGTGTGCCTCATCCCATGTATTAAAAGCGAAGTACGCAACAGTTGCAAAGTACTTGGTCTCGTTGCTAATGGTGGCTACTCGTGGGCTGTACTGATTCCATTGGAAGCCATCAGCGCTTAGAAGTTTTGTTTGAGTTGGTTGTGAGAACATAGCACTTCGTCAAGCTTTTTTTGCTAAGCTTAGTTCGGTTTCCCGAACATATCGTTACGGGAAACCGAACCACGTCTTGGTTTAATCTGAATTTAAGTGCTGGTGCTGTCTTAAATTAGCCCAAGGTATCTTCCATGCCACAATTGCCCAATTTCTGTCAATCCCTGCGTGCGTACCAAGATTTTGACTTTTCCAGGATTATGCTTGTGAAGTTGGAAAATTTCCCACATGTTTTGCTGATTGAATCCGGCTCCGACTGCGCCTCTAGGTATTAATTCACCATTCACCAATTCTGCTGTCAGGGCAGCACCAAAAGCTCTACCCTCGGCAGTGGTGGGAGTCAGATCGGTGATGACTAACTCCATGTCGTTGTAGTTTTTGGTCCTGACAATCGGGAGCCGTTTGCCATCTTTGCCGCCGATATACCGACAAGACTTTTGTACCCAAATTTCACCTTCTCTGCCTTCCCGTTGCTGAATGCTTACCAGGGCAAGTTTTTCTTCCTTAGCTCTGGCGGTCGGTACTAGCTCAAACTGGTGGCAGAGTTCAGTCAAGACTTGTGTGATTGCCTCTCCCGCATCAATCCGTTGGGCTTGGCTCAAGTCAGTCAGCGATTGACCTTGACTGTATAGAGCGCTAAAGATTGCATAGACTGGCTGGGGTGGTTCTGTGGCTTGTCCGAGTTCAATATTCGTGGTTGCAGCTTGAGCGCCAGTGCGATGTTCGCTGCCATCAGCCGCTCGATAGTAAAGTTCGCCATCAAGGACAAAAGTGCCAAGATTTTTGCTGGCTGCTTCTAGTGCTACTTGAATTTCAAGTGTAGGTTGTTCTCGGAACCGTGTAGACCGCGACTGGTAAAATATCCCTTGAGAGGTGGCGCAGACTATAACCCTTTGCCCGTCTCGCTTTGGTTGTCCCCAGTAATCAATATTGTTGATGTAATAAAGGCGATCGCTAGGAGCATCAGTCGCCTGCATCGTGATGATATTGCCAGGTTGCAAGTGTGTGGGCAATTCTGGGATTGATAGAGTTGCAGTTGGTCTGCTGATTTCCACTTGGCTAGATACAGGGACGTGTAGGACGTTGACTCGGGGTACAGTTTGTCCTGTTTCCAATTCAAATGCTTTCGCCCAAAATTCTAATGCCATCTCCTCGCAACCTTCGGAAGCTGCCATGCGAGCTAGATTAATTGCTTTTGGCGCTGCCAGTCCTTTACCGTAGTCTGCCAAATACTGCACTGCTCCAGTTCTACCTAATGTATGCAGTTGGCGAGTGCAAATCCGTGTTTGCCAGCGTTCTTTGATTTCTTGGGGAATTTTCTTGTTTGCTAGTTCGTGCTGCTTTTCTGCAATATATGCGTCAAATTCCATTAGTTTGCTCCTACTAATATTTTGCTAATCCAGAGAGGAATCATTGATAATCGAGTAACGCTTCCTCTCGTTCTCTGCGTCAGCACAACACCAAAGTTTTATTAGTCTATGTTTGCTGATACAGCTAATTCTTTTTTGGTTCTTTCAAGTACTTCTCTAAAATCTTGAAGTCTCTGACTGCGAGTGGATCGTTGGGGTCATTGCAAAGCTCAACTTCTATTCCAAATAGAATGTCATCTAAGTCAATGCCATAGTCCCGATCGACTTTGCCAGTTATATATTCTAATACTTTGAGGGCATCTTCTTTTGGAACTTGAAGTCGATCTATTTTGACTCCTAACTGTTGAGCAATCGCAATTATTACATCGTTGGCGTTCCATCCGCCGATTAATAATTCAGTTTCAGGTAAGTCTTGAAATACTTTAGTCTCGATTGTCATTTTAATTTTTTACTTTTTGAATTACAATATTTTCATCATAAAAATCCACAGGTAAAGCAGTATCGCCGCAGTAATATTTGCTAGCATTCTCAGCAGTTTTAAGTTGGGTTAATGCCCGTTCTTCACAATTTGCTTCAAGTCTGTACTTAAGTAAAGTTATTACTGGAACAACAATTTCATAAGTGCAGAGTAGTTGAGTTGCAGAACTATTTGTCTGTTCAGTCATAAATAATACCTTCGGTAATTGTTGTTGGTTCAGGTTCTTATCTGCGATCTTCAGTGAAAAGTGCGATCGCAGTAGCCCCCAAATTGGGTTTGAAAGCGATCGCACTTTTACGGTCAGACATGTTTTCTACTGACATTCGCCGATACTTCAGCATCAACTTCGATCTTGCGAATCGCCAGTTCTGGCGTTAACCCGCGCAAGTACCACCGCATCGCTTTAGTTACTAATGTTACATCTCCACCAACAGCGCCATCAAGAGCAGCGTAGACTTCGGGTGAGAGTTGTTGTTTTAATTTTTCGTAGCGCATGCCGCTAAACTGGTCTCGATTGCCAGGAACCTTGAGTTCTAGGAATGCTTTAAATTTAGCTTGCGGTCCTTGTTTGTTTAAGCGATTGATTTTGGCTTCTAGTCCTGGGGCGGGAACGCAGATTGGAAGATTTTTAGCGATCGCGGACGAGACAGGTCTTAGCCCGATTGCTTGGTTGATTGCTGCGGTTGCTGCGGCATCAGCTTGGGAATTTTGTTCGCGCGGAATCCACTCAATCGTGCAGAAGGAAAACTGTTTTTGCAATTTTACCGCTTGGTCTCGAAGCAATCTTAAGTGAGGCAAGTTAACTTTGTACGTGCCGTTAACTTGATTTACAACGAGTTGGCTGTCGCCAAATACTTGCACTTTTTTGTAGCCGAGTTCTAGCGCTTTTTCCAGCCCGACAATTAGCCCTGTGTATTCGGCTTCGTTGTTCGTGCCAGATGTTAAAAATCGTGAGTTAACTATTTCTTTTCCTGTAGGAGATATTAAAACCGCAGCTCCAGCAGCAGCGCCAGGATTAGAAATGTAGCATCCGCCGTCAAAGTAGATGTTAATCATTTGTTGTTAAATCCTAACTCTTTCATTTTTAAAAAGATCGCATTCTGCTGCGTGCAATCGCCACAAGTGTCGGACTGCTGGGTGCCGCTTTGTATTATTAAAGCTCCAAATTAGTCTTAGTTCTCGTTCTCCCATTTTCTCTGGCTTGATTAACTTAATGGCGCTTAGTTTTTCAACTGATGGTGGTTCTGGCTCAACTCCGGCACTCACTATTGTTTGATAGTTGGGGTAAATTGGGTTGTGTCGCAAAAACGATTTAAGGACAAGGAATCCTTCTCAATCCTTGTTGCTTATTGTGCAATGCCAAAAAGTTGAGACACTAACTCTATTGATGCTCGCACATCGCCTTTTTTAACGCCTTGA
>JAABUL010006120.1_pt1 | contig 14179 bp, 15 predicted proteins | sample 5559151 | NCBI WGS metagenome assembly JAABUL01 (sample SAMN10711876, study PRJNA513368) | rock metagenome | isolation source: Antarctica rocks | place: Antarctica: Victoria Land, Pudding Butte sud | reverse complement strand
TCGCCATTGCACGGCCTCGGAACATGGGACCAGACCCGGCCGATTCATCATACCCGGCCGGCGGACGATCAGGACCACCACCTCGCCCCGATGCCGCGATCCTGGTCAAACTACTCGGACGAGTCGTTGTGATTTTTTATGTTTATGCGTCAATAATATTAAGCCAATTATATATGTGATATCTACCAATGACCGGACGTCATGACGGCCAACCTCATCGTCCTCGGAGTTGATGGACGACGGAGGGAGCTTAGGTCGAAACGTCCGGAGTCGCCGGGATGGAAGTCATACAGCCCGGCAAGCCGGTCAGGGCGAGATCTGGTCCCAGATCCGGGCATCCACGAACCGCCCGAGGTGTCCGACGTTGCTCGTCGCGACCATGACCGTATCGCCCGGCCCGCCCGCCATCAGCGCCTGGGCCGCGAGGATCGCGTCCCCGTCCAGGGCCTCGGGCGCCGCGGTCGGCATCCCCCGCCGCCGGACATCGGCCCACAACTCGGCCGCCCGGAGCATCGTGTCGGTCGTCAGTGGGACATAGTGGAGCTTCGCCTTGACCAGGTCGAGCCTGGCCAGCCCCGCCGTCGCCCCCACCCGGAGCAGCTCGCGGCGGACCTCATAGTCGGCGATCTCGGGCACGACGACCCGGACCCCGGCCGCCAGGAGCGTCTGCACCCACCGCCGGCACCGGATCGCCTCGGGCGTCCCCCGAGACTGCGAGACGAGCCCCAGCGGGGTCGAGTCGAGGAAGGTGAGCCACATCAGGGGGACCGCCGCCGGTCCGACAGCCGGTCCTCGTCGAGGTTCATCAGGAGGGCCTCAAGGGTGGCGCGCTGCTCGTCCTCGTCCCCCATCTCGTCCAGCTCGTCGAGGGCCCGGATCGCCTCCGTCGCCCTCCGGCGTTCCTCGTCGGCGGGCAGGAGGATGGCCCGGCCCCGGGCGTCGAAGGTCGATTGCGGTAGGGTCGCCTGCACGGTCGGCCTCCCGGGACGATGGTCCCCGATCTTGAGGATGTGGGCGTCGAGGTCCTCGAACGGGATCACCAGCCGGCGGCCCACCTTCCGGCCCCGCACCTGCCCCGCGTCGACCAGCCGCCGGATCGTCTTCACGCTCAGGCCGGCATAGGTCGCCAGCTCGGCCGCCGATCCGAACCGGGGAGGCCGCCCCGTCTCCGCCACGCTCGCCATCGCGATCATCCTCGTCAGGTGGCCGGGAGTGGCCAGGTGTGGCCTGGGATGGCCCATTATACCCCGGAGTCGAGGATGGCCGGGAGTGGCCCGGGATGGTCAGGAGTGGTCGGGAGTGGCCGGCCCTTCCGGGGCAATCGGATTGCCGCCCCCCGGGCTCGCGACCGCATTGCCCTGGGCGTCGACATAATCCATTGATTTCTCCGCATGTTTCCCGGCCTGCACCACGACCGGGCCCTCCATTGATTTCTCCGCATGTTTCCCGGCCTGCACCACGACCGGGCCCGCTGGCCCTTCGCGGGCGTTATTGCGATATCCGATTGCCTGGCAACGACATACGACCCGAGAGGTCGGCCGGAGACCCGGGCCGAGATTTTCCCCGCCCCCTCCAAAAACGGGGGTGGAATTCAAGTTCAAGTCCCTGGTGAGGTCCCCGGCCTCGCGTGGCGTGCGCCCGCGTGCGAGGGGCGATCGAGGTCGGTTGCTGTTGGGGCCATACGTCCTATGTTCCAGATGGCCCCGGGCCCGATCTTGGTCCCATACGGTCGTATGTAACCACGCATCCGCCGATGCGACCGGGGCAACGGGCCGAATTCACCGGTCAATTGACAGGTTTTGGTCCGGGCGATAAACTGTCAATTGACAGGTCCATGATCGGCAATCGCGATCCACGAAGGGGGAATCGAAGGTGAAAGCGGTCGGCTATGTCCGGGTCAGCACCGACGATCAGGCCAAGAAGGGGGTCAGCCTCCCCGGCCAGGTCGCCAAGGTCCAAGCATGGTGCGTGGCCCATGAGGTCGAGCTTGGTACTGGCGATCTGTTCATCGAGGGCAAGGGGGTCGATCAGAAATCGAACCGGGGCAGGTCGGGGGGGAAGGCCGCCAACCGCCCCGCCCTCCAGGCCGCCCTCGATCGGGTCTGCGAAATCAAGGGCGTCCTGGTCTTCCCCTCGCTGTCCCGGCTGGCCCGATCGACCCGGGACACCCTGGAGATCGCCGAACGCCTGGAGAAGGCCGGGGCCAACTTCGTGAGCCTCTCCGAGGGGTTCGACACCACCACGGCCGCCGGCAAGATGGTCTTCCGCGTCCTGGCGGTCCTGGCCGAGTTCGAGCGGGACCTGATCCGGGAGCGGACCCGGGACGGCCTGGCCTACAAGATCGAGACCGGGTCCAAGTGCAGCCCCAAGGTCCGGTTCGGGTCGAGCATCGACCCCGACGACCCCAGGCGGTCCAGGAAGAAGGAGCTGCCGGTCGGCCTGGTGGTCAACCCGGCCGAGCAAGACGCGATCGCGTTGATGGTGCGGCTCCGGTCGGAGTCCTGGACGCTCCGGAGGATCGCCGCCGAGCTGACCCGGCTCGGGGTCCCGACCCGGGAAGGCCGCGAATCCTGGAACCACTCCACCGTCCGCAAGATCCTGGCCCGGACCGCTTGAGGTGACCGATGGCGAAGAAGACGGCCGCCCTCCGGACCAGGCCGACCATCACCGGCCAGATCCGCGACGTGATCGGGTCCCGGGGGCTCACCCACGCCGAGCTGGGGCAGCTCGCCGGCGTCGACCCCACGGTCATCTCCCGATTCGCCTCGGGCGAGCGTGACGTCCGGGGCGAGACCCTCGACAAGATCGCCGCCGCCCTCTACCTCCGGGTCGTCGAGGACGCGCCCCCCAAGCCCCGAGGGCGGCGGGCGGCCACCTGACGGGATTGCCGCCGCCCTCGGCCTCCGCCTGGCCAGGGCGGGCCAGGCATCCGAGGGGAAACCTCGGGCTCGTCGCCAAGGTCGTTGGCGACCCCGGCCTTCCCGAGGTAGCGGCCGATCCCCCAGGCGTGGGCGGCCCGGCGGAAGGTTCGCCGGGCCCCACCGACATCGGGGATGGCCATGCAGTTCGACGGGCGGTAGCGAACGCCCGATCCCTCCGGGATGATTCGACTTGCGGACCAACCCCGGAATCCACCGCCCGAATTTAGCGGCCGGCCGTCGCTCGCCACCGGCCCCCGTCCCGGCCGGTCCGCATCGACCCCGGCCGGGCCAGCGGCGGGGCGACGATCCGGGCAGGAGCAGACGATCGGGGCCCCGTCCCTTCCAGTGGTAAGCCGCCGACGTTCGCGATCCCCGGCGAGGGACGACCAACCCCCCCCGCCAAGGGCCGCGTCCGATCCTCTGACAGTTGTCTGGTCCGCAACCCGGTCCGCAATAAACGCCATTTCCTATGTCAGCCCTTACTTCGAACAATGTGACACCTCCTACAAAAGTCAGTGTCACATTAATTGCTTCTTCACTGAAAATGAGGAAACATTGCGGACCAGATGGACCAAGAGGTTTTTCGAGTCGTAAGTCGTTTGAATGATGGGAAATAGGGTGGTCCGCAACTGCCCAATCATTGCGGACCACGTTGCGGACCGGTTGCGGACCAGACAACTGTCAGAGGTCGGGGCGTGCTTCCCCATGCCCTCGACCGGGGGTTGTTCTCGAAAGGGGCGGGAAAAATAGGTTGCGGACCAAACAAATGTCGGAGGTGGGGTGCGGCCCGGCGCGATGGCCGGGCCGGCGGGCGAGGCGGGGTCAGAAAGGAGGCTGGTTCCGGACGCCGATACCGGTGTAGATCCGGACCCGGGCGTCATCCGACCGTGGCCGGACCTGCTTGATCTTGTAGCCGGTGGCGGCCTTCAGGTTCCGCCCGAAGAGGTGCTTGTGGCTCTGCTGGTGGCCGTTCCGCTCGGCCCACTCCTTCCACCGCTTCCAGATCTCCTCGACGGTCACCTCCTGGTCCGGCCCGAGGACGCACTCCTCGGCGACGAACTCGGACACCGGGCTGGCCAGCGCCTTGGCGTCGATGATGAGGTCCTCGGCCGAGGCCGGGGTGATGAACCCGCCGTCCTCGGCGAGCTGGGCCCGGCCGGCGATCGCCCAGTTGAGCAGGCCGGGAAGCTCCAGGGCCAGCCGCCTGGAGAGCGTGCGGTCCTCCCGTCCCTCGAAGGACCGGGGCGTGCAGAGGGGCAGGTAGCGGCGGACGATCGCCTTGCTCGAATCCCGGAAGTTGGGCATCTCGTTGGAGACGATCACCAGTCGGGCGTGGAGCAGGACGTCGTGGAGCATCGGCCGGCCCTTGCGGTTCACCTCGACCGGGTCGCCGCCGCTGATCCTCAGCAGGCGGTCCATCATCACGGCCGTGTCGTGCGAGTCGCCGGCCCGGGCGTCCCCGAGGATCGCCAGCGTCTTGCCCATGATGGGCTCCAGGCCGAACCGGTCGGCCAGGGCGACGGCCGAGGTGGAGGCGACGTTGCGGCGGCCGACGACGCCGGAGAGGACGTCCTTGATCGTGCTCCGGCCGCTGCCCGGCGAGCCGATCAGCAGCAGGATCTTCTGGTGGGCGACGTCCGGGGTCAGCGAGTAGCCGAACCACTTCCGCAGCTCGCGGACGCTCGCCGGGTCGCCCCCCCAGAGGTCGTCGAGGAATTTCAGCCAGGTCAAGGGCTCCGGGGCCCCCGGGTCGTACCGATAGGGCAGCGCGAACGTCGAGAAGAACCGGGGCGTATGGGGCCGCAAGGCCGGGCCGCCGTCGGCGTCGAGCACGACCAGGCCGTTGGCCGCGGCCACGATCCCGGCGGGCGGCGGGTCGTCGGCCCGGGGCCCGATCCAGAACGGGGCCTCGGCGTCCCGGTCGGCGATCCCGGTCATCGACGCCAATGCCTGGATGACGTCGGCGACGAGCCGGCGGGTCACCTTGGGGGCGACCGGGGGCTTCGACGGCCGGCCCAGCGACGGGGCCAGGACCTGCTGTTCGGCCTGCTCGTGGAACGCCTGCAAGGCGGCCCGGTTCTGGCGATCGACCTCGGCCTTGACCAGGGCCACGATGCGGTTCGTCAGGTCCGGGTCGTCCCGGTAGGACGTCCCGTCCCAGACGAAGAACGTCTCGCGATACCAGGCCAGGGTGGGCCGGTCCCGATGGGCGAAGTCGGCCAGGACGGCGCGGGCCAGCCGGTGCGGGTCGTCCGGGGCCTCGTTGACCGGGAAGTCGGCATCGCCGACCTGGTGGTGGTCGGCCCTCCCGTTCGTCGGTGGGGGCGACCCGGTGGCCCCGTCGCCGCCCCTCGGGGGGCCCGACGCCGATGCCCCGTCGCCGCCGGCGTGGCCCCGCCCGTTGACCCGGGATCGAGGCGCGTCGAGCAGGAAGCCCCGGTGGGTCTCGCGCCGGTAGGCGCTCTCGACCTTATGCCTCAGCTCGGGCTCCGTCCAGGGCGGGAGGCACCTCGGGTTGTAGACGTCCCGGAGCAGGGCGAAGGCGTCCTCGGGCGGGAGGTCGAGGCCGGGTCCGAGGTGGCTGGTGACCTTGAACAGCTTGTTGTGGCCCCCCTCGCCGGAGACGGCCGGCTCGCAGGTTTCGAGCAGCTTCCGGCCGCGATCGAACCTCTCCGAGAGAGAGATGGTCGTCCCGTCCCTCGGCGTGGCCGACCTCCCGACGTCGCTCGGTCGAGGCGGGGTCGCCGGGCCGATCGGGGGGCCCGTCGCCGGTGTCGGGGGTGCGGATTCCGAGGCGAGGGCCTCGATCAGCTCGCGGGGGACCGGCGTGAACGCGACGGGGACCTTGAGGACGCGGGAGATCCGGTGGGGTCTCTCGGCGGTCGCCTCTCCCTTGCAGGCCGCCGTGCCGTAGAGCTTGACGATGCGCGAGGCGTTGAAGACGGTGGTGTCGACGTCCACCTCCGGCGAGCGGAAGCGGGCGGCCAGGTTCTCCAGCATCGCCTTGACCAGGTCGCGGCTCACCACGTCGTTGGGCAGGTCGATCGAGTAGATCAGGTGCCAGCCGTTGCCCGAGTCCGCCAGCACCGGCTCGGGCCAGCCCCGGGCGGTGAGGTCATCCCGCACTGCGATGGCTGTGGCCAACGATGCGGCCTTCTCGTCGTCGGTGGCCGAGAGCCCCTCGAATTCCCGGCCCTGCTCCTTGGCCGCGCGCCTCGCGGCGTCGAGGGCCTCCGGGTCGCGCCTCGGGTCGAAGTCCATCAGGAGGCTTGTGCGGCGGAGGATGTCGGCGTCGGTCGCCGACTTCCTGCCGCCGGCCAGCTCGGGGCGGACCGGGTTGAGCGTGAAGTAGACCGCCGGGGCATGCCCGGAGAGCCGTAGCGCCTCGCGGGCCATCTCCAGGATCTGCCCGGCCTCGAAGAACCGGACCAGGGTGGTGGGGCGGCCGGATCCCGGCCGGGTGGCCTTGGGGACCCTCATCTCGACGACCTGGCCGGGGTTGATGAGCACGGCCAGCCAGCCGGCGATGTCGCGTTCGTCGGGGGCCCGGGGCGTCTCTGGCGGGTCGGCCTCGACCTGCGGGCGTGGAGCGGTGGGGCCGGGTTTGACCCGGCCCGGCGGGCGGCTTATACTGCCATGCACGGGCCACATCCCTCTGCGTTAGGGGTAGGGTTCAGGGACCGAGGCGTTAACATCGCCACGGGACCACGGTGAGAAATCACGCGGGGCCCACCGCTGACAACGGTGGGCCTCGTCTTTGCGCGGCGGGCCCGGATCGGCCCCGCCGGGGACCAGCATAGCAGGTGGGGCGATCGACGCCACGGGCCACCGCCGGGCGGACGTGGTCGTCCGAATGGCCGGCGGATGCGCTGGCGTGGCCACGCCGAAAAGGCGATCATGGTTGGTGCCTCCGACAGGTGGCAGGCGGCCAGGGGCGGACCTGCAAAATCATCCCCCGATCGTCACTGGCGGCCGTCCTTCGGGACGGCCGCTTCTTTATGCTTCTCGACCAGTTTACTCAACGCCGGGCCGGCGCCTTGACGTCCCAAGTGGCAAACAAATCCCCCTAAACGTTAGTCCATCTAATCCCGGGGTCCGGCATCGACAATCTCGATGACCTTGCCACGCCCGGCGGCCCATGAAGGGATCATCCTCCTCAGCGGTTCGAACCCATCTCGCTGGAGGGCCTGGGCGAACAACCTCATGGCTCGTTCGGCCACGGTCAGCGTGCGTAATTCGCCGGGCGTGTAGCCGCCTCCGGGAAACGCATCGACGACGAACTTGAGCGCCTGATAGGCGACCCCGCTCATCTTGGGGAGTTGAAGCTCGCGGCTGCCCTCGTGGACTATGATCGGGAACCCTTCGCCCCGCAACTCAACCGGGCATCGTCGGGTGGGGCCTGGCGCTGATTGGGCTCCGGCCGGGGTGGAGACCTCGGCCGAATGGACCTGGAGACCCAGAGCATCGGCCAGCTTGATGCGGGTGGAGTATGTGAGATCCTGCCCCTTGGCGAGGCGACCGATCGTCTTTTTCGATACGCCCGATTGCTTAGCCAGCGCGTAGATGCTTCGCTTGTCGCCGGCGATCGCCGACCGCAAGGCATCTGCGGAGGGTTGAGGGGGATCGGTGATGGGAGTGCTCAACTCGGGGCGATGGGCTTTGGCCTCTCGGACGACCTCGACCCTCAGGACGTTGAAGAGCTTCTCGGCCGTCCCTAGCATCAGATCAGCCTCACGTCGGAAGAATCCGTAAATAGTCTGGTCATCGACCCCGGACTCCCTGGCCAGCTCATAGATGCTCTGGGCGTCAACGATCGCCGAGCGGAGGGTATCTGAGAGGGATTGAGTGGGAGATTCGTCGGCTTCCGACCCGAGATGTCGGGCCTTGCGGATCAACTTGATCCCGACAACGTTCGCGAGCTTGTCGGCGGTCCCAAGCTTCAGGTCACTCTCGCGCCGGACGAATAGCCAGATGGTCTCATCCTTGCAGCGGATGTCCTTGGCCAGCGCGGACATGCTCCGGGGGTTCTCGGCGATCGCCGAGCGTAGGGCATCGGCGATCGGTCGCGTGGGAGGGTCGGCGACTCCCGACCCGGGGCATCGGGCTTCGCGGACCACCTTGATCGGGAGAACGTTGAGGAGCTTGTCGGCCGAAGCGAGATTCAGGTCCGCCTCGCGGCGGACGAATAGGCCGATGCTCTGGCTGCTGACTCCGGCTGCCCTGGCCAGTGCGCGGTTGCTCCGGGGGTCGTCGGCGATTGCCGAGCGCAGGGCGTCGGAGGGGGTTTGTGGGGAATCGTCCAGGGTATCCTCCGACCCGCGGACCACCTTGACCGCGAGGACGTTGGCGAGCCTGTCGGCTGTGGCAAGCTTCAGGTCAACCTCGCGACGGACGAATAGGCGGATGGTCTGGTGATGGACGCCGGACTTCTTGCCCAGTGCACTGGGGCAGTCCCTGCTCTCGGCGATCGCCAATCGCAGGTGATCCGAGAGAGATCCTGGGGGCGAGTTGGCGAGAAGTCTCGGGCCCCGGCCCGGCGTCGGCGCTGGCACTCGGGATGCGGTGGGTTTCGCCATCTCGTGACCTCCAGGTGACTTCACGCGCAGGTCACTTCGTCCCCATCCGCTTATCGACGTCGACCGTCTTCTCCAGGACGGCTTGGCGGATGAACGCGCTGAGGCTCAGCCCGATGCTCCGGGCCGCGCGTCGCACTCGCTCCATGTCCTGGGAAGGGAGTTCCAGCCGCGCCTGGCTGGTCCTCTCCTCAGATGTTACGATCATATCTCGATTTGCTTTCTTCTTGGCCATGGCCCCTCCCGGTGATGGCGATCCGCGAGGATTGTACCACGCCCGGCCCGGAACCATCACGACTATTGTACAACAGTCCACACAGAAAGCAATCCGGCTTAACGTCATAATTCAGTGTTGACTATCTGCACTGGATTTGTACAATATTTGTGTCGGCGGCGATTGTCTCCGCCAACGAAAAAGGGCCGGCGAGTGCGTCAACACTCACCGGCCCGGTGAACCAGGCTTCTGTGGAGCCCGATCCATGAGCACTCTGACCCTCGCCGCCCCGGTCGTCAACCCGACCCCGCCCGCCAACCCCCGGGACTCCTGGCCGACCTGCACCGACGCCGACGCCTGGGAGCTGGGGCCCGGGCCCGACGGCGGCCCGGACCCGGTCGAGACGGGCCCGACGGTCGGTCCCGACTTCACCCCGACCGCCGAGTCCGAAGCCTACTGGGCGGGGTTCACGCTCGGCCTGGCCGGCGAGTCCCCCGAGCCTCCGGCGGACTTCGGCGTGCTCCGCCGGGCCGACTTCATCATCGGCCGGGTCGACGGCCTGATGGCGCTGATCCGGCGGGAGCGCGAGGAGCAGCTGGAGATCGACCGCCGGGCCGCCGAGCGGCGGGACGAGGCGTTCACGCTGCCGGGCGAGGGCTGGCCCGATTCCGAGCGGATCGAGGCCGTGGGCTGCGTCGAGGCCCGCCGCGCGAACGCCTGACCCCCGCCGCCGGCCGGCCCGGGGCGTCCGGGCCGGCCCCTCCCCCACCGATCCACCCGAGGAACCCGACCATGGCCCGAGCTTCGAAGGGCGATCCCGCCGCGGACCGCCTTCCCGCCCCCGCCGCCCCGCGACTCCCGGCCGCCCCCGCCCGACGGCCGAGGGCCGCCGCATCCCTCCCCGCCGTCCGCGGGGTCGACCCGTACCTCGCCCTCCTGGCCGATTCCCGGTGCCCGAACACGGAGAAGTCGCGGAAGGAGGACATCCGGCGTTTCTGCATCTACCTGGCCGACCCCGACCCGTCGCGGGCCTGCCGCCTCTTCCTCTCGGGCACGGCGGCCCAGGCCAACGCCCTGGCGATGGGGTTCAAGCGGGACATGGCGGACCTGGGGAACGCGGCGGCGACGGTCAACCGCCGGCTCGCCTCGCTCCGCCGCCTGGTCAAGCTGGGCCGGAGGCTCGGCCTGATCGACTGGGAGCTCGAGGTCGACGTCCTGCCCACGGAGACGTATAGGGACACCGCCGGCCCCGGCCACGACGGGTGGCTGAGGATGCTGGCCTTCGCCGCCGGCGAGGCGGCCACCGGCTCGGCGGTCGGGGCCCGCTCGGTGGCCCTGCTGCGGCTGATGCACGACTGCGGGCTCCGGGCCGCGGAGGTGCTGGCGCTCGACCTGGCCGACGTCGACCTCGCGGGCGACCGGGTGGCCGTGGTCGGCAAGGGGAGGAAGGACCGCGAGTGGATCACGATCAACGGCCCGACGGCCGCGGCCCTGGCCGGGTGGCTCGCCCACCGGGGCGACTGGCCGGGCCCGGCCTTCGTGTACATCTCCTTCGACACCGCCATCCGGGCCCCCCGCCCCGGCGCCCGGCGGATGAGCTACGCACAGACCTACAACCTCATCCGCGACATCGGGAACTTCGCCGGGGTCTTCGAGGGGGCCCGGCCGCACGGATTGAGACACTCCGGCGCAACCCGTTTGCTCGAATTGACCAACGGCGACGTCCGTGCGGTCCAGAAATGGACACGCCATAAGAATGTGCAAACCGTCATCGTGTACGACGACAACCGCCGCGACCTGGCCGGTGACCTGTCCCGGCGGCTCGGCGAGGACGACTGAGCCCCCGGCCGGGCGGCCGGATTGGGCCCGCGGTTCTCCGTGAAGAGGCGGCCAGGCCCGCCTCTTTCCCCTCCCCCACCGATCCACCGAGGAACCCAACCATGTCCATCGTATCGCTACCGGCGGACCCCGGCGGCTGGGACCTGCCCCGGCTCGCCCCCATCCCCTTCGACGCGTTCCGCGGTGCCCCATGCTGATCGACCGCGAGGAGCCCGTGCTGCCCGAGGGGGAGCCCGACCCGGCCACGCCCGCCTGGCGCGAGGAGCTGGCCCGGCGGATGCTCGCCGCGGCGATCGCCCGCCACGAGGAGGCCAACGCCCTCTGGTCGGCGGTCCACGAGTCCTACCCGAGGTTGCCCGAGCCGGCCCACCCCCGGACCGACGCCGAGCTGGCCGAGCATCGGGCCTGGCTCCTCCTGCTCGGCCAGGCCGACGAGGCGTTCGACTCGGCCGAGGAGAACCTGGCCTCGCGGATCCAGGCCCTCTTCGACCTGATCGCGCCGGAGGGCCGGAGGGCCCGCGACTCCGAGGAAGACTACTTCGTCCCCCGGGCCGTCCGGACCGGGGGGAGCGTCTACGTCCTGGCCGACGACGTGATGCGCTACGAGCCGCGCACCAACATTGTCGCCGTCTACCGCGAGCCGATGATGATCGACCTGGACGAGACGCATCCGGGTGCCATCCGGGTGGGAGTCGAGGATGTCGGGTGATGATGGGATGAATCAATCCTGCATTCGTTGACGCCCGAACAGGGCAGGCCCTATGATGGCTTTCTCCCGTGGCCCGGGCCCCGCGACCCCTCGTGCGTCGAGAGACGCATTGGGGGTCGTCTTTTTGCGCCCCCTCGATGCTCCCGGGCCCCTCCCCTGCCCCGGGGACGATCGTCCATCGGCACGATGAACCGGACAGGCCCGGCGGCCCGGGTCCCACGGCCCCCCGGCGTCCCAACGCCGGGGGGCCGCTTTATTGCCGCCGTGCCATCCCGATCGATCGGGGCCCGGCGGTCCCCGATGGGCTCGGTTGGCGTTCAAGGGACTCAGGGACACGGCGCGGATTGCGGTGTCGGCCGCGACCGCCAGGCCGGTCCCCGAGCCCCTCGGCCCCGAAGATCCCGAGTGCTCAAGTCCCCAAGTCCCCGAGCGCCTCGGCTCCCAGGTTCGCCGGTCCCGAGGTGCCGACGGACCGGCGCCCTTGGGCCCCTCGGGGCGGGAGTGCCAAGGGGCCATCGCTCCGGGGGACCGTGAAACCCGAGGGCCAAGGGACCTCGGGTTCGTGGGACCTGGTCACCTCGGGACCCGAGTACTCCGGGCCATCGGGACCCAGGAGCCGTGGAGCTTCGGACCTCAGGCGCCGGAGGGCCCAAGCCCTTATATCCCCTGGCACCCTGGCACCTCGGGACCCGGGGGCCGAGGGACCGATGGCCCCCGGTCCCCGAAGATTTGGGAACCCTGGCGCTCCGGGACCCGGGGGCCAAGGGACCGATGGCCCCCGGTCCCGGAGGGCCAGGGGACCATCGCCCGGCGGGACCTCGGCCCCTCGGTCCCGTCGCCCTTGGGTGACTCGGGACCCCGGCCCTCAAGCCCCGGGGTGCCGCGGCCGATCTCCTTTGAGGGAGGGAGCCTATCCATGCGACGGATCGCCTGGCTGTCGGAGAAGGGCGGGGCGGGCAAGTCCACCAGCGCCATCAACACCGCCGCCGGGCTGGCCCGGCTCGGCCACCGGACGCTCCTGGTGGACCTGGACCCCCAGGGCAACGCCAGCATGGTCATGCTGGAGGGCAGGGGGCCCGGGCCGCCGACGGTCGCGGACCTGCTGCTCGACCAGGCCGGCGCGGACGAGGCGATCCGGCCGACCCGCGTCCCCGGGCTCGACATCATTCCCGCCAATGCCTCGCTGGCCGACGCGAACCTCGCCCTGGCCGGCGAGCTGGGGCGCGAGCGGCGGCTGCGGCTGGCGCTGGAGCCAGTCGAGGGGGATTACGAGTTCGTCGTTCTAGACACTCCGCCGACCCGCTCGCTGCTGACCATCAACGCCATGACCTACGCGCACGAGGTCCTGGTCCCGGTCGACCCGGGCCTGTTCTCGCTCGCCGGCCTGGGGCAGTTGAGCAAGACCGTCGAGGAGGTCCGGCGGTTCCTGGACAACCGCGCTGTCCGGATCGCCGGGGTGCTGCTGACCCGGGCCGCCGCCAACAACGTCTCGCGGGACGTCGAGAAGCAGGTGCGCGAGGCGTTCGGCCCCCTCGTCTTCGCCGCCACGATCCCGATGAACACGGCGATCGAGGCGGCCCACAGCCGGTACATGAGCGTCCTGGACCACGCCCCGCGGTCGCCCGGGGCCAAAGCCTATGCGGCCCTGGTGAGGGAGATCATCGCCGATGGCAACCGAACGAAAGACGGGGCTGGGGTCGCTGCCGACGGGCCTGCTCCGGCCGACCACGCCGCCTGAACCGGCCTTCACCCTGGAGCCTTCCGGAGGGCTTGAGGACGACGGGTCGGGCGACCAGGGCGAGGGCCAGGGCAGGGGGGAGAACTCGGCCGAGTCCAGGGCGCCGGCCAGGGCCCGCCGCAAGCGGGCCCCGGTCTCGACCAAGACGACCGGGCGGAAGCTCCACCTCCCCGACGACATCCACGATCGGCTCTGGCTGCTCGCCCGCCAGCGTCGGCAGACGGTATCGGCCGTCGCCGCCGAGCTGCTCGACCGGGCCTTGCCCCGGTTCTCGGTCACCCGGGAGGGGTAGGCGCCGCCGTGCTGGCCGAGGACGGTCAGGCCGCGGCGTGGATCTCGGAGGCGCGGGACCGACCGGACCGATTCATGGATGAGCCCTCAGCGGGAGCCTAACGCGAGCAATCGCTCGTGTTTTATCCCGCCCTGGCCGGGCGTCCCGGGACCTCCCTGACGGCACCCGACGAGGCGAGGGACCGGGTGAGGGCCGGAGACGAACAGGTCGCCGCCTGACCATGCCTCACGACTCGTCGCCGCCCCGGAGTGCCCGGAGTACCGAGGCGATTTGGAGCAGTTGCTTGCCCGGGACGTGGCCGATCGTGCGGACAGCCCGGGACGCCTCGACCTCGGCCAGCCACGAGCAGACCGCCGCGTTCCGCTTGTCCAGCCCTGTCCTGGGATGGCGCTGGGCGTGCCAGGGCAAGGGGACGTGGTCGAAGGGCAGCGGGTCGGGCAAGAGGGTCGTGATCGCCACCACATCGAACGGCCCGCCCGTCGCGATCCACTCGGGCGGGGAGACCAGCACGCAGGCCCGATCCTTCGGGTTCCGGCCCTGGGGGTCGAGCAGGCCAACGACGATGACGATGTCGCCTTGCTCGGCCATCAGAAGGGCTGATCCCCCTCCTCGTCATAGTTGATCGTCGAGGGGGGGAGCTTGGCCCGGAGTTTCCGAAGCTCCTCGGGGGTGGGCATGACCTCTGCCGCTAGCCGGGCAAGCCTTGCGTCTTCATCTTCCGGACGGCGGCGGCCGAACAGGGACACCAGCCTGTCGATGAGTTGGATCGCCATTGCACGGCCTCGGAACATGGGACCAGACCCGGCCGATTCATCATACCCGGCCGGCGGACGATCAGGACCACCACCTCGCCCCGATGCCGCGATCCTGGTCAAACTACTCGGACGAGTCGT
>JAABUL010006119.1_pt1 | contig 14182 bp, 16 predicted proteins | sample 5559151 | NCBI WGS metagenome assembly JAABUL01 (sample SAMN10711876, study PRJNA513368) | rock metagenome | isolation source: Antarctica rocks | place: Antarctica: Victoria Land, Pudding Butte sud | reverse complement strand
TTGGGCGGTTATTTGTCACATCGCCGTAAGACTCCGATTGGTATTCAGGTGCTTTGGAGAGGTTGGTTGAAATTGCAAGATCTTTGTGAAGGTTGGCAGCTTGCTCAGACTTAACGGGAAAAGTCAGCAAAGCTTTTGTGTCCTCATGGCAGCTACAGCGTCTTGACGCACTCCATGAACACTTGAAAAAAGGTGGAGAGCTGGCCGACTTTGAACCTGTTCATCGCCCTAACGGTGAATCCGGCGAACAGGCGGACCCAGTACTCTCTGATGCAACACCTACTAGGCTTGACCAAAAAGAAGCGGGTGGAGCATTAGGTTTCCTGCGGATGGATGTTCAGTCGGCGGCGGAGTTGGTGGCGGCGTTGGTGGTGAACCCGCTAGTAGGTGGGATCAAGGAAGCGCTGCTGACCGTTTTCCCAGCACCGCTTTCGCGTGTGGAGCGGGGGCTGCGCTTATCGCACCTGCGAGAATTAGAAGAAGCATATGAGAAGGGTTGGCTGCTGTCAACTTCCGAGCTAGCTGACCTGTTAGGACTGGCGGCGACCACTGTTCGGTCATACGGCGACCAGTTTGAACAAGCGGGTTTTACCTTAACTCGCGCTCAAGCAACCAGGGCAAGGGGCGAGTTGGCGTGGAAGGTAGGAAAGATGAAGTTGGTGGAGGCGACTAATGATCTGGATAAGACAAACTTGGACTAAATTCGGACTGATTATAGTATTAGGCAATCATTAAGGGCATGGGAGGAACTAATGACCGAAGCTAGATCAGAAATCACGCTGAAGTTCAACTCACTTCCGGAAGTCAAGCCAGCAGCGAATAAAAAAGTTGAAATTTCATTAACCGACCAAAATGGAATTACCTTCACGGCTCTAATCAACGCCAAAAGCTGGCGGAAAGCCGAAGCGGATGTAGCCGCTTTCAGTGACTGGGGTGGGGCAGTCAGTGGCAAACTGGGGCTGCGTACCGACAGTGGCTTTGAAGTAGTTGACGCTGGCATCAAGGTTTTTGAGAAGAAGGCGAAGGAACCATTACCAGAGTCCACCACAGTTGGCGTGGATGCAGCACCAGTGGTATGACTGGGGCGCAAGTCGCAACGTCAGAGAAAATGCGGTGAAACTCGCCCTAATTCCCATCGCGGCGGCAGCATAACTATCAATCAGACCTCACCCGATAAACAGTCCCGACAAGGTAAAACCTATGAGTACCCAACCGATCACCCTCCAACTACCGAACGAACTTCTAGCGCTGGCAATAGCACTCGCAGGCAGCCCCGAAAACCTGCCCAACTTTTTGATTCAAGCGATTGAACATGAAATTGAGCGACATCCTCAACCTACCGGACAAAAAGGATTCTCAGAAGCTTTAGAGGAATTTCGTACTGACTACGACCTCAAAAACGCCGACATCAACCCCGACGAAGTTTTTGCTGATGTCCGAGAGCGTTCCCCAGGGCGAGAGGTAACATTTTGACCCGACGTTATTTACTAGAAAAAGGCGGACATTTTCAGATGTAACACGCAACCTGCGAGAGGTAACATTTTGACCCGACGTTATTTACTAGATACAAACATTCTTTCCGAACCTCTACGCCCCAACCCAAACCCCGCGCTCGCTCAAAAACTGCGGCAACATCAAAGAGAAGTCACCACTGCCAGTATCGTCTTTCATGAAATCCTATATGGGAGCTACCGCTTACCGCCCCAATCCTACAAAAGACAAGTCATTCAGGCATTTCTGGAGCGACAAGTTCGGCAAGTGATGCCCGTCCTACCTTACGACTTAGCGGCAGTGACCTGGTTGGCCAGCGAAAGAGCGAGATTAGTAACTCAGGGACAAACACCCGCCTATGCCGACGGACAAATTGCCGCGATTGCTTTTGTCAACAACCTGATTATAGTTACCAACAATGTCTCTGACTTTGCCAATTTTCAAAACCTACAGCTAGAAAACTGGTTGAGATCATGAGGCTCACCATTCCCATCAACTCAACTCCGCCAACTGCGGATATCCTAGCCAAACAGATGCTGGCATGAAAATAGACAGACACGGCCGAGCCAAGATCCTGACAATCGCTGAGATTCAATTGCTATTTAGTCAGGGGCTAGACACAACGCGAGATCGCTGTCTGTTCGGGATCTGTCTTTACACTGCCTGTAGGATTCGGGAAGCCTGCACCTTGAGGAGGGCGGATGTCTACGATACATCTAGAAGAGTACGACCGGAACTAATCATTCGCAAAGGTAACACCAAAGGCAAGTTGGCGACTCGCACCATTCCTGTGGGCGAGGATTTAAGAGATTTGCTGTCTGAGTACAACCCACCAAAAAATCAGTGGTTTCTGTTCCCTGGTCGTCATGGCAGGGGACACATTCACCCCGATTCGGCGGCGAGAATCTTACGAAGGGCGTGTCAACAAATTGGGATAGAAGGCGCGAGCACCCATTCATTCCGACGCACCGCCTTGACCACTATGAGCGATACCGGAATCCCGTTGAGAATTATCCAAGAGGTGTCGGGTCACCGGACGCTGGATGAATTGCAAAAATATTTAGAAGTGAAACCGGAGCAAGTTCGGGGCGCGATCGCCAGCCTGTCAATGCTGTCGCCTGTCGGTAAATGAAGTTTAAACGACCTTGACTCAAACACACAGCATCAGGTCATTGACCCTACTTTATCCCCCGATGGCAAGTTAATTTAGTCCGTCCAATCAGACTCTAGCTCTATTAATGTGGTGTGAGAACTCTGGTTTTAATCTTCTCTGACTTACTGATGGGAGTAAAGTGATCCACTTCAACCAGTTTCCGGTTAACCAGATCAGTAAGACTGACAAGTAAGTGAAACCTGCGGACATACTCCGCTAAATCTTTCTCAGTAAACTTAGTTGGTTCCATCTCCTGCTCACAACACACTAGATGCAGGACTGTAGCCACGATATCGGCAGATACTTCAGGTTTTTCTAACTTCCGACCCAAACTACTAAACTGTTCCTCGGATAAGCTTTGAAGCCATTCCGAAGCAATATAATTACTACTTTGATGTATGGTGCCTGCTTGGATCTTCTTAGTCAAGTCGTTGAGAAAGACAAGCTGAGGTTGTCCAAATCCTTTGGCTTTGTTAATTATGTATTTAGGTGACATTTTTCTCTAGACCTCCAGCGCTGATGGTTGAATTAACAGCTTTTAATTGGGGTAGAAGTAGCTTCGCTGCAACGACCCCCACGCGATACCTATAACCTTAACAAGCATGAATTTTCTGGGTGCGTCGCTAAAAGCTGACTCTAATAGAGGAGTTAGGAACAAAGCTCAGCGCCTCCGAAGCAATAGCTAGATTGGCTGATAAGCCTAGGTCTGGAAGCTTACATCAAAGCTTGCCTTTGGTGCTGGGTTGCTATACACCGAGAATATGTTACATGTACAGGGAATTTTGGACTTTGGACAAATTTGTGCAAAGTCTACTCTGGAAACAAAGACATAGCTGTATGAAGCGTGAGGGCGCTGTCGCAGTTGAACTTCAGTTGACCAAATTAGCAAAGTAATCGCCTGCTGCTGTTGTAAGCGATTGCAACGGTTGTAACAGCAGCGCTTCGATAGCTTCAAAATGTAAAGCCTGCACGCGAATTCAGCCAGGTTGATGACGCAAGCAAAGCAATTTGTCACCAACTAAAGGGCAATGGCGGAGCCTGCCATTGAATTCAAGTAATAAGATCAAACGGCATTAGCCATAATCTGGTTTGACTATCCAAGTAAAGCTTGCTTGACATAATATCATTTTAACTTTACTGTAGAGGTTAATGCGAGGGAGGAGCTATGCAGATGAATAAGTTTTCAAGCAATGCAAAACCGTCTACGCATTCTCAGAGCTGAACGCAGTTGGTCACAGGCGGAATTGGCAGAACGTCTAGAGGTGAGCCGTCAAACAGTCAATGCCCTTGAAGTTGGTAAATATGACCCCAGCTTGCCCCTCGCCTTCAAAATTGCCCAGCTTTTTCGCTGTCCGATTGAAACAATTTTCTTTTCGGAGGAAACGTCTATGTCTATATTTGAAAGATTTACTGCGAAAGCAAAGCAGGTGATTGTGCGTGCCCAAGAGGAAGGTCGCCGCTTGGGGCATCAATGTGTCGGGACTGAGCAGCTGTTGGTGGGACTGATTGAAGAAGATAGTGGCGTTGCGGCCAAGGTCCTCAAGTCGGTGGGGGTAAATCTTGACGCCGCCCGGATTGAGGTAGAAAAAATTATCGGGCGTGGAGCTGGAGTTAAGGGCGTGGAGTTTCCCTTTACTCCCAAAGCGAAGCTAGTCCTGGACAGCTCGATAGAAGAAGCCCGAAGGCTGGGTCATAGCTACATTGGCACAGAGCATCTCCTGCTAGGCTCGCTTCAGATAACGGATGGGGTAGCAGTTCGAGTGCTACAAATCCTTGGGGTAGACCTTCAACAGCTTCGGCAACAAGTGCTAAAAGAAATCACCTTAGGACCCACTCCTATACAAATAGTAACCAGCAGTTCCGGTCAGATGAAGAGCGGTGGGGATAATAGTGGTGACTCTCCAACCGACTTTACTTCTGGCGAAATTAGTGCTCGCTTTTGTGCACTTTTGTTTTCCTGGGTGGAGCCTCGTCAGCTAGGGCATATTGTTGGCTCCAGCGCTGGATTTCAGTTGCCCAATGGAGATGTAGTTGCTCCCTTGGTCTCTTTCTTCTCACGGTCACGCCTGAAGCGAGTACCAAGAACCTATCCCGAATTGGTACCAGAGCTGGTAGTGGAGATCAAATCTGCCTTTGACCAACTGGCATCACTCCAAGAGAAAATCCGACGATTTTTAGACCTGGGAGCTTTGATAGGACTGCTCATTGACCCGGATGAACGGACTGTTGCTGTCTATAACTCTAGCAATGAGTTCAACGTGCTAGGAGAAAGCGACTTGCTGACTATACCGGCATTGTTTCCTGGGTGGGAACTATTGGTGTCTGAACTATGGCCGCCCGTATTTGATTGAGAAATGCAAGCGTGAAAGAAGATCTCAAGGCTCAGTTTCAGCAATGGCGTCAAGACCTTTATGATTGCTTCTACCACCGTCAAGATTGCTTGATGGACTTGCTTGATGCTTTATCCAGCAACAGGGATGCCCGTTCTCCAGCAGAATCCCTTAATCCCCTATTTCGGCGAGACTATAGTGCACCATATAAAGCTGTTGAACACTTCTTCCAACCCAGCAGCGCCAATTTGGCTAACTCCAAACAACTCGAGCTGGAAAAGCATTTCATTGAGGTGATTAGTTCACTAGTACCACGGCCTCAAGTTCGTCCCTTTCAATTGTTGGGTCTAGACGTGACCCCTGTACCCCGTCCCTACGCTCAAACGTTGGCAGACCGTACTTTTATTTACCAACCCAACACCATCAGGGGTAACAAACCCGTCAATATCGGGCATCCCTATTCCGTCTTGTCAATTTTGCCTGAGCGGGTCGAACCGTATGATGCCCCTTGGACAATCCCATTATTGGGGCGACGGGTGAGTAGTAACCAGAGTGGTAATGATGTGGAGAATGACCAAATCAACACGGTGTTGAATCACCCAAACTTACCCTGGCATAATCAGCTTTGTGTGTTGGTAGTAGATAGTAGCTACAGTCAAAGAAATTTCCTGCAACAGCAGCTCCAGCATGAGAACTTGGTGACTGTTGTACGAGTTCGCAGTAATCGGGTTTTCTATCAATCGCCCACCATTCCTAAACCCACTCAGCATCGGGGTCATCCCCACTGGTACGGCAAGCGGTTTGACCTCAAGGATGATACTTCTTGGCATTCCCCAGATGCAACGATGCAGACAATCCTGACAACCTGTCGAGGTTGCCAACTCACTGTAACCGTAAGCGCTTGGACTCAGATGCTGATGCGAGGTAAAAAGGATTGCCCCATGCATCAAGCGCCTTTTACCTTGCTGCAAATTCAAGTCACAGACACTGACGGCAAACTTGTCTTTCCTCCCATGTGGCTAATTGTTATCGGTCAGCGTCGAAGTGAATTGACACCGCTTGATAGTTACCAAGCTTATCGACAACGCTTCGATTTAGAACACTTCCTGCGTTTTGGCAAACAGCGATTGCTGATGACGGCTTATTCTACCCCTGAGGTCCAACATGAAGAGAACTGGGTTCAACTGACGCTGCTGGCTTATGTGCAACTGTGGGCGGCTCGTGAACTAGCAGTATATCTGCCCCGTTCCTGGGAACGTTATCAGCAGCAGCGCTCGTCCCAAGCTAACATCACTCCCTCAACTGTGCAGCGTGACTTCACTCGCATAATTTCCGAAATTGGTACACCAGCAATTGCTCCCAAACGTCGAGGTAGATCTCCTGGACGTGCTATTGGTCAATCTCAAGTCCAGCGTCCACGTCAACAGGTGGTTAAAAAAGGTACTAAATCTGCTCCAAAGAAACCAGTTGCTGCCTAAAAAATAGGCTTGAGGAGAGGTTGTTTACCCATTTACTCAGCTATTTATGGAGCTAAGCTAATCCATTTTGTCCAAAGTCCAAGGGAATTAGGTGGAGCTGTTAAAGCTTTTGACCAGACTGATGATAAGATAATCATCAAATGCATCACCGAGTTATGAAGAACTCTAAGCAACCAGACACAGTTCGTACAACTTTGTCCATACCGGCTGATTTGTTGAAGGCAACTGACCAAATGATTCGGGCGGGATACGTTCGCAGTCGCAATGAGTTTGTTGCAATGGCGCTGCGCCGTGAAATTGAAGCACAGAAACGTGTAGAGATTGATGCCGCCTTTGCCGGAATGGCTGATGACACCGAGTACCAAGCAGAATCCTTAGCGATTGCTTCCGAGTTTGCTCTCGCTGAGTGGGAAGCTTTTCAGTTGAGCGAATCTCAGTCGTGAGACGAGGGGAAGTTTACGATGCCCGGCTTTATCCGACCGAGGGTTCTGAGCAGGGAGGGACTAGACCAGTGATTATTGTCAGCCGTGATGCGATTAATGCGTCCAGTCAAGTTGTACTGGCAGTTCCCTGTACAACCTATCGCCCCTCACGGCGAATTTACCCAAGCCAAATCCTGCTCAAGGCACCGGATGGGGGACTGGATAGCGACTCGGTAGCACTGGGGGAACAAGTGCGGGTGCTGGCGAAAACTCGCATAACCCGCCTGCGAGGTGTGCTTTCAGCTTCAGCACTGGCACAACTAAATCGGGTGTTACTAATTGCTTTGGATTTACCTAGGGACTGAAAGAGAAGAGCTACCGAATCGGAGGCGCTCTTTGATGCCCTCGGTATTACGACTAAATAATTGTGGAGCGGATACCACACTCTCAGACGGTGGAGAAGAGCCTGGAAAACTTTATTTCACCAACTGAGTTTGAGATATTTCGGATGGAGGCAGAGCCGCTCGGCTCTATTGTAGCTAGTTTTAGCCTAGAGGTTACGGGTAAGTCGCCCAAAAGTGGACAAAAGTGTCCACCCTCTACAGTGCCTCGTCCCCGCTCCAGTCCGCAAACAAATACGGATGGAGGCAACAGCAATGACCGCAGTACTAAGAAACACTTGGCATAAACCAGCATACGACCGCCACGCTCACGTCAGTCAAACACTGGCAGAGATCCTGGAAGCAGTGCCCAAAGCAGCGATCGCACTATGTAACCATCTCTTCCGAGTCTGTATTGATGGCAAGTTGGAAGAGATTGAGCTGTTCATGCTGAAGTTGGGCGTGAACCGTAGTACAGAAAAGCGCTGTGGGCGACCGTATTCCCGAAACACCCTGTTAGAGGCGCTAAGAATCCTAGTGCGTTTAGGACTGGTAATTATTGACAAGAGCTATGGCAAAGGAGTATTTCGTCTCACAATTAACCATCCTGGGAAAAAACGCCCGTTTGAGCGCTTTGTGAGAAATCCTTCAGGTCAATCAGAAAACTGCGAAACTCATCCAAAAACTGACAAAACCGAGGGTTCAAACGACGTAAAATCGTTGCCTATTACAGAGGATCTACAAAAAACAGCAGAACCATCAAATGCTGCTGCCCCAGAAAACTTTTTCGCCCGAGAGGAAGAAGAGATAGCCAGGACAGAATGTGTGGTGCCTGAGCCTACTGTTGCTACTTGGAAAAAAAAATCAGCCCCCCCTACAGAGATCTCGGTTGAAGGCATTGATCTCGATGCCTCAAGCGTTAACGAAGAAACCGCTCTAGTCAACACAGAGGAGAAAGAGATCGTACTGGCGCTGCGAGATGCAGGGATGCTTAACCCGCAACTGAAGGCTCTAGCGCTCTCGTTCACACTACTAGATGTTCAGGCAGCACTCACTCTCTATCAACAGCGCCAGCAGAAAAAGGAGATTTCCAACCCTCAAGGCTTTCTAACCGACTGCCTGCGCGGTCAATGGTGGAAAGAAGCTAAACCTAACCCGACTCTAGCTCAGTCACAGTTCCCGGCGGAACTGGTGGAATGGTACGAGTTGGCGGAAAAAGCGGGAATTATTGATGCCATCGACCTGAAGCACCTTCCCTGCTACATGGGAGAGCTGAGCGTCAGACTGCTCAACCGGAATCGTCAACGCCCCTTTGACCCGCCGTTTATCCTGACCCCCTGGCGCGAAGCGATGACTTTACACCCGCTTCAGGACTTGATAGGTGTAGCAGTGCGATACAGAAATTTAGCGGTTGATGAGGGAGAGCTTAAGTGGGGGTTTGAGCAGCGAGTTCTAGAGAGCTAGTGCGCCACTATTGATCGTATAAACGGATGCAGGAAGAGAGCTATGGACGCTCAGGATTTGCTGAGACGCTATGCTACTGGGGAGAGGAATTTTGCTGGAGCCGACCTGAGTGGAGCCAACTTGAGTAGAGTGGCACCAAATTACACGGCTCTCGGCTCAACCCCGACTAGCTCTATGACATACTCCCAGCATCGCCTTAGGGAGATGGCATGGGCAACTCAATTGTGCGGTCTAATTAGACAAGGATGGCATTGAGCCGAGATGGAGACGAAACCGGAAATAGTGGCTGAAAATGCTTAATTTTTCGTCATCTTTAACTGCTCTAAGTACACATATGTAACAAATCATCAAACATAGATCGGACAATCGTTTTCAGCCCTAATTTCCGAATATGCAGCTACCTCGGCTCAATGCCTAGTAGGATTTAATGCTAATTATATTTGTCATACTCAACCTTGCCATAATCTAGCTTGATCACTCGGTCTGCCAAATCAAAATAGCGGTCGTCGTGGCTAATTACCAGTACTGTTTTCATTCTTTGCTTGAGATCGGGCAATAGCTGCTTGTAGAAAATATCTCGAAAAAATGGATCTTGATCGGATGCCCACTCATCAAACAAGTAAATCGGGCGATCCTCCAAATATGCAGTCAATAGAGCCAGACGCTTCCTCTGTCCCTGAGACAAAGCTGTAGTGGATAATACACCATTATTAACCTGAACTTTATGTTCTAAGTGCAGTTGATGCAAATAGTTCTGTGCCTGGATGTCGAGGTCATGTTTACCAATGCCCAGGAGACGCTCGAACAGGTAGAAATCAGCAAAAACTACAGAGAAATGCTGGCGATACCACTCCCGATTGTGGTCAGCGATCGCTGTACCATTAAGTTGAATTTCTCCAGTTTCGGGCATGTATAGTCCGGCAATCAGTTTGGCAAGAGTAGACTTGCCGCTACCGTTACCACCAACGATAAATACTAGTTCGCCAGGATGAAAAGTCAAATCCAATACACCCAAGACAAACTGACTATCTTCTCTTTCTCCTTGATAGGTGTGGGTAACCCGATCTAATTTCAGGGTAGTCCAGGTGGCATCTGGAGTTGGTTGACCGATTGAACCGATCTCCGCTCGCTCTGCCAGTGCTAACCCCATGTGTTTAACCTTTTGGATCGCTACACTTGCACTGAATATGTCTGGTAGCCTTTCTATCATATTTCCCAGTGGTACAACTAAATAAGTTAGTGTTAGCGCGTATGCTGATAGCACTGGTTTAGTTACAGATGTAATTTGGGGTAGAGCAAACAACAGCAGCCCCAAAAGCAGGAAAAAGAGGAGTTGTCCCCCTCCTGTCGCGATTGCTGCTATTTTAAGGGCTGATGCTCGTTGGTGACGCGATGCCGCAGCGCTTACTTGTAACTCGTCCGATAAAAATGCCTGACGGCGTTCAGTGTGTAGTTTGAGTTCTTTGATCCCATCTGTAATGCTCCGAAAGTGTTTGTATAGCTGGTCATCCTCTTCACGAGCGAGTTTCAAAAAAGCGTAAGCTTTGGTAATAAGTAGTTGTATGCAGGCAATTCCTACGCCAAGGAACGCGATAACAACCAGAAGTACCACTCCTGAAAGCCAACCCAAATAAACTAAGCAACCTCCAATCACAGCCAAATCAATGCAAATGAAAGGAATGACAAACACGCTGTTGGATATAGCTTGCACATCTTCAGTTAAAGTCGCTAACAGACGGTTTGCGCCCAGTGTTTCTAATTGCCGTAAGGGAGCAGAGAGAATTCCTTTACTTAGGCGTAATCTCAGTTGATAGACTGCATCCTGTGCTAAGTCAATTAATAAAAATTGAGAGATGGTACCCGTTAACAGTGCTACGAGTGCTAGTCCAGCAAAGTACCATACCAAGTTATGGGTTGAGTTACTAGCGATCGCCGTGTTAACCAGTGCAATCAGTTGAGCACTGCAACTACCACTGATTAAACCAGTCAGCACCGCGATCGCTACATTTAGCCTGGATGCTTGTAAAAGAAGCCAAATGACATTCATAGAGTTCAACCGTGTCTTGCTGGACTTGGTTTGAGTAGTTTACGGGCTTTCACCGTCCTGCATCTTTTTGCTTAAATGCAGAGTGAGTGGCATCAATTGTACGACGACGAAATTTGGTTTCTCCACCACCTCCATCTAAGAAGATAATTGTCGGAGTAGAAGGAATCTTGATTACTTTAGCAACCTGCAAATGAATTGCCATCTGCCATACCCGGATTTCTCACAAAAAGAGCTTGGGGGTTTTTGTACAACCCCTCGAAAAGGGGGAATCAGGAAATTTCTCAAGGGAAACTTAGGCACTTCTTGTTGGAGCAGTTAGAGCCTGTAATCCTGTTTGTATCGCAAATGTTTAATGTCTACTAAGTTCTAAGAGTTTTTGAGAATCACCTAATTAGACACATTTTGAGACACGGAAATACTACGTCTCAGAAAGTGTACGTTTTGAGACATGTTGGTGGAAAAGCTTGACCGACAATAACTTGAAGGTAATAATGCCAAATCCCATTTTTCCTATTCCCCCTTTTCGAGGGGTTGTACAAAAAACCCCAGGAAGGGATTTTCTGAGCACTGTGGCACTATTTTTTCCTTATCTCGGCTCAATCCCGAAACCTGTAACAAGTTTATGGAGCGATCGCAGCTCAACCAAAACTATACTCGTACCATCGCTACATCGTTATCTAGCTATACGATTAATACTATTAGTCTCCGAATAGCAAAAGTAGTAGAAATTGTAGTCCTAGTTTTGTCCTAAATTTGTACTACAAAACCCTGCTACTTAACTGGTTTTCCCAACTGTAAATTATCCAACGAGAGAATCAGGGTTTGAGCGATTCCCAAAGCAAGATTAAAATGCCAATGCTGCCTGAAAAAACAAATGGGAAGACACTCCATCCTCCCAGTTCATATCTATCAATCTCTGTGACGCTCTTGAGTTTCAGAGGCTAGTTAATTCTTAAACTGTAGCTTTCTTGAATTGGCGCTTTAGCAGATAGCCTGCACCTAAAGTACCGAAGGCTAATGTACCTAATACTTCAGATGGTTCAGGAACTACCCTAATCTGAGTGATTTGTGTAACCCAATTATTAGAGGCCGCAGCATACTCCTGAATTGTCCAGAAGCTAAACGGATCGGTAGGATCGATGGTAGTTGCACTGTAGTCGCCCCAACGGTTTCTGGAACCACCAAAAGTTAAGTTGTAACTAGCATTACCTGAATGGAGTAGTTGAGGACTGCTGAAAGTAGTAAGGTTACCGACAGTTCTACCTACGACTGCATAGCTACTGGGGAAGTCTGTAGAACCTGTGCCTGAGCGCGTAAAACCAATGACGACGTTACCAGACTGGTTGGCGGCAATGGAGGGGTAGTAGTAGTCGTGAGTTGAATCACCTATATTGCCCGACTGCAACACGTTATTAGTCGTTGCATCGATTTCAAACCATTGAATGTCATCTCTACCAGTGACGAAATCGACAGTGCTGTGAGCCACCCAAAGGTTATTACCAACCTTATAAACGTTGCTGCTAAGACGAGTGTCACCAGAATCAAGGCTCCTCGTGCCATCTGGCTGACTAGCTAAGGGAGGGTTATCATAGGAAGTCACGCTAATATTCGTTGTTCCAGTTATGCTTGCCCCTGGTCCACTGGTGTTTAGCAAGTCAGTACGGTGAAGCACGTTGGAACTACCAAAATTTGAGGAGAGCAAGATTTCATTACTACTAGTAGATCCAGATAAGTCTACTGTTGGCTGAACTGTAAAGCCCACCCGGCTCGATTGCAAATGGTCAAAAGTAGTTTTATTAGCAGCTGTTGGAGTTGGCAGTAAAAGGTTAGCTTTGGGGATGGAAACTACAGTAGTGTCTACGAAGTTATCGGAGCTATTGAAGTTACTTGTAGCCAAATACACACCATTGGCGTTAAGCCCCAAAGTCGGATAATCTCCAAAGTTGGTTCCCGAATCGGCAGCGAACGAAACTCCCTTCCAACCAGTCGGAGCGGAACCGCCTGAAACTGCAATCAATATATTATTGTTGCCAGTTCCTGCAGTTATTTCGGCAGCGAACCAGCGCTGACTGACGGGGTCATACAACACTCTTGGATCAGTCACACCTTGAGACAGTAGATTAGAAGAAATACCAACAACGTTTTGCCAAAATCGGGTATCACTTATGAGCTGTCTAGCTGTGCCGTTACTTTTGTTGTAATCTGCAAAGGCACCATTGACGAACTCAACGAAGTCGTTAGGACCAACTGCGCCCATTGTGTCAGGTGGTATAATACCGAAACCATTAAGGGTTTGTACCGTTCTGAGTGAAACACCAGTGAAGTTTGTCCCGATGCTGAATCCAGAGCCTGGAAGAACGTTCGGATTTGCTCCTGGAATAATCTCAGGTATAGACTGCATGGGCATCTGAATTGCATCGCTGCGGTCTTCATCATTGTGAATGATAGTATCCGCCTTGACAGGAAGTACAATCAAGATCAGTGTTAGATTGACTCCGGCAAAAGCCAGGATTTTGATTAGAGCAGTTGCAATTTGACGACAGTGCATAATTAAGGTTGAAGGATGAATGTTACACGGTAACAGTAAACCTACTTAGATAATATTCTTGTAAAATTTTATAATTTCTTCATCTTCTACCTGTCCTCATCCCCATCTTTGAGAGGAAGCGGAACAGATTATTGTGCTATTTCAGCTTTGGCAATAAACAGTGCTTTTTAGTTGTTTTATTGAGAATGTGATAGCTGGAAAGCCTATTTTTGCGTAAGTTATTCTCAATAAATTTCGTCATTCTCAACTAAGAAAATCAGCATACTAATCTATTCCGATTCCCATTGTTAATGCATGACCAAAGGTTGATTATTGGACTTTTAAGATAATATTTATTGATCCCCTAGAGTAGGGCATGAGCTAAGGTCTGGGCGAAACTGAGTTGAATACGTTCTAAAGATTCAAACAGTTTCAGTCTTCAGGTTCTGAAGATAGAGCATTCACTCCAGCGCCTCCGTCACGGGTCGGGAAAATACGGTTAGCAGCCGTGCAGTGTGACAGATGCCCCAAGTGGGTATCTAGCTCAAGCTGCCAACTGGGAGTAAGCTTTATTTACACCACTAAACAGCAAAATAGCCGAGGAATTTCTTGGCAGAGTCTCTCGGCTTTTTGCTAAATATCACCCCGTCCAGCACGGGTTAATCTAATGATAGCAAAATCAGATCCTTCAATACAGCTACAACTGTCTAATTCCCACCTTGACTACTCAGCAGATTTAAACGCCTTTCATACTGCCGATCTCAAGGATCGCCCTTGGTTTCCTTACTCCTGGGAGAGACTTCTTGTGAACTTCAAGCTTTCGCCTTGCGCTCGGTTGCTACTGGATTGGTTTCGCCTTAAGTCTCCTCCAGGGGTGGTATTCAAAGCTC
>JAABUL010006118.1_pt1 | contig 14188 bp, 16 predicted proteins | sample 5559151 | NCBI WGS metagenome assembly JAABUL01 (sample SAMN10711876, study PRJNA513368) | rock metagenome | isolation source: Antarctica rocks | place: Antarctica: Victoria Land, Pudding Butte sud | reverse complement strand
AGGGCCAGGGCGCCCCGCCGTAGCGTTCAAGCGCCGGGCCGGTCGGGGCCGGCAACGGCACGAAGAAGCCCTGGCTGCTCACTATGCGCGACGGTCCCAGCCTGGCAAAGGGGTCGTCGTCGAAGAGTGGTCCGCCGGCCCACAGCAGGACGGAGCCGGCGAGGTGCACGCTGTCCGTCACCAGGGTGGAGACGCCGTAGGCAGGCCAGCTCCGGATCAGCCGCCGGCGCGCCTCCAGGACCTCTGGCGCATCGAACAGCGGGCGGCGCCCCTCGGGAAGCTCGGTCCATGACGCGGTAACCGGGGGCCCGCCCGCCCCGAGGATGCGCGGGTCGACGGAGGTTGCCCGGGGGTGCGGCCGACGATCGGTGTGCCAGGCCGCGAGAACCAGGTCGGCCCCGTCGCCCAGCTGCCCGACCACGGTCACATCGGCGTCCTTCGGCTCATGGTCGAGCAGCGCGATGTAGGTCCGGCTCACGGGGGTGGATCCCAGTCCGGACGCAGCGATCGCGTCAGGCAGCGGAAGTCCTGACGGAGCTCCTCAGCGGTCGGCCGGCCCCAGAACCAGTAGCCGCGGTAGGCGGCGTGGACCGTCAGGTCTGGATCGACCACGACGCAGGTCGGGGTGTACGGGTCGTGGACAGTGTCCGTGGTCTCCCGCAGACCGAGGACGTCGAGGTAGCGACGCTCCGGGTCGGACAGGAACGTCCAGCGCGCCCCGAGCCCCGCTCGATAGGCTCCCGAGACCTCCGGGAGCTCGACACTGATCGAGACGAAGCGGGTATAGGCGACCTCCGCCTCGTCCTGCAGCGCTGCGAGCACCTGGAAGAACTGCCGCTCCTTGGGACAGAACCAGCCCCGGTAGAAATGCACCAGGGTCGGATCGCCGCCGACGAGGTCGCTCAGTCGTCGCACACCCCCGGTGGAGTCTGGGAGCTCCAGGTCGGGGAGTCGCCCTCCCGGGGTCAGCCACGCTCTCCGTTCGCCCGCGTCGGGCTGGTCCGCGTCGAGCTCGTCCTCAGCCACCGGCCGGCCGGGTGGAGGCGGCGTCCAGCAGGCGGTACGCGATCCCGGTGGCCAGCGCGTAGACGCTGTGGTGGAACGCGTCGATGACTATCGCGGTCGCCCCCCACTCGGACAGCGGCGGCGCCACCTCGAGCTTGGGCAGCATGACCAGGCCGGAGCCCCAGACGGCGGCGAAGTGGCCGGCCGTCGCCGCACGCGGAGGCAGACCGAAACCCGCGAGCAGTCCGTGCACGGCTCCCCAGCCGGTCCCGTAACCCCAGTGCACGAGCGTGGTGAAGCGGGCCTGGGCCTCGTCGCCCTCCGGCTTCACCTTCAACACCTTGGACGCGGCATCCGCAGGGGCGGTGCTGGCCTCCCGGCCGCGGAGCTTGGCTTCGAGGCTGCTTGACAGGGTCATCGCTGCGGTGCCCGCCACCCCGGCCGCCAAGCCCTTCCCGACCGATCCTGCCAGGTCACCGATCCGCATCCCGAGCCCTCCGTTCGACAGACGCCCATGCGCGGGCTGTTGCGATGGTCGGGCCGTAGTCTTCCATCGAGGACAGCACCGGAGATCGGCGCAGCCCGGATGTCAGCAGATTGTCATTCGCTCGGAACCGGTCGGGGTGAGCTCGCTGAAGGCCCCGCCTCCAATTCATCGTTCTGTAAGCCATTAGCACTTGGCCGGCGGCGCGAGATGGGCAAGGCTCCGCGCATGACCGAGGACACGACTGCGCGCATCGCCTCGACCCTGGAGGTCGACGTCGGTGCTCATGCCGCGTTCACCGCGAGCCGCGCGCTGACCGACCGCCGGACCGAGGGCTGCGTTCTTCGCTCGGCTGTCGGCGGCACTGGATCCCGGTGACTGCCTTTGCTGGGCGCTGACCTGGTGAAGGACGCCGATCGGCTGGTTCGCGCCTACGACGACGCCGCCGGTGTCACCGCGGCCTTCAACCGCAATCTGCTCGACGTGCTCAACCGGGAGCTGGACGGCGACCTGGACCCGGTCGACTTCGAGCACGTCCCGGTCTGGAACGCAGAGCTCGAACGTGTCGAGATGTGGCTGCGAGCCCTTGTCCCCGTCAGGACGTACTTCCGCCGGATGGACTCCACCTGGACGCTTCCGGTCGGCGGCCGGCTGCTGACCGAGACGAGTGCCAAGTTCCGCGTGGAGGGTCTGCACGAGGAGCTGCATCGGGCGGGACTCGACGCGACGCACACCTGGACCGATCCGGCCGGCGACTACTCCGTCACGCTCGCGACCATGCCAGCCGACCGTATCTGTCGATGACGGACCTGCGCCAAGGCCCTCCGCCATCCGGGGAAGAACCTGACCGACCAGGAGGCAGACAGCCCCCGATCGCCGACTTCGGCCTCCTGTCGGACTGCCACTCGGCCGCTCTGGTGGACCGCAGCGGATCGGTCGACTGGTGGTGTGTGCCGCGCTTCGACTCACCCTCGGTGCTGGGTCGACTCCTCGATCCGCAGGCAGGGCACTGGGCGTTGCGCCCTGTGGGCGCCTTCACCACCGACCGTGAGTACGTCGGCGACACCCTCGTCCTGCGCACCGTCTTCCGCACCGAGTCCGGCGTCATTTCCGTCACCGACGCCCTGGGACTGGAGCAGGGCGCCCGCGGGCACGACATCGGCCTGCGCAGCCCGCACGTGCTCCTGCGCCGGGTCGAGGGCGTGGCGGGCTCGGTGGCGATGCGCAGCGAGCTCGCGCCGGGGATGGAGTACGGCCGCACCGAGCCCAATCTGCAGCTGACCGGGCACGGTGGCGTGGCCCGTGGCGGGCCGGCCACTCTGACCCTCACGACCTCGGTGCCCTTGTCTCAGTCCGCCGGGATGCTGGTCTCGTCCTTCGTGGTCAACGCGGGCGACGGGGTCGACTTCCGACTGGCCTACTCGGCAACGTTCGGCGGGGGGCAGCCGCTCGTCGAGAACAACTCGCCGACGTTGCAGGACACCATCACGGCGTGGGAGTCCTGGTCGGCGCTGCACACCGACTACGACGGCGCCTTCCCCGACCAGGTGCGACGCAGCTCGCTGGTGCTGCAAGGACTCACCTACTCCCCGTCCGGCGCGATCGTCGCCGCTGCCACCACGTCGCTGCCCGAGACGATGGGCGGCGACCTAAACTTCGACTACCGGTACGCGTGGCTGCGTGATCTCAGTCTGACCATGCGTTCGCTGTGGATCGCCGCCTGCCCGCACGAACCCGAGCGGCTCTTCGACTGGCTGGCTACCAGTGCCGGCCACGTGCGCGCTGAGCTCGTCCAGATCATGTACGGGATTGAAGGCGAGCGCGATCTCAGCGAGCACGAGCTCGAGCATCTGGCCGGCTACCGCGGGAGTTCCCCAGTCAGGGTAGGGAATGCGGCCTGGCGGCAGGATCAGCTCGACGTCTTCGGCGAGGTACTGGATGCCGCGCACCTGCTTAAGGACACCCTCGGCGAGCTGACGCCGGCCGTGCAGCAGATGCTGGTTGCGCTGGCCGACCGGGCCGCCTCCAGCTGGACCGAGCCGGACGCAGGCATGTGGGAGGCCCGGGATACGCGCCGCCACTACGTGTCCTCGAAGGTGATGTGCTGGGTGGCGTTGGATCGGGCCGTGCAGCTCGCCGATCGGCTGGGAGGGCGTGCCGATCCGGAGGCGTGGGCGAAGGCGCGTGATGCCGTGCGCGCAGCGGTCCTCACCCAGGCGTGGAGCGATGAAGCGGGGGCCTACACCGGCGCCTTCGGCTCGGACGACTTGGACGCCTCCGTGCTGCTCCTGCCCATCGTCGGCTTCCTGCCTGCCGATGACGAGCGCATGCTGGCCACCATCGAGGCGATCGAACGTGAGCTCGGTGCGGGCGGTCTAGTGCGGCGGTGGCCGAGCGACCGTAGCGGCTTCTTGATCTGCACGTACTGGTTGGTCGAATGCCTGGCACTCGCCGGACAGCAGGTGCGCGCGACGGCGTGGTTCACCGGTGCGACCGCTCATGCGAACGACCTCGGCCTGCTGTCGGAGGAGGCCGACCCCACCAGCGGGGAGCTGCTCGGCAACTACCCCCAGGCCTTCTCCCATGTGGGTCTGATCAACGCGGCGTGGCGTCTCGGCCAGGCCGAGACGTCCAAGGACACGAGCTGAGGAGATGCGCATGACCGGAAGGCTCGACGGCAAGGTGGCCCTGATCACGGGTTCGGACTCCGGGATCGGACAGGCGACCGCCGCGGAGTTCGCCAAGGAGGGCGCTGACGTCGTCGTGCACTACCTCCATGACCAGGACGGTGCCCAGGCAACGAGCAAGGCGGTCGAGGCGGAGGGACGCCGCGCGGTTGTCGTGCAGGCGGATATCCGCGACGAGGCCGAGGTCGCGTCGATGTTCGACGAGGCGACCGCCGCCTTCGGCAGCCTGGACATCCTCATGAACAACGCCGGGGTCGATGCCTCCGGCAAGAAGGTCGCCGAGCTGCCCACCGAGGTCTTCGACAACGCCATCCGCACCAACCTCTACGGCACGTTCTTCTGCTGCCGGCGGTTCGTCCAGCTCCGCACCATGGCCGGGGGACAAGGCAAGATCATCAACGTCACGTCGGTGCACGAGGACGTTCCCAACGCCGGCGGCGCCGACTACGACTGCTCCAAGGGAGCGATGCGCATGCTCACGCGCACCTTGGCCCTGGAGCTGGCGCCGCTCGGGATCAACGTCAACAGTCTGGCACCGGGCATGGTGCTCACGCCGTTCAACCAGGCGGCCATTGACGACCGTGATCTGCTCGAGAAGCAGGTTCAGAGCATCCCGTTCAAGCGCGCCGCGCAGCCCGGCGATCGCGCGGCTCGCCGTGTTCCTGGCCTCCAGCGACGCCGACTACGCGACCGGGGCGACGTACGTGATGGACGGTGGACTGATGCGCAACCTCGGGCAAGGGGCATGAGGCCATCGGCCGGTCGCGCCGTTTCGGCGACGCCCGCACTCCTCGAGCTGCACCTGCAGCGATGGCTCGGGGCGTGGCCACCCCGGGCGCCGGTCGAGGTGGTCGAGGGCTCAGGGCGGGTCAGTGCCGGCTGGGACGGTCAGCCACATCCGTTCCTGGGCGTGGGCAGCAGTGACGGTATCGTCCTGTCGGTAGCGCCCGGCAAGGGCAGGCACGTGGAGGCCGCGGTCGCCGGGCTCCCCATCGGGGGAGCGGCGTTCCTGGACGCGCTGACGCACGTGGTGGGGGAGCGCGGCAGGCCCGTTGTCCAGACGATGTTCCGCTGGTGCACCGAGCCGACACCCGCGGACGACGTGGGGGTCTGGCTCGACCGAGACGACCCCGCGGTTCCCGACTGGTTGCATCCGTTCAGCGGTCGCGTGCTGGTGGCTCGGGACGCCGGCGGCGACGCGGTGTCCGGTGTCGGCGTGAAGCGGCACGACTCCATCGGTCACGAACTGGCTGTCGTCACGACGGCCGCCGCGCGCGGTCGAGGACTGGCGGTGGCGCTGGTCGCGCAGGCCGCCAGGAGCATCCTCTCCCAGGATGCGCTTCCGACCTACCTGCACCTCGCGACGAACACCGCTTCGGCGCACGTGGCAGAGAACGCCGGATTCAAGGACACAGGATGGATCGGGTTGGCGCTGCAGGACAGGTGATGCGCCGAACGTCGATTGGCTACTTCCTCTCGCGTCGGCGGGCTCGACGCTGACCCGGTTCAGGGCCGGGGTCAGCGCCGAGCCATCCGTCAGCTCGCAGCCATGCCCGCGAACGTCCACAAAGGACCTGTGTGCCGTCTTCCTGATCTTGACTTTGAGAGGCGGCCGGTGCTGTCCGGCTCGACCTGCTCACGGTCTCGGCAAAGTGCGTGGCAGTCATCGCCGAGGTGCTGCTCCTGGTGCACCGGTGGCCCCGGGGGCGGCACCCGTGGCGGAGCCGGGCGTACGCTCAGGTGGTCTGGTCGTCGACCGGCAGGGCGCGGCTTCGCTGCAGGAGATGTTCGACCTTCTCGAGCCGGCGTTCGACCCAGCCGCCGCTGTTGCTCGGCAGTGCCGCGGCGCGGCCAGCACAACAGTCCATAATCGCGACCAGGCGTCGACGACTGCGACCCGTGATCATGCCGGGGCACATTGTGGCTCCCTTCCCCTGCCGGTGCCGAGCGGGTCGACGGCGGTGGAGTGGCAACCGCGATCTTTCATGCGAGAGTTGCTGCGCGTGAGCGACGGGAGCGTCATGGATGCGACGGAAGGGCTGTGGGCCAAGCCCGATGCCGCCGTCGCGGGTGCCGATCGCGGATTGGCAGCCGCCGACCGCCTCTGTCACGCCTGCGTGGAACTGCTCGGCGTCGATGGTGCAGCCATCTCGCTGCCACGCTACGTCGGCCTACCAGCCCCCGCGTTCGGCGCCGCGGGCGCCTTCGGCGTCGGGGGGGCGTGGTGGCGGCCCTCGGGGCTCCTCGCCGTCGTCGTGCTCCTCGGAGCAGCCGCCGTCACCCGCGGCGTCGCCAGGTCGAACCGTCGCCCTCGCCTCGCGTCTTTCGGGCCGATGTCATGTCCCGCTCCTGATCAGTCCAGCAGCCCCGCGCCCTCCGAAAAGGACACCTCTGTGAGTCTCGACGATCTTGACCAGGCCCCGTCTTCAGGCTGCGCCTGCGGCGGGCCTGCTGCTGCGGCGCGGGCCAGCGGGTTGCACACTGCGACCCCGTCGGCCGACTGCGGCCCGGTATGCGTGGCGGCCAGCTCTTGTGTCTGTGCGAGCACCCAAGCAAGCCAGGGCCCCGGAGGCAGCAGGCCGGCCGATCGCAGCAAGGCACTGGCGTCACCGCCTTACGGGCAGCCAACTGTTCGTCTTTCCACAGCAAGGGGATTGTGATGAGTGTCGAGGTGTTCTTCGACTACACATGCGGGTTCTCCAACCGGGCTCAGCACTGGCTCGAGGCATTAGGGGAGGCGGACGTGCGGTGGCGGCCGTTCTCCTTGCTAGAGCAGAACCGGCATGACAGCGGGCCGCCGGTGTTCGACCAGCCCGAACTCAGCGACAACGTGTCGTTGGTCGCGCTGGCGGTGCACGAAGCGGTCGGGGCCAAAGGCGGCGATGTCGATCGCTACCGGCGCCGAATGTTCGCAGCCTGGCATGAAGAGCCTGGCCGGCTTTCCACCCAGGACGTGGTCGGGTTCGGCCTCGCCTGTGGTCTACACCACTTCGACCACGACATGGCCTTCGGCGCGTTGGCTGCCGACCACGCCGAGGGCAGGGAGCTCGGGGTGTTCGGCACCCCCACGTTCGTTTTCGGCGACGGCCAGCTGGCGTTCGTCAAGCTCGACGGCGTTCCGGCCGCGGACCGAGCCGGATCGTTGTGGGACAGCGTGCGCCAGCTGGCTACCGCCGAGCCCGCGCTGCGGGAGTGGCAGCGGGTCACCGCGCCGGCGGCGTCCCGATGACGCAGCGGCTGATAGTTATCGGTGGCGACGCCGCTGGAATGAGCGCGGCATCCGCGGCCCGGCGCCAAAAAGGCGCGGAAGAACTGGCGATCGTTGCATTCGAGCGCGGCAACTACACCTCCTACTCGGCCTGCGGCATCCCTTACTTCATCGGCAACGATGTCGCCGACGTCCGCACGCTGATTGCCCGCACCCCGGCGCAGTTCGCCGAGAACCACGCGATCGATGCGCGGACCGCTCACGAGGTACTCACCATTGACCTGGACCGGCGGGCGGTGCTGGTTCGCGACCTACGTCGCGGCGCCGAGGACTGGGAGGGTTTCGATCAGCTGATGATCGCGACCGGCGCGGTGCCGATCCGTCCCCCGCTACCCGGCGCCGATGCGCAGGGCATCTTCGGGGTGCAGACCCTCGACGACGGGCTCGCGGTCCGCGCCGCACTGGAACAGCACCGGCCGCGGCGGGCGGTCGTCGTCGGCGCCGGCTACATCGGGCTGGAACTCGCCGAGGCGTTCTGTGCCTGGGACATCGCCGTCACCGTCATCGACCGCGGCCCGACCCCGATGGCCGGCCTGGACGCGGACATGGGCGGGCTGCTCACCGACGCGATGCACCGCTTGGGGATGACGTTGCGCCTGGGGGAGACGGTGACCGGCTTCGACACCGACGCCGGTCGGGTCCGCGCGGTCGTCACCGACCAGGGCGCCGTACCCACCGATCTGGTGGTCCTCGGGCTGGGGGTACGGCCAAACATGGAGCTGGCCGCGCAGGCCGGCATCCCCCTCGGGCCGGCCGGTGGGATCGCCGTCGATCGGCGGCTGCGCACCGGCATCGAGGGGGTGTGGGCGGCCGGGGACTGCGCGGAAAAGTTCCACCGCGTCTCCCGCCGGCCAGTCACCATCGCGCTGGGCACCTACGCGAACAGAGAAGGTCGGACCGCGGGGATCAACATCGGTGGCGGCTATGCGACCTTCCCAGGCGTTCTGGGCACCGCCGTCACCAAGATCTGTGAGGTGCAGGTCGGCCGGACCGGTCTGGGCGAGTCCGAAGCGCGCGCGGCCGGGTTCGACCCGATCAGCGTCGCGGTCGACTCCACCACCCGCGCCGGCTACTACCCGGGCGCAAAGCCGATCCGCACCAAACTCATCGCCGAACGCGGCACCGGCCGGCTGCTCGGCGCCCAGATTGTGGGCGAGGAGGGCGCCGCTAAACGCATCGATGTCCTCGCAATGGCCCTGTGGCACGAGACCACCGTGGAGGAACTGCTCAACACCGACCTGTCCTACGCGCCGCCGTTCTCCCCCGTCTGGGACCCGGTCCTGATCGCCGCCCGCAAAACCTGGCAGCGCGTCGAAGCCGACCGTCGCACCACCGAGTCATGACGCGCCAGTAGCCACCCCTGCCGCAGGTCAGCGGGGGGTGCGGTGTGGGTCCTCCGGGGCGCGAGTTCGTGTAGGCACACGACGCGTGGCCTGCTTCACAGACAGGCACTCTGGCATTGTCGGTGTCTTCGAAGGAGTCGCCGACGTCTTGTGAGCGCGTCCACGCCCCACCCGCCGACGACGCACCACTCCACACGGTGACGAAGCAGCAGGAAGCGCAACTCGAGAACATCCGCTACCTCCGTCACGAGCGCATGGTGCTCCGTCAGTGCTCACCCTGACCACTCGGTGATGCCGGTTCTTCGGATCGCCAGTGTCAACGCTCCCCGTCAGCCGGTGCTCATGCCGGCAAGGTAGGCGGCGACGGCGTGGGCGGCGTGGCGGTCGAGGTTGGCCTTGGCCATGTCGTAGCGCATGGTGGTGCGCGGGTCGGCGTGACGCATGGCGTACTGCATGTCGCGGATGCTGATGCCAGACCACCAGCCCGGTGGTGCAGAACGTGCGGCGCAGCCCGTGCGGGTCCCCGGGGTGACGGCTCGAAGTGGCCCCGTCAGCCGAGGCGTGTAGCGACAGTGCGTTCGCAGAGTTGGCGGACGAGTTCGATGGCGCGAACGTCGATGGGCCAATCATCGATGTGGAGCAGGTAGTCGGCCGCGTCTTCGTCGATGGCCGCTCGCCTTTGGAGCTCGGCGTCTGAGAGGGCTGTTGTTCAGCAATGGCGAAAGTGAGTTGGGCTGCGCTGGCCAGGCGGGCGTGGTCAGCGTGAGACCGATGAGCATCAGAGTGGGTCGAGGCGGGCCTTGAGCAGGCAGAACTCGTTGCCTTCGGGGTCGGTCAGGACATGCCACTGCTCCTCCCCTGTCTGGCCGATGTCGGCCGGGCACGCGCCGAGCTTCAGAAGGCGTTCGAGCTCGGCGTCCTGATCGCGGTCGGTGGCGTTGACGTCGATGTGCAGCCGGGATTTCCCCTTCTCCGGCTCATCCCTGCGACTGAGGATGATCGTCGGCTGCGGACCACCGAACCCTTCGCGCGGCCCAATTCTCACCGAGCCGTCGTCCTCGCGATCGAGCACGACGAAGTCCAGGACCTCGCACCAGAACCGCGCCAGCACCTCAGCCTCGCGGCAACCGAGCACGAGCTCACTGATACGACATGCCATAACGAAACATGCTCTCAGCCTGGGAACTGTCGGGAGACCACACGCGAACCTCATGGGCTCCCAGCAGTGAAACAGTCCCGCGACCGTATCGACGAGGCGAGTACGGGCGAAATGATTTCAGGGCCGACCCTGTCCGGGCAGCCGGGCAAAGGCCGCTGGCCATGCAGTAGGGAAGCTGACTTTGAGACACGACCTAGGCCCGCGAGCGGCTCGTTCATGATCCAGGCCTTTGCCACCTTGGCTTCGGGCTGGTCTATTTGCGAGCTCGCGTCGCTCGTGCGTGTGCAAGTCGGTAGCTGGGTTCTGGACGTTCGCCGCAGTCGTGGGCGGCCGCCACTGGGCCTGGCGGCGCACCGGCTGCGGCGGGGCACCGACAAGGATCCCCGCCGGTAGTTTGTCATCACCACTAGTCGCCGGGCTCGAGGCATGCTCGGGTGACGGCGACAGCGAACATAGCCTGTCACTACAGCGCGGAGGAGCAACGCGGCGGTGATCGCACTCACGGGCGGATCGGTGCGAGCCGTCCAGAAGACCAGGCTCTGCCCGGTTGGATGTGACTGGGGACGCGCATGCAGCCGTCACTCCGGAACTGGCACTACCGCTCGGTTTGCGTCTCCGGCATCGCCGCGGGCGCCAATATCCAATCGGGGGGCCGTGTCTGAGGCACAGTGACTGTGTGCACCATGTTGAGCTTGTGCCGCGGCTTACGGACGGTGTCGTCGTTGTTGGACGCACATCGCGGCGAGGACCTGGAGGCGCACCTGGCGGGTGAGGACGAGGAGACTGCACGTCGGTTCGGCTGGTGGCCGGAGCGCTCGACCCCGGAGACCGTGGCGCGCACCTTGAAGGAGTGGTCTGACGATTGGGCGCTTCGGCGGCCGCGCCGAAGTTTCGCCGTCCGCAGCTTCGCTGACGGTCGGCTGGTCGGAGGCTGCGAGCTCCGTCTGCAATCGGACGGCGTCACCGGACACGTCAGCTATTGGACCAACTCGGACACGCGGCGTCGAAGCTATGCACGCGCGCTTTCTCTGCTCGTGGACTACGCCTGGAGCGTCGGCCTGAGCCGACTGGAAGCACACATCGAGCCTGACAACTCGGCGTCTCGTAAGGTGAGTGAGCACGCTGGCTTCGTCGTTCAGGGCATCCTTGTCGACGACAATCAGGCCCAGATGCTTCGATACGTACGCGTCCGCGACACCTGATGGATAGCTTCCATTCATTGAGGCCCGAGACGACGGCGACGAGGAACACGCACACCCTCGCATTCCTGTGAGGATGCTCCCTGCGACGGGTGTGGCGATCAACTCGGCGCCATGTCGCTGGGGTCTGCCGAGGTCCGGGCGCCGGACGGCCACCGTTGCCGACGATCATGGGGTCGTGACGATCGGTGGGGTTCAGATGCCATGCAGTTGCGTCAACCAGCGGTTCCATCCAGGGTCGAGGACCGCTGTGCGGTCTGCCAGTTCTGTCACCAGTTGCTCGGCGGTCTGGTCAGCCGTGAGGGCGGATGTGTCAAGCCACCAGCCGACATCGCCGAACTCGCGCTTCATGCCTGCCTCAAGTCGCTCGTACCCGTCGAACTCGAACTACTCCTCTGGGTCGCGGGTGGCATTGCGCTGCTTGCACACCTCGATCCCCGGATCGAGGACGACAAGCCGTACAGGACGCGGCGACATGAGCTTGAGGAAGAAGTCCAGCTCGGCGCGATCCGCCAGCACAGTGTCCAATAGCACGGTGAACGAAGTCGATGAAGTTGTTCGCCAGCGAACACATGTTCCGGTTGCACAGCTCGTCGTGACGCAGCGCCTCCTCGGTCAGCGTGCCCATGAACCACACGAAGCCACTGCGGATCATCATGTTGACACCGTCGCCACCAACCTGCGCGGCGCGAGGCAGAAGCCCTGCCGTGAGAGCTGTGACCGTCGTTTTGCCGGCTCCAGGCATGCCCGTGACGATCACGCAACCTGACACGGCATCGGCGGTCACGCCACAACGCTTCCACGCTCTTGGGGTGCTGGCAATCGGCCCTTTGAGGCGCCGGTCAGCTTACGAGTTCGACGCTCGCGCGGACCGACCCTGCGGATCGGCTGCGCTGTTCTCCGGCGCCGCAGGCACCACTAACGGCTAGTGCGGATGTCCTAGTGTCGCGTGAACGATGATCAGCAACCACCGATCAGATCATCGACCGCGCCACCCGCGGTAAACACACTTCAATAGCGCGACGCTAGCTCTCATCGCCACCGGCCTCCGTCTTATCAGCCGGCATCGCTGAGGCGGGGTGAAGCCAGGCGCCTGACGGACCGTGTCAGTAAAGCGCCTGTCCCTACAACGCAGGACGTCGACTTGCTCGTCGCCGAGCTGCGGCTGTGCCGATAGCCCTTCCTCGTGGACCGATCACTTGCCCGCCCGTCGGGCGACCTAGTGGAACCCGCGGCGGTTCGGGGCTGCCACGCCGAGGATCTCGTCGACGACGCGCGCGACGGGCGACGTGGCGTCGATGACGATGCCGTTCGGGGTGTCTTCTGCCGACTGATGCAACCGTTCTATGAGCTCACGTTCCGATTGCCTTCCGCCCCACTCGTGTTCCGTTCGTTCGTCGAGCCGCCGGTTCAGCGTGTCGAGATCGACCTCGAGGACGAAAACGCCGTCGAACAGGCCGATGAAGTCCGAGAAGTTCCTAGAGCCTCCGCAGAAGAACGTCTCCGCCTCATCCTGGTTGGCGACCAAGGCTCTGACCTTCTCCACCTGCCAGAGATGGTGATCGTGCGTGTGGCCCTCCACCGCTGCACCAGTTGCCGGATCGCCTTGGTACGCCAGTTCACGGTCACCATTGATGGCGTGGTAGCCGCGCCGCTGAAGTTCCTCGCAGACCGAAGTCTTGCCGGTGCCGGAAACGCCTTCGATTAGATAGTTCCTTCTGCCCATAGGCAGAAGGTAACGGTGAACACGTGGGAGGAGATGGGTTGTTGGAGAGCCTCCTACGAGCAGGCTGAGCTGCGCGCCGCCTGGAGGGCGGTGACCAGTGCGGTGTCGTGAAGCAGCGGGGTCGGCCGGACGCGCGGCCGAGCGTGCCCGTCACCGTTCGGCTTGCGGGATGTCGACGGCGCGTGAAAACTGCCCGCCCCTGGCGGCACTCGAAAGTTGACCCCCTCAACACACACGCGAGCCCGCGAGCCAGCGGAGTTCGCTTCCGGTCTTATCCTTTGACCTGTGAGCGAGGCGCTCGAGCCCCGGGCAGAGTTCTACGCGCTGGCCCCGCGGCAGATCGCGGTGCTGATGGTCGACTTTCAGAACGACTTTTGCAGCCCCAAGGTGTTCGGCGGGGCCACCGTCACCAACACGCACAACGCACAGGCGGCAGAGCGCGCCAACATCTTCACCCGGGACGCCGCCGACCTGGGCGCGCGGGTGATCTACACCCGTCAGGTCCTAGACTTCGATCACCTGACGGCACGGCAGAAACGCTGGGAACGGCCCGACGGACTCTGCGCCGCCGGGTCGTGGGGAGCGGAACTGTTCATCGAGCCGGTGCCCGGCGCCACGGTGATCAGCAAGTATCGGTTCGACTGCTGGCAGAGTCAGCCGTTCCTTGACGCCCTCAACGCGCACGAGATCGACGGGCTAATCATCTGCGGCGTAGAGCTGGTCTGTTGCGTGCTCTACGCGGTCCAGGGAGCGGCCGAGCGAGGCTATCACTACCTAATCCCCCAAGACCTGATCTCAGGGCAGGACACCGGCGACACCACCGACAACAAAGCCGTACGCGACTTCCTGCGCTGCAACCAGCCGGAGCGAACGGTCGCGACGGGGAACGCCATCCTGGCCAGGTGGCGCGACAACCGCTCCTGACCATCCCGCCACGCCACGGCCGCCGACGGCGAGCGATCTGGACGCGGACCGTTCAGATCGGGCACTATCGAGCGGTGGAGCCGGCTGTTGAGATCGTTGACGAGCGGCATTTCCGCGCGCTCATCGCGGCATAGCGGATGTCTTCTGGGACGGACGCGACCCGGCCATCCATCGGTATAGTTGTGGGCATGTGTGCTGGTGCGTCCGTGACTCGTCCCTGCCGTTTTCGCTGACGGCGCTGGGACAGTCTGTAGGTAAGTTCTTCGGTTCCGCGCCGCCGGCTTCCTGCCGGGCGGCCGTTTCGCGTTGCCTGGCCCCTGCCATCATCCAGGAGCCGCCGCATGTACGCACACAAGCACCCCGAGCCGACCGATCCGCGCGTCGGACCTGCAA
>JAABUL010006117.1_pt1 | contig 14188 bp, 1 predicted proteins | sample 5559151 | NCBI WGS metagenome assembly JAABUL01 (sample SAMN10711876, study PRJNA513368) | rock metagenome | isolation source: Antarctica rocks | place: Antarctica: Victoria Land, Pudding Butte sud | reverse complement strand
ATAATTATTTAAATAGTCTTGGCGATTCGGGTCGGTTTTTCGGGTCGGATTTCGATTTCAATTCTAGAAATCGATTCGATCCGACTCGGTTTTCGATTCCAACTTTAGAAATCGATCCGCCAAAACTTTCGAGTCGGATTGATTCGAATCGCCAAGATTCGGATCGATTAATCGACCCGAACTCGATTAATCGACCCGAGGCGGTCAGTCTAAATATAACTTCTAATTAAAAAAAAACTATTTTTAGCAAAAATTTAGATTAAGATAATTTTACAGTTAAAAAGTATTGCAATTAAGAGTTTTTATTTTTGCAAAAAAAGTTTTAATTTTATAATTAGTTTTTAAATATATTTCTTAATAAAACAAAAATTGTATTTAATAATACTTAAGAACTTAAATATTAAAAAAGAATTATATTTTTTATTAAATTTCTTTTAAGAATTTTTAATAATTAATAAATTTAATATTTCTTTTTAATTTAAATATTTGTTTCAAAAAAATTATTCGAATTGTTTATATTTATAGAATTTGTTTTTTGAACTTTTCGTTTATATATTGTATCTACTTAAATAAAAGAATACAACACAACAAAAAATTAACCAAAAATATTAAACTTTTTAGATAATCGAATAATAATAATAATCTTTTTTATAATATATAATTAAAAAGTTCGAATTATTAATAATTTCAAAAATATTCGAAACATAATATTAAATTTGTAAGAGTCTAATTAATTAAATTAACAAACAAATAAATATCAATATTGTTTATCTATTTTATTTAATTAAAATTTGGTTAATTTGTTCTTTTAATTTTATTTCGCAATATTATTATTTTAATAATTTTTGTTTTTATTTTTAAAGATTCTTTGCAATTTAATTTGCGAAATTAAGCAACTATATTAATTAAACAATTTTTTAGATATTTAAACTTTCTTTAAGAATATAACATTTTTGTTTTTATTGCTAAAGTAATTAGTCTATTGTTAAAAAAAAACTTAATAGAATTTCGTAATTAATTAAGAAACGACAAAGATAGAAATATAAATTATTATTTTTTTAATTAATATCTTTGTATCTTTTATTATTTCTTTAAAATAAATATACTTTTTTATAACTTCTACTAGTAAGATAGAAATTCTTATTAAATTGCTAAATTAGATTTATTTGTAAAACTCTTATTAATATAACTAATTTTCGCATTTTTTTTTTTTTTTTTTCAATTTTTGTGTTTTTTAATTGTATTTACACAATAAAGCAAACAATAAAATATAAAGTTTTAAAGAATTCTACTTTCGCAACAATATTTTTAAAATAAACTTTTTTTAATAAATTTAACACCAATAAATTTTATAATAATAATTAATTTTTTCTTTTTTTTGTAAACTTTTAAGACTTTCTTTTAATTATTATAGTATCAAACTTCTTATTTAAAAAAACAAAAAAAAGAACAATTTAAATTAAAACAAAGATCTAAAAGATTTGTTATTTTTATTTTTATTTTTAAAATAAAAATGTTTTAAATTAGAATCTTTAAATCGATTTAATTCTTTATAATTTATAGTATTTTCTTTAAATATTTTGTTTGCTATATATAGTTTGTAGAAATTTTTTACTTTTTTTTTAGATATGCTTTTTTAATATTTATCTTATAATAGCGACTTAACGTTATACAAAGTTTTCTTTCCAAAAATTCTGTTTTAATTTTTTTATAGATTAATAACTCTTTAAATTATAGTTTTATATATTATATAGTTTCGATTTATATATATCAATATAACAATATCTTATTATATATTTCTATATAATTTTACAATATTAATTTGTTTTAATCTATAGAAGCAATTGTTCGATAAAATAATTAATACAATATATAATACAAAACAAATTTAAAATAATAACAATAACATTGCAATATTTTAACGTTAAAAGTACAACAACAATACGAAAATATAACTTGCGTTAATTATAGTCTTTATAGATTTCGAAATTATATTATAAGAAGAAGTTTTGCATATTAACAATATTGTATTCTAGTGTAATTGTTGGATCAAATTAAACAAAAAAATTTAATTTGATTCAAGAATTTGAGCAGACTTTTGTGTTCAATTTAAAGCTATATTAATTAATTGCGCTACATAGACTAGTTTAAATCGAGTAATTAGTTTTTTGTTTAAAAGAACGCTAAATTTCTTATAAATAGACGTAATTTTTGTAAAATACGTATAAAATAAAATAAAGTTATAGATTTTTTAAATTTTAAGATTTTTTAAAGTTAAGCTTCTCGAGTTCGCTTACAAAGAGAATTTGTTATCGTACGTCGATTTAACGGTTAAGCTAATATATTGTTATTGTTATTCGATAAAGAAATTAACTATAAAAAGCTATCTATTAAAGAGCAAATAAAAAAACGTAAACTTTAAACAAAACAAATTTTTTGTATCGCTTAAACAAAAAATAAATATCTTAAACAATTTCTTTGTTAAAACAAAGTTCAAGTATTAAGTTTGTATTGTTTTCGCAAAAATAATTTTAATAGTAAAAATAGTAAATTAGCGTTTAAAAAGCAACGCTTTGCACAATCTATAAAATTGATTTATTTAAATTTATATTATAAAAAAAGTTACAAAAAATTAAAAAATCGAAATCGAAAGACTAGAGATTTTTAAAAATTAACAAAAAATAACTTTTAATAAAAAGTATAAAAATTTGTTAAATATAATAGTTTCTTTACATACGTCGACGTTACAATAAAAAAGCTACAAAAAAATTAAAAAAAAATTAAAAAGTAAAATTAAAAACAATTTACTAAGTATTTATTCAATTTTATTAAATATTTAAAAAATTGTTGTTTTATTTGTTTTTTAAAAATTTGAAAACGCAAAGCAATTATTATTGCAAAACATTAACAATTTTTTAATATATTTTAAAATATTCGAAGCAAATCTTAATAAATATATTAAATATTAACAATACAATTATTGTTTATATTAATTAAAAAAAAAATCGAAAAAAAATTAATAATATAATTTAAATTTTAAAGATAAAAAATATATTTGTTGTATTAATATAATATATAAAAAGTATCTTATTTTTAAAATTTAAAACAATAAATAAAATCTTTAAAAGAAAATTATTTTTTAAATTTTGCAATTTTGAAAAACATTTTTACAATTAAAAACAAAAAAAGATTGTATTAATAAATAAAACTTGCAACACTTTTATTATTGCAAGTTGTTAAGAAAGTATAAACAAATCTTTTTTTTATAGTTTAAAAAAAGCTAGCAATGTTGTACAAAATAAGCGTATCTATTATAATTGCGAAAAATTGTTTTAAATCTTTTAAGAAAAAACAAATAAATATAATAAAGATTTTTTAATTAAACTTTGTAACAAATATTTAAAAAGCACTTTTGTCGCAACTTATTATTAAAGAAATCTTTAATAAATTTAAAAATTAAATAAGTTTGCAACAATTGTAGTTGCAATTGCGAATTAAAAATACAAGATAAAGATACTCTTTACAAAATTATTAATATTTGTTAACACAAAGTAATATAAATAAAGATATTTTTTTGATAAAGATGTTTACGTTAATTGCAAAATAATTAATAAATTTAGAATATTTAGAATAAATTTAATATTTTATTATTAAAACAAAAGTAGTTGTAATTTAGAAAACTCAATTCGTAAAATTTTATATCGCAAAAATAAAAAATATAAATATATTTCGAAGCAAGTATTCTATATCTTTAATAACGCTACACACAATATTATTATTAATTATCTCTAAATAATAGAGATAAATTTTTATATCAATTAATATATACTAATTTGACTCTATTAAGTTATTAAGAAAATAATTATGCTAAAATTACTAAAGAATTTCTTAAAACTTAAGAAATTTGTTTTTATATTTGCTTTTATTTGTTGTAATTTAAATACTACTAAAAAGCTTTAATTATGCAACGTTCTTAAAAAATTATAAAATATCAAAAACTATAATAACATTTTTAACTTAAAAAATATCTTTACTTTTTTAATTATAAAACTCAAAATTATAATATTAATCTACTATTAAATAAAAATCTCTTCTACAAGCTATTATATTTTCTCTTTAAATAGAATTTTAATATTTTGCAAAAATATCTTGTAAAAAATCTAGCGCTAAATTAAATTTATAAATTTTAAACTAATTGTTAAGTCGGATTTCGATTCCAACTTTTGAAATTAATTTAATTCAACAATTTTAATATTAGAAATCAACTTAAAACTCGATTCGATTTCTATTATTTTAAAATCGAATTAACTCGATTTAACTTAATTCTTAATTCCAATATTTAAAATTAAATTAAATTGTTAAAAAATTAAATATAATATTATTATACTAAAAGTTTCTATTTTTAAATATATGTTATTATAATTTTGAATTTTTTGCTACAATATTAAGTAATATGCTTCGATTTAAAAGTTACTCTTGCTTGTATTATTTTAGAACAATTTATTTATATTAGTTGCTACTTATATTACTTTTTTGTATTATCTTTTTGTTCTTAAGTTTCTTTTTTAAATTGTTAAGAAATATTGTTATACTATATTTGTATTTTTATTTGCAAAATATTAAATTCTTTAAAAGCTTTAAGTTAATTGTTGTCTTTAAACAAAAAAAATTCTAGCAAATATATTTTTTGCAATTTGCTATTTAGTAGTTTATATTTTAATCAATTTGCAAGTTAATCTAATTAAGATTTTCTTACTTCTACTATTAATATTATAAAAAAAAAATTGCAAAAAATTTAACAAATTTTTTATCAATTATTTATTGCTTATTTTAAAAGAGAGAAACAAGTATATTAAATAAAGTGCAGATACTAATACTTAATTTTAAGTATAATAATTACAAATAATTGTTAACAACAATATTCTAAACAAAACTTAATCGAAACTTGTTAATATATATTAAGCAAAAAAATTAATATAGAAGTACAATTCAAGTTTTAAAACAAATATATTTAAATAGCTTTAATTGTAAATAGTATTTTAAAAAGTATATATAAGAGTTGATACAAAGTTTTGAACTATTTTATTGTTTACAATTATTCGAATATATTAAATATAAAGAAATATTTTCTATTTTTCTTTTGTTTAAAACAAAAACAATCTTAATTGCAAATTGCAATTAATCTAGTCTTTAATTGCATAAATTACAACTAATAATATATATAAATAATATATAACTAACAATTTATTAGAAGAAAAGTTATATTAATTTGTTGTTATTTCTTATTAAAAATAATTAAGAAAATTAACTATATAAGATTTTTGTAAATTTAAATTTGTTTTTTCGAATTATTAACAATTTTAATTTTCGAAAACTCTTAGAAATATTTTGTTCAAATTTAATACTTTTAAATTATATTAAACTATTTAAAATAATTTTCTTAAAATATAATTAAATTTGTAAAAAAATTAAGATAGATCTTAGAAATATTTAATATATTTTTATTATTTTAAATATATAATCTAGTTCTTAAAGAATTGTCTATCTAGAAGTATTAATATATTATATAAATATTATATTTCAATTTCGCAAATATCTTATTAAATTTATTTCTCTTAATATTAAGTATATAGATTGTTAATTAATATTAAAATTTGTAAAAATTTTAAAATCTTTCGAAATTAAAGATAAACTTCTTAAAATTGTTACTAATAATACAAGTAATAACAATATACTTGAAAACAAACTTAAAAAAATCTTAAATTAACAAAAGTTTTAATAAAATCAACAATAAAACTTTATATTTTATTTAATTTATATAATTAATTTTGTAACTTAAAATTTTATTTCGACTACAAAATCGAAAACAACAAATAATAGTATTGTTATATAATTAAAGAATAAACAATTTTAAGATATTGCAAAAAATATAAACTTGTCTAATATAATTAAAAAGATATTTAAATTTGTAATACTATAAAGAAATAATATATATATTAATTTTATTAAGTTTGCACTTTTATAGTTGCTATTAATAACTTAGTTTAATATTTGTTTCAATTTAGAGTTTTTTAAGAAAAAATTAATAAAAAGTTATAAAAACTAGTATAATATATTTGTATTTGTTAAAATTTATCTATTTTATACTTTGTCGAGTATATTAATTACGCAATTATATTAATTTTTAAATAAAGAAATATTTTTAAAATTTAAAAATTCAACAAATTAAGTTCGACAAAAGCAAATAAAACTTAGTTTTGCTTATTAACAATATTTTTTTTTTTTTTTACAAATATACTTTTATAGTTTTGCAAACAATTAATATAAATATTTATTTAAAATTTTAAGTATTTAATACAATATTTAATTATCTTAAATATCTAGAGAAAATAATAAGAATTAATATTTATTTTTTAAAAAATATTGTACTTAAAGTATGCAATAAAGTTTCGACAAAATTTGCAAAATATTATTTAAGAACAAAAGAATTAAACAATATATTATACAATTTTGTTAATATTTTAGATTTTATACAAAAAATTAATTTTTATAAATTATAAAATAAAAGAGAAAACAATAATATTATTAATTACAAAAACAAATACAAGACAAAATTCAAAAATTATTATTAAAGTTATTACAATTTAATTGCTAGTTTAAAAGCAAAAGCACAAAGAGTAACTATTGTTAAAGAGATAATACAATATAGTAATATATATAATCTTTTACTAATATTAATATAATTTACTATAATTGTTACAAAATTCTTATTTTTACAATTTTGACAATTTTGTTTGATTTTAAATAAAAACAATTAATATCTTTGTATTAATATTATAAAAAATAAATATTTACCCTCGAAATATTAAAAAAACAATATGTTGAACTTTTTAAATCTAACGCAAATAGTTTAAGATATACTTTTATATCTAGTATTATTAATAGATATTAAACAAACTTTTAGTTTTGCTCGAAGAATATATTAATAAAATCGATCTTAAATAAGTTTGCAAACAATCGAGCAAATTATAAAAATTAAGTACTTTAATTACTGTATACTATAAATCTAAATACAAAAAAGATTGTTCTTAAACTATAGAATATATATTGTAGAGAAAAGAATAACAATTAAGCAATAAATAAAGAGGAAATTTGTTTTAAATTAAATTAATTTATAGATAAATTAACTTTTAAAGCGAAGATATTTTTAATAATTATAAGAATTATTAGATATTATTAATAATAATACAAAAGAATAATATATTTAATAAATTAAATTGCTAAAAGAAAATTATTAATAATAAAATTTTAAAGATTCGAGTCTTAACTAATACAAAAACCAATTATAATTGTTTAAGAAAAACAATATATTATATTTGTTTAAAAAAATATATAATATTATTGTAAAAAGTTTAGTTTAGAAAATCAAATTGTTTTATAAAATTCTTAACAAAGATTAAATCTTTTAGCTAAAATATTATATGTTTTGCTTAAATAATTGCAAGATTCGAATCTATAGTACGCAAGATATTAGTTATAATTCTATTATTATAATAATAATATAAAAAGATAATATATTGACTAAAAGAAGAAGAAAATATAAATATTTTTATTGCTTTCTAAAATACTATTAAAATAAAGTTTTAAATACAACAATTAATTTAATTATATTTATAATTATCGATTTTATTATAAAAAAGCTTACAAATTAAATATTAAAATACAAGTTAAAAAATTAAAAAATCAATTAATTTTTAGTATTTTCAAATTTTATAAAAAACAACAATATTGAGCTTTAAATTTTGTATATATTATTGCAAAATATTAATATATTAATCGAAAATATATTATTTGTTTATATTATTTTAATTATATTAGTACTTTAAATATTCTTTTCTTTAGTATTTTTTTTTAAAACTTTTTTTTATCTATATTTATTTTATTGTATTTAAATTAAAAAACCAATTTATTGCAAGAAAATTTTAAGATTAATTAATAAACTAGCAAATTAAATATATTAATTCTAGACAAAATATTTTGTATTATTTATATATATTATTTATTTACTTTATACAAATTATTAAAGAAAATAATAAAATTAAAAATATTAAAAAGAGATTAATATAAAAAAAAAAAATTAAAAAATTAAGACAAACTTTAAAAAAGTTATAGTAAAATAAATAATAATTTTAATAATTTTAACTAGTACAAATATATTAAAAAATTATATAAAAAAAGAGATTTAAATTAATAATTAACGATAAAAATATATAATATAAATAACAAAGCAATTAACAAATATAAATTTGTATAATATATTAACAAAATTAAGTATATATTAATATAAAAAAATAACAATCTTATATTAACAAAAGTTTAAAGAAAGTATTAGTAAATAAATATTAATTCTAATTTTAATATATATATTTCTTATTTTGTTTTAATAAAATTACTTGTTAATATATTATTTACAATTCTATTAATTTTTTCGAATTTTCTACTTTTTAAATTCTATTGTATTTTACTAAATATTATAAGAAATTTCTAAGTTGCTATATAATTGTATTACTTCTATATATTATTTATAAAATAAGCTAAGTATATATATAAATAATAGAAGTACTATTAATTAATTTAAAAAATATTGCAAATTGCAATTGCGCACAATAATAAAATAATAATAATAAAAAGTTGTATTGAAAATAAAGCAATAATTAAAAAAATTATATAAAACAACTATTTAAAAGCAAGTCTTTATATCAAATTATAAATATATAAAGAAAACTATTAAAAATAAAATTAAAAGATATCAAATTAATTAAGATTTTTATAATAATATATTTAGATAATATAATAAAGTATACAATATTAACAATTTTATAACAAAATATTTTAAAAATAAACTTAAACAAAAAGCAAAAAAAAAATTGCAATTAAAAAAACAAATTAATTTAAGATTATTAAAAAAACACAAAAGCTACTTAAAAATACAGATATAATAATAGAATTATCTTTTAAAAAAAAATTATTTAAATATATTATCTATACTTTATATTTAAATTAAATAATATTATAATTAAGTATTAACAATAAGTTTAATATTAATAAGAGTTTTTCGATTTATATAAAATTAATTGTAAAAATTATTTAACAACAAATTATTAATTACAATAACTTAAATAATTTAAAAGAATTTAATAATAACAATTCTATAAAATTGTTAAAGAAATTTTGTTAAAAAATTTGCAATCTTAAACAATACAAAAAAAAATCTTTCAAATTTTATTATTTTTAAAATAGAGAATTTTAATAATATAGTTAAAGAAAATAATTGTAAGCAAAAAAATTAATACAAAATTTAAAATAATACAAAAAAATTAAATTATAACTATTATTTAGCAACAAATAATAAGAATAACAAAGTAAATAATAAGAGCAAAAACAATAAAAACAATAAGAATAAAATTAATAAGAATAACAACAACAAAAATAATAACAAAATAAAAAATAACTTAAATTAAACTATTTAGAATAATAGTAAAGCAAATAAGATTATTAAAATCTTTAAACAATAATTTTATATATATAGTTTAGGGAGTCTACTATTATAAGAACAATTATAATATATTACTATATTGTATACTTTATCTTGTTATTCTTTTGCATTATAAAATTGTAATTAAAATAAATATTAAAATTGCAACTTATATATAATTTTATTTAATTTTATTTAATTTAAAGACTTTAATTCTTAATAATATATTAAAAGTACATATTTGATACTTCAATAATTATACTGTTGTTTAAGTATTATTTCTTTATATATAAATAGATAAAATAAACTTAAATAATAAGTTTTGATAACTTAATAATTAGAGCAAATATAATTGTTAATAGTTGTTGTCAATTTTAGAAATATATTGCAATATCGATATTAAGCTAGTTATAAATAATATTGATCTATCTAATATTTGTATTATATTAAGAGTTTAATTTCTCTTAAAGTATAATTAAATTTATTTTTTGAATTTTAATTCTAAATAGCTCTACATATATTATCTTAATATATTATTAGATAATTTACTATTAAGAGATTATAGAATAAAATATAACTTTCTACTATTTATTTTAGAATTTCTTTATACTAATACTAAGTCTTAACAATTTGAGTCGATTTTTTAAGTCGATTTTCGATTTTAAGTCTATAATTCGATCTAAATAGTCGATTTTAATATTAGAAATTAAATTGACTTTTCGATTTTAACTTTTGAAATTGACTTGATTCGATTTAAATCGAATATTCGATTCAAACTCGATAATCCGATCCGACGCAATTAGTCTAATAAATTGATTAGTTTTGTTAATATATTAATATTATTTGTATTAAAAAACAATAGCAATTTAAGATTACATATCGACTATTATAATCTTAATATTAATATTATTATTAAAAACAAATATTTTTTGTTTCTAATTAAAAGAATGCTAGATTGTCTAGTTAATATTATCTATTTTATAAAGCTAAATCTTAAGAACGCTTATTATCGAATTTGTATTTATTAAGATAATAAATAAATAATCGCTTTTTAAATAGAATACAATTATTTTAAATATACGATAATATTATTTGAATTAATAAATTTTTTAACTATTTTTTTATCTTAAATTAATAAAGCTTTGCGATATTTATTTAATTATATTTGTATAATATATTTTAACAGTATTTTAATCTACTTTAAGATACAAGAAAGATATTAGAATTGCGTTTGTTAAGTTTTTAAATATTTGCAATTGTATAAACTTTATATTAAACTATTGAATTTTTTTTTGCAATAATCTTAATTAAGTTCTTAAGATATATTATAAGCAATTATAATATATTAATAAACCTGCATTATATAAACTCTATTATAACGTAATTTAAGTTAATTACTTTTTGTAAATTTTAAATGTTTTTAAGATTTGCAAACTTTTATAGACAATTTATTCAATACTATGCAAAAATTATTCGCATACTAATAGAATTACTAAAAGATAATTAATGTAATTGTTAAATTAGATCGAATACTTTTTTTTTAACTTAATTTATTCTTTTGAATCTTATAGAATTAAGCTAGAATTAAGTTGCGAATTTAATTTCAAAATTAGAGTTTTGTTAACTTAATGTTAAAAATTTATACTAATCTTGTTCTGTTAGCTTTTGCTTATCTTATTTTAATCTATTTGACGCTAATTTATTTTAAATTAAATTAAAGTTTAAACGCTAACTATATTAGACTAGTTTAGAGTTTATGTTAATCTAATATAATTAGCGCCTTACGTAATATTATATAATAGAACAAGTTAAGTTAAATAGTTAATGCGTATTCTTTGTTTGTCTTATCTTGTTAAGCTAGAAAATCTATCTAATCTTAAAGTTAAGATTAAGCAAGTTAACTTGTTTGAGTTGAAACTTAGATTAACAATTACACTAAAGATAATAAGCAAGAAAAACAAAATAAATCTTTTATATTTAATAAAAATACTATAATAATATTTAAGAAGCTTATTGTTATCTTTATGCAAATTTCTATATTAATACACTTTAATCTCAAAAATTGTATTTGTGTTAAAATAGATATTTTAAGATTTGTTAATATTACTATTCTTTTTTAATTAATATATATTGTAAATAAAATTAAGAAAACAATATAACATTTAATTATTTTCTATTTAAAAAAAAAATGCAGAAATATAATACAAATTTATAATTAAGAGTTACTTGCTATTGCTATAAGATTTAAACAATAAAAATACTGTTTGAAGAGAAGTTATTATCTAATTATTGTCTCAATAAATTATAAGAATTTGCGCTACGTTATAAAAACAATAACGCTAAATTGTTGTTAAACGCAATAAATTCTCTCTTTAGCAAATTGTAAGTTTAGATTAAATATTGTACAAGAAAAATTAACTTTGCAAATAAATTGTTTTAATAATTTAATAACAAAAGAGATACAAATAACAAGATTTGCTTATTTATCTTTGATAATAAGCTAAAAAATATCTTGATAGCAATTATCAAAATAATTTCAATACTAATTTAAGATATTGTACGACCAAAGACTATAGTTATTTACCCGAGATTTACCCGGAATATTGTCCAAATATTGCCGGAATATTGCGATTATATAACAGATAGATAACTACCTAAAATTAGTTATTTAACCGGAAAGTGCTAGATAAATTTCGGGTAAATTCTAGGTTTGCTTCAAATAAATTACATACGAGTTAATAACTAAAAGAGCAATATTCCGGGCCAATTCCGGGCCAATTCCGGGCCAATTCCGGGTATAACTCTTACTAGTAATATTTTTTCAAAAATTTCTAAATTTTTAATCTAAGTAGATCAATTAATATTAGTAATATATAAGTAATATAGTACATACACGCTAGTAGAGAGAATCTAACGCGCGTATATAAATTACGTAAATCACGTAATTTTATAATTAAAAATTTGATAGTATCAATAGTCGCGAAGCTAGAGACTTCCTAAGTTTCTTAAACTTTAAATTTAAGATTAAGACTTTAATTTAAAAATAGAATAATACTTTAACAACTTTACGTATTAACGAATTAACAATATATGTAGTTTACTATTCGATATATTAATAGTCGAAATTTCGATCGAGCTAGCGTCAGGACTTAGTCAAATTTATAAAAAATTTCAATTTTCAAATTTTCAAAATTAAGAAAAATCGCATCTATAAGAACTATAACCGATAGATAATCGCTATATATCGGTTAACTGCTAGTTAGTTAATTAATAGATAACCAGAATAGATTTACAACTAGTTAATAATTGTTATATGCTAGTTAGTAGTTGGTTAATTGACCGGAATCTAGCAGATATCTAATCAAAATAGATATATTCCTGGCATATTCCTAGCATATTCCTAGCATTTACCAGGAATATAATCTTATAGATTAGCGATAGTATTGATAAAGCGTAGTTTTTGTATTTTTTAGAACAAAAGAGAAGCTTTTAAAATTAGAAAGTAAGTTAACAATAAATTATTTAAAAAATAATTTTCTATATTTACAAATAAGACAATTACAAATACTAAAATAACGAAAAAAGAAATTGTAGAAATTGCTTAAAGCGCTATAATATAGCAATTATATTAATATAATGTTCGTTTAATATACGCAAAAGAAAATTATTTAAAAAAAATCTTGTCAAAATAATAGATAGTAGAACGCTTAGTTACTATATAGAAGCTGGAACTTTGCTTATCTATATATATTAATCGGAGTTATTTGAATCGATTATATAATATTGAGTCGAATAGTATCGAGCTAAGTAGTATTGATACTAGATTAGATTAATTACAATATTTCGATACTCTTATCTAATCTAAATTTAGAAATTAGCTTTTATATAAATTATATTCTATATTTTATTAAGTTTAAAATCTATTTTAAAAACTATTAAATCTCGAGTATCTTTCTAGCAAAAGTAAAGAAAGTATATAAAAGTTCTCTATTAGCAATTTATATACAAATATATATATATTTACAAATTCGAGATATTCTAAAGTTCGAAAAATATATAAGAGACAAAATTTTAACAAAAAATTATACAAATATTGTCGATAATACTCGATAACTTTATTAATAAAACAAAAAAAACAATAAATACAAATTTAAATAGATAATACAAAGATCGACAACAATAGATATAGCAACTATTTAGTTACAAATTGTTTAAATAATTAAGTCTAGTATCTATATTCGAGATTATAAGTAGTTTAATTGTTAAGTTAGTTTAAGAGCTTATCGAAATACTTTAAATATATTACAAAAAAAAACTTTAATTAGTTTGTTAACTATCTACTTTTTAATAAAAATATATTTTAGTTTAATCTAACTATTTGCAATTTTTTGCAAACAAATTGAGTTTAAATATCTATATATTTTGTTCAAGTATATTGCGTAAAACTCTTAGCAAATACTATAGTTTTCTAATTGTTGCAATAAATAACAATAACAACTAGATACAATATTAAAAATATTAAAGATTTTTTTTTAACAACAATAAGAGCTCTAGACATAAACAATAGTAATAGAAATAAATAAAATAATTGCAACTGCTTTAATAGTACTTAAAATTAAATAATTTTTTTAACAATTTATATTTGTTTAATAT
>JAABUL010006116.1_pt1 | contig 14190 bp, 20 predicted proteins | sample 5559151 | NCBI WGS metagenome assembly JAABUL01 (sample SAMN10711876, study PRJNA513368) | rock metagenome | isolation source: Antarctica rocks | place: Antarctica: Victoria Land, Pudding Butte sud | reverse complement strand
AGGAAGAAAGGGTGGATTAGCAAGGAGCAGGTGGAGGAAAGTGATCCTGATGCTTAAGGAGCAGTCGATATGGGTGAGAGGTTATTGAGGTGAAAGCGGGTCAATCAGTGGTGGTCGAGGTGTGCAGGTTGTGCTGGCTACGACCTTCTCGTTAAGAATTATCTGCATCGGTGTTCTGGTGTCTTTTTATTCGAGATACCCCCCCTTTTCAGCGCTGCGGGAGTCTTTTGCAATTTACTAGATAGATGTACGTACGGGCTCATCTACCACCTTCAAGGTACAGTAGCTCTACAAATCTAAGCCAAGTCCAAACCAAAAACATCCAACCCCCATCTCCCAACCACGCACCTCATAATACCCCCTCTTTCATCCTCCTTCCTTCCACCCACCCTTCCACCCTCCCTCCCTCCATCTAGGTTGGAAAAAAAAAACCCCCAAAAAAAACCTAGTTGCCAGCCTTACGAATCCCCAACCCAAAGCCCGTCAAATAAACCAAAATGGAAGGTTTTTTTCCTTCTAACGAAACGTGAACGTACTGTTTGACCCTCATCTCTACTAGATAGATTCCTCCGTCATCATTCAGATCATCATCACTTCAAGAAGTTTGTATTTGATCTTCCCGACTTCTACTACAAATTTCCCCCGGCGTCGTTTATATATATATATACACCCGTGTTTAAACTTTAACACCACCGGGTGGGTTTTTTTTGGGTTTTTTTTCAATTTTTTTCCCTCCCCCCCCCCCCCCCCCCCTTTTATTTATCCCCTCCTATCCTAACCCACCCTATCCCACCCTATCCTATCCCACCCTATCCAATCCATATCCTATCCCACCCTATCCAATCCTACCCCCCCCCACCCCTATCCCATCCCATCCCCTCCCTATCCTACCCCATCCTACCCCCCCTTCCCTCAACAACCACAACAACAACCCCAACCCAAAAAACCCCAATTCCCTCATCCAGGTCTTTCCGCTCATTCACAACAGTCAAAGAATCCTAGCTAATCAGCCCAAGTGTTCTTGCCATGGAGATGATAGAAAGTAAGTAGGTAGGTTGGTTGGATGTTTTGGCTTGTGTGTTTTAGGGGGGAAAAGGGGGTGTGGGGATGGGATGGGGATAGGGGTGAGATGGGGATGGGGATGGGGATGGGATGGGGATGGGGATGGGATGGGGATGGGATGGGATGGGATGGGATAGGATGGGATAGGATAGGATAGGATGGGATGGGGATAGGATGGGATGGAATAGAGATAGAGCTGAAATATATTGCACAATATGCACAATATGCAACAAAACAAAGAGTCCCCCCATTCCAAAAGAAAGAAACCTCACACCTAACCTAACCACCCTTCTATTCTTTCACTCTCTCTCTCCCTCTCACTCTCCCTCTCCCTCTCCCTCTCCCTCTCCCTCTCCCTCTCCCTCTCCCTCTCCCTCTCCGCCCCTACCCAACGCAGAAAAATAAGATCAAACTCGCAAATATTTTGAATTCCCACGAGCAGGGAAAAAGAACCAAAAAGAAACCGTCGTTGACATCAACTATAACGCGTCTCCTTGCTTGCGATATACCCTGATCCAGCGGGGCCCGAATGCTAGATGGCTGTTTATGAGCGTAACAAAAGCCTTTCTCTTCCTCCGACTCCGGACCTTATGCTATTGCATTGCCAAAGCACGAGGGGGATATGCGCTCGCACGAACTGTAAATACGCCACCACTATAATGACAGCAACTTTCAAAGCCTACACATGTCCACCTCCACCCCGCCCTCCTCATCCAACCCTCCTAGTCCTCCACCACCCTCCCCATTCCCGTCCCCATTCCCGGGCTCTTCCCTCTCCGACTCGGACTCCCCCTTCGACTTCTCTTTCCCCCACCACCGTCCCCAACCCCCACCATCCCAACCAACCAATCTTTACTCTCCGTCCTGCCTACCAACCCGCTCCTGCTCATCGGGTTCAAGCCAATGCCCAATCCAATACCTTGTCCCAACTGCCCAGCAGAACTGCCGGGGCGACTGCCAAAGTACTCGCCCCCACCGCTGAATGTCATGGAGGGTGTGTCGAGGCCTTGGACTTGGACGCGGGGGGTTGCCCAGCCGGAAGTTTTGCTGGCGCCGGAGGAGTCGGAGGCTTCGTTGTCGTCGCTGTCGTCGTCGAGGGAGCCGAGTTCGAAGTCGGTGTGCGCGGTGCCGTCTTCGAGGACGCGCTCGTACGAACCAGCGCCAGAGGAGCTGGGGCGGAGGAAGGGGATTTTGCCGGCTAGGAGGTTGCGTTTTCTTCGTGGCGAAGAGCTGCTACGGGGGAAGAAGCGGAATTTGCGGTAGAGACGCTGGCGGCGGTCACGGCCGCAGAGGAGGAAGGTGGCTACGCAGAGGATGAGGAGGAAGAGAAGGAAGCCGGGGATGCGGCGGGGGGAGGATCCGCGGAAGAGGGTGTCGTGCCAGTGGTCGCCGTTGGTGTCGGGTTCTATGTTGGGGGAGGTGGAGATATTGGTGGGGAATGTCGAGGTGGGAGAGCCGGCGTATTGGAAATCGGGAGGGATCGAAGGAGTATTGCTGCCAAAACCGACAGGCGATTTGGAGTCATGAGGGGGGATTTGAGAGGAGGCGTAGAGGACCATCTTACCCAAGGTCCAGGATACTTCTGTGTCGCCAATTTTGTCGACGGCCTGGAAGGATTCAGTAAACCCTTTCTCCTTTGCGTGGTCAAGGACTTCTTTCGTGCCATTGTGGCCACTGCCTTCAGTGTTTTCCAGACCAACCCGTGGAATTCCGATGCCTTCATGTAGGATATTGATGAGCCAGCTAGCCTTAAAGCACACCTCGACTGCAATCTTCTCGTCAACTTTCTTTCCCCAGGTGTGCTTCCCAATGCCTTCTTCGATGGCCTTCCAGTCCTGGCTGCAGAACTCCTTGACCCGGTTTTGATAGGTATTAAAGTCGTAGGCTTTGTCTTTGTGTCCATGTTCGAAAACCTCATGAGTGGTATGCCAATATTCGCTGACCCCCACAAAGTGATTTACATCAAAGTCAATGGCTGGGACATGGACGCCGTGGAGCAGACACGGCTCGTCTTCGCAAGGCGCATCCTTGTCCAGAAGTGGGATTGTCTGCTTCAGACACTTATCAAAGTCGCCAGTGCCGATCAGGTCAGGGGTTTTGCCATCTCCCACAGTTTTCGACCCTGGTAGTAAAACGTCGCCCTTTGTGTTAATATTCAGACCAACCGGTAAACATGGGTCCGGAAGCTCCTTGGCATCAGTTGTACCGGTGGCTTTTAATAATGCCTCAACATAACGCTTTCTGGCTTCGTTGACGCCGAACTTAAGCCACGTTGTAACAAACACCCTGTACTCAGCGGCCTCACCATCCAACGTCCGCATTCGTAGTAGTGTTAGATCGTTCGCATGTTTCTCAGCCTCCGTTGCGTTCGGCGCAAACGCTATCTGCGCAGATGCCCCTCCCATTTCTAGAAAACCATACGTATGATGGTCCTTTCCATGATCGTGCTCTTCCGGGGCGTCGAAACCTCCGAGTAGGTAATTTGCCGCGATCCATCCATACAGACCCTCGGTCTCCCCAGATATCGCTTGAATATGTAGATCGCAGTCCGGAAGCTGGAAGTCTGTGGTCAAACGAGCATAGGAGCAAATCTGAGCGAGGAGATCTTTGCGCTGCGAGGTAGGCAATAATCGCACACCGGCTGTTGCAAGTAGAAAGATGGGGGTTTCGGGTATGGCTTCTTTTGGAACATGCGCTACCGCATGTTGAAGCAGTTCTTTCAAGTGGTCTGGACCAACGGATCCAGGCTTTTCTGCGAAGGTTGACACCCCTTCTCATCGTCAGCAATCGTTTCGTTGACTTTAAAAGGTAGCCTGCGAATGGCACACCTGGGTGGACCTTTTTGGTCCATTTGCTCTTGGTTTCCAGCACAGGCAGCGAGCTCAGTTGCTTGGGATCGGCCGTTTTCCGCGCTTCCTCCGCGCCAGGCCATCTGTAGATATGCAATCGGGTACCCTGGCGAGGTGAGGTCAGCCGGTGTCCGCAGTATCATAGCAATTCGCTGCGCAGGCGATGGGAAGCTACTGACCGATGAACCTGCATCAAGTATAACTCCATATCGCTCTATTACAGCTAGGTCTCAGATCAGCAGTCCTCGAACAGGCCGAGGGTGCAGACGTACCCTTCTCCATATGGACAGATCACCTGTCAAGCATTCTTCTTTATGGTTTTGCTCGAGTCGTCGCCGTACAAAAGTATCGGCGATCAGCAGTACAACGAGTGAATCTGCGTCCAAGTAAATAAACGGGTAAAAGCGAGCGACAGGAAGGAAGATGATGAAATGCGGAGGTATGTTTTCGTGGGGTCAAAAATAACTACAGTGCATGGGTTATTCTAGAAACCGCCGAGGGCGCCGATTACGAAGACCCCCAGGTTCAAGGTCCAAGGGTGAGTGGGTGGCAAAGCGATGCTAGCACAATTCCGTATCGAAAGCGGCCAACCTTTGCACAGTAATTGTTGATGTCTTGTGATGGGATTATTGGTCAATTAGGATCACCTTGAGCTGCTCAACCGGAGAGGTATGAAGTGGACAATGAGCTTAGGTTATCTATCTGTCTTACTAGAATACAATCGTCTTTCCAGGCCAGGCACCAGAACAAAGATGAGAACATTGGTGGACATCATAAGAGTACCCCGTATGTGCAAAGTAAAATTTCCTCTCAACAAACCCCAACGACCTCGTGATATGAGCAATAAAGCACCCCCATGTCATGCAGATATCGTTCAAAGCAAACCGATTCCTTCTCTTAACACATTGTAGGACGTGGTATTCCCGAAATGTACCCAACCTCCTTTCATGCTGAGAATCCCCAAGACGTAGCAGACTCCCAATGTAATGTAGTTTTTCCATTTCCATGCAATCCAAAGCGTATCAACAGCGCTAAACAGCAAATCACAGAAACGAAACTCCGACCAACGCTTCGTACAAAACTTTCGCTACTGATCATATCTATAACCATTTCCGAAAACACCGTACTTGAAAACAGGGTATTCATTGATAGGGCAATATCGCGGCGACGTCATCGATCCATATGGGGTATCCGTGGGTTGTACAAGAATGGGAGACCGGGTTAGAGTAGAGAGTGTGAAGCGAGCCCGGATAGTCGAAGAAGTGTCCATTGCCCTTGTTAAAGTACGATGGAGTAGCAAATGCTTGTCAAAAGCGTTGCGCAAAGTTTCGTCACCTGTGGCCCTGCTACCAGCGCCGCGCATACGTCTGCTGTTGCATCAGCGCAGGTGAGATGGAAGAAGGAGGACTCGGGACTCTCATGCCGGTACTCGGGTTGACGATGGGGATCGCATTTCGGCTACGCAAAGCGGATGGCTGATGAATCTTCATTTGGTGGTGGTTATTGTTCGACTGGAAACCGGTGGCAGGATTGTAGGAATTGTTCGAAGCCGAGGAAAGAGAGAAGCTTGGTGTGACTTGTTGCGATGGCTGGATCTGTTGCTGAAGTGGAGACGATTGAGGCGACCCACTCGACAAAGAACCGTCGGAAGATGAAGAATGAATAGAGTGCAGCTATGCGCAAGTATCATCAGCACACTACGATCCTATTGCTTCCCGACGACAACAGTGATGCCTATTGGTCGACAGAGATGCTTTTGACACTTACATCGTCTTCGGTCAACAAACCAGGACAAAACTCCAAATCGTCGTCCAGATCGAATGATCTTCCCGCCTCGAAGCGAAGACGGAACGCAGAGACCGGTGGACTCTCCGTCAGTTCCTTCATGCTTCGCACTCCTCGAAATTGGCGATGCGAGTTCTGGGATGCCGACAACCGAGGTGCTCTCCGCGATCGGCCGCCATGATGATTATGTGACGACGACGATGAATGCGACGACACCGAAGACGGCTGGTGGTGCTGAGGTCCGTAGTAGAATGCCGACATATTGGTATAGACGATGCAAGTTTGAAAGAATGAGGTCTGTGCTTCCGAGAAAGCGAGTTTCGGTAGATGGACGGTGGGGAACAACAAAGGAGATTAAAAGTCAATGGCGCAGTCAGATAAAGTAGATCTCTCTCTCTCTCTGATGGCAGTTTTGACTGAATTGCGACAGCAAAGGCTGGACAGGAAAGTGTGGAAGGCTGGTATAGAATTAAAAGGCTTTTGTACGATGGAAAGTGATGAAGATGGGGGAGAGAGGCAGTATTTTGGGAAGAGTTAGTAGTAAATGGAAGTTCGAAGGAGAGGAAGGCCGGGGAGGGGCAACTTTAACTTGTGTGATGGTTGCAGGACGAGCTACCTAGTTTTAGCGGCTCTAGGCCTGGACAGTGCAGACACGTCATTGGCCACCGTCAAAGAAAAGGTGGGGTCGTTTGTCGCGCTTAGCCGGACATGGCTAGGATCTTCGAGTTGGCCGGTTTCCTTTTCGTCGAAATCGCCATCTCTGAGGGGCGCTAAGGTAGGCCGACTCCAAGCGCCTACTGGAAGGGAACTGGGCGACTGGAGTGGGTGGAAGTGAGAAAATAGAAATAGAACTCGCATCGTCGCTGTTCCACATGATTCACTTGAGAAATACTCCGAGTGCAATGAACGAACTCTCAGTTTCATGAAACCAACGCGGAAACGTATGTAGTAAGGTAGGGTCAATGCGACGACATGGCAACCTACATGCCCCAATGAACGGTGAATAGTGCTGCTAAAATAGTATCGACATGAGTTGACATTGCACCCACACTTGTGCTCGCCCACTGAATACTACCTACCTTACTCCTCCGTACGCACTCCCTTCATGGAAAGTATATACACTCTCTTCGTCAACACAGTATTCTACACAGTGACTGGGGAACTGATAGATATGATACTGCATGATCAGTTTACTTACTTCGCCCCCTGGAGGCCGGAGCTGCTCCACCTGCAGTAGTGTCCCTTAGCCAAACACACCCCACCAGCTGGAGTTCCTTCACCGCCTCAATTCCACCATCCAGGCCATCGAAATCACGATTATTATCGATTGGCTGGTGGCACAGTTCGGCATTGACGAATCTCGATCAGTCTACGGAATACCTCCGTAAGGTAAGGTATTCCATTATTGACGACTCCGCGGCTTGATGGCTTGGTGGATTCGCTTCGTTGTGACTCGTTACTTATGGTAGGATTCACTCATGTTACATACTCCACTGCGCAACATGCCTTCCTGGTATACTTGAAAGACGTCTCGATGAACAGGTGGTACTTGAACTTGAAAACTTGACAGTAGGACGGATTGATGACCCGCCAGCCCCGATGCATTCGAATCATCGTCTTTTGACGACCCAGAGACAAACATAATCTCCCAATTCCCGGAAACTCCAATTACGAGACGAGATGCTATCGGTCCCGTAACTCCACTCCTGCATCGTCCTCTTCGGTCCCATCCAATATGCCATGCTGCGTGGACGGCTGGATGGGAGACAGGTAATCTCGAGGGTCGGCGGTATCGGCCGCCATCAGGCCAGGACCTCGCCCTCCTCCAAGCTTCACCCTTCCTCCAGAAATACTATTGACCCTATCCGCGAGCCAATCTGCTGCCCGGTTCATGAAATCCCACAGTTTCTTTTGTCTTTCATCAAGCGCCGGATCATCACGCGAGCTCTCTTGAGCTTCCACTCTGAATTGATATTTGAGGCAGTCCTTGACTGTAACAAGACCCGCTAAACGGCCTCGATACTCGATCAGGATGACCCGTGGACCCATCTTTTTGAAGAGTTCCATGACTGTCTCCAGTGCCAATCGCGGATGGACGGCTAGAGGTGTGGGATCAATGAAACGGCTAAAATCCACTCTTTGTTGGCCAGAGGCTGACTCAATGGCATCAAATGTCACGGGCGGCGCGGCGACTGAAGGTATTTGGACAGCGATCGAGGATGGCTGCGTGAAGAAGCATTTAGCGTTTGGAGATATGTGTCCGTCCTTTTTGGCCCGATTGATGGCATAGCGTAGTTCTGTACGTCCAATGTAGCCAATGAGGATTTTTGAGTTGATGTCTTCGACGACCGGAAAGCCCTGGTACTTGCTTTTGCCCATCACTGTCTCTAGTGCCCGAAGCGTTAAGCCGGAAGAAGGGAGCGATGTGACTTCGCTTGTCATGACTTGCGATACAGGAACACCAAAGGTGTGCTCTTCCTTGTTATCGAGAAATGGGAATCCGTTAAACCAGATCATTCGATCCGCTATACCACCTTTGCCGAAACGATCGCCGACTGCTTTGGTAACCCCGACAACAATCTGTGTGGATAACGTTAGCTGATTGAATATTTGGGTATTCGCATCTTTGCGTACCATCGTCGGCAAAATGTAAGACAAAGCGCCCGTCAACTCGAACATGATTACTACGACCGATACCGTGATGTGCATAATCCCGCTGAGGGCTGCCCCAGCGCCAAGAAAAGCGTAGGTGCCGGGCGTTATGCATGGCACGTCGGGCTCGCAAGCCGAGAAGAATCTCGAATGAGGAAAAGATTCGTGGAGAGCTTGTACTAGAATGCCAACCATCCTTCCGAAAGAAGCGCCGATCGCCATAGATGGCACGAAGATGCCTGCCGGTACTTTGCAGCCGTAGGAGATTATGACAAGAAACGTCCTCATGATTGTTGCAAAAGCTAGCGACAAAGCCATGGTCCAACGATTCTTAGATCTGGTATTGCTCAGCATCACCAAGTTATTGCCGGAAAGAGCTCTACTTACTCGCATAGGCCATCGTAGTCATGGCCTCCCTCACACTCACGAAACAGAATCTCCATGCTTTCTGTCATGTCGATCCTCAGAAACATATTTGGGTAACATAATATTGCAGTAGCCGCCGCAAGAAGTGTAGCCTCTAAAATCGCATACTTCGAAAGATATTTTTTCCGAAACGCCTGGGCTCGTAGATTCCATTTCATCACAAAGGCTCCGTAGAGACCTCCGAAAACTCCAATGACCATGAAGAAAATGATCTCAAAGAAATGCCATGATCTGTCATATCTTACCTCGAACATGACAAGTTGACCAGTTCGAAACGGATTCATCGCCTTTGCCCGCCGTCAGCAAGATCTTTGAATGGAAACGATCAAGTGGAACCTACCGCTAACATCGCAGTAGCTACCAAAGCACAGAAATAACTCCGCCACATAGTCTTCAGGGGAAAATAAGCAGACATTTCCTGATAGGGTCAGCGCCTCATCCACCCGTAGTTTTGCAGAAGTACTACTTACCTCCAGCGAAAATAATACACCGCCAATAGGACTCCCAAACGCCACTGCGACACCTGCTGCAGCACATGCGCTGAGAATCTCACGGGTCTTGGCTGCATTGCGTTTGTATTTGCCGAAGAATTTCGAGATGACGTTACCCGTACACACTGCATAGTGAACACTGGGTCCTTCCTTTCCGACAGAAAGACCAGATGCGATGGCAAGAGGAAGAGAAATGGATTTTATGAGTAAAGTCCAAAATCCCAAGAAACCCTTCATCACAAAGCCCGCTATAATGCACTTAATCTCCGATATTCCGGATCCAGCAGCATAGGGAGCAAAGGACTTGACAAGGCTCGCAGAGGTTAAAGCAAAGAGGATCTAAATCGCTATCAGCAATATCTAGACACTATGCGATCGAAAGACTAACCGAGAAGAGAAAATAGAGAATATAATTAATGGGCCACAATGAGCTCCATCTATGCCATTCCTTGCAGCCTACCATTATCAGCCGATTAGAACCGTGTGTGATACACCTGCCTTACCGTTTTCCGCTCCCCAGCAGCAGAAGTTTTCATTTAGGTAGAAAGCGGTCGTACAGTAACCCAGCTTGACATCGGACAACCATTCCGTAACTATGTTGAGGAAGCCTGCGTTCAAACCAATGGCGGCGCCGACAAGTGTCACGACTATCCATGCCTGCCCAGCATCGTAAGACTCCTGGAGCTTCCGCCTCCATCCCAACCGTCCATCCCGTTCAAAGAAGCCCGCATTTTCTTGGCGCCTTGCTCTTCTCCTTAATTGTTCCCGTGCCGAATCTTGCACCCAGTCTATCGTAGTAAAGTCCTCATATCGCTTGATCTCCTCGATTTCCTCCGTAAGCTCGTGCTCCGTGCTTCCTGCCGCAGCTCCATTCCGCCCCGACTCAGCGCTTGATATTGCCGAAAGCCGTCTTGATATCGCTCTGTCTGCTAGAGAGGGTCGTCGCGGAGGCTGCACGGAGATGGAGGACGCACAAGAGGTCATAACATCAGGTCATCGTAGAGTGTGGGACTTGGAGGCATATCGAGGTACATAAATCAGCCTTGTCACTGTCAGCCCACATGCTCGGACCGCGGGAGTGGGAGGTGCCGCCGAACGTAATATAAATAACCCGATCAATACTAAAATTACGATTTCGGATTATTGAACCCGATTACTGCTTCAGGATTGTTCACGAAGAACGTAGAACTGTCCATTTCCGGGTAGCCCTTCAAGCGTAGCCTAGCCGCCGTTCACCGTATGTCTCGATCTCCTGTCGACTCCGTGACATTGTATGCATCACACCATGGACTCTGCTTACCCTATCCCAGTAGTAGTGCAGACAGAGAACGCGGCTCCTAGATCAGCATTTACGCGATTCCAAGTCGCCAAAAGCGACTTTACTCCAGCGATTGCAGAAGACACCGTTCCATCGGAGTTATTCAGCACATTCAAGGTGCAAATCGGCCCACCACATCCCTCTAAGGCCAGGACCGTGGTCCGTTCGACTGTCGGAATGCCTTACAATAACACAGCTATACCACCTCCGGAAGAGATTACAGGCTCAGCATCACTACCTCGTACGGGCTTCTGCCATCCATTAAGGTTATGTCAAGCTGATCCATTATTCCATAGTGGCTCGAGTAAAACGAATTCTACACCTGGACGAAGAGATCAATCAATGTTCGAACAACGCGGCTTTTGTGATCACTGTAGCAACAGTACGTTGAAAAAGCCTTTGCAGTTAGGACGGAGCTAGGGTCTAAACGCAAATTAGGAGATGTTCATACGGTATCTCGCTGAGCAAGCATTGAACGTTGTCAAGACAGAAAGAAAGCCTCGGAGGAACATCCAATACAAAGACTTGGGTATGGTCCGTTGGATAGCTTGTTGTAGATGCTGCTGACACTGATTACCTAAAGCAAACGCTGTTGCCCGCATCGACAACCTTGAATTCCTTTCCGACGTTATCCCTCGAACCACAACTTATAAAGAGTACAAGGAAAAGAAAGCGAAGGCTACTAGAGGAAGCGAGCCTTTACCGAATGGTCAGACAACTTTAGATGTCAGACATTCGCTACCTACGCGTCCGGCCGGTCCTATCATTAGGAGCCAAGAGGGCATGACGGACGAATGCAAAATCTCGCCAGACGAGACGATTGATGAGCAAGGTCCGGAGGATCCTCATTCCCATTTACCTACTACCAATGGCCAACTTGTCTTTGAGCACTATGAACCGCCCAATGGCAGCGCTCGGAAAGATGATTCTGGCGATGTCGAGATGGGATGATGCTTTATTCTTGTTTGCTTGAAATAGTCATCAGCATGGCGTTATAGGGACTGTTGGCGATCATGTCCACATCAGGCGCTAGGTCTCACAGTGTCAGGTTTCTTCCGGGCATGTTTAGGGGAGCGCTGGTGGAGCCCGGCAACCGAGGCGTCGATTTGAGGTTCTGAGCTACCATTGCTAAATATGGTGCTGTCCTATACACTGCGGATTTCCCACGGTGCAACAGCGTGTCATGAGGGACAGTCCACTGTGCAAAATGTTTTCTATAGCTAGATAGCCTCTGAATGCTGTATCCGTACTATCGTATCAATGAGATTAAAAATTACACTAGTACAAAACATTAGCTCCATCTTCACCCTCACCCTCGTCACCACTGTTTTTCCGTCGATGCGCGCAGCCATGTCCACCACCAGAATGAAGCCCCTCACCTCTCCCGCCAGCACAATGCTCCGCCTCTGCCCGCGGCAGCGCTTGTCTGCTCTTCCACTCACAACTCTCTCCGGGCAACGGCGAAGCAAAGCCGACATGATCCAAACAGCAGCTGGAGAATACGATCGAACTTCCACCTCGCACATCAGTCCGTTCGCAAACCAGGGGGCCGCGCCTTCAACCAAGATCCCAAGTTTCGCGAAATATATGAGTAAGAAAGGGGAGACGAGCAATAAGACGTTTCAGTATTTCATGGTGGGGACCATGGGGTTGTTGGCAGCGGCGGGGGCGAAGGCAACGGTGCAGGGTGAGCAATTGGATTGAGGGCAATTCAGCTGTGCTTCCTGAACAGGCTTTGTTCTGGAAAGGATACGCAATGGCTGACACACGTCACATTCAGACTTCCTCGTGAACATGTCCGCCTCTGCCGACGTCCTCGCCCAAGCCAAAGTCGAAGTCGACCTTGCCGCCATTCCTTTAGGAAAGAACGTAAGTCAATCTTTTCACGTCCTCTCCTTTTCCGCAAGATGTCCCACTAACTCGAACTACTATAGGTCATTGTAAAATGGCGAGGCAAGCCCGTCTTTATCCGCCACCGCACGGAAAGTGAAATTAAGGATGCTGAAAACACAAAATGGGAGGGCCTGCGAGATCCCCAGTCGGATTCGGATCGCGTGCAAAAGCCTGAATGGTTGATCATGTTGGGTGTGTCCCCCCTCCATTCAAACATCGGAATACCCAACGTCAAAGAGAAGCTAATCCATACACACAGGCGTCTGCACACACCTCGGCTGTGTCCCCATCGGCGAATCTGGCGACTTTGGAGGATGGTTCTGCCCCTGCCACGGCTCCCACTATGACATCTCAGGTAGAGCGCGAAAGGGTCCGGCACCGCTAAATCTGGAAATCCCGCAGTATAGTTTTCCTGAGGATAACATGGTTACTATTGGATGAGGGGGGCGGCGGTTGTGGGGTGGGTATGTGTACGAGAGCGAGCGGTCTTCTGGGTTCACCGAACTGTAGTATAGAACCTTGCGATTTCTAGACGTGAAAGATCAGCATATTTCCGTTTTGTGTTTCTGGAATGTTGTTTCATCGAGTTTACACCGTTCAATATATTACAGAGAGAGAGAAGCATCATACATGGTAAAGGATCATTTTTTCCCAATCCAAACTTGTAATATCTCATACATGCTTTACTCGCCCACTCCAAGAACTGCTCCCTTCCACAACAAGAGACCATTTCCTAGCCGGACAACATTTTCCCAGCCGTTGGATCCCAAACCCTCCAGCACCGGTGCACTCTTCCTCCTCCAAAATTATCTCGCTTCCTCGCTACACCCAGCTCCCTCGAAATCTCGCGCATGCACCAAAGAATCCTTCCCTCCTCATCCCCCCCCCACTCTCCTCTAGTCAGTCCCCCTTTTCTCTCCTCTCACCTCCCCATCCCCCTCCTCTACCGAACCTTCAACTTTTTTTTCAAAGACCACAGTACTTTCGAATTTCCTTGTCGGGGGGTTGGGTGTTGTGGATGAGAATGGGGTGTGCGCGTGCATGCTGTGAGGGGTGTGAACGGTGGGGGAAAGGGGAGGTTGAGAGGGGTGCGGAGGTGAGAGGGGAAGGGGGGGGAACAGGAGGTGGATGGTTTTGGTACGGGATTGAGAGAGAGTGAGAGGGTGTAGAAATGACAAGGGATGGAATGGGGGATGGCGTATTCTCCTTGGGGAAGATGGGGGGTGCTGAGTTTAGGAAAAGGTGGAGGAACTTACGGTGCGGAAGATGGGGGTATTGAGGGCTGGAGAACAAAAGGGCGAGAGAGTATGTATACTGGAAAGTTCTTGGACCACCGGTTTTGACGTTTGACTGGGAAGCGATGCGGAAGATGTGGACAATTAGCAGATCAAAGAATGGCTGTTCTAGACCCTTTCCTGATTTATTCGTTGCAAAATCACTGAAGTGATAGGAGGAGCGTGGTTTTCATCGTGCTTTCCAAGACTGAACGTAAAGCGTGTAATTAGTAATAATTCCACATGGAAGAGTTGACCGTTGGAGACTTATAGGGCTTACTATTATGCAATGGCCATGCGTAGCCCCAATAGTACCATTTTGGTGACAAATCAAGAGAGTAGAAACTTGTCGCCACGTTATTTATTACCCAGAATATCAACCAGAGTGCCGTCCAAGGCTGGTCAATTACCATGGCCACGTTTTCGCAAGCGAGTCCCAG
>JAABUL010006113.1_pt1 | contig 14194 bp, 8 predicted proteins | sample 5559151 | NCBI WGS metagenome assembly JAABUL01 (sample SAMN10711876, study PRJNA513368) | rock metagenome | isolation source: Antarctica rocks | place: Antarctica: Victoria Land, Pudding Butte sud | reverse complement strand
TGTTTGACAAGTTTTACACGTCGATCTTCATCGAGTTTCTGCAGTCTGTGCTTGCCCAGGGCGCAAAGTATCAAGAGTGCATAGGACCAACCTATGACTCTTGAGACGAGCCATAGAAATTGCCTTACCACCTTGATTTCATTGCGAGCGTCATCTGGCCCTGCCAGATATGTATGTAAGTTATTCAAATAAAGCTCATTCTCATTGGTCAATCCTTTTCTATTAATTTGATTGGCAATTTTGTGAAGCATATCGTGATAGCCCTCCAAGGTCTGGTCCTTCCAGGGGTTACGCCGGTCCGAAAGCTCAGTGAAAATAGCAGCCGTCGCGCTGCGACAATGAACAGCGATCTCGTCAAGTTCCTCGTCTGCAAGATCCTTGAGGCTATCAAACCACTGAAATCTAGGATTGGTCGGTGTGCCGAAAGTGATACTGATTGGTGACATCGTACGCTAGTAACTGCGTCGCAAAATCAGGCTGCAAAACCTGGCTGTGTGGTGAGGCTACGTGGTGAGGCTGCGCGGTAAGGCTGCGTGCTTAGGCCATCGGAACGAGGCAGACGCGGGAGGAGAAAGGTTTCAGCCAATGATACGTATAAAAACCCGGCTCCGCTATTTGCGCATGTTACAGGCTACGCCCGGTTTCGCTTGGAGCAAAGATGAAAGATGCCACGTTCGCCCATTGCCAGAAGGTTGTCGTTGCGCGGATATGTCCGCTTTTAGCGTGATGATCCATCCGCTCTCAACCTTAGCATGTCGAAACGTGGGCAAATACGACTTCTCGTACGTCAATAATTTTAAACAGCGACAAGACATGTGCGAGGGGCGAGGATTCTCTTGGAACAATTAAGCTGGAAGTCAGTATTTCGACTTGATAAAATGCTCAGGTAAAATGATCAAAATTGATTTGTTGGTTGATGAATATGTAGTATTCAACAGTCACCAAGGCAGTGTCCAGAGCATTGAATGTTCGAGTGCAACAACCCTCATTTATATACAAGATGGTAATTCGTCTACGATGCATTCATTTGAGGGCTGGAGAAGACTGCCATCGATATGTTATGTAGACTGGAAGTCTTCATTCGCTGACGGAGGTTAAAGGAACGTGCTCCAAGTTCTCACGTCCGCCGAATGCTGACCAGGGTATTCTTTTGAATGCGAATCACAACGAATGAATACTACTCGCCCTGGACGATTCCTGATCTAAGCCTAGGTGTGGCGAAGGAAACGTGAAGCACACTCCGCACAACACTTGTAGTACATCAAGTATCAGAGGCTTGAAGAAGTGGTGCTCCGCACATCGTGGCACCCCTTGTGCGCCATGGCGATGATGGCCGTGATGCCAAAGGTGGACGATGTCGGAGTACCACATCCTGAAAATAGTTTCTCTCTTGAAGATAGTGATTTCTCTCCTCCACCGCATCGCGTAATTGGGACTCCAATTTGGCAATCTTCTCAGAAGTCTCCCTATCTCGCTCTTTTCGGCGCTGACGGAAACGGTGAGAGGCAGTGGCATTTCTCTTTCGCTTCTCGCCTTGGACTCTGGACGCGGCCTGCAGGTCCACAGGTACCTGGATAGGACCATGCGCTGTTTCCAGAACCATCATTCGATATTGACTTTGCGCTGTTGCACTTGATGTAGGCATTTCGAAGGCTTCAGTGCCCGGTGGCATCTGCGGCAATGTCGACGCGGGACCAGATGACGGGTTGGAGGAATAGTACTGAGGCTGACCAGTGGACACCACAGGTGGTGCGATGACAGACCCAGTCTCACTGATCCGGCTGTAAGAAGAATACTGGGTACTCGGGCTCTCCCCTTGAGAAGCTGGCTGCGGAGCCTCAGGGTTGATACCGCGTGTGCGTTCACAATTCTGCGCCGGAGAGTAGGGAGTATCTTGACTCACTCGGCGGTATGAAGATGGTCCCGGCAGGGACAGGCTATGAGTGTCAGATTTTGACGAAATTAGAGGGCCTGTGTTCACTGTCGAGAGAAGAGGAAGACTGAGGCCACGGCTGGGATTTGAACGACGTTCGCATCCTACAGGGTTGAGAAGCTTTTGTATACCAATTGAGCAGGAAGCTTTTCGATGCGGCTGTCTTGAGGAGGCTGCAAAAGTCTGCGAATAATCGTTTGGGGCGGGCCCCACTCGCTGCAGGTCATCTGGCGATGCTGAGTTTGGGAAAGGGACAGGAGGCAAAGTCCGAGCCTGCAACATAGGAACTTCGTCTCTGGGGCGATGAAAGCTTTGAGTCTTCAGGCAATTGGATTTAGGATACCTGCAGTTTGACAATTCCCGCTCTTGCCATCCCAGGTATGATGATGTTGACTGGTCAACCTCGCAGCAGTGTCACAAGTTTCCTTGTGCTGAGTGGATTCAACGAGTGGTAAGAAAGTAGTGTTATTTACAGTCGAACTGTGAAGCTTGAGGCCAGCATGTTGATGCGATGCATATAAACCACTTAGGGCAAGTGATGAGAATATAAGTCTGTTGAAACTCTTTTTCAACAAATCTAAAGCGTTCGGGCTCTGATGATGGCGCATACTGGCCTGCAAGCCATCTTTGCAGATCAGTATGAACCAAGCACTGAATCGAACCATAGCTTACGAATTGGATCGTCCCGTTATCTTTGATAATTTCAACGAAGTTGTGATCGAGCTGCGCCTTACCGTATTAGTCGCGTGGTCTGGCCACGCGATGTGTCCGTGACAGAACCTTGGCTGCCGTCTGCGATAATGTCAGCGAAGGATGGTCGGCAGCTTTGTACCGGAGCTAAAACTCATCACGTCCTTAGCTTTCCATCGCAGTTTCCAATGGTATTACTGCCAGCGGGAACAGGCCACGCAACGGGCACGGAGGTGAGCTATAATCCATGCTCCGAGGCGCGAATCACATTTGACTTCAAAACGCCAAGTTTTGTTCTTCCCTTCCATCTTTTTGTGTCCTCCCTCCGTTTCTGTCAACGGTTGCAACATTATGCCTAAAAGCCTCATTCTAGCTAGAGTCTTCCTTTTCTGGTTCTCTTCGCTGCAGTGTCAATCTGGGCTATGATTGGTCTTATCGCTAAAAGCTTGCAGGCTTTGTGGCTGGGCCTTCCATTGATGAGATTCCTTTACGGGTATTTGGGTGCCTATACGCCTCTAGAATTCGGACGAGTAGATAGGAAGACAGGCTTCAATTGAAGGTGATATGAGAAATTCATATTGCCCTGGCAGCTAGATTAGATCGAAATCTTTAGAAGAGGTGGAAGAGATTCCTGAGCGTCAAGCCACAATGTTCTTCCAGCGATTCGCTCGTCAATCCTAACGTCCTCTTCTCAACGTAAACACGAGGGTCTCGGAGTCTCCTGCATATCCTATCATTCTCGCTCCATACCCACACCGGTCGTTCCTGCCTTTACTTCGTATCCCGCCTCTCAATATTGTTCAATTTTGGAACGCCTTACCCAAAAATGCTGCTCCACCTCTTTTTCCCTCCCCTCGAGTTCCCCTTGCCCCTGACCTCCTGATTTTCGTGCAGTATGGAGTATCTGGGTGTGTGCTCGTTTAGGGTGCCCTAAACAAGCATTAAAATCCTGGTGATGCAAGAGAAATCTGAGAACTACCTCTGTGGATTGGTCGTGAAGATGGATGATGTTGTCCGGTTCGGAATTGTTGTTCAGTTCTGAAGCCCCAGTGTCGCGCTTTAAAGGCTCAGTAGAGTGGGAACCTTGGACACGTCAGCTGGCCTGAGATAAGCTATGGACTGACCCACTGAATTGGGCAGATCCTAAATCGCTGGTCGCCGTTTGATCGATAACAAGAGCGGCGGGGTCCAAGTGCTGTACAGAAATGCTCTCCAACTGCTGTGGGTTTTCAAATCTCTTCATAATTTGATATTCTATTAACTTCGCTCATGGCATCGGCAGACAAGGGCTCATGACCTTTCGCCAAACGTCGCGAGGCCACTTGGAATCAACTTTGGCCCAGTCGGCCTCCGTACGCGGGTTCGATCCACGAACCGCGTCAAAGAGAATCTGCTCAGACGGAGAGAGCTTGGTCGGCTAAGGCCAATGAATATGGCGTGTATTTGGAAACTGATGGGCGTCTTACTGCTTCCACGTGAACACTTTTCAACTTGACCACACTACATGGCCTTAAGTAAACAGCGTCAACAGCGCAGAGAAAAGCTCACTAAAGCTTGACCCCGTACTCGCGTTCGTCTGCGCCCAAGATCATGACTTTCTATCCAACGAGCATTTTGGGGATAAAGTCGAGTATTGCTGGTGTGAGCTCTTCAACTTGTTCGAGGACTATGTTGGGATACCAACCTTCGTGGTGTACTTCCACTGTTCTCAGGTGGCGGTCTTCGAGTGACGATGGAAGGCTGTGCGTACAAGTCAGCGAAGGGTTGATAGGTGACTTCGACACACTTTACAAAACTTCTTCATCGTCCTCAAACCTCTTGGCAGCGAGTTCAGTCTCAGAGCCAGCAAACCCAATTACTACTGCTTCACATCGTTCTGGCTGCCACTGGCCATGGCCCTCTTCGAGTTGAAATACTCCCTCTTCTAGTGGAATCAAGTCGGAGAATTTCATATTGACAATAGCAGATATATCATACAAAGGGCAATATCTGAGGTAAGAGAACGACGCACAGAAAAATGAAAGTGTGATTGCGAAAGAAAGAGATCAAGGCACTTCAGCTGCATTATGATGGACTTGCTTCAAATTCTCAGTGGACGTTCCCTCAATCCATGGCGGAAAATGGCTCAGGCGGAGTGTTTGGTGCAATGCAACGCTAATGCAAGCCAAGTTGTGTAGGATCTAACAATTCAATTTTTACGATAGCAGCGTCTTGCGATTTGTAGGTCTTCTCTTTCCGAAAGGATATCACGGCTAGCATATTAAGTTCAGTGGGGACGGGTGCATTTGCAGCGCTTACTGTATCCATCGCATTGCCTTACCGCGCGACCTAATCGTCCAATGGATAAAGTGCATCAAATCGCGCCTTTATCGTGTCCGTTGCGTGGCCTGGCCACGCCGTGGACCGTGCATTAGCCGTGCCCTTACTACATCCGTCGCGTGGCCTGACCACGCGAATTGGCCACACATAATTGGACAAGGCGCTGCACCTGCCACTCACGCCATATCTCTCCATATCTCGTCACGACATCCATTCTTCAACCCTGTGCATGGCCTCTTTTTCGCTGACTCCGAGTTGGCAAATTGGCTTCAGTTCGTCGTATGCCTTCGTACCCTCGCGCATTCATCATTCAATCTAGTTTTCTCCGTTTCTCGCCCATTCAATATCGAGGCAATTGAACATTCCAACAACATGGATTTTTTTACAATCAAAGCGCCTCCTTCTACACTAGTAGATCCTGATGCCGTCGCTTAGATGGAATTTGACAGGCAGGTAATGTGCTCCACTTTCATAAGGTTGAAAACACATATCGACATCCGTCGTAGGAGCCAGAAACCCTTCCGCGTCAATCCAGAGAGGTACGTCTCGACTTCAACGATGGGCCATGAACTCTTGTTCGCTTCTTTATCGATCAAATCCTACTAAAGAGTTTCGACTTAAATCGATTTCTTTCGAACTCGAACATCATGATTAATATGATTTCTCACATTGTGAAACACAAGCATGCTAGATTTTATGAACTCGTCGTTGCAACATCATGTCTCGACGTGCTTTCAAAGACATTCTAGAATTTTAAAATGGTTGTCGATTATGATTTGTTTGAGTCAACTAACGAGAACATACGCAATCACGAGATTTGAAAGACCAACAAAAGAGCTCAAATTAACACATTTGACAACGCTGCTAAAGCGACTCGCAATGAATGAGGGCATAAATTGGCAGAATGCTATCGTATTGCTATTTGCAAGGTTGGTTTTGAGATAAAGCTTGAAAGAGCAATTTTGAATTGAGACATTCAAGTAAGCTATCTATACACTCACCTCGCAACAAACCTGCTTATAACGCCTAGCATTCTAATCCTCGAATCCGGAAGAATTTCACGCAAAATCTCTTGTTATTTTGTCTAAATCGTTGTGATCGTGATGATCACGCTTTTGCCCACGACATTCTCGAGCGAGATTAGAACGATTAGCTTCAACTTTTTTGAAACGATCACACAAACTTATTTAAGTTATCGATGGCAATAAACTTCGTCATCGAGATTCGAAAAGAATTGAAAGAGTAGACGACTTCATTATTTTAACACTTTCTTGAATTGTCCAATGATAAGATGGATTATAAATAGCACGAGATCAAAATAAATTATACGACAAGCCAAAATGCAGCTCTTTGCGCTAGTCTTCTAGGCGTCTACAATTTACGTCAATCTAGATTCTTCGACTTGAAAAATATGTAAAGCGCGCTTTTTAAGTCGAAACTTTTCGCGAGATTGTCAAAGCTAGACGTAGCAAATATACTCGAATGAAGTCTTCGTATGATGGCATTAATGTTTGTCGATTTTCTAGAAAACTACTTGGTATAGTGCTATTAAAGCTAAGGCTAACGCACATTAACAATGGTTTAGAATCTTCTATCGCAATTGTTGTGCAATTTCGATGCGAAATAGATTGATTAGATTCGTTTTCACTTGTGAATCATCATTGCGCATAGTGAAGAAACAATGTTAACAAAAAATAGTAAGCACATTTACCATCGACTCTCGTCCCTTCGAAGAGAAGAGAACAACATTCTCTTGCTTCTTACTTGAAGCTTCACGTATCATGATTAAATCTTAGAAGTGCTAAGAGATTAAATAAAATCAAAAGAGAGCTTGAATCTATATTAACGACTAATTAAAATCCTTTGATTCGAACAAACACTTAAAGCGTTTGCGTTGACCCTAGTTGCTTTGCTATGTTGCGAGCGATTGCTTTCATATATTGTGGACGATATCGTTTAGCTTATTGGGGGCAACTACTTGGCGAACTTTGATGCTATCTTGAATAGTTAAGACATTAGCAACAAATGAACGATCTTTGAACAAATGATCTTATCACTCTTGCGCGTGCTATGCACTCTTAACATTAGCGAAGAAATAATTCGACTTCTTGCAAAGATTCTTGATAAAGAAGCATCACTACTAGAATTGCTAAATGATATTGTAGACTAATATTGCGCGAGAAAAGTTGATCGACACAATCACAACAAAGCTTTCGAGAAAGCTAAAGAAGATCTCTTGAAATGCGTGAAGGCAATGTTGAAGAGAGACAAGAATGTCGATGTCAAATGAACGATAATATCGAGATTTCCTTTGCAGCTAATCAACGCAATATAAATGACTAGAAATTTCCTTGTACAAGTAGCTATTTGTGTCATTGGCGAAGAGGCAACTAATTAATTAGCTTGTAGAAGTTATCATTCTTCGAAAGGCCAAAGAAGTAACGTCCTTTTGCGATGGATTGAGCTTCGAAGGTTGTAGAGACAACATACTAGGCCTTCGCTTTGAGCCTCCAACGCTCGGTTGTTCCATTTTTTTCAAGGTTGAGGGAAGTGTGGTGTTTCCACCTTCGATCGATAAATTATTCTCCGTTATTAACGTCCAACGAGTTCTCTTAAGTCTCTATAGTTATCCAGTTCTGGCACCCCTCCTCGTCCAGTCAGAAATGGATGCTTGGGAGGGGCCAAGATTGGATGATGGCTTAGCCACGACCACATCTCGGTCGCGTTTGATTTAGAAACGTGAGCCATGTTTTGAGGACCTATATTGCACGTGATCAAAGACACGTGCATTGTGGAGTGTTGGCTCGCGCCAATATTAGAATAGCAATTGGCCTTGGACTTGAGAAGGACTGTGCAAACGAACGTCTAGGCTATGACGCCGTAATTGCTCATCGAGTTTCCTCATGGTAGATACAGATTCTAAGTTGTCGCACTGTGTTGATCGAAACGACTTTACATCTAGGACGAAGTTATGTAATCGGCCCGTATGTTAAGACATCTCGTTGACTGTGGCTCTCGCAATAGTCCTCATTAACCAACATGGTTGAAAATTCCAGTATGTGGCCTTGCCGCTATTTTTGAAGTCGGCGGGCCAGCGGAAAAAATCTCTCGCGTCCGGCCGTAATTTCGGCTTTGCTGCACCTCGAGACAGGTTATGCACCCGTTAGAAGCCAACAAGCCGCTAATCTCTCCCTCTACGACCACTCCCTTATGTACTCAAAAGATATGTGCTAGTGAGATTGATTGAACCTAGAGCAGGGTCATGAACTGAATGCCTACAAAGATATGACCTACGCTGAAGACCTAGCTCAATGGGTCCGAGTTCCTACCCATCCTACAAACCAGCTCTTTTCATTGTGTAAAATCCAGATAATGCTTGTCCCATGATATATTGGCTGCTCGCTGTGAGAACATGAGACTGGAGCCATGACCTAGTCGCCTGTTCGCAAGCTACTCTACCCAGGAATCTGCGCGGGACATCGCCATCCATGAGCGTCACTCGGTTGGACATAGCCGGTGGAGACTAATTAGCCTTCGTCACATGGCGAAAACTATCTTGTAGCTCTTTCGAGCATCCACTTTAGGCTTTTTCGTTCGAGATTTACAAGCGAATGCTCTTGAGCATTCAAAACTAAGTCGCATTGTTAAATGTACGTTGCACTCTCTTTGACAAATGCTTTTCTTCGTTCTCTCCAAGAGGAGACAATAGTCGTTTCACATTTTTTAGAGCTATCTAGTGCTCTATCATGGACGCTTCGTCAAAGACTATAGATATCATGCTTTCATTAGAGATGTTGAAGTCTCATATTGTTATGAGCGACTCACTAGATAGCGATGCAAGTTCTTCGATCGTTCGTGACCATTAACTTGAAGGAAGTCTAAAGGCATCTTGAATTACAAAGAGCAAAAACACTGCTTATCATTATGTGATCTTTCAAGGCATCAAGACTCAATAGCAAACGATGATTCATTCAATCTCTCGTTAACGTCTTGGATCTAGTAGAGCAAGTAATATTGATGCCTTAGATGATCGAATTGCAAGATACGAGGAAACAACGTCATCTTATAAGAAGTTGTCTCATCAACTTAGAATATCGAAGAAACATTAATCGATAACATTGTTAAAACGAATGATGAAGCTCATCAAGATCAACGACTTCTTACTATAGAAGCTAGCATATCACAAAGACATTCGCGCAATTAAGATGAGATTCTTGGAGAAAGTCATCAAGCTTCGTGCAAACATGAAAGATGCCTTAAAAGACTTCGATCGTGCTTTCGAAAAGAGATCGAAGGTTCGAACAAATGTAGAATTCATTTTATTAAATTACTAGGGCATTGATCTAGGGAATAGAAACATCGAAGATAGCATTTTTTAATGTCTTCTACTACGAAAGGGGCATCATGTTAAGCTTTGAAGTGCATGGCCCGAAGAAGCGATGCCATCGCAAAACGTTGGGGTAGAGGAAATGCTTCACTAGCAATACGCTCTAGGGTCGAAGAAATTGGACGAAAGAGAACGCGACTCTAATTACTAGCACTTAATCGAAGATAGCTCCGATGGTAATTGCGTATATCTAAGTAACGTCCATGACTTTCAATGATATAAATTAGTTGAACATCATCATTGAAGATCAAGCTATGATTGCTAATTTGTACGTGATCGAAAGGCATCTAGATTTGGAGACATTCACTTTTGGCGTCATTAAAACGAGGTTTGCTATTCGAATCCTTTGATATGCATAGCTCGCTTTCAATCTAAAGAAAATGTATTATAGATTAAGTAATATTTATTAACGAAGAATTCAATGTTGAATGCAGCGTCCAAATGTGGCTTTATTAAATGATTTCTCAAGCTCTTGCGACACGAGACAACGCTAGAAATCCATCACGTTAAATAGATTCGAGCAAGTTGCATGCATCTTCGTATCTACTTCATGGCGATTTAACGAAATGATCGACGCATCGTACGTGAGAAGTTTCGTAAACGAAGTTCAAGCTAGTTTAGAAAAGAAAACGAGTTGGCGCAAGTAACAAAAGTAGACATTTACATCGTTATTCGCCACGACAACAAATACTATATCTACAAGTTGATGAATCGACTTGAATGACCTTCATTCGAGCAAGATATTGTGAGTTGATCTCAAGTCGTCGTGATATAAATCGCTCACGAGTTGCCTATTAGATAAAGCTTACTCCATCTTCTTTTCGCCAATATTCCAAAGACTTTGAGACAATGAATGAAGAGAGAGACGATAATGAGGACGACGAGGAGGCAGAGGCAGGAGGAGGGGCAGAGAATAGAGCACAAGCAAAAGGAATAGAGCTTAGCGCATCGAAGCAAAGCCGTACGCAGAAAACTAGCGAAAAGATCGTCGATGAAAGAAGAGTGTTCACGATTCCAAAGTCTCTTGTCTTGCGAAGATCGCCGATCGAGGGGGTTTCGCGCATAGATAGCAAATAGATTCTATAGAAAAAAGGCGATTTAGTTGGCAGAATTTTCGCTCGAATAACTTCCAAACTAGCTCTATTAGCTTGAACGAGTTCGGAACCAATTATTATTATGGGCTATGCTTTTCGTGCCATAAGAATAGTGGCGATGAAATGTTCAAGCTAAAGTCTAGGTATGATATCTAATTCTTAGGTTTTAAACGCAGAGTCTTTCTCAAGTTACGCATAGTTGGTAAGTTAAGTTAGTTCTAGCGATGTCTCTTAGTCGCACTATTTTATGCAAACTTAGACGACGCAGCCACACCTTATTTATATCGTGCTTACCTCACATGCAAACATCTGCGCCTCGTAGTTTTCACTTGATAACTAACATCCATATTTAAGCCTCTAGATAGAGGACGTTTCTATCTTATGTTTGATCGTTGCACAGCTCGTCGAAACTTCTTTTCGTGTTGTTTGGGTTCTATCTTTACTATGATCTATCTATAGGAATACTCCAATGACACAGCTAAGGACGATGAGCAAGTCAACGTCTTTTTTTTATACTTTCCTTGTCGATGCCTTTCTAGAGAATGAAGAAGGGATGACTTGTGTTATCGATCTTAGGCTATCAATCGCCCAAAGACTGTTGTTTGATTGCTTCAAATTCGATGATTGACTTGTCATTAAAGCTAAGCTAATTAAATCACGATAGCTATGTCAAGATGAGCTTGTGAGCATGAAAGAGTTCATTTGGATTTCGACCCATGATCTTGCTTCTAGTAATTGAGTGATTGCAAATGTGAGCTTAATGTGATCGTCAAATTTGCTTAATACGACTGTTGCTATAGCTCTTTTTGGAGTAGCATTTGGATTTGTGCTAGTAAGCGTTTCCACATCGTCGACAAACGCGTGTGCATTAGTGTTGACGTTCGTTAAGTTCCATGATATATCGATTTCGATGTTGATGATCTCTAGTATTTCGTTCGCACGACTAAGAAAAGCACATTAGCTTGTTCGTTGTAAGTTCGGAATACACACATTGCAACGATGCATAGCATCAATAGCGTTAAAAGCTTTATTCTTTTCATGTTCGTAGTGCAATAAATAGGAACAGCGAGAAGAAACGTGTTCTTTATTGATCACATAAGTCTAGCATTCATTTTGGATTCGCAGGCGTCTATTATGGATGCCCCTTCTAAGGAGCACATTTTGGATCTAAAATTAGCTAGAATTAATCACGCCAACAATTTAGCCAAAGCTGGCGCCTATGAGAGCACAAATTGGCTGGCTTACTCTTTTCATCATCTATAAGTACTCCTTTTGTGTTCTCATGTTTTTGTACATTCTAGTCTCATAGAGATTCAAAGCTTCGTCGGCCCAACAGTATATTTCGTTACTAAGAATCGGTTGATCCGAAATACGTTCGCACCCAAAATCAGTTGACCTAATTACAGGACAAATCCACAGCCATAGACCCTGTTCTACAATTTCCTTAGCCATGAGCTCAAGACCCCCAAACAACGATGGCGTCCAATACCCTGCCCTTCCAGGCACATCGAGTACCTCAGCCGGAACCCCTAGTAATGCACAAGGTTCGGTGAACAATGCATTAGGCGGAAATGTCAACAATAATGCAGGTGGCGCCTCCAACCATGTCGCGAGTGGAAGTTCCAATACTACTGCAAATCAAGAGTCCAATCAAAACCTCGCTATCACGCGACAAACAAGATCGTCTAGGCGAGAGGCGAAAGTCGCCCTCGAATCACTTGGTCCAATCGAAGAGTTAAGCTAAAGCCAACTTCACGAGCAACAACATTATGAGATCGATCGAATTATTGATAGTAGCCCAAATGAGGCGCTTGGACAATTTCATCATGCGGACAAAGCTACAATGACACAAGTCTACAAGCAACTTTCTGCTCTTATCCATTCTAACAAGCAGCCTGAAGAATGGAAGGAAAAGGCCAACTAGGCGCAGCAAAGTAAGCAAGAACCCCAAATTAAAAGTAGGCAAACTGATCATAATGTAGTTTTAAACAATGCTCGAGATAAATTTGATCTATTCATTATCGCATCGAAGGAAACAGAGAGGCTCAAGAAATCACATAAAACATTTTGGGACACAACACCCTTCGTAGGAAGCATTCGTTGATTGCAGATCGATCTCTTTAATCAAAAAGCGCTCTCTTTTGTCGAAAAGGTCAATAGTGATATCGAAGCCCACAATAAAGAGAAAGGTTATAATCTAGATCGCGAAAAGTTTTTTTTGAAGTATCTCCAAAACAAGTACTAGAGTACGCAAGCATTGAGGACGACATACAAAGACACGATCGATCTTGAACGAAAAAAGAAGTTGGTTGCCATTTTTGAGACTCTTTGTGTCGCAACACAGGAATTCTGCGAGAATCATGACCTACCTAAGACATAAGCTTGGCAATATGCTAATATCGATAAAGAGCCTTCATGGCTTTTAGAGGCCGAGGAGTCCCAGTCTAATTCTGCTACAGATACTAGTAATGGTGGTGGCACTAAATCTGGCACTAACAATGCTAATGGTACTAGGATTGAGCCGAGCACTAGAAATGGTGGCACTGAATCAGGCACTAGCAATGCTACTAGTACTAGTGCTGGTTCCGGTCCTAGCAATGGCAAGGACACGGAGATGAGTAATATAGGAGACCCATCTGCTGGAACAAGATCTACTAATAATGGCGATACGAGAATAATTGGAGCCATGGACAAACTTACTTTGGACGACGAGTCGATCAAATTTAAACGTCAAGTTTTTAAGACTTTCCAATTTCTAGTGGAGGAGAGGTTAGGATTGCACGTATGGAAGTCGACGCAATTGTGTGGCGATTTAAAATTTGAGAATATCTTATTCGTTGAAAAGTCGACGAAGGAATTTATCGCTCAACACAAACATTGGTACAAGAGCATGCGTTGAATCGCCATGTCGATTGACGACGCCATAACATTGGGGGCTAATTAATACCCTCGTATATTTGTCATGATAGAATGGTTGAGAGATTTGGAAGACACTCTTCTATCGCGAAGTGATCTCATCAAGATAGCTAATTAGGCACGAATTGATCAAGATCTTTCAAATCATTTATCGTATCGCAAAATGATCGAATTCGAAGAACGAAAAGTTTTTATAATGTCACAAACAAAAGCTAGACTCTTCAACGAAGAAATGAAGGCAATGCAGCGAATCAAGAATGACCAATTCAAAGCGGCAAAAGCGACTCAATTTACAGTTGGCCAACCAGGATTTTCTCAACCAGGAATCGCTCAACCAGGATTGGCTCAGCCAGGAGTCACTCAAACAGGAGTCGCTCAACCAGAATTCGTTCAATTAGGTGTCGTTCAATTAGGTGTCACTCAACCAGGATTGGTGCAGCTAGGCATCGCTCAACCAGCAGTGAGCTAGCCAGCGGTTCCTCAAGCAGGAGTTATCCAGCCAGGAGTCGCCCAGCCAGGAGTTATACAGCCAACTCAAGCTGATATGATCCCGTCCTTCGCAATTCAAGCAATGATAGCCAGTGCGATCCAACAAGCTATTCAACAATATTAGCGACAGTCGACATTGATCGTAGCTGCGTAGAAAACAAGATGCAGCAGAAGGGGACTGGAAATAGCGATTCCATAGCCAATCCGAAGATGATCAACGGAAGAAAATCATCAATACTCGACAGCATCAGCAGCTCCAAAATCGATACCAATACCAACTTCAAACCTCATCAACATCCATTCCGCAACTATCAAAATTAGGGAGAATAAAGCAGAGAGGAGCGCTCTACAGGCGTTCCGTCATAC
>JAABUL010006112.1_pt1 | contig 14194 bp, 7 predicted proteins | sample 5559151 | NCBI WGS metagenome assembly JAABUL01 (sample SAMN10711876, study PRJNA513368) | rock metagenome | isolation source: Antarctica rocks | place: Antarctica: Victoria Land, Pudding Butte sud | reverse complement strand
AGTAGGCGCCCGGTGGTGTTGTCGGTGAGGTAGAGGGTGCCCCGGCGGGAGGTGATCCAGGCGGTGTCGTTGACTACTGCGGACAGGTGCAGGACTGACAGCCGTTGGGTGGGTTGTCCAGGGTCGCGGACGTAGATCTGTACCTGTTCGGCTTGGCTGGTCAGTTCGAAGTCGCCGGCGAATCGGGGGCTCGCGGCGGGGACGACGGCGTTGGAGTCGGGGTCGGTTAGGGCGAGGCGGACGGTCTGCCCGTGGTTGCTGGCGTCGCGGTTGGCCACGACGGCTCGAGCGTGGTCACCGAATAGCGGTGTGAGGTCGGCGGTGTTGGCGTGCAGGGTGACCCGGTAGGTGGCCGGTCCGCCGGCGGTGGTGGGGGCGGATGCGGCGATCAGGATCTGACCGTGGTAGATCGAGATGGCGTCGGTGCCGCCGCCGTGAGGCAGTACGTGGGGGCGGTAGTTGTACCGCTGGATCTGGGCTGCCGGGTGGGCTTGTGGGTAGATCGCGTAGAGGGCGCTGTCGCCGTCTTCGTTGACGGTGGCGAGCAGCCGGTGGCGGGTGGGGTCGGCGGTCAGCCCGTCGCATTTGCCTGGTAGCCACCACAGCTGCCGGACGTGGCCGCGGCTATTGACCTCGGCGACGGCACTGCGTGTTTGACCGGTAGGGCTGGGCTCACCTTTGGGGCCGACCCCGTTCTGGTAGCCGACGAATAGATGGCCGCCTAAGGCGGTCAGGTCATCGGGGTGGCTCAGGCGGGCCGCCGAGCTGTCAGCCAGCGCCCGATGCGGGGCTGCCAGGCTCAGAGGTGCGGCGGTCAGGGCCGCGATCGCCGTCCCGATGACCCAGATCCGTTTGCGCATGTCGACTTCCCGTCCTGTTTGTTGGTAGTGCCGCTTTGGTGCCGGCGTTGTGCGCGGCGGCCGTGGGCGATGTCGCCGGCCTGTGTCAGCTGGTGGCGTGTTCGATGAGGGGTTCACGGCCGGTGCTGTCTTTGTCGTAGCCGCTGGCCCACAGTTGCCCACCGGTGGTGGTGAGGCCGCCCAGGACGGCGTCTCCGGTGTCGGGGCTGGGCGCGGCGATGGCCTGCCAGCCTGACCCGGTCAGCCTCGCGATGAGGGTGTGTTGCCGGTCGGTGGCGGGGTCGTAGTACGTCCCGCTGGTCCATGGCCGGTGGTTGGTGACGGCGACGCCGTTGAGGGTGGTGAAGGTCGAGCCGACGGGGAGCAGCGAAGTGCGCCAGGCCCGGCCGGTGTAGTGGGCGGCCAACGGCCGGCTGCCGTGGGTGGCGTCGTCGGTGGCTCCGACGGCCCACAGGTCGTGGCCGTCGCCGGCGATGGCGTCGAGGTAGGCGGCGGCGCCGGCCGGTGCCGGCGCGGCGGTGACGGTCCAGCGGGTGCCGTTGTAGTGCTCGACCAGGGGGGTGTCGCCGCTGCTGCGGTCGTTGCGCTGGCCGACGGCCCACACGTCACCCGGGCCGAGGGCGGTCACGGCGTAGAGGGAGTTCCCGGCGCTACCGGGGTCGGCGGCGGGCAGGACGGCCCACCGGGTGCCGTTGAAGTGCTCGACGAGGGTGTGGAACCGCCCGGCGAGGTCTTGGCGTTGGCCGACCGCCCACACATCGGTGTTGGAGGTCGCCGATGCGCTGAACAGCATGTCGCGGCGGCCCTTGACGTCGGGGGTAGCAGCGATGGCCCACCGGGTGCCGTCCCAGGCTTCGATGAGGCTGCGGGCGTGGTAGTCGCTGTCAAGGGCCACCCCGACCGCCCAGGCGCGGCCGGGCAGCGCCGCGACGCCGAACAGGGTGTTGAAGTTGGGGCCGGTGTCGGGGACCGGGGTCGATGTCCAGCGGCTGCTGTTGAAGTGGGCGGCCAGTGCCAGGGTCGCATCGGGGTTGCTGCCAGGGGTGTCTGGCAGGTAGTTGCCGACCGCCCATACGTCGCTGGGGGAGACAGCTGCCATGGCGCCGAAGCTGTTGTCGGCCATCCCGAGCCGGGGTGCGCGCTGCACCGTCCAGCCGGCCCGTGGCGGCACCGCCGGGGTGTAGGAGATGGGTTCGGTGGGATTCGGGGTCGGGGTCGGGTAGGACGGCACGGTCAGCACGCGGGTGGTCGACGCGGCCACGCCTAACGGCGTGAACAGCCGGGTCATCGGCTGTACTTGGGCGGGGTGGCAGGTGGCCTGTAGGCAGCCCAGGCCGAACGTGGCCTGCAAGGTGGCCAGCAGCGAGTAATGGTTGTACGGGGTGGCGTCTCGGATTCCCCGCGGGCCGTGGCTGGTCACCACCACGGTCGCCGCTTTCCCACCGCCGGGGTTGGCCCGGCAGCAGCCGGAGTTGGTGTCGCCTTCGTCGTAGGTGATCACCACGGCGTTGTTGCCGTGTGCCCAGAACGGGGCGCTGGTGATGGTGTGGACGAGCCGGCCCAGGTAGGCGTCGCCGGAGGCGACCAGATGCTGGTCTTGGGCGGCGCCTAAGCCGGCGGAATCCAGGCAGTACGGCGGGTCACCGTGCTGGTCGCGGCATTCACTGGGAATCACCAACCCGAAAGCCGGAAGCTTGTTGTCGCGCAGGTCGACGGTCAGGTCACCGATCGGGACTTGACGGTTCCAGTCCGCGGGGTTGCGCGACGTCGTGAAGTTGGCGATCCCGACGTGCTTGGACACATAGAGCGGGTCCTTGTCCGGGGTGCCGTTGCAGAACGCCGGATAGCAGATCCCCTGATAGCCCGGGTGCGGCAGCCCCTGCAGGTAGGCCTTCCAGCCCACCTTCCCCCGGTCGAGCTGGCTGATCAGGCTCGGCGCGCGGACAGTGTTGAGGTAGTACGGGTTGTCGTTGGCAACCCCGAAGGTGCTCCCGCCGAGCAGCGCCACATAGTTCGGCTCACTCGGATGGCTGATCCCGTAATAGTCGGTGGCCAGGCCGTAATGCCGCGCCAGCCAGTTCAAATTGGGCGCAGCCGGGTTACCGATCACGTCGCCGTAGCCGTGGTTCTCCTCCACCACCACAAACACATGGTCATAGGCCGGCACCCCACGCCGCTCAACCGCACCCGCCGCTGACACCCCCCCGGCGGCCAATGCGGCGAGGCTGACCACCATCAGCAACGCAGGGCCAACAATGAAACGGAGTCGGGGCATACCGCTCTCCTCAATCCCAGGATGCGTCTGGCAGGACGCTATGTGCGGCCGGGGAAGGCCCGGCCACCCGCACCTCAACGACCGCTAGCCATCCGGTGAACAGCCAGCGGCAGTTGCGGTTGGCGGTGACCAAGACCGGCGGCGATGACCTGTGGCCTGGGCGCAGGTCTGGCCGTAGCAGCAGTCGGCGGTCGAGGGCACAGCGGGCTGGGCCGCGGCGTCGCCCAAGCTCCCCGCCGCTACCGGGGCGGCAGTGCCGGATGTGCCGACAACGTCGAGCAACGCCTCTTCGACCCGGCCGGGCCACCCCCGTCGCCCCCCACGTCACTACCGGTCCCTACGGGCTGGCCGTTGCGGCTGCCCGCCCGGGTCGACCGCCTCCGGCAGCGCGACGGCGTACCCGGTGATCTCCCCAGGGTTCCGTTCACTCATCCGTTCGCGGACGACGGCGTATGGCACAACCGGCGACAGCGCGCAGCGGAGCATCACTCGACTCCGCCGCCGCCCGCGCCTCGCCGACGGCCTGCGCCGCAGGCGAGAACCCACTTCGTGGCTCTAAGTGACCACGTCCTTTCCCTATGAAGTCAGGACACGAGGGGCGAACCGTCCACCGCCCTAAGTACGAAAGCTATATGGCGGTTTGGGGTGTGGTGCCCCGGACCGGTTGGTACCTCCCCTTCTACGGGGGGGCCCGACGCTGACGATGCTCTCCCTATTTAGCTTGCTTGCTTTTGCCTCTTGAGGAAGCCGACATACTTGTGCCCTGGCCACTGAGTGCCCGGCGTGGGGTGCTGCCCCCGATCACGGCTGCGGCTTTGCTAGCAACCGGATTGGTGCCAGTTCTGCATCGGCATGGTTTGGTGATGTCCGAGCTGGTCATTGCGCTTGCCACTTTCGCTGGCGCCGCTTGGCTCGCTCATCGCGGTGCGCGATCGTATGGACGCGGGGTGAGCGTAGGCGGCAAGCTCCGCCCCATCTTGGAGATGGTGCTGCATCTGTCGCCGGTGGCCTTGTTGACGTTCGTCTTTCCGATCGCAAGCCATCGCATCGCGGAGGTTCAAGTAGGCGGGGCGCATCTGACGGCGTTGCTGCTGGCTTCCTCGCTGACCGTGCCTTGGCTAAGCCAGGCGGTGTGTCTTCCGCTCTACCGGGCGATGGGTCCACTGATTGCCAACGGCGACATGGACCGCGTGGCAGGCCGTTTCTGCCAGGTATGGCCCATCACGCTGGTTCAGGTCGCCCCTGTGATTTTGCTGTTCGCGGTGCCGGTTGAACTGGCCATGCGCTGGTCGCCCGCTGCGCTGGGGACATACCTGGCGCTGTGCTTGCTGCACATGGTGTTCGCGCAGTCATTGGTGCCAGGCATCATCGGCCGCCGGCGGGTGGTTTGGGCGGCAGCGTGGGCCGGCTACGCCGCCGCGCTCTTCATCGTTCCTGCTGCGTGGTATCTCCCCCCTCTGGTGGGTCTGGTCACACAGTTGGTTCCGTTGCGTTCCCACTTAGCGCGGATGGAGCGGCCGGTCGCGCTTGACCGTGTCGACGTGACCGTGGACGTGGTCCGAGGTGTGTTACTAGGTGCGGTGTTGTGGTCAGACAAGTTCTTTTTCTTTTTGCGCGCCGGTACTCACTTCGACGTAACGGCGATTTTCATCGCCTTGCTGCCGGCCGTCCTGGCGTACAACTACTACTTCGTTCGGCTCGCCCCCAAGTTCGATCGTTCGGTGGAGGCGCTGCGCGTGGCAATGGAGAAAGAGCCCTACAGCGTTCTCGCGGCCCGCTCCGTGAGTTTGAGCCACGGTGTGGAGGCCTCCATCAGCCGAACGGCGTTCATCGGGGCTTCGCTGGCCTTGGCGATCACCTACGTTGTCGCTGAGTACACGACGTACTCGTCTGTGCTGGTCGCGTCGGTGGCCGTCGCCTCGTGGCTGTTCATGATGACCACGGTGCTTTGCTACAAGCTGGACTATGCCGGGAAGACGACCCTGGCGCAGGCGTACAGCGCTGCGCACTTGGTGGTGTCCGCTGGTGCGTTCCTGCTGCTGCCGGCCGGCGCACTGCTCTATGCGTGGCTCATCGGATTCGAGCTGCTGTTGTTCGCGGCGGCACTGCGGAGTTGTCTGAGTCACTGGCGGGCGGCCGAGTACACCTTGTTCTGGCGACACGCCACGGCTTGGTGACTGCCACCTACGTGCCACACCCAGCTGGTCCCGCCACCACCGTCTAGCACCCCGATGTTCTCCGCGGGTCACCCGGAAGAACCTGTTGTGAAGGGAAAGTTGCGTGCTCGCACTGCCAGCAGCAGTACCGACCGCTCACTGCTGCGAACGGCCCCGCCGGTGGTTCTCGCGTGGGCGTTCTCGCGGACTGCTGTCCCTGATGGCCCTGGCGATGCCAGCCCTGCTCCCGACAGGCCTTGACGCGACGGTGCTTTCCACACCGGCAGCCGCGGCGGAGACTGTCGGCGGCTGCGATTCGCTGTCCGTGCTGACGACCGCCGTGGCCGGCGCGGCCACCAGCGCGGTGGTGGCGGTACCGGCGGTGCTGTCCCGGACCGCGCTGCCCGCGGCGGCGTTCCACGCCGAGCAGGCGGGCAACCCGGTGGCCGTGTCGGCTCGCCGGCTGACCGGCCGCGACCTAGCGGTTACGGTAGTGCTTTCCTCCTCGGCCCAAACGTCAGATGCCAGCTTCGAAGTGGCACGCGATGCTGCATTCGAGCTTCTCTTGGGTCTGCCCGATGGGGCTAGAACGTCGACTGTGTCGGTCGGCCAGCAGGGGCTTGCGGGACCGCTGTCGCCGGTCCGCGCACGGTCTACGCAGGCGCTGCGACTTCTCCGACCGGGAGGCGGCAGCGGAAGTGCCGCGGCCGTCCAGCGTGCTGCCCGCGGGCTCCCCCCGGGCGGCCATGTGGTGCTGATCTCAGACGGAACGTCGGACGGCCCGGCCTCGGCCCAACAGGCCGCTGTCGGTGAGCTCTCAGACCGCCGCCTGGTACTGGACCGCATCGGCTACGGCGGTGCCCAGACGCGCCCGGCGGGATTGCTGGCCGGGCACGGCTGCCCATCGAAGAGCGGTGGGCTGCTGAGGCAGGTCGACCAGGTCGTAGCTGAGGTCCAGGGCCAGTACCAGGTGCGGCTAGCGACGAGGCGGTCGGACGCGGCGCTCTTGTCGGTGCGGTTTGCCGGTACGACGGCGAACACCGTCCTACCTGCTTCCTCGGCCAACCCGACACTGGCCGCGCCGACGCCGAATGCACACGCGGCGGAGGCGGCGCAGCCGTCGACCTCCGGATACCGCCTTCTACTGCTGCTCGCCGGTGTGCTCAACCTGATGGTGCTGATCGCGCTGGTCAGGGTGTTCGTGCGTCAACGGTGGAGGAGGGGTGTGCCCGCGGGTTATTCCTCGAAGCGACCAGCGGAGTTGTCCTCGGTCCCGGACCCGGGCGTTGATCTGCCGACCGCGCTGGCAGGCCAGCCGGACGGTCGGACAGATGCCCGGGTCGGTCGCCCCGCTTTGCCAGCCGCCGCCTACGTCGAGGTCGACGTTGCGATCGTCATGGAGTCCACCTATCCCTACCTCAAAGGGGGGGTGTCGGCTGTGGTTCACGACATCGTCATGGGTAACCAGGATCTCACCTTTGGGATCATCCACATCACTTGGGACTCGAAGGCTGCACAGAAGGATCTGTATGGCATGCCGGCGAACGTCAAGTGGGTCAGGCCGGTGTATCTGAGCATGGCTGAGCATCGCGAGGGGTTCGTGCGGCTGCGCCCGAAGATGCTTCGGATGCGCAGTTCGGAGCGGCTGGCGCTGTCGCACCGACTGTTCGATGCCCTTGCTTCGGTCCTGGTCGGTGACATGGACCCCATGTGGGCGCTGTACGACGATGGCATGAACCCACGCACCCGGACCTTCGCGCTGTGGGCGCTGCTGGGCAGCAAGGAGTTCATGGCTGCGGCTCGCGATCGGCTGCCGAATCTGGGGCTGCCGCTGGCCGACATGTTCTGGCTCCTTCGCGAGTTCTTTTCCCTCGCATGTGCGGTGCTGGGCGGCGACATGCCGAAGGCGCGCGTTTACCACGCCCACACCACCGGCTACGCCTCACTGCTCGGCGCGTCGGCCGCCCGGCAGAACGGCACGAAGTTCCTGCTCACCGAGCACAACCTCTACGTCCGCGACACGGTCAACATGCTGCTGCAGCGCAGCATGGCGCTCCCGGTAACCGCGCGGGATTGGCGGGAGTTCGAGGTGACCCCGCTGGAACGGGCGTGGATGGCCTGGTGGATCGAGATGGGCCAGGCGTGCTACCCCAGCGCCGAGGTCATCACTTACCTCTACCCCACGGCAATCACGGAGGCCGTCGACCTGGGAGCTCCAGTAGAGAAGAGCGTGGTTATCCCCAACGGGATGATCGTGCGTGACTTCGAAGGGGTGTACCAGCAGCGGCTCCGCGGTCGAGAGCAGATTCAGACCGGAACCGCCCGCACGTGGCGCCTTGTCTACATTGCCCGCGTCGTGCCTATCAAGGGGCTGGCGGACCTGATCACGACGATCGCGCTGCTAGTCGAACGCGGCATCACCAATTTTCACCTGGACATCCTCGGTCCGACCGATCACCATCCGGACTACTACCGCATGTGCCGGGAGAAAGCTCAGATGCTGAATGTGGAGGAGTACTTGACCTTCCGCGGCACGGTGGCGGTACGCGACCTGCTCGGCGAATTCGACCTCCTCGTGCTACCCAGCTACAACGAAGGCCAGCCGATCGTGGTGCTTGAGGCGATGACGGCGGGGATCCCGATCGTCGGGACCAACGTAGGGGGAATGGCTCAGCTGATCAGCGACCCGCTCACCACACCAGGCGGGCGGACGTGGGAGGCGTGTGGCCTTCTAATCAACCCGGACTATGCCATCGGCATGGCCGATGGGCTGCAGACGATGATGCGCGACAGCGCAATGTATGAGGAGTTCGCTGGGAACGCCCGCGGCCGGGTCGCTAACTTCTTTCAGCTCGAGGACGCTATGGGCGCGTACAACCGTCTCTACCGGGAGCTCGGCGGCCTGCCGATCGAGGAAGTGGACGACTCCCAGGACCCTGCTCGGACCCCGTGGAAGCCCGGCGGGACGCCTGTCGCCTCACCTCGTACCGAAATTGATCTCACCGCCCGCGTGCCTGCACAGAACTCACCCGAAAAGGGTAAACCGGGCAGGGCACAATGACGATGGCTGGACAAGGACGGCAGCACCGTAGCTTTGCCCTCATGTTATTCGGCTGCCAGGCCACTCAGCCGGCCGGAGCGACGTGGGCTGATCGACGCGCACCGACTATCGAAATGCTTTGCTGCAAATTGTTCCACCCTCTAGCAGCGTCCCACGTGCCAGTATTAGCCAACTGGATGTTGTACGCGGGCCGACCGGAAAGCGTGACGGAAGGGTCGGGCAGGACCAGAAATAGGGCGTAGCTGCCAGGTGTCGCCGGTGCGGGCACCTGCAGCGGCCACGTCGTGGTGGCCCCTGGCTGCAGGGCGCGCAGGTCAACCGGCAGCGCATAACGATAGGTCTTGGTTGCTCCGCGCATCACCAGTTGCACCGGACGGTCGCGGAACGGCGCAGCAAAGCCGTCGTTGGTCAGGCCGAGCCGGACGGTCAGGACATCTCCCACTCGGCCATTGGCCGGGAGACTGCCGGAGATGAGACGCAGCCGGTAACCCAGGCGCTGCCCGGCCTCGGCGCGACCTGAAACGCCCCAGGAGTTCAGCACGTCCGGGTGGTAGTCGGCGTTGAGGAACGACCAGTGGTACGTGGCCAGTTCGGTGCGCGCGGACGGCCACTCGGAGCGTGGGGCATTGACGGCGCAAGATTCCCCTCCTAACGGCACGGTCAGCGTTTGGTTGGCCAGCCACTGCCGGTCGGCGGGGGTGGCGAACGTGCCGTAGTCGTCGGTGCCGCCCAGAAAACAGTCGTCGTGAATCCCGACGCGGGCGGACTGCGGGTCGGTGCCGGCGACCAGCCGTTGCTTGATGGCGGGGTAGCGGACCTGAATTACGATACTGGTTTTCGTGCTGTTCAGGAGCGTGTTTAGTACGCTGCCCCGCGCTGCCCAGTCACCGTCGGTCAGGTTCCAGGGCTGGGCCGGGTTGCTGGCGAAGTTGTCGGTGTAGTACCACTCACCCCACTCGCCGATGAAGCCAGCCTGCAGCACCGAGATAACCCCTGCCGAGGCGTTTAACACCGGTGCCAGCTGGCGGATGTGCTTCACCACCCGAGCAGCTGGCGCGTCCGCCGAGGAGTTGTCGGAGTAGGCGAAGCGGACAATCAGCTTTATACCGGCTGCCCGGGCCGCGGCTAGGTCGGCTGCTACCAGTTGGAGGTAGCCGCTGTCGATGCTGTCCTGACCGACGAACTTTTCCAGGTAGAAGATGCGGTACACCAGCGTCACGTTCTGCTGCTCCCGCCAGCCGGTGAGCTGGGCAATGTCCAACGGTGTGTACCCAGACCCGTCGGGGCGGTAGTGAGTCTCGGTGTAGTGAAAGAAGCCACGGTCGGGATTGGCTAGGGCGGCCGAGGAAGTCTCATAGCTGTGCCAGGTTGGGGAGCGGACGGCCGCATCGCCGGGAGTCGTCTCCGTCGCGAGCGCGCCAATCAGGGTCAGACCGAAGGCGATCGTGAGCAACCGAGAAGTTTTCACACTTAGGAGTCGGCGCCGGGGGGCCGCGTCTGTAGCCCCGATCGGGGGAACCGGTAGCGCTTGGTGAAACGCACCGCCCTTTGCCCGGAGTGCAGCAGATCGGAGCTGGGCGGTATCGTGGGTGCGTATGTCCGCTCACCATGGTGCCTGGGTCCGCTATGGGGACCCACTCAACGACGAGCAGATCGACTTCGCGATCGAGCACTACCGGGTCGCAATCCTGCAGCCGTGGGAGACCGACGCGCTCACACGACTGAAGGCAGCCCGGCCGGACATGGTCGTGCTGGCCTACAAGTGCCTGTCGTCGACCCGCAGCTACGAAGCGGGACCCATCTACACCTCAGGGGTTAGCTTCGAGGAGGCCGAAGAGGCCGGTGAGGAGTGGTTCGCGCACCGGGCAAGCGGAGACCGAATCCAGTGGGACTCCTACCCGGGACACTGGCAGATGACGGTTTGGGACGCGGAGTATCAAGAGCGATGGTGTGACAACGTCGCCGATGAGCTCGGGGACACGCCCTGGGATGGCGTCATGGCCGACAACGACGTCTACGACGACTACTACGGGCTTCAGCCTCCGATCGAGGGAGGCCGGAGCATCGCCGATTTACGCAGCGCACTTGACGATTTCGTCCCGTTAGTCGGGGCCCGGCTCAACGGCATGGATAAGATTCTGGTTCCCAACATTGCCGAATCGCGCCGCGACCCGGGACGTTGGGCGCGCCACGCTGCCTACGGCGGTGGCTTCGAAGAGGTCTGGCTCGCCTACGGGCCCGAGGACTACCTCGACCCACTAGCCGCCCAGGCGCAGTTCGACGAGGTGGCTGGACCCGGACTGAGCATCATGCGCATTGCCTCCGACGGCACCGACCAGCACCGCAACTTCGCTTACGGCCTGGCAGCTTTTTGGATCTACGGTGGTGGTCCCCGCGGCGCCTTCACCGCAACCTCCCACGACGGTTACTCGGCCACGCCGTTCATCCCGCAGCTGGATTGGGATCTGGGTGAGCCGTTGGACGAGGTGCACGAGCGCGGGCATGGCCGCTCTCGGACATTCAGCAACGGGTGGGCGGCCGTCAACCTCAACTCCGCGCGACGACGAAAGATCACCTTTGCCGTGCCGGGCGAGTTGTGGGACGTCGATGGCCACGCGGCGCCGCAGCGGGTCACCCTTGCTCCGCATGAAGGTGTGTTATACGTCCGAAAGCCGGTTTGATAAGCCCCGGACAGATCTGTCCCGGCGTCGACCCGGCTCCCCCGCATCCTCACCCAGCCGTGCCCGGTGCTATTCAACTAGCCGGTCGTGAAGTCCATGAACCGGGAGTAGTGGCCCTGAAAAGCGACGGTGACGTTGTTGGTCGGGCCGTTGCGGTGTTTCGCCACGATCAGGTCGACCACCGGGACACGTTCCGGCGAGGATCCTCCTCCCGGACGCCAGGTCGCCCTGGCCAACCCGCAGGTGTCAGGTCCGGCTTTCGGCGTGCTTGGCGCCGTCAGCAGCTACCCAGGGCCCAGCCACGGGATGAGTAGCACGGTGGTCACCAAGCCGTGTGTCAGGTCCACTTTGTGCCGCGCATCGGGACCTCCTCGGTGTGTCGGGCGGCAGGGCGGCCGCGGTCGGTGGGGACTGTGTCTGTCAGGTCCACTTCGTGCCGCGCATCGGGACCTCCTCGGTGTGTCGGGCCGCAGGGCGGCCGCGGTCGGTGGGGACTGTGTCTGTCAGGTCCACTTTGTGCCGCGCATCGGGACCTCCTCGGTGTGTCGGGCTGCAGGGCGGGCTCCCTATTAGGACGCGCGGACCCCCTGATTGTCACAATGCTGCTACCTTCAGTGCCCGTGTGGGCACGAATCGTGAGGAGCAGGGTGGCGGGCAGTGGGGGAGCGCGTCGTTCGGACGGCTCAGGTTGGCCTGTGTGGCAGCTGCCAGCGGGTGTCCGTAGTTATGTGATCGTGCTGCCACTGCTCTCCGTAGCCGTAGCGGTATGGCTGGTCAGGGGAACCGCATCCGACGGGCGGGCGATGGCTGTGGGCTGCCTGTTGCTGGCGTGCGGCGGGGCGTCGGTGGAGGCGACTCGGCGCCTGGGCGAGCCGGCCGGCACCGTGGCCAAGGATCTGCTGTCCGCCTGGTGGCTGCCGATGGCGGTGCTGTTGCCGCCGGTGTACGTGCTGTTCGCTCCGTGGCCGCTGATGGCGCTGACACAATGGCGAGTTCGGGCCGCCGCGCTGCACCGCAGGGTGTTCTCCGCGGCCGTGATCGGTCTGTCCTACGCCGCCGCGTCCGTTGTATTCCACACTTTGTTACCGGGTCCGGTCGGGCTGCCGCTCGGCCCGAAGCGGCTGGCCTGGGTCGCCGCGGTGGCAGCGGCAGGCTTGGCTGCGGCAGCGCTGAACTCGCTGCTGGTCGCGGTCGCGGTCAAGGCGGTGGACCCGCAGACCTCTTGGCGGGCGTTGCTGTGGGACGCCGAAGACCTGCGACTGGACGCTCTGGAGGTGTGCGCCGGTGTGATCGTCGCGGTGATGGTCGGCATCGGCGCCGTTCTGGTCGCGGTGACTCTGCCACCTGTTCTGCTATTGCAGCGCGGCCTGCTGCACGCTCAGTTGCGCGCCGCCGCCCGGCACGACCCCAAGACAGGTCTGCTAAACGCGGTCACCTGGGAGCGCGAGGCTGCAAGCACACTGCAGGCGCTGCGCCGCGACCGCCAGCCCGTCGCGGTGCTGCTGATCGACATTGACCACTTCAAGGACGTCAACGACACGCACGGTCATCTCGTTGGCGACCAGGTGCTGCGCGCTGTCGCAGACACCCTGAGCAGCGGGATGCGTGACCAAGACCTGCTCGGACGCTTCGGAGGCGAGGAGTTCGTCGCGCTGCTGGTCGCCGCCGACGGCACCGAGGCCGACCTAATCGCCGAACGACTGCGACAGCAGGTCGCTGAGCTGAGCGTGCCGACCGCCGTCGGGCTCGTCGTCACCGTGACCGTGTCGATCGGGGTCGCGGCCGTCGACCGGTCCCGCTCGCTGGCCGTTGCCGACCTGCTGGTAGCAGCAGACGTGTGTATGTACCGGGCAAAAGCGGCGGGGCGCAACCAGGTCGTGACCGGGTAGTAGCAGGCCGCCCTTCACGGCCCGGGCCAAGTTGTTGTCTACGGGCACGTCGCGTGAGATCCGTCGGTGGTGCCGGTGAAGAACTGCTCAAGTGCCGGGGCGTAGCTGGTAGACGCGGAGCGTCCGGTGAGGCGGACCCATTCGAGGCGAGGGTGTCGGCGAACCGGGTCGCGAACGTCAGCGCCGAGGACGACGTCGCGCTGCACGGGCCACCCCCAAACGGCCGCTACCCCCCGCTGCAAACCCTGCCACACAACAAGCTCGGGTGACGCCGTTGCATGAGCAGAAGACGCTCGTGAGCGACCACCAATCCAAGAGCGACCCAGCCCGCAGCATCTGCGCCCCGAGCAGGCGCAGATCACCAACGACGCTCACCTCGGTCTCGCACGCCCACCAGTTGCACCGGCAGGAACTTCGTACAACCGTCCGGTAGCCGATCCTTCCCCATACGGTGAGTCCGGCGAGGAGTGCGACCGCCCAGCCGCCGTCCGGTCCTACCGCTGCGCTCGGTAGCCGAGTAGCGAACGGTTGCGCGCAGACTGATCGAGAGTGGAGTGTGTCCGTGCAGGAGCCCAAGGGCGCGCGGAGCGTCGGCCCGCCGGCGGTGGCCGCCCAGAGAGGCAGTGTCGATGTCCAGCGCGCAGTTGTACGACATTATCGGAGCCACCTACACCGTCACCCGGCGCACCGAGCCGCGTATCGCTGCGCAGATATGGGCCGCGCTCGGTGATGCCCGGACCGTGCTGAACGTGGGGGCGGGCACAGGGTCCTACGAGCCTTTCGACCGGTACGTCCTCGCAGTCGAGCCGTCGGTGCTCATGCGTGGACAGCGCCCCCCGGACGCGGCGCCGTGCCTTGCTGGATCCGCCGAAAACCTGCCGTTCGACGACCAGTCCTTCGACGCCGCGATGGCGGTCTGCACCCTCCACCACTGGCAGGACCCGATCGCCGGCCTGCGCGAGATGCGGCGCGTGGCCCGCCGCGTGGTGGTGTTCCTGTTCGACACGAGTGACCCGAGCCTGTTCTGGCTGAACCGTGACTACCTGCCCGAGTTCGCCGCGCTCAGAGCCGTCAGGGTCCTGGCATCGGTGAGTGACCTGGCCGGTGTGATCGGGGCCCGGCTGGATTCGGTGCCCATCCCTTGGGACTGCGCCGACGGCCTCTACGAGGCCTACTGGCGCCGGCCCGAGGCGTACCTGGACGAGCACGTCCGGCGCGGTGTGTCGGTCTGGGACGGCTTGGGGCCAGACGTCGAGCAGCGGGCGGTGCGCA
>JAABUL010006109.1_pt1 | contig 14201 bp, 11 predicted proteins | sample 5559151 | NCBI WGS metagenome assembly JAABUL01 (sample SAMN10711876, study PRJNA513368) | rock metagenome | isolation source: Antarctica rocks | place: Antarctica: Victoria Land, Pudding Butte sud | reverse complement strand
ACAATGGACCCGAAGACACCACTAAGGGCGCAGCTACAGCCGGCTCGCGGAGGGGTGAAGGATCACACGCAGGAGGGGTGAAGAATCCTTCACCCCAAGTAAACCCACTCGAAATAGACAATTTCGATCTCGATTCGATACCCCCTACCCCCGCTAAGACAACACAGACGCCGCCCGACGCCGAGGCCCCGCCACCCGCCAGCGCGGACCCGAACGACCAACCGCTCGCGGTCGTGATCGCTGACCTGAGCGCGGAGTTGGGGGATGATGCGCCGCGCTCGAGTCTCGGCCGCGCCCGCAACCTGGGCCGTGACGCCGGCGTGTCGCCCGCGCGCTTCCTGCGCCTGCTCGACGAGGCGGCCGCCCGGACGCGCGACCGCCAGGCGAGCATCCTCAAGCGCCAGCGCGACGGCCAGACCCCCAACGGCATGCCCTACCTGTTCGCCGTCCTGACCGACCTGCTGCACCCCGCGCCGCCCCGCGTGGCCGACGTCGGCCCGGACCCGTTGCGCCGGCAAGCTGGCCCGTCAGGTCGCCGCCGTCGCCGCCGCGATGACAGCCGCGCCGAGCCCGCCCGTTCCTACGCCGCGTGGTTCGACAGCCCCGCGCCCCTGCCCATCGTCGAGGAGCATCCGGTGTGGCGTGCGGTCCTCGACGAGCTGGCCCAGGTCATGACCAGCGAGAACTACAACGCCTGGTTTGCGACGACGCGCGCCCTCGACCAGGACGGGGAGGTGCTGCGCGTGGCCGTCCCCGCGCCGTTTAACAAGACCTGGCTAGAGCAGAAGCTGGCCGGCAAGGTGGTTGGCGCATTGCAAAAAATCGACTACGCCGCTCTGCACGCGGGGTGCGTCGGGCACGTCGAGTACGTCGTCGAGCCGGCCGCGTGCGCCCCGACCGAGGCCGTGACACGGGCATCCTGAGCGACGACACGAGGTACGAGAGGAGCACAGCATGTCCATGTGGGAGACACCAGAGACACCGCCAGGGCCGGCAGGGGGCGATGACATCGCCCTGACGACGCCGGTGCGCGCGGCCGCGCCTAGCCTTGGGGTGGCAGCCGGCGACACTTGCCCCACATGCGGGGGTGCGCCAGGGCCGGGCAGGACCGGCCGCTGCGCGACCTGCGTCGAGGAGGAATGGGCCAAGCTCCGCGCTGAGATGGGAGAAGAGTGGTACCGCCGACACCGCGACGGGGTGGGCGACTGATGAGCCGTACAGGGGGCATTGAGCGCCAGCTGCGCGATCGGCTATCGTCATCAGGACGCCACAATGCGCCGCGGCGCATCGGGCGCTCGGCGCATGTGTGTCTATCTCCGCATGGGGCGCGGCCGGTCCCAGCACGGCCCCACCGCGGTGCCCCGTTCCTCGCTGACGCCGGACTGGACGGGCGAGCCCCACGCGGATGACTTCTCTAGCATCGCACCCGCGCATGAAGGGTGTGTGTTGCGCAGGTCAAGAGTGTGTAAAGGGGTCGTTTGACGAAACGGACATTAAAGTACGCTAAGCGGGCTTGATGCTCACCAAGCCACACGTAGCCGAAACTTTGCGCACGCATGCTAATGCTAGGCTCATTGATGGTTGACCCTGCGTGCACGGATAGGCATGTGTGCGTATGACCAGACGTAGACTGGCCGTCGTGGATGCTTAATGAAGCGGCAGGAGGTAAGCGCACAGCTCTTGCACGAACATCGCCCCATGTCGACGCTACCCCCGCCGATGGGACGGACGGCGGTGCGTCCTCGTGTGCCGCTGTAGCGCCCGTCGCCCAGCAGGCCGTCGTGGGCCTGATCGTGGCCGCGCAGGGCCAGCCGCTGCGGGTGCGGGAGGTCGTCATCCCTCAGCACGTCGGTTCCGCGCCCGTGTAGGCAAGCGCGGCCAGCGCCAGGAGTCCGCGCGCTGGCCGTCGAGAGGATCGGGACAACACGGGTGCGGCGGTGGGAGGCCGCCGCACCCGTGCTTGTCCCCCTCATCGCGCGCGCCTTACTGCCCTGCTGGGCTGCCTGCCACGCGCATCCCGTTCGCCGTGATGCGCGTGGCGTGCTCCGTGCCGGCGCTCGACGATTGGAGCACGTTGCCCGTGACATCGGCGATGGTCATCGTGCCGCGCGCGCTGTAGCTCTGCCCATCGCTGGCCAGCAGGATGGTCTGATCGACCGTGTGCGTGCCGGTGGGCGTCCCCGTCGGATCGAAGGTGAAGGCGACGACGTGCCGCCGAAACGTGAGCTCTCCCGTGCGGGCCCAGGTCCCATGATGCGAGCTGATCGATCCGGGCCGGCCGGGGGCTCCGCGCAACTGGGTTTGGGCCGTCGTGACGACGCCGCCGCCGCCGGCATAGGTGCTCAGGGACTGAAATGGGGTGCGGGGCCCGAGCGCCACGGTGCTGATCCAGGTGCCTTCCAGGCCCCAGACATCTGTTTCCGCCGCCTGTGCGGGCAGCGGTCCGTGGAGCGCCGCCAGTGCGGTCGCGGCACCCACGACGCCCACCCCTTTGAGCATCGTGCCTCGATCTATGCGGTGATTGTCCATGGTCGTTCCTCCTTCATGTGATGCAGTGTCTCGTTCCTCGTCGCCGCGACGCGCGTCCCGGCGGGTGGTGTTTAACGTTTCATGGGCTGCAGCCGTCGCGGCGGTCGCTCGTCCCCTGTCATCCTGATGCGCCTCCTCTCTGTCGTGCGCGCGGTCCAATGCGGGCGGGCGACGCCCGACGTGCGTCCGGCCGCCCTCCGGTCGGGGCATGTCCCCGCGTCGCCCCGCTATCTGGCCCCGCCTATCTCCTTCAGGTCCCGCTACCCTCCATTATTCGTCGCACGATCCTCGGCGGCTGTCGCCGGATCGACCGCCCCCGGCGGCGCGCCCGTCGGTGGCGCGCCCGTCGGTGGCGCGCCCGGCCCGCCGGCCCGCACCACGGTCCCCAGGTAAGCCAGCAGCGCCTCCGGGTCGGCGAAGCGTGCACTCTCCCTCCCCCGCAGGTCGTCCACCCGCGCGGACCATTGCCAGCCATTCACTGCTCTGCTGCGATAGACATGGAGCATATAGGTGTCGTGTGCGGGCATCACCCCCGTCTTTCCCCTGCCGCCCCGACCGTCGGCGCCACACGGCGTGTTGACCGCGGCAGATAGGTCTAGCGTACCCCGGCGCTGTGACACCCGCGTGACGCGGCTCTAGGCCGCTCCGGGCGGCAGGGGGCCCGCGTGGCGCGTGCGTCAGCGCCGTCTCCTGGACGCCGCGCGGCCTCATCTTGTGTCCGCATCTTGTGTAAGGCGCGTCTGCGGGCGTACACTGGGGACGGTCCCCGCGTACCGGGACGCGTCGTGGAGGGTCTCATCGTGCCCAGGCCTGCTCTCCCCTCTGGCATCCGGGTGACGTATCGCCAGCAATACCGGCGCTGCGGCAAGGCGACGTGCTCCCGCTGCGCCGCCGGCGGTCCCGCCCACGGCCCCTACTGGTATGCCTACTGGTGGGAGGGGGGGCGGACACGCTCATGCTATATCGGCAAGCAGGCCCCGGCCGACGTTGCCGGGACCATCGATTCGTCGCCCGTCACGCCCGTTTCCCCAGCGCCAGCGCCAGCGCCGGCGGGCGCGCCGCTGCGGGTCCAGACGCTGGGGCGCTTCGCCGTGTGGCGGGGGGAGGAGGCCATCCCCCCCGCGGCGTGGACGAGCCGGCGCGCCGCCACCCTCTTCAAGTGCGTGGTGAGCGCACCAGGCCAGCGCCGGTTCCGTTGGGTCCTGCTGAGATGGATGAAAAGCCTTCGGTAAGCACTCCGCTACCCACCTCGAATACGGCCGCGCGACGATTTTCACGCCGAACTGAGGGGTCAATCGGGCCGACGTAACCGTCTTATCCGACGATTCTTCGGCCAAAATGCACCATCTCAGCACGCCCCAACGGAACCCGCATAAGCGCCCCGCTGCGCGCATTGAGCATGCTGACGGTCTCGTCGCCGCTGTTGGCCACGAAGACATGCCCCTGGCGGCTGTCGACGGCGACGGCGCTCGCGTCCACGCCGACCGGGACGGTGGTGAGCAGGGCACCGCTGCGGTTGTCGAGCACAAACGCGGGGCTGCGGGTGCTGGCGTCCCTGCTGTGGGCGACAAAGAGGCGGTGCGTCTGGACCGCGAGGGCCAGGGGGAGCGAAGGGTCGGCGGCGCCCCGGTCCAGGGCAACGGTGCGGACCAGGCGGCCGTGGGCCAGGTCCACGACGCTGAGAGTGGCGTTGTCCGCAGTGACGACGGCGCGGTCGGTCGCCTCATCGAGGATCAGCGCCGTGGGCACGATGGGCAGACGGAGCGCCTGGACCGGCGCGCCATGGGGCTGGCCACGCACGGCTCCGGCGCGGAGCACGAGGAGCAGCAGGGCGGCCACCAGCGCACTGAGCACCGCGCGCATGGAGAGAGGGTATGGAGGGGGCAGGGGCATGGTGACATCACCTCCGCTCGAGCACATGGTGGCGCTGCATGACACGGTAAAACACGACGGCCAGCGCCCGATAGCCCGCGGTGGTGCGATGGATGTCATCGGCGGTAGTGGCCGGACGCCCCAGAGGACCTGCTCGACGGCGCCGACATCGATCACGGCGGCGCCATGCCGGGCAGCCACCGCGGCGATGGCGCGATTGATGATGTCTGCGTCGACGCGGTCGGTGCGACTGGACACGGAGCTGGCGATCAGGACAGAGGGCTCGTTGGCGGCGAAGAGCTGGACATGCCGGGCCTGCACGATCGTCAGCATCCGCTCCAGTTCGGTCCGATAAGAGGCCGCCGCGGCCCCGACCGTGCGAGGGGTGACCACCTTGAAATCGTCGACATTGGCGCCCACCCAGAGGGTGACTACCGTCGCGTGGGCCTCCAGCGCCAGGGGCAGCTCGATGGTGCGGTCGAGATCGAGCGAGGCGCCACTGGAGCCGAGGTTGAGGACGTGAGCGCCCCGCGGCAGATGCCGGGCCAGGAGCGCCGGATAGCTCTGGGTCAGTGGATTGTCCGCGCCCGCCCCTGCGCTCAACGCATCGCCGAGCGCCGCGTCGACCAGGGGCGCCATCCGGTGTGCTGCGGGCCGCCACGTTGTCCCACCGACGGGGGAGAGGGCGATCAGCGCGACGACCCTGGCGAGGACCGGGCGCCTGAGGAGGGAGACGGCGGTCATCGACATCGTGGTCTCCTTCACCCGGGCCCTCTGTCGCTCGGGTGGGTAGCGTTGTGTCGTCAAGCCTGGCGCCTGCGGGAGGGCGTTGGGGGATCCACGGCGACACGCTTGCGCGGGCCTGACGGCTACCATGTCTGTCCATGACAGGGTACGGCCACGGGTTTACGGGCTTTGCAGATCGACGTCCGACGCGAGGAGTGTGGCCTCGTCGGTACGCCCAGGCACGCGACGGACCTGGACGCGGACCTGGTAGCTGCCGATCACGCCCCACCGTGGCTGCTGCACCGCACTCATTCCTCCGACCAGCGGCAGGCGCCGGAGCCACAGTGCCAGGGGCGCAGCCGGCTCCAGCACGAGCGGGAAGCCCGTGGCGCTATCGCGGCCTTCCCCGGTCAGTCGTATCTCTGCGCCTTCACAGGAGCCGCGGGTGAAGGCGCAGGGGAAGGTGACGGTGCTTTGCAGGACACCGCGTACCCACACGGTTTGTCCGGCGAGATGCCATGGCGCATGCGCAAGCTCGTCGCGGACCTGCGCCACGCTGTAGACTGCGCTGCTGGAGGGCGGACCCAGTACTGCCGGGGCGATCCACGCGCTTGCAATGAGCAGCATCCCGACTACGACCATGGCGGCGGCCGGCCCATCGAGAGCACGGCGAACGGACGCGCCTGCCCTGGCCATGGCCGCCCCGATCGGCGCCCCTATGGTGGTCGTTTGCTCGTCGTGGCGTACTGTACGCACCATGGCGCCCTCCCTTCCGCGTCCTATGCCGGATGGCCGGTGTGTGCGGCCATCCTGGCTGGTCCCTTGGATCACAGTATGCGCGCGACCGCACGGCGAGACCACGGAAAACTTGTAGAGGCACTCGCAGAATGACTTGCAGACTGGGGTGCCGCCCACTGTTGGAGGGAGCGGAGTTGTGCTATGATAGCAGCGAGTCGGAATGTAGAGAGAGCAATGAGTGCTGACAGAGGGCGACTCTTCGGGGCCATGCTACGCCGGTATCGGCGGGCTGCCGGCCTCACCCAAGAGGCGTTGGCTGAGCGGGCCTCCCTGAGCGCCTACACCATCAGCGCCCTGGAGCGCGGCGTCAACCAGACGCCACGCCAAGACACCATCGCTTTGCTGGCGGAGGCGCTGGGGCTGGAGGCGCCCGCCACCGCTGTGCTGGCGGGCGCCGTCCGCACCGTCGCCAGGACCCCCGGCGCCGCGCCCGCGAGTCCGTCTATCGCCCGTCCACCGCTCGTGGGCCGCGTCCACGAGACGGAGATGCTGGAGCGGCATCTGGCGGGCGCGGGACCGCCTGTGCTGCTCCTGGCCGGGGAACCCGGCATTGGGAAGTCGCGCCTGCTGCACGAAGCACGACGGATGGCCGTTCCCGTAGGGATGGAGGTGTCGCAGGGAGGCTGTCGGCCGCTGGGCGGGCACGAGCCGTATGCGCCTTTCCCCGAAGCCTTGCGTGGAGTCGTGCGTGGCCGCGCTCCCGATGACCTACGCTCCGCACTGGATGGGTGTGCCTGGCTGGTACGGCTACTGCCAGAGTTAGCCGCGGGCCCGATCCCGCCGCTGCCAGCCTGGATACTGGCTCCTGAGCAGGAGCGACACCTGATCTTCGAGACGGTCGCACGGTTCCTGACGAACACGGCAGGGCCGGGCGGCCTGCTCCTTTTGCTCGACGATCTGCAGTGGTTTGGCCCCGATGCAGTGGCGTTGTTGCGTTCGCTTGCCGAGGCCGCCGATACAGTGCGGATGCGTCTTGTCGCGGCGTACCGCGACACGGAGGTGCGCGCAGGGGATGCTCTATCCGTGCTGTTGGCCGACCTTGCGCGGACTGGTCTGGCCGCGCATCACCGATTGGCTCCGCTTGGACGTGAGCAGACCGCGCAGTTGCTGGATCTGATGCTCGAGGGGCGGAGAGACATAGGGGCGGAGCTGGGCGCCAGCATTGTGGAGCGCAGCGGTGGTGTCCCGTTCTTCGCCGTCAGTTGCATTGAGGGCCTGCAACAGATAGCAACCCCCACGGCGGACGCGACGATCTCGTGCGCTCCCGGTGACGTGCCGTGGACCGTGGCGCAGAGCGTACGGCAGCGCCTGGCGGTGCTGCCGACGCAGACCCAGGAGTTGCTGCGTGAGGCCGCCATTGTGGGGCGCATCGTGCGCCGCGCTGTCCTGATGGCGCTGTCCGCGTCGTCGCCAGATGAGGTGCTCGATGCGCTCGACGCGGCGTGCCATGCGCGCTTGCTGGAAGAATACGGTCCTGACGCCTATCGCTTCGCCCATGATGTCGTGCGTGAGGTCGTGGAGGCGGATATGAGTGCGGCGCGGCGGGTCGCGCTGCATCAGCGGGTGGGCGCGGTGCTGGAGGCGCCGCCGGGTCCGCGGCAGATCGAGGCGCTGGCGTATCACTTTGCGCAGAGCGATGCGCTGGAGAAAGCCGTCGTCTATCTGGAACAGGCGGGTGACCAGGCCCTGGTCAGGTCTGCCTTCGGCGCAGCGGAAGGCTACTATCGAGACCTGGCACAGCGGCTGGAGGCGTTGGGACGGCAGCGGGATGTGGCCTACGCATACGCGAAGTTGGGGCTACTCCTGGAGAAAATCGACAACACGGCAGAGGCGATCCCAGTCTTGCAGCGCGCGACCGCGGCCGTGGATCGAAGCCAGGAAGCCCGCACGTTTGTGCCGGGGACCGGGGCGCTGGTCGACCCGCAGGTGGCTGAGAGCGCCCGCGTCGAGCCCTATCTGGCGAGCGCCGCGCTGGCGCACTTTCAGGATCACTGGAGTGACTGCTTGACGATGGCTCAACGGGCCGCCGAGCTGGCCTGCGCCGCGGGCGACGTTGTGATGCACGCCGACGCTTTGCGTTGGCAGGGTATCGCCCACTTCAAGAGCGGACGACTGGATGAGGCCATGACGACTCTGGAGAAGGCCCGTCGGCTGTGTGAAGACGCGGGCGCGCTTGGACTGCTAGATACCGTCCTGCACGAGTTGTTCTTCCTGCACGAGCTGCGCGGGGAGTTCGCCCAAGCCGAGCGGTGCAATACACAGAGTCTGGCCTACGCGGAGACGATCGGTGATCGGTCGCTCCGGGCCACGGCCACCTTTCGGCGCGCCTGCCTGGAGATTGACATCGGCGCATGGGAACGCGCGCGGGCTGATTTGGAACTCGCCGCGCAGACCGCGCCCCGCTTCACCCATGACGCCTACATCGTTTCTAAGCTTGGTTACGTGTCCATGCTGCAGGGGGCCTGGGACGAAGCGGCTCCGCTCCTGGAAACGGCACGGGATTGCGCGGCCGCCATGGGAGACATGAACGCCCGCGTGATGGTGGAACGTTGGCTGGCGGAACTTGAGCTGTTACAGGGGCGACCGGCCGCGGCCCTGGCTCGCTTGCAGGTTTTACTCGACCTCGATGAGGTGCATGACACGGTGTTTATGCTGCCGTTGGTCGCCTGGGCGCATGTGCAACTAGGCGCTGTGGATCGGGCCGAGGCGGTGGCGATCGAGGCGGTGGAGCGCGGGCGGACGGAGCAAACGATGCTCGCCTTACCGGATGCTTTGCGCCTCCGCGCCCTGGTCGCAACGGAGCAACGACAATGGACGGAGGCCGCGCAGGTCCTGGCCGAGGGCCTGACCCTGGCGCGGCGGATGCCCTATCCCTACGCCGAGGGGCGTCTGCTGCATGTCTATGGCGCAATGCACATCGCGCACGGTGCGCCCGAACCAGCACGGGAGTGGCTCGTGGCGGCGTTGGCGATCTTCCGACGACTTGGCGCACGTAAAGATACGGAGCAGGTGGAGCACGTGCTGGCCACGCTACGCATCCCATGAGCACGGTGTCCTCGCCACGCGCCCTCGACCCAAGGCGTCTCATCGCGTGTGGCGTGCTGGTCACGACGGTAATCCAGCCTGATGCACGCGATGCGCGCCTACCATGCACCTGAGGGTCTGCCCGCACGGTCTGTCTACTGGCCTCGTCACCAAGTGGCGGGTGTGGTGCCAGCCTGCATGATTATACAACTCCGGTGCCGCCGACGAGGAGCTTGTGCTGCACGTGCCACCGGCAACTCAAGCCACGCATCGCGGCTCGCCGCTGTTACCTTTGCGCCCAAGGTGAACATTGGGCGCGACGCACGCCTCGGTGATATCGCGCCCCACAGGGGCCGGCCAGGTTCTTCGCCGGTCCCCGATCATCGTGAAATGCCGCTTTGATTTCCAGCGTGCGCACTTCGGCCCTGTGGATAGCCCGCTTGTCACCGCGTCACGCATGGGGTACACTCGCCGCAACCCGAGAAGTGCCCGCTCTTGGTCTTCTCGGCACTTTGACGACAACCTTGAGCCTCTCCCTATAAAGCTAGTTTGCCCCTGGTCGCAGCTTCGCTCTTTCCACCCCCTAAAGCGCTTCCTGAATGGCGTGTAGCCCGCTGTCGGCAGTGAGGATAGCCCGCGTGGACGCGCGCACATGTAGGTGTGGCGTAAGGCTCACACGTCGGCCATCGTGACGGCCGGCCCCCGACGTTTCCCGGCACTGCGCGACGATGAGCTCGACGGCCTGACATCCCATCTCCATTGTTTGTGGTTCGGCTTCGGTCAAGGGAGGCGCCATGTACGGACCCAGGGTATCGTCGACGCCGACGACCGACACATCGTCCGGCACACGCAAGCCGCGCTCGTACAGTACCTGCAACACGCCGGCGGCCAGGAGATCGCTGGCCACGACGAGTGCTGTCGGGCGCGGCGGCGCATCCAACACCGCGGCGCATGCGGCGCGCGCAGGCTCGACCCCGTAGGGGACGAGACGGACGTGGGCGGGCAGGATCGCCAACCCGGCTTCCTTGATGGCGTCGCGGAAGCCGCGCAGGCGCCGCCGCTCGACGGTCTCGCTCCCCTGCAGCGCGAAATCGCCGCCGATAAAGGCCAGTTGGCCGTGCCCCTCGGCGATCAGGAGGCGCGTCAGGTCGCGCACGCCGCCCCGGTGGTCGACCACGACCGCGTGGGCGCCGGGTACAGGCAGCGGGCGCTCGACCATGACTGTGGCTACGCCGGCCGCGACGGCCAACTCAACGTTCGCCGCCGACAGCGGCGTCGTGAAGATGATGCCGTCGACGCGTTTCTGAAGCAGGAGTTGGACGGCCTGGGCCTCAGCCTCGGCGTGGTTGTCGGTGTAGGACAGCAACGTCGCGTAGCCCAACTCCTGGGCGCGCTGGTCGGCCCCGCGGGCGACTAGCGCGTAGAACGCATTGTCGTGCAACCCACACAGGATGTGGCCGATGAGCAGGGAATCCCGCCCTTTGAGCGTGCGCGCGACCGGGTCGGGGCGGTAGTCCATGGTCCGCACGAGTTCCTCGATCATGGCCCGCGTCTCCGCCCGCACATACCGCGTCCCATTGAGCGCGTGCGACACGGTCGTGATGGAGCAGCCAGCCGCGCGGGCAATGTCTTTTATGGTCGTGCGCGCCATCGTCGCTGTATACTCCCTGTTCGACGAGCAAACGGTTTACGCTTGATGCTTCGTCCACAACCGTACACGACGCCCCGGCCGTTGTCAACGGCACGGAGACAATCACGATGGGGGTCTTGACAAAGCGCAATATTTGCTGTATCGTCATCAGTAAGACTTTGCCAAACGTTTGGCATAGTAGCGCTGAGAGAGGAGGAGGTCAGAGTAGGGGCGTAGACGGCTGAGGTGAACGGGTATCGTCGAGGATACCAACACCACGCGAACAGCATGCTAACGGCATGAGAGGATGACGCAATAATGGAGCGACGAGATTTCCTCAAGGTAGCGGCGCAAGCCGCCGCGGTGACAGCGGCACTCCCGGCGGCCATGGAGGCGCCGCGCGTGATCGCCGAGGCGGCGACGCCACAAGCGGCGACGACAGTCACTTACTGGCAGTTCAATACGGACACCCCGTCCGTCAACGCCTGGAAGAAAACGATCGCGGGCTTCGAGGCGGCAAACCCTGGCATCAAGGTCAACATGCAAATCGTGCCGTGGGCGGAGCAGGCGCAGAAGCTGACCACGGCCATCGCCACCGGCACGGCGCCGGACATCTCGATGATGGGCAACGATGTCGTGGCCCAGTACGCCGCGACCGGCGCGCTGGCCCCGCTCGACTCCTATTTCCAGGCATGGTCCAAGGAGGTCGGACACGACATCACCACGGATATCCTGCCCGGCGACCACCTCTACTACAAGATCAAGGGACACTGGTATGGTAGCCCCGTCGCGGAAGAGACGCGCATCGTCTACTACCGCAAGTCGCTACTTCAAAAAGCCGGGATTAATCCCTCCAAGGCTTTCGCAACCTTCGCGTCGATACGCCAGGCCGCCCTCGCGCTGAACAAACCGGCCCAGAAGGTCTACGGCTGGGGCGTCCCGATGGGTGTCTCTTACTTCACCCTGCAGACATTCATGAACGTCTACCTGGGCTATGGCGCGCGCTACCTGAACGCATCAGGCATGTGCGGATTCGATTCGCCGGAGTTCCGCAATGCGTTGGCGTTCTACACGAACCTGTACACCAAGGACAAGGTGACGCCGCCCGATTCGCCGGTCTATGACAACTCCAAATTGGAGCCGTTGTGGGCGGCGGGTAAAATGGCCATGATGATCGACGGCCCCTGGGTCCTCAACATCTATAAAGACAAGGCTCTGACCGCCGATACCGGCCTCGCGTTCGTCCCGGCCGGTCCCAAGGGGCGCTTCGGCTTCCTGGGCGGGTGGCCGCTGGTCATGTGGACGCAGGGTAAGAACAAAGACGCCGCCTTCAAGTTCGTGCGCTACGCGACCGACCCGACGAAGGCCATGAACGCGCTGTGCCAGGGACTCGGCAACCTGCCAGGCAGGAAGAGCCTCGCCGACCAGGCGCCGTGGAATCGGACGCCGACCAACACGTTTATGAAAGCGCTGACCATGGCGTATCCTTACCAATATCCCGCGCAGGAAATCCCCCAGATGGGAGCACTCGAGCCCGACGCCGTCCAGACAGCCGTCCAGGCCGTCGCGACGGGCAAGTCTACCGTCGACCAGGCAACCAAGGACATGGTCAATCGCATCAACCAGGTGTTGAAGGGGCAATAGTCTGTCGTGGAGGAGAACCGTGCGGTTCTCCTCCATAAGTCCCGCCATGTCGCGTCGCCTCATGATAGAGTTGAGCGGTCGCCCCCGAGGAGAATAGCATGTCACTTGCCCAGCACATATACTTTCCATGGCCGTCCGAGGTGGCGATGACGTATGGCTCCGTGGATCATGCGGAGGTACCGCCATCGCGGGTGGTGTTTGGCGACCTATGAGCGCGACCGTCCTGCCCGATCGAGTCCGCGCGTCGCGTCGCCCCCACGCCTGGCGCAAACAGGCCCTGCCGTATCTGCTCATGCTGCCGTGCGTCGTGTTGATCGGCGGGTTCCTGGTCTACCCGCTGATTGACCAGATCTATCTCAGCCTGACGCACTGGAAACTGCTGTATTCGCCGACCCCCACATTCGTCGGACCCAGCACCTATCAGCGGCTGCTGGGCGACCCCGAGTTCTGGGCCAGCCTGTGGCGGACGTGCATCTGGACAGTCGGCACCATCGCCATCGAGTTCGTCGTCGGGTTCCCGCTGGCGCTCGCGCTCAACCACCGCACCCGGCTGACCGGGCTGGCGACCGGCCTGATCCTGCTGCCGTGGATCACGCCGACCATTGTCGTGTCTTACGCCTGGCAATGGATCCTGGATTCCCAGTCGGGCATCCTCCAGGCCGCGTTACACGCGCTACACCTGTCGGGCAACACCACCCCCCTCGCCGTGTACGGCGCAGCCTTGCCGACGGTCACCATCGTGAGCGGCTGGAAAGGGGTACCGTTCATGGCGATCTTGCTGCTCGCGGCGCTCAAGGGCATCCCGTCCGAACTCTACGAGGCGGCGCAGATGGACGGGGCGGGCTTCCTGCGGCGACACCTCGATATCACGTTGCCGGGCGTGCGCAAGACCGCCTTGGTCGCCGGGCTGTTGCTGGGCATCGGCGCGTTCTACAGCTTCGACTTCGCCTGGCAGATGACCAAGGGCGGACCCGGCGACGCCACCGAGTTGGCGGCTATTTACCTCTTCAGGCAGTTCCAGTATCTGCTCGACTGGGGCTACGCCGCCGTCATCGGCATGACCCTGTTCGCCATCCTGGCGGTCGTGATCGCCATCTATTTTCGGGTCGCGCAACCGACGAAGGAGTGAGGACCGATGATGCGACGCGCGGCCCTGTTGAATATATTCTGGTACATCGGCATGGGCGCTTTTCTGCTGGTTTTCCTGGGGCCCATCATCTGGGTGTACCTCGCGTCGCTCACGCCCGGCGTCGAGTTGGCCGCGTCGCCGACGGCCATCTTCGACGCGCGCCACTACAGCCTCGACGCCTTCGGGCGGATGTGGGCTAGCACGGGATTCTCGACGGCGTTCTTCAATAGTCTGAAAGTGAGCGCCAGCGTAGCGGTCTGCGTGGTCCTGCTGTGCGCCCCGGCGGCCTACGCGCTCTCCCGCTACGGCTTCCGTGGGCGTGGCGGCATGGCGATCATCCTATTGGTAGCCCAGTTACTGCCGGGCATCGTGGTCGTGATCCCGACCGTCCTGCTGCTGCGCGCCCTCCACCTGACCGACTCGCTCGTTGGGCTGTGGTTCGTCTACGTGGTCATCAACATTCCGCTGGGCGTGTGGCTGCTGCGCGGGTTCCTGGACGCCATCCCGCGCGAACTGGACGAATCTGTGTTGGTCGATGGGGGCCGCACCCTCGACGTGTTGCGCCACATCATCTTCCCCCTGGCGCGGCCGGGGCTGATGACGATCGGCGCCTTCGCCTTCACGGCGGCGTGGGGCGAGTACCTGCTGGCGCTCTCGCTGATCACCTCGGACGACAAGTGGACGCTACCCCTCGCCCTGCAGGGCGCCATCTCTCAGAACACGGTCGACCTCGGAGCACTGACGGCGGGCGGCGTCATGATCTCGCTGCCCGTGGCCGTGTTGTTCATGGTCCTGCAGCGAACCCTCGTCGCCGGCCTCACCGCGGGAAGTGTCAAAGGCTAAAAAACG
>JAABUL010006107.1_pt1 | contig 14202 bp, 25 predicted proteins | sample 5559151 | NCBI WGS metagenome assembly JAABUL01 (sample SAMN10711876, study PRJNA513368) | rock metagenome | isolation source: Antarctica rocks | place: Antarctica: Victoria Land, Pudding Butte sud | reverse complement strand
GGCGGGGAGGGAGGCGGCGGGCTGGGGGGTGGCGGAGAGGGCGGCGGGAACGGCGGTGGGCTGGGCGGCAGCAATGGCGGCGAGGGAGGAGGCGACGGCGGCAGGGGCGGTGGAGACGGCGGTGGCAAGGGCGGAGAAGGTGGCGGGGGAGAGACTGCAGGAGGTGGGAACAGCGGCGGCGAGGTTGGCGGTGGGCTGGGCGGCGGTGTGGGCGGCGGCGAGGGTGGGGGAGGAAACACTGCAGGAGGTAGGAAGAGCGGCGGGCTGGGCGGCGGGTTTGGGGGCGGCGACGGCGGCAAGGGAGGGGGAGGAGACGCTACAGGCGGGCTGGGCGGCGGGTTGGGCGGAGGCGACGGCGGCAGGGGCGGGGGCGACGGCGGCGGCGACGGCGGGAGAGGCGGCGGCGATGGCGGAAGCGTCGGCGGCGGCGAGTAGACAGGCGGTGGCGAGTTGACAGGCGGAGGCGGCAGCGGCGGAGGAGAGATCTTGACAGGTGGTGGTGCGACCTTGACAGGCGGAGACGGCACCGCAGGCGTCGGGAAGAAAGGCGCGACCTCGGGTGGCGGCGAGTAGGTCGGGGCAGGTGCCAGCGGAGGTGGCGCCAGTGCCTTCGGCGGCGGCGACGAGACCTTTGACGGCGGGGACACTGCCTTGGGAGGCGGTGGTGAAACCTTGGGTGGGGGAGGTGAAGCCTTAGGCGGCGGCCGCGAGACAGCCTTTGGGGGTGGTGGTGACACCGCCTTTGGCGGCGGAGGCGAGGCCTTGGGCGGCGGCGCGGGCGGCGGGGACCGGGCAGGCGGTGGCACGGCCGGCGGGGTCGACGGCGCCAGGGCGGTGACGGTGATGAGCGGCGGCGGTATGCTGGCGCCGGCAGGCAGCGTGCCACTGGCCTGCACACCAGGGGGCACGCATACACATCGTTGAAACACCGGATTGCAATGCATGTCGCCACATCCTGGATGCGTCCGCGCTTTCCTCCTGCTGGCACTGCTCGGCAGCACATGTTTTGCATGTTGATGCGACGTGAGCAGCGAGCCTGAACCGGAACCCAGGGCGCGCACCAGCATCGGGAAGAGGACAGTGTCCACGATGTTGATGCGTGAGTTGCAGGCGGGGACGTCGCCGACGACCACCGTTGCGGCGGGCAGGTTGCCCTTGGCGCTGAAGCGCACGAAGTTGTTGACGATCTCCACCTGCGCCGTAGCCGCAGCTTGAGGTCAGCTCCCAGGGTACCTTTGATAGGAGCTTGGGCGACAGGAAACTTAGCTCGTGATGGTGGCAGTGTTTGCAGGCACCATTCGTTATGCAGACGCTGCAGCTCAGGTTCGCAACAGGGTACCGCAGAGATTCCTGGTGGGGGCAGGTGCAGCTCCTGACAATGCGCGCACCGTGACGTTCTGGCCATTGAGGTTCGGCAGCTGCTGACCGTTGAACAGCGCACCCTGGGATGTGCGCAGGCCCGGCACGATGCTGTTGCGCACAATCTGCAGACATGACGCAAGGTCATTAACAATCTGACATCAGCAGAGGCTGCCATCAAACGCTCCACGCAGCCGGCATAGCACAGGTTTGTGTTGACGCTCGCACAGCGCGCAACTGTCAATGCAGCCGCCACAGCTGCTCAGGTACAATACGACGCCCACTGACACGACACACAGACGCCTGTAAAACATGCTGCCAGGGCACAAAACATGTGCGTAGCGCAGCTCGGCATGGCAGGGCACCTGCTGCAGCAGGTTGATGTTGGCGAACAGCTCGGGCGTGGAGACGCCGGTCTGCTGCTGCAGGTTGTTGAAGGCATCGTTGGTCGGCGCGAAGATGGTGTTCTGTGCGTTTGGGTCCGTCAGTAGGCCGATGAGCCCGGTGGCCTGCAAATTGAAATGCACGCAAGTCAAAAAAATCCAACGTCATTGTCCTATTCTGTTGCTGCCAGCATGTGACACAGTGTCACATGTTGGGGGTTGCTGATGGAGCAGGACACCCCAGCGTCTCGACCACATTTAGCACAGGTCAATCATCAAGCAGCCGCACTGGCGCAAACAGAAGGGAGTGCGCTCTGTAAACAGAAGCCTGGCCTGGGAGATGCCAGCAAGATTTAAGCGTCACAGTGTCACACCTGTGCAGCGCGGATGAAGGTTCCCAACACACCGAAGGTCTGCGCCGACTGGTTGAACGTTGTGCAGCCTGTGTGCGGCAAGAAGAGCAGCGTTCAGGTTCTGCTCAAGGCATTCCTCAGGTGGACCCTCGACCCACACCTTGCGCACGCCTTTCAATGGATCACCAATCTGGACAAGAGATCTGCTCTTCGGACAAGGTGGATGTTGGAATGCTCACCTGGAGGCGCAGGTGCACTCGGCGTGGGCGGCACCGCCGCCGGCAAGGAAGCCGGGGCTGACTGAGACGCCTGGGAATCCGACACTGATGCCTCTGATGACGGCGTTGCCTGCAAGTTGTCAATAAGGGACGCATTGCACCAACGTTTTCGTTGGTTTTGTGTCATGCACAGCTGCATATACCAATGCGGCCCAATATACTGCCTCCCTGCAATGCATGGAGGAATAATTCGGAGGCCTCAATCGGCGACACCAACATCCGTGCTTTTTCCAGCATCTCCAAAGCCGCAAAATTTCAAAGGCTGTTGTCACAGAAACACACCGGCAGTACGCCGGCCGGCAGCAGCGTGCCGTCCAGCACGAACAGCGACGACTTGCATGATGGGATGTTGGTGGCGCGGATGGGGACAGGCGTCCCGCCGGGACCTGCCAGGTTCAGCTTGTGCTCAATGACTTTGACCTACGAGGCAACACGGTGTCAAGTAATAGGAAACTCTGGATATATAAGCGTACTTTTCACAAGGAAGATCACGAGACAGGGATTGCAGCTCGACCACTACTTTTTAGCAGCCGACCGGTGCTGCTGCAAGATGATGGCGAAAGGGTGTGCAGGCATGCGCCGCCGCGCCAGTGGCTTCGCATGCAGCAGACAGATGTGCGCAGCCATCGAATGTGCAAATGAGTCTTGATCGTTTGTGTGACACTAGCAGTCTTCTGTGGGTTATCTTGCATCGAGCGAAGGGAGGGTGCTCACCGTCAGTGGAGAGTCCGCAAGCAGCGACGGCAGCTGCTGGTTGTTCGAGACGGAAAACTGTGTTATGCCCTTCCCCGGCACGATGTGCTGCTGCAGGAGCTGCAAGAGTCCAGCATACATTGTCCTCAGGTCTCGATAACACGGCTTTGCAATCGAGCTGAGACCAGAGCGGCACTGTACACAGGAGAATGAGCATGCCAGAGTGCGGTGCGGCATGCAGGAGCCTGTATGTCAGATTGTCTTGTTTCGTTCTGGCTGAACCATAACATGCATGTTAGGTGGGCAATCTGATGGCCTATAGGAAATGAGCACATGATTTTCTGTTGAACGAGCAAACCTTTGTCAGCAGCAGCTTGTTGGCGAAGAGCGCTGATTGCGTCAGGTTGAGCCTCTGCTCAAGGGTGAGGAACGCTTTGTTTGTCGGCGCAAAGGCTGTGTTGACCTCATCCCGCGATTGTAGGATCTCAGACAACCCCGCGGCCTGCACCAGGGGCGGCAGACATTCAGCTCACTGTGCTGCAGCCTGACCAGTACTGCATGTGAGTCTTGGCGATGCATCTGGTCTATATACCTGCACCTCACAAGATTTTCAATATACATGCAGACTTAGGCCTGCCGCCCATCTTGAACGGACCTACCTTCGCTGCGGCGACGAATGTGGTGAGACCCTCCTTCTGTGCAGACTGCTCCAAATTCTGGCAGGCGCCTGCAGGGCAAGCAATGGCAAATCATACGTGCACATTCGGAATAGTTCTAGGTGAATGTGGTGCAGGCTGATTTGCCACCATCGGACTTGGCAGCGTGCTTGAAGCTCCTTTCGCAGACCACGTACTGCTCCTAGTACCACTGCAGACATTGCACACAATTACTTGCCTGCACCATCTGCCGGACCCTGGGCCACAGCAGCTGCTGTCTGCCTGAGCCGCCTGCCAAAGCTACCCCCAGCTGTGCTGGATGTCGCAGGCCCCCAGTTGCGCAGCGGCACCGCCGCTGCAGTTGTGATCATGGAACCTGCATGCGAGGTTGAGACGTCACGATCTAACACGAGGAAATAAAAGCTTTGCTGTGTCATCGCTGGCCATGGGTGTCCCAGGTCAGGGTGCATGATGGGAGGAGCACTACCATACGTATGTGTGTGGCGATGACAGAGACTAGGATGGCCGAGAGGGCAGTCGAACCTGCCACGATGGCGAGCAGCACCGCAACAGCATATCCGGCATAGCTGGTATTCCCGATCCTATCCGTCTTGCGCGAGCGAGCCATGAGAATTGCTAGACTTCACGAGCGCTCAGCCGCGGTGCATCCTTCGCTAGCTTTCAAGCTCGTTCACTCTTGCTTCGCTCTCACTTCGCCAAGAGCAGCTGCTGCTGGTGATTCAGCAACTGATAGACGACTGCTGCACTGACTGTCGCAGGTGCCTGTCACGTCCGCACGGCAACAGCGGGCCCCGGGTGTCCGACAGGCAGAGAGCCGCCGATGTATTCGCCGGCGGCCTCGCGCTGCACTAGTTCTAGAACGGCGCAGCAACGGAAGCAATCGCCATAAAGTCCCTGCAACCATGTGTGCAGGAGGCGACTGCTCTTGAGCGGTCACGTCACTCAAGATTGGTTCTTCCAACAAAACAGCACAAGGTCCGTCCAGTCAAAACCTTGGGCGAAAATGTCCGCATCACACACATTAATTGCCATGGTCCACTCTACAATGTGTTGCACAACCCAACAACTGCACGAAGTCAACACATTTTCTGCTTCCTGGATCATGCAGCGCTAATGACATGATGATGCGTCACCACCAGGGTTGACCAGCAGTTGGCCGATTTCGGCGTTTCCAAGTGACATATCTGGCCAGGGCCGGAAAAGCTTCAGGCAATACACCAGAGTGGTGGAAAGCCTCGCTTGCTTTCAGCGTTTGGACCGCAAAGCAAACGTGTTTTAGCCGGCTGTCGCGAAATCGAAGCGATTCAAGTTCATTTTCTCCTCGACAAAGTTGAACAGCAGCAAACGCATGTAATAGCATATTGACAGTCTAGGACAACTTCGATTGAATTTCAGCAAGCGCTCGAGAGCTGCAGTCGGTTCGGAAAGCGGCGGCGGACGGCGTGGTTGCCGAAATTGAGGCGGCTGGTCCAGCTTCATAACGATGGACCTGCTCACGCTGCAGGTAGTGCAAGTGCACTCCTGTTGTAGGAAACAATGGGAAGCATGGTAGCGAAATGGCAGCAGTCACATGAGTGTCATGCATGCACGCAAAATTTCCCTCTGGCATGCCAGGTACCAACATTAAGGGCTTCTGCGCAGGGCAACATCAAGCGGGATCCGGACGGCTACCTGGACGAGTTCAGGCTGCAGGTAAGCAAAAGTGCAGCTCGCACCTGGGTTCCCGTGCTACACGGCTGCGATGTGCGTTCCACACTGGTGCTGCAGCAGCAGCGGCGGCGCTGAGGCTTGACATCTGTGTGCTGCTCAGTATCGGCACTACAAGGCGTGCCTGGACATCTTCAAGCTCAAGCCTAGCAATGACTCCCGGGAGTTCTCGGAGCTCGTGGGATTCGTCGCCCAGGTGCATGCCTGCCGCATGTGGGCAGCACGGGCAGCGGCGGTGCCGCATAGCGTGCAGAAGCCCTTGTCATCAGCGCAGCATAAGATATCTGCATGTTTGTCCTGGACGCATGAATGCTGACCTGTCTCTCGCGAAAGAACATGCAGCTCAAGTGGGCGCGCCGGATCTTTCGCACAGGTGGCGTCCTGCTACCCGAAGGAGGTGCAGGGCTTTGTGGAGCAGATCAGCAGCCTGCTGGAGGAGCAGGCTGCAGCGCTGGACCCCGCTACCCGCCTCGCCGTGGTGTGCACAGCTGCATTTTCTGGTTTGTTCACGAGCCCGAATGGGCTGCTCGATTGTGCCGCCATGGCCGACCTGTGCCTCGCTCGGCCGCCTATGCACACGGCCCACACAGGCCTGGACAGTACTCCACTCGTGCGCAATTTGAATTCCTTGAAAGAGTGTGTCAAGCAGAGTGCAATTATGCTGAAAAGCTCAACCTGCGGCGCCAGGTGCGGGCGCTGATCCTGATGCGCAACCGGGGCACGCTCACAGCGCTGGAGGTGCTGCCGACGCTGTTCCGCCTGTTCCGCTGCCAGGACAAGGCGCTGCGCCAGCTGCTCTTCCGCCACATCATTGCCGGTGAGCTTTGCAATGAAAATATCTCAACTTTTGCTGAAGTTTGTCGTGCTCTGAAGTGACCTCCATCGACTCGTCCACGTGCAAGCGCGCAATACAGGGCTGATGTGCATGCTGCACACGGGACAGCACCTTGGCCCACAGCAAGCTACCATTAAGGGTTCCTGACGTGCAGCACCTGTGCCCGCGCAGACATCAAGAGCGCGAACCGCAAGCACCAGGACAACCGGCTGAACCGGGGCGTGCAGGCGTTTCTGTACAACCTGCTGCAGGGGGAGGAGGAGGCGACTGCGTTGCGTGCGCTGGCGGTGCTAACAGAGCTGCACCGCCGCAACGTGTGGCGCGACGCACGCACCGTGAACGTCATCGGTGAGTGGGCGCAGTTGCTGTGTGCAGCAGAGCAGCCTGCTGGATTGCCGTGACCTGTGGACAGGGTCTGCACGTGAAAGAGCTCTACTGCGCCTGCTGTCAGCTTTCCAGCCACCGTTGTCCTGACGAGCCGCCGCGGCCTCCAGGCTCTGACCATGCAAACCTTGCCCACCCTCCAGCGAGCGCGGTGCAGCACCCCAGCAGCCGCGTAATGCTGGCGGCGCTCAAGTTCTTCCTGGGCCAGGACGAGGTGGAGGAGGCGGGGTCTGATGACGACGAGCCGGGCGGGCGCGCGGAGACCGGCGCGGGGCCGGCGCCGACGACGCCGTCGCGCAAGGACGTGTACTCTGCCAAGAGCAAGGTGGGTTTGGGTGTCTTAATCGCCGAAACGCAGCGGCAAACCTCGCAGGTGCATGCGCCCAGGGGGTCAGGATAAAAAGCAGGATGAGGAGGATGGTTGGGGATGCTGTTGTCAAATCTCAATCGGGAGGCGTGTGTCGCAGAGCATATGGTCGGTGTTGGCTTCCAGGAGTGACGAAACTCTTTTTGTTTCCGCAGGGAACCACCTCCAGCAAGCGCAAGAAGTCGGCCAAGCTGAAGCGGGTGATGCAGGCGGTGAAGAAGCACGAGCGCCGCGCCGCGGGCTCCGTCTCCGAGTCCTTTGCCGCCATGCAGCTGCTGCACGACCCGCAGGTGCGCCTGGTGGCCGAGCTAACCAGGGACTAGGCTACGTGAGGACGACGTCCTGTGTCTCTGTCCAATGTTGCGACCGCCAAGCCCCTTTATTGCAAAGGCTGTGCTCAGTCCTCCCAAGTCACAATGAACACAATCTCCGAATGAAGGTTCCATTGTTCCATTGTTGGAGCGAGGACTCAACCATCATGTGCTTGCCGCGCAGACGTTTGCGGAGAAGCTGTTTGCGAGGCTGCAGAAAGCGAACGAGCGGCTGGAGACGCGGCTGGCGATGATGGGTGTCTGCAGCCGCGCCATTGGCGTGCACCGCCTGCTGCTGCTCAACTTCTACCCCTTCCTGCAGAAGTACATCCAGCCGCACCAGCTGGACGTCACCCGCATCCTCGCCATCCTGGTGCAGGTGCGCAGCAACGCCAGCTAAGAAGACTGCAAGCGCCTTTCCCTAACACGCTCGCGTCAGTGCCTGCAATGCGAGCCCAACATTTCGAGCACCGCCAGATTGGGGCGTGTCATTGCGGGTTGGTCGCCACTGCCCTTCTGCATGTACAGATGTTACCGCATGCGGCGTGGAGAAGCTGGCAAAAGATCAACTTAGCACTGCTCCAGGCCCTTTATTCTTCATTGCCCATTGCAGGCGGCGCATGCCTGCAGGCAGTTGCACGAGCTGGTGCCGCCGGCTGTACTGACGCCTGTGCCGAAGCAGCTTGTCACAAGCAGTAAGAGTAGAGCTAGAAGATAACAAGCATGTAAGAGTAGAGCTGCTTGATATCACCCCTCGTGTCATTCCTCCCTGCAGGCGGTGCACGAGCTAATACCGCCGGACGTGCTGGCGGCGGTGCGGAAGCAACCAGCGAACTCGAGTGTGGTGTCCAGTTAGTTTTCAAAAGTAGCTAATCTACGCTGACGCTGCACGCATCCCTCCCTGCAGGCGGTGCACGAGATGGTGCCGCCGGACGCGCTGCCGCCGGTGCTGAAGCAACTGGCGGACTGGTCGCATATCAATTTGGTCGCATTTGTATCAATTTTCCTCCTCACTTTCACCTGCAGGCGGTGCACGAGATGGTGCCGCCGGATGTGCTGGCGCCGGTGCTGAAGCAGCTGGCGGACCAGTTCATCAACGACCGCACGCGCCCGGAGGTCATGGTCGTTGGCATCCGCACCGTGCGCGAGCTCGCCGCCCGCGCCCCCCTCATCATGACGCCCGACCTGCTGCAGGCGCGCTGAGCTCAGTGTTGCTTCGTTGGCATGGACGATTCAAGGAGGAGGGTTGTCTACCCTGTTGATGCCAACTTCTTGCAGCATTAGCGCGTTGCTGCAATCCGCAACCCTGTGGCTGCCCCCAGAGCCGAACCTCTACATGCCACCAAAATCCCGGGCCTCTGGGCCTGGCAAACTCCCAGGGCCTGACTTATGAAACTTTCTAAACCCTGAACCTGCAGGACCTGGCGGAGTACCGCAAGTACAAGCACAAGGAGGTGTCCTCTGCGGCGCGCGCGCTGGTGTCGCTCTTCCGCCAGGTCAACCCGGGGCTGCTGGCCAAGAAGGACCGCGGGCGCGGCGCCGACATGACGACGGCCCCCCTGGAGTATGGCGCCACCGTGCTGCCCGACCGTATCGAGGTGACAATCTCTGCTGATCTTTTGCGCCAGCGATTTATGGTCAGCGTCAGATGCATCACGGTGTCGACTCTCAGCAGGTCATGCTGAGCAGTTCATGCTGAGTTCATGCACCATTGCAGCTGCATCGACTTGTGCGGTGTCACAGCGGTGCCATTCTGCGGTGCCTCCTGGCACGACCGCAGCTGTAAATGAGGCTGCACTGGTGTTACGTGAAGCAAATCCATACAATTTACAGGGTGCGGAGCTGCTGCAAGCGGCGGAGCTGGCCAGCGACAATAGTGACGACGACGGCAGCGGCAGCGAGCTGGAGCTCGAGTCGGACGATGAGGCGGCTTCCGGCGACGAGGCGGCCTCAGACGACGAGCAGGAAGCCGGCTCGGGCGACGACGCATCAGTCTGGGAGGAGGTGGCGTCAGATGAGGAGGGCGAGGCGGCAGGCAGCGACAGCGGCTCGGATGCGAAAGAGCTGGAGCTGGCACAGGGCAGCGATGGCGAGGCGGCAGCGGCGTCCGGCAGCGATGCCGACGGCAGCGACGAAGAGGAGGCGGCCCAGGCCTCCGATAGCAATGCGGAAGTGGACGAGGGTGACGGCTCGGACGGCGGCGCAGAGGCAGCAGGAAGCAGGAAGGCGGGGCGCGGCGTCAAGCGGCGCGCCCCCGGCGGCCAGGCCGACAGGTGCGCCTCTTTCACAATGCTCCTAGAGCTTCAGCGACTCGATTGGGTCAGTGCTCATCTTGAGTAGCACACCTCATGTCTTTCAGCTCTTGCTCATTCGCACCGTACCGTTCAATCTCAGTTTGGCCTTGCTTTTGAGATCCTCAATGTATAGCTTTTCTCGGCGACGATTTCGGAGAGTGGCTGAAACCTTTATGGAACTTGAAACTTAGTGCTCCTGTGCTGCAGCCTGAAGACGCTGAAGAAGCAGCTGACGGATGCCAAGACCGCCGTTGTGGAAGCGGCCGCTGCGGCGCCGGCGGAGGCGGAGCAGCCGCTGGAATGGGGCCGCATCCTCACGGCAGAGGACTTTGAGCGCATCAGGTGGGGCAAGCGGCGAGTCTGAATGCGGTTCTGAGTTGCTTTGGTATCGGTTCGCGAGAGGGATGAAGCGACGGCCATATGTCATTGCCTCCGGGACTCGTATGTGGCATGGGCGTGAACCTGGTCCCCTCAATCCCTGCATGGCCGTGCATGAAATCTCGACTGCCCCTCATACGATTAGGGGAAGCAGCAGCACAAGGGGCTGCTTGGTCTCCCTCAAACCCCATTCTCCCTCAAAACCCTCTGATGCCTCACACCATGTCACATTTCAAATTGACCTGCCCCGCAGGGAGCTGCGGCACAAGAAGCTGGTGGACGACACGCTGGCGCGGCACGGCATGAAGCGGCAGAACCTGAACCCGGCGCGGCTGGAGCGGCTGCGGGAGGAGGCCGAGGGCGAGGCCGAGGAGCTGCTCGACGCCCAGGTGACTGAAAATGGAATAAACCTTTAGATCTCTGTTGCAAAGGCAATGCACCCCAGATTGCTGTTTTGTCAGGCATCGTTTTGTCATGACCGAGTAGCTGTTCGCGGCCTATGTGAAAAGCCTTCAACCCTTGCAGTAGCAATGCGCCACAGTAGTGCTGTCCCCTCAGGCGTCTGTGATGCGGCTGAGGATGTGGCCGAGAAGCTGCTCGATGCCCATTTGATCGGAAAACCCAAATGCAAGGACGAGCACTACATTGTGTCTCCTGTATTGTGCGTAAATGTTGGCAGCGCTCAAAATTGAGTGATGACAGGTCAGCCCTGAAGCCGCCTTGTGAAGGCGTGCGCCTCGCTGCCTGTCTGAGAGCTCCAGGGCCCGCGTGCCTCCTTGTCTCCTTGCTACTCCTGACCGCCGCGCCCCCCAGCTGCTGGTGTGCATCGCTTCACAGAATGCAGGTATGCAAAATGTTGAAGGCGACCACAGCCTGCGCTTTACTACTTTACTTCCCGCACGACATCGCCAAGTCACTGGCAAAGGACCATGGCCTTTTTTTGATCGCTTGTTCTGTCGAATGCAGGACGTGTCCAAGTCGCTGGCGGAGCAGCGGGTGCGCAGCGACGATCTGGCGTCCAAGCACAAGGGGCGCCGCAACAAGCAGGAGCGCCTGGCCACCGTGATGGCAGGTGTGTCACGCTGCCTGTAGCATCTACATTTTGTGGTCGACTAAGCCTGGCCTGCTGTGGTCGCCGTGGGGGGCCCCCCCCCCCCCCCCCCCCCCCCCCCAGCTGGGGAGCATGGTGGTCTGCCTCACAGGGCACTTGCCGGCGGGGATAATCCTGCCGTGCCTGCAGCATGGTCATGGCGGCTTTGGGGAACAATGTAGGTAATCAGCCGGCTGCCGCTGATCCTGCACAACATGTGTGCGCACAGGCCGGGAGGGGCGTGAGTTTGGCGCGGCGGCGGGCCGTAAGAAGAACAAGACCGGCGGCCTCAGCAACAGGCAGAAGCAGAAGGTCAAAAACATGCCGGCGCCGGCGCGGGCGGCGCAGCTCAAGCGGCGCGCGTCCGGCAAGCCACGCGGCAAGGCCGCCAAGAAGGCGCAGCGCGGGCACACCGGCAAGAGCAACTTTGAACGTGCCGCCGGCGGGCGCAACAAGGCGAAGTGAGGGGCGCCAGGATGGTTGCAGGATTGCCTCACTCGTTGTTCAAATACTCGTTGTTCACTGGTTATTCAGTCAGCTTCTTTTCGAGGGAAGGCGGGAGGAGGTGTATGTCATCGTGGCACTTTGTGTGCCTTGTGCTTGAACAGCGAATCAGTTTCAGGGATGATCTCAGTCGTACCGTTTCACAGTAATTTTTCACATGATGTCATCTTGCGTCAACTTGTAGCTCTGGTTTGCAGCAATTCTTGGTTGCAAGTCTGCCAGTCTGGTGCACAGCGCACGGCCCTATTCTGTGGCGTCTGCGCCTTGCAAAGCAATTCTGAAGGCAGCAGCTTTAACAGCCGCACACGTGTGCAGTACCACTGGGGCAGGGCCGCCCTCAACCAACACGGTGAGCGCCGTGGCCTCTCAGTCAGCCCAAAGCAGCCGCAATCGAGAAATGCCCAGTAAGTTCGGCACCTGGGCTGTCTCCAGCAGCACACACGCCACGCCACGCGGAGCTGCATCGCGGTTTTTGTGCCTCCACCAGGTCAGTTTACAACTGAAGACCTTGCGTGCATCCGATCACCCTGTAGGCAACGCAGTGGAATGATCTCAGCTGGCTCTGCGGCCACAAACGGCTACCCGCGTGACTGCTGTACGGCCGTCAGTGGTGGGCCGCCTGGCACACCATCATGGGGCGCTTAGTGCTAGGTTCTCCGACAGCCGAGGCGCTTTGTCATGTTGCGCACTATTAGCTCCTTGCAAATGTTGGGTGTCTGGCGGGCGCCAAGGCCCAACCGCGCCGAAGCCTCCGGCAAAGGCTACGGGTGACTGCCAGATGACGAACGAAGTGCTTTCTCCTCCCTTCCCGCAACTGCAGGCGCACCTGCTGATTGATGCGTGCATCTTCTGCAGGAAACGTGCTTCCTGACACCCGCCGCCTAAAGCCTTGCCGATCCGCCTTTTGCCTGTGGCGGCTGCGCTGAGCAGCGGCCGGCGGCGCACCTTCTTTGGGGTGCAGACAGCGACGGGGCTACCTAATGTGGCGCCGGCTCGTGGCCTACGGCATCGTGGCTGGGGGCTGACGGCTTAGCACCGCTCAGGCGGTCGGTGTCTTGAGCGCGGCACCGCTTGCAGCAGCGCCGAGGGGTGCAAGGCAGCCGTGCCGCGACGGCTGCTGCCACGGACCCTCCTTCGCCGCTGCCGCCGCCGCCGCCGCCGCAGGCCTGTGACGGGGACATGGCGCTGCCGTCGCTGCAGCACCGGCTGCCGACCGCCGCGCTGCCGGACGCTCGGCCGCCGCCGCTTTCGTTGCCCGCCAGGCGGGCGTGCCTGACGGCCGATCTGCCAATGGTTCGGCAGCTGGAAGCCCTCTGGGCGCAGGTGCAGCCGCCGCTGCCGCACCAGCAGCACCGCAGCTGGCCGCTGCTACAGCAGCAGCACCACTACTTCGACTCGGCGACGGAGTTTCTGGCGGCCACGCGGCACGCCAGCCTCGAGAACATTGACGCCAGCTCTCATCATGGCAGGCTGGTGCCCGGCGTGGCCGCCGAAGCTCACAGCGGTGCCGCGCAGCCGGTGCGGCATGTGGCATCGATGCCCAGATTGCATGGGCGGCAGCAGCTGCGGTCCGGGCGGCAGCGGCGGCGGCGCCTGCGCCTCACGCCGGTGGCGACGCATTGGAATCTAATGCCTGGTTGGTGTATCTGCAGGTGCGTTCCTACGTGTTCGTGCCGACCCAGGCTGCGGCACTGGCGGCCCTAGCTGTGTTCTTTTCGCCCACGGCACTGGCGGCCGCCGTCGCCGGCGGCGCCCCGCCGGCGGCGTACGCTGCGGGCGGCGCCGTCACGGCCTCGTCTTTCCAGGAGGCGTGGCCGGCCGCGGCGAGACTGCAGCTGGGCGGCCTGGTGCTGCCAGCGCTACTGGGCCGCTTCACGGAGGGCCGACTGCGGGCGCAGTTTGCACACGAGGCCTGGTGCGGCGCGCAGAGAAAGATGGTGTAGCCTGTAATCGGACGGCCTGGCGCCATTGTTGCGGCACACGCTGCGGTACCCGCAACGATGACCCGCCGCCGCCGCCTTTGGTTTCCCACACACAACTGCTCCACAACCACTGTTCTGGCGATGCCCGCGCATCGCCGTTGCGGACACCATTGTCAATTTCTCTTTGTTGCCAAGTTTTAATATTCCCCCGCCGAAGGCGGGAGACTATTATTAAGGTTTTGTTTCTTTTTCTTCCTTTTTCCAACAGATGGTCTATGCCATCCACATGCTTTCCCCCCGCCACGTCTTCGTCTTCCGATCCCTTTATGTCAGTCGCCATCATCCCCTTTGCCGCCATGCCATCATTCTTCCCCCATTTTTGATGCTGCCGCCATCTTCAGGTTGTCGACAGTGGCGCCACGTTCATGCGGCACATGGCCACTGCCGTTGTCTGCGCAGCCCACCACGCCCTCTGCCGTTTTCGAGAGCTCTCGCCTGCGCATCATCATATGAAACACGCGACAGCACCTCACACTGGTCACACGCAAGCATGCCGGCATCAAGCAATGCAAATCTATGTGGCGGTTGTTCATTTCGAAGAGACATGAGTAGGCTTCACCGAGTCGCTACCGAGGCAAGAACAGCTGCTGAACTGAGCCGACGACGC